>Ga0265327_10000826_pt1 | contig 46661 bp, 40 predicted proteins | sample 41621metaG_FD_202089 | JGI IMG/M metagenome (GOLD analysis project Ga0265327, IMG submission 202089) | Rhizosphere microbial communities from Carex aquatilis grown in University of Washington, Seatle, WA, United States - 4-16-21 metaG | ecosystem: Host-associated > Plants > Roots > Rhizosphere... | reverse complement strand
GCCGGGCGAAAGATCAAGCTGACCTATCGCGACGAACAGGGCGCCGAGACCGACCGCATCATCTGGCCGATCACCATCGGCTATCGCGACACCACGCGGATGCTGGTGGCCTGGTGCGAGATGCGGATGGATTTCCGCAGTTTCCGCACCGACCGGGTGGCCGGCGCCGAGTTCCTGGAAGACCGCTATCCCGAGCGGCCCGCCGTTCTGCGCGCCAAGTGGCGGCGTGGCATGGAGGCCGAGCGGCAAAGATGGGTGGCGAGGAAGCAGGCGAGCGCCGCCCAGGGCTAGGCAGCGTCTCGCGGCGCCGCGTCCGCGCGCGCAAAAAAGATCGTCACGCGCATGCCCGTGGCGGGCGTGGATTTGACGTCCATGGTCGCGGTGGCGTTCTGCAGCAGCGAGCGAACGATCAGGGCGGACAATTTTCCAGGCTTTGGCCACACCGCGCCTTCGGGCAGGCCGACGCCATCGTCGGCGACGATGACCCGACACCCCTTGTCCTCCGTCAGGCTATGCAGGGTGATCGTGCCGCCGTCCCGGCCCAGAAAGGCGTGTTTGAGGGCGTTGGTAAGCAGCTCGTTGACCACCAGACCCGCCGGCATGGCGACGTCGATGGACACAGGCCAGGTGTCCACCTGGAGGTCGAGATGGATGCCTTCCACCGCATGGGCCCGCATGACCGCCGAGGCGATCTCGCTGAAATAGACCCCCAGATCGATGGTGTCGTGCCCCTCCGCTTCGGCGAGGGCCCGATAGAGGATGCCCAGGGCCTCGATGCGCCCCGCAAGCCGGTCGAACCGCTCGGCCGGCAATCCGTCCCCGACACTGCGGGCCTCGATGCGGATCAGGGCCGTGATCATCTGGAGATTGTTCTTCACCCGGTGCTGCAGCTCCCGTAGCTGCAGGTCCTTGGCCTCCACCTTTTGCTTGAGGTCCGCGTCATCGACCTCGGCCTGGGAGAGTCGCTCCACCAAGGCGACCAGCCGGAAGGCCGCGACTCCATCATCGTCCTCGATGATGTTTGACCAGGCGTCGACCTCTGTCTGGGCCCCGTTGTGATCGATCTGGAAGGCGCCGATATGGTCCCGGTCTGCGGTGATGGCCGACCCGAGCTGTTGGTGTTCGTCATCCCCGCTGGCGACCCCCTGCAGCTGGTCCCAGGTCTCGCCCAGCAGCTTCGCCTTCCCCGTCAGACGCTCAAATTCGAGATTGGCGTAGACGATTCGCTCGACGGGCTTCACTTCCGAGACGGCGACCGCCACCGGCACCTGATCGAGAAATTGCTTGAACCGGTCGCTGCCGAGGGCGTCGGCCAGAGCCGGACCGTCGAGCAGCTGCTCGACGCGACGAGTGTCCGCCTCCGATGGTTCAGCCTGGTCTGGTGGGGTCATTTTTCGATCAGCCACGGCTACGCCTAGATGGACAGGAGGCTCGCGGAACGAAAGCCAAGCAAACGGCACAACGCGGCGGGGGCGCGAAGGGTTCACCCAGGAGGTTCGCCCCTCACCGATCGATTGAGCTTTCGACTCCAGGGCTATGGCGTCGCCCTCGGCGCAGCCCTATGTGGCGGCCATAACAATCTCGCTGGAGAAGCGCCCATGTCCCTTTCCCTCTACGACATCTCGATCCCGACCTATAAGCGGGGGCTGCAGAACCTCTCGAGCTTCCTCGACAAGGCCGAGGCCCACTCCAAGGTGGCGAACGGCGACCTGGCGGCCTATGCCGAAGCCCGGCTGGCCCCCGACATGCACCCCTTCACCCGCCAGGTGCAGATGGCCAGCGACGCGGCCAAGGGCGGCGCGGCGCGGCTGGCCGGCATCGAGGCGCCCAGCATGCCCGACACCGAGACCACCTTCCTGGAGCTGAAGGACCGGATCGCCAAGACGATCGCCTTCCTGGACACCATCAAGAAGGAACCGGTGGACGCCCGTCACGGCGCCACCATCGAACTGCCCCTGCCGGGCCGGACCATGACCTTCACGGCGCCGGACTTCCTGATGCAGTTTTCCCTGGCCAACTTCATGTTCCACGTGACCACGGCCTACGCCCTGCTGCGGGCCCAGGGCGTTCCGTTGGGCAAGATGGACTTCCTGGCCGGCGGCCAGCAGCCCCCGGCCGCCTGATCGATCCCGGCCTCATCGAAGCAAGCCGGCCGAATCAAGACCCCGCCGATCGCAAGATCGGCGGGGTCAGGTTTTTCAGGGTCTTGGGATCAGGCCGCGGCGGCCAGACCGCGACGGCGGCGGAGAGCCGCCCCGGCGACGCCGAAGCCGCCCAGCAGCAGGGCCCAGGTAGCCGGTTCCGGAACCCCGGGAGACGCCGACCCGAAGGTCACGTCATCGAACACCACGAAGTTGGCCACGCCACCGAACACGATGGACTTGCCGACCCCCGCGAAGCTCACGCCGATCGGCACGAACGGGCAGTAGGCCGCGCCGTAGCTGGGGCAGTTGCTGGGGGTCAGGGCCAGCGAGATGGAGGCGAGCAGAGCGCCCGTGCCGTCCAGGCCGTCATAGACCTGCACGAAGCCGCCAGCGGTGTTGGGGTCCGCATAGTTGAACGAGAACCCGGTGTCGAAGCCGGCCGCATAGTTCATCGTGGTGCTGGAGCCACTCAGGAAGAACAGGCCGCCCTTGTCAGATCCAGGCGCCAGGCCGCCACGCGAGGTGTTCGAACAGAACACGGTCGTGCTGTTGAGGCAGATGGCCTGAGCGTTGGCGCTGAAGGTGATGCCATAGTTCACGCCGGTGGTGCCGTCGCTGCTGACGCCGCCGTCATAGAAGCCATTGATGAAGGCGTAGCCCGACGGATAGGTCGCGTTGATGCCTTCAAAATTCAGCGAGACGACGCCGGCCTGAGCCGCGCCGGCGGCGCTGAGTGCGAGCGCTGTCAACGCCGCCAATTCGAGTTTGAACTTCAAGGTAACCCCCTTACGTTGCGCGGGATCGAAGGGCTCCCGCCTAGATGGTCAAGGACCGATCCCTATCGGGTTCAGCAATTGACCCGCGCGAATGCTGTGCGCATTCACCTGGATCAATTAAACACCGTTTAACCATGATTTCGAGTCGGAATTGCTGTCCGAGGCCCCTTCGAATTCAGATTCCGGCGGCCGAACCCCGCGCGCTTACTGAGAACGCGTCTCATGATCGCGGTCACCTTTGAGTGATCCGCAGCGTTCGGGAAGATGTCAGGCCGGGTTTGCGTCGCGACATCTCACCCTCGGCCCTCCCGTCGCTTGATCTTTCCCCCCCGCGCTGACACGGTCCTGCATCGCCGCCCGGGAGCGCCTTCCGCCACATGCCGTCTCCCAATGACGCCTTCCCCGATGCGCTCGATCAGATCTTCGACGCCGTGGGCCTGGGGGATCGCCGGCGGGCGCTCGACCTCGCCCTCACGGCCCTTCAGCAGGGCGTCGACCATCCCCTGGTCCTGGTGCTGGCGGCTGAGCGATTGGAGGAAGACGGCCGCGCAAAGGAGGCGATCGCCCTTTTGAGGGCCGCCACATCGGCGGAGCCCGACGAGCCGGAAGGCTGGCGGCGGCTGGGCGACGCCCTGGCCCGACAGGAGCTGCTGTCAGAAGCCCGCCAGGCCCTGGAAACCGCCCTCGACCTGGCCCCCGACATCTATCCGACCCTGCTCAGCGCCGGCGCGATCTGCTTTCGCACCGGTGACCTGGCGGCAGCCGACGAGCGTTACCGCCGCGCCGCCGGCCTCGCCCCCAGCGCCGCCGAACCCCTGGCCGCTCTTGCCGCGATTGCGGCGCGCCGCAATGCGTTCGACGAGGCGCGGCGGCTGGGGGAACGCGCCCTGGCGCTCGACCCCGGCGCCCTCAGCGCCGAAATGGCCATCGGACGGGCGGACCTGGCCGCGGGCGCGCCCGAACTCACCGAGGCGCGGATGAGCCGCGTGCTTGGCCACCCGGACCTGGGCGCCGAGCGGAAGGTCGGCCTGCTGGACCTGCGCGCCGAGGCCCGGGACGCCCTGGACCGGCCCGCCGACGCCTTCGCCGACTACACCCGGCGCAACAACATCCTCGAACTGGCCAACGCCGCCAGGTTCGCCCACGAGACCGTGGAGCGCCGGGTGGCCCAGGCGCGCCGACTGAGCGTCTGGTTCGACGCGACGCCCCCTGAGCCCTGGCGGGCCGCGGCGGGCGACGATCCTGGGGCGGGGGCCAGGGGACATGTCTTCCTGGTGGGCTTCCCCCGCTCGGGAACCACCCTGCTGGAACGCGTGCTGGGGAGCCATCCCGGCGCGGTGTCGCTGGAGGAGGTGGACTGCCTGGCCGAGGCCGGCGGCCATCTGCTGGACAGCGCCTCGGGCCTCGGCCACCTGGCCGAGCTTCCGGCGGAAGAGGCGAACACCTTTCGCCACGCCTATTGGCAAGGGGTCCGGGCCAGCCTTGGCGCGCGGCTCGACGACCGGGTGCTGATCGACAAGCTGCCGCTGCACACCCTCGCCCTGCCCCTGATCGCCCGGCTGTTTCCCAAGGCCCGGATCCTGTTCGCCCTGCGCGATCCGCGCGACGTGGTGCTGAGCTGCTTCCGCCGCCGGTTCCAGATCAATGCCGCCATGTACGAGTTCCTGACCCTGGAGGGCGCGGCGCGTTATTATGACGAGGTGATGCGCCTGGCCGGGATCTATCGGCAGCGCCTGCCGCTGGAGCTGCTTGAGGTGCGGCACGAGGCCATGGTGGCGGATTTCGACGCCGAGGCCCGCGCCGCGCTGGACTTCGTCGGCCTGGACTGGGATCCGGCGGTCCGGGGCTTCGCCACCCGTGACTCCGCCGTCGCCCGGACCCCCAGCGATCCGCAGCTGGCCCGGGGGCTGAACGCCGAAGGCGTCGGCCAGTGGCGACGCTATGCGGACCAGATGGCGCCTGTGCTCGACATCCTGGAACCCTGGGTCAGGCGCTTCGGCTATCCGCCCGGCCCGGCGTCGGCCCGCGCCGGCGGGGCGGCCGGCTGGGGCGAGGGTTTCCGCCTGGCCGCGCCAAAGGCTAGGTCCCGTCCGCAGGGCTAGGCGGATAGTCAGACGCCCCTTGATCTTTCGATCGGCGGGCTGATCTGGCAGGAGTTCGATGAGGGGATTGTGATGGACACCAAGCTCGGACGCCTGTCGGAGGTTCCGGTTTCGACCGGGGCCTATGCGAACCTCGACGCGCCGATCCGACGGGAGCGGTTCACCGGCTTCCACGAGGCGCGGCTCGCCAAGCCGCTGGGCCTCACCCAGTTCGGGGTGAACCATGTGACCCTGGATCCTGGCGCCCAGTCTTCGCTGCGCCACTGGCATACCGCCGAGGATGAGTTTGTCTATGTGCTGTCCGGCGAGGTGGTGCTGATGGACGAGAACGGCGACCATCTGTTGGCGGAGGGGGGCTTTGCGGCGTTCCCGGCCGGGCAACCCAACGCCCATCACCTGGAGAACCGGTCGCTGGCGCCGGCGCGGTTGCTGGTGGTGGGCGCGCGCCAGCCGGGCCGGGAGACTGTCCACTATCCGGATGACGGGATCGGACCGTTCCTGAAATAGGCGCCCAGCCCAGGCTCAGCCCGCCACGACCCGTCGCTCGGCGTCGAGCGGGATCACGATATCGGCGCGGGCCGGCATCTCCTGGAGGATCCAGCGGGTGAGGCGCTCATAGTGGGCGATGAAGCGGGCGACCCCGGCGTCCGACATGGCCCTGGCCGGATCGGCGCCCTCCCGGGCCAGGCGTTCGCGCAGCTTGCGTTCCTGTTCGCGCCGCCAGGCGAGCACCGTCTCGAACCCAGGCGCCTGGAGCAGGACCAGGCGATCGAGCCGGGAGAACAGGTCCTGATAGGGGCCGGCCAGGGCGGTGTTGGCGTGGGCGCGCCAGCGGCCGTCGGAATCCTGCTCATGCTCCAGGTCATTGATCGGTTCCACAAGGGCGGCGGGGGGCTGGGGTCGGGCGCCGACGCACCAGCCCTCAAACAGAATAATGTCCGCCGGGCCCTGGACGAGCTCCCATTGGGCGGGGGGGCGGCGATCATCTGAGGCCTTGTCGAACCGCGGCAGGCGGGTCCCACCTGGGCGGGACAGCGCCTCCAGCACATCGAGGCCCAGGGGGATATCGTGGGTTCCGGGGACGCCACGCGTGGCCAGGAGCGGGTGGACCTCGTCTCCCAGGACCTGGCGTTCGGCATGGGTGAGGTAGAGGTCGTCAAGAGAGAGCACCGCGACCCTGACCCCCCGATCCCGCAGGAGGTGGGCCACCACCGCCGTGAGGGTCGACTTGCCGCTGGCCTGGGTCCCACAGATCCCCACGGTGAAGCCGGGACCGGCCCCTTGCGCCGCCACCGCCAGGCGCTCGGCCAGCGGCGCGCAGACCTGGTGGGCAGTGGCGGCGAAGTCGGCCGGCAGAGCCTCGGCGGCGATGAAGCGGGTCAACCAGTCGTCCAATCCGTGATCCTTCCTGAACGCGCCGCCGGGGCGGGCCTGGCAGGGCGATCAACCTATATGAACCGCGTCATCTGTCCCCTCCCCGGGCGCGCAAGGCGAAGCGCCTGTTTTTGACAAGATCGTCAAATTGAGCCCGACCCGACCCTTCCCGGATCGCCTGCGGCGGGAGGAGGCGCCATCGGATATGGCGCGGAAGCCGAAACTGGATCGGCGTTTTTGGCGGGATAGTCAGATAATATTGTCAAAAATCGAGCATAGATTCAAATTCTGCGCAGCGTTCGGAATGTATAATAAGCATTCACCATTGCCGACGCGCCGATCAATTCAACTCAAGTGGCCAATGCGACAAACTGATCCTCTAAGTTTGCTTGCGATTCGCCGCGAGTGGCGCCAATTAGGTCTCGGGTGCTCCGCAGAAGCACCGCAGGGAGGAGTTCAACCTTTACTTCAGGAACTCCCAAATGATCCGCATCTCCATGATCGCCGCCACCGCCATCGCCCTGATGGGCGCCGCCCTCCCCGCCTCCGCGCAGGACATCCGCGTCACCGTCACCGGCAAGGACGCCGCCACCCTGCACCACGACCTGTGGGAAGCCGCCCGCAAGGCCTGCGACGCCGAGCTGGTGGGCAGCGTGCTGGCCTATGAAGTCCAGCAGCCCTGCATCCGCCACGCCGTGAAGGCCGCGGAAGACAAGATCGCCCTGGGCAAGTTCGCGTCCAACAGCGCGCGGATGACCTCGGCCCAATAGGCCCCAGGCCCCATCCAGACGATCCAGCGCCGTCCTCCTCCGGGAGGGCGGCGCTTTCGTTTGGGGCTCCGCGTAGCCTAGCTGATCGCCGCCTCGACGGCGGTGGCGGCCTTGATGAGGGTGTTGAGGATCACGGCCTGGGCCTGCCCGAAAATGGCGAAGAGGGCGAGGGACAGGACGCCCACCAGCACCGCGTACTCCACGGCGGTGGCGCCGCCCTCGTCCGCCAGGAACCGAGTCAGATGAGATCGCGCAGCCAGGCCACCAGGGGGGCGTCGGCCGGGGGCATCGGATAGTCGCCGAGCTTGGAAGGCTTCACCCATGCGAGCGCAGAGTGCTCCCTGGCCGTGACCACGCCGTCCCAGCGACGGCACAGGTAGAGTGGCATGATGAGGTGAAAGGACTCGTAAGCGTGGCTCGCAAAAACGAAGGGCGCGAGACAGGCTTCGCTGATGGTGATCCCCAGCTCCTCGTCCAGCTCCCGGATCAGGCAGGCCTCCGGGCTCTCGCCGGGCTCCAGCTTGCCCCCCGGGAACTCCCACAGGCCGGCCAGCTGCTTGCCCGGCGGGCGTTGGCAGATCAGCACGCGGCCATCCACATCGATGAGCGCGGCGGCGGCGACGAGTAGCAGGGGCTTGGAGAGATCGTGTGGGTCGGCCATGCGGGCTGCATCAGGGGCGCGGCGGAAAAATGCAACCGGACTCGGTCGGGAAACCGCTTTCCAGGCGAGCCGCGTGAGCATTGAATGTTGCCGACCCCGCGACGGGCGGCGGTTCAGGGCCGGAACTGGGGGAGATCCATGACGCATTCAGGCCAGTGTTTTTGCGGAGCGGTGAAGCTTGAGGTGAGCGGTGAGCCGGAGGGCATGGGCTATTGCCACTGCGCCTCCTGCCGATCCTGGTCCGGGGGACCGGTGAACGCCTTCAGCCTGTGGAAGCCCGAGGCGGTGAGGGTGACCGCCGGGGCCGAGCATATCGGGACCTATTCGAAGACGCCGGTCAGCCTGCGGAAGTTCTGCACCAAGTGCGGCGGTCACCTGATGACCGACCATCCGCCCCTGGGCCTGGTGGACGTGTTCGCCGCCACCATCCCGAGCCTCGACTTCCGGCCGGGGGTGCACGTGAACTATGTGGAGACCGTGCTGCCCATGCGCGACGGCCTCCCCAAGCTGAAGGACTTCCCGGCTGAGCTGGGGGGGTCCGGCGAGGCTGTGCCGGAATAGAGGGCGGCCCCGACGGCTCAGCTCTCCGGCTCGCAGAGCGGGCGAACATGCCGGGCCAGCAGGCTCGCGATCTCCTCCGCCAGGAAGGTGGACAGGTGGCCGGCGCCCGGAATGGGAACATAGGCCACGGAAGGGGCGATAAGCCCGGCCGCCCAGGCCTCCACCTCCGGGCTGGTGGTGTGGCGGTCCTCGGCGCCCTGGAGCAGCACCATCGGGACGGCGTAGTCCTGGCCCAGGGCGTGGGCGTCGAAAGCGGCGAGTTCGTCGCGGATCGCGGCATAGGCGGCCGTGGCCTGGGCCCGTGGGTCGTGGGCCGGCAGGTGGTGCGGCACATAGGCGGCGTCTGCGGGCGGCGGGGTCGGCGGCCGGGCGGCGAAGGCGGCGCGTTCGGCCGCAGTGGGCGCGTTGGCGCAGGCGGACTTGATGACTTCAGCGGCGAGATCGGCCCAGGGCGGCGGGCCGATCGTCTCGAGCTCGGCGACGGCCGCAGCATCACCCGACGCCCGCGCGTCCGCCAGGACCCGGGCGTAGGAGGCGGCCTCCTGGGCGGTGCGGTTCACGATCTGGCCATTGCCCACATAGGCCGCGAACAGATCGGGCCGGGCGCGAATCATCTTCAAGCCCACAGCGGTCCCAGCGGACACGCAGAACAGGACCACCGGCACGCCGAGGCGCGCGCGGACGGCCTGCGCCACCGCGATCCCGTCGGCGGCCAGGCGGTCCAGGGTGTAGGGCTCGACCCAGCCATTGCGGGCGAAGGTGGCCCCGGCATTGGGCTGGTCCCAGTGGACGAGGGTGAACTCCGCCTCCCAGGGGGCGAACAGCGGCGCCATGGGGCTGAAGGCCGCCCCAGGACCGGAAATCACCAGCAGGGCGGGGTTGGCGGGGCTGTCGCCGCGGAGGGCGATCCACTGGTCGAGGCCGCGGAGGGTGACGAACAGGCCGTCGTCCAGGCGCGCAGCCGCGCGCGGTCCCTGGGGGGAATGGGGCATGTTTGAGATCCTGAATTGGGGAAACGGCGCGCCAGGGGCGGCTCTGATCGATCCTGCGTCGCAGACCTCGGTCCCGCAAGCCCCCGCGGCGAAATCCCGGCGTGACTTGACTTTAACGCCGTTACCCGCCATCTCCACGCTGCGCTGCAACATCAGCAGCGATATCGGCGCTCCAGTCGCGTGATGGCTCCTCAGACGGATCCAGCCTGTCGAGCGCCCTGAAGAGATCGCATAGATCGCCCCGCCACGCGGGGGCTTTCCACATCAGACCCGCGACCCCGCGACCCTCGCATTGAGCGATTGGGCCGCGTTCGGCGCACATATGTGAAAGATCTAGTTTTGACTCAATTTACTGACCTCGGCCTCGACAAGAGCCTGCTCAAGGCGCTGGCCGACGAGGGCTACACCAAGCCCACCCCGATCCAGGCCCAGGCCATTCCCGGCGTGCTGGGCGGCCGCGACCTCCTGGGCATCGCCCAGACCGGCACCGGCAAGACCGCCGCCTTCGCCCTGCCCATCCTCCAGCGCCTCGCCGCCGACCGTAAGCCCGCGCCCCGCCGCGGCTGCCGCGTGCTGGTGCTCTCCCCCACCCGCGAACTCGCCACCCAGATCGGCGAGAGCTTCAAGACCTATGGCAAGCACATGGGCGTCTCCGTCGCCGTGGTGTTCGGCGGCGTGAAGTATGGCGGCCAGCTGCGCGCCATGGCCCCCGGCGTCGACGTGCTGGTGGCCACCCCCGGCCGCCTGCTCGACCATCTGGGCGAGAAGACCATCACCCTGGGCGGCGTCGAGATCTTCGTGCTCGACGAGGCCGACCAGATGCTGGACATGGGCTTCATCGTGCCGATCCGGAAGATCGTGAAGTACCTGCCCAAGGAGCGGCAGAACCTGTTCTTCTCCGCCACCATGCCCACCGAGATCGGCAAGCTGGCGGGTGAGCTGCTGCACGCCGACCCGATCAAGGTCTCGGTCGCGCCCCAGGCCACCACCGTGGAGAAGGTGAACCAGAAGGTCATCTTCGTGGAGAGCGCCCGCAAGCGCGCCCTGCTGGCCGAGCTGTTCGCCGAGAAGGACTTCAAGCGGGTCATCGTCTTCACCCGCACCAAGCGCGGCGCCGACCGGGTGGCCAAGTCGCTGGAACAGGGCGGCGTCGAAGCCGTCTCGATCCATGGCGACAAGAGCCAGGGCCAGCGGGAACGCGCGCTGGCGGCCTTCAAGGCCGGTGAGGTCCGCGCCCTGGTGGCCACCGACATCGCCGCCCGCGGCATCGACATCGACGCGGTGAGCCACGTGGTGCAGTACGAGCTGCCCAACGTGCCGGAAAGCTATGTGCACCGGATCGGGCGCACCGCCCGCGCCGGCGCCGGCGGCTCGGCCGTGGCGTTCTGCGGCGAGGAAGAACGCAACCTGCTGCGCGACATCCAGAAGGTCACCCGCCAGACCATCCCCGCCGAGGATCGCCGCGGCGATCGCGGCTTGGGTGTCATGACCGCGGCCCTGCCCAAGGAAGTCCATGAGCGCGCGGCGCCTGACAGCCGTGAAGGCCGTGGCGAAGGCGGCGGCCGCAATGGTCGCGGCGGCGGCGGCGGTGGCCGCAACGGTCGCGGCGCCTCGGCCGGCCATCGCGGCGGCGGCGGCGGCGGCATGGACGCCCGGCCCGAAGGCCGCAGCGAACTGCCCGGCGCCCTGCGCGCCCAGCGCGCTCGCCCGGCCAAGAGCGGCGGCAATGGCGGCGGCGGACGCGGCGGCCATTCCAGCGGCCGTCCTGCGGCCGGCGGCGCGCCCACGACCCCCATCGACCAGAGCCAATTCAAGGGCCCCAAGCGGGGCGCCGCCGGTGGCGGGACCGCAGCGCCGGAAAAGCGCTGGAGCCCGGTGGATTAATCCACGGTCGACAAGCTCAAACAACGAAGGCCCGGGATCGCTCCCGGGCCTTTTGCTTGTCAGGACTATTGCGCGGGGTTGTGCTTCTCGACGAAGGCCACGGCCTTGGCCAGCATGGCCTGGCGGGTGGCCTCCTTGGACAGCCAGTGGTCCTCCCCCGGCATGGACACGAACTCCACCGGCTTGCCGGCCGCCTGCAGGGCCTTTTCCATGATCCGGCTCTGCTCCATAGGCACCACCGAATCATCTTCGCCGTGAATCAGCAGGATCGGGGCGTCCGCCCGCTGGGCCAGGCGCGCGGGCGAAACCGTCTTGAGGTCCTGGCTGCCGGCGGCGCCCATCAGCGCCCGCCAGAAGTTGGAGGCCTGCAGGTCCGAGCCGTTGCGGGTCGTGACCCAGACCTGGAACCTTGAGAGGTCCGACAGACCGGCCACCGAGACTGCGCAACGATAGACCCCCTGCTCCACCGTCACCCCCGCCAGCGCCGCGTAGCCGCCATAGCTGCCCCCCACGATGCAGACGCGCCTCGGATCGATGACCCCCTGGGCCGCCAGGGCCTTCACCCCATCGCTGATGTCGGTCTGCATCTTGCGGCCGAACTCGCCATAGGCCGCCTTGCGGAAGGCTTCCCCCCGCCCCAGCGTGCCGCGGTAATTGGGCTGGAAGACCGCGTAGCCCCGGGACGCGAAGGCCTGGGCCCACCAGTCGAAGCCCGCCTCGTCACCGGCCACCAGGGGGCCGCCATGGGGCAGGACCACCAGGGGCAGGTTCCGGGCCGCGCCCCCCGGAGGCAGGGTCAGCACCCCGTCCATGTCGAGGCCGTCCGCGGCCTTGTAGGACACCATCTTCATGGGCCCGACGTCGGCCTCCTTGATCTCCGGGTTCACCCGTCCGATCGGAATGGCCGAGCGTTTGGCGATGTCCACCAGCCAGTAGGTTCCGGAATCCCCCGGCCCGCTGGTGAGGAAGACCATGCGGTCGAAGCCGTGACCGTAGGAGATCAGCGCGGTCCGCAGACCCGGAAACGCCTTGCGGGCGGCCTCGACCTTCTTCTGCAGCAGCGGATCGAACATGGCGATGTTCGCGCCTTCATTGGAGGCGACGCCGACCAGCAGGTGGGTGTCGCGGTCGAAGACGCCGCCGGCGGTATTGTCCCCCCGCTTCAGCACCTCGCCCCCCGACATGGTGGACAGGGGAACCTCCCTCAGCAGCACGTCGTCTTCCGACCGCTCCTGAAGGAGCAGGGACGCCGTGGTGCGGCCGAATCCCACCAGGCGAATGCGGGCCTCGCCGTTGCTGGCCTTGCTCACCAGCAGGGGCGGGCCGCCGCCGCCGCGGAACAGCTGATAGGCGCTGCCGTGCGGGTCGGTGGCGCCGCGGACGATGATCTCGCCGGAGGGGCCCAGCAGCCAGTGGGAGTTCCCGCCGCCCGCCGTGGAGATCAGCTTGGTGGCGCCGGTCTCCAGATCGATGCGCACCAGGTTGGCGAATTGATCGGTCTGGTTATAGCGCGGCTGCAGCTGGTCGAAGGTGTAGCCGCCGACGAAGGCGTAGTCGTGGCCCTCGATCTGGCGGACCCCGTACCAGCCGAAGAAGGCCTGGATGAAGGTGTTGTTCTTCTCGAAGATTCCGAAGGCCTTGCCGGTCTTCAGATCGATATGGGCGCCCCCCATCCATTCCTGGCGGTCAAAGCCCTGGATCGGCGCATAGATGGTGGAGCTGCCGAAGATGAACAGGTGGCGGTCGCCGCCCCAGAGCAGCTCGCGCACCTTGCCCGGGGGCAGGCCGGTGGCCACTTCGGCCTGGCCGTCCGCGCGCCGCACGAACAGCTTGCGGTGGTCGCCGTCCCGGGCCGCCAGGGCGAACCGCTCCCCCGAGGGCGACAGGGCGACGAAGTCGATGGCCGGCAACCGCCCGTAGACCTCCAGCGGCGGCGCCGCGCGCGCCACGGACGCAACCGCCAGGGCGGCCAGAACCCAATACCAAACGCGCAATCCCCGTCCCCCCGGCGTCGCGCCGCCAAAGGACCAGCACGTATCGCGGCGGGACTATTCCGCAGTTCCCGGCCAAGCTCAACTGTGCGTAGCGCAGGCCGCGGCGACCCTCAGCTCCGGTAGTCGCCGTTGATGGCCACGTACTGCTTGGTGAGATCGCAGGTCCAGACGGTGGCGTGGGCGCGGCCGACGCCGACATCGACGCTGACCTCCAGCTCCTGGTTCTTCATGTAGGCGCTCATCTTCGCCTCGTCATAGGTGGGGGAGATCAGGCCGTCCTGGGCGGCGACCAGCGGGCCGAACTTCACGCTCATCCGGTCGCGGTCCACCGGCTCGTCGGCGCGGCCCACGGCCATGACGATGCGGCCCCAGTTGGCGTCCTCGCCGGCGAAGGCGGTCTTTACAAGCGGGCTCTCGGCGATGGTGCGGGCGATCTTGCGGGCCGAGGCCGGGCTTTCGGCGCCGGTGACATTGATCCGCACGAACTTCGACGCCCCCTCCCCGTCGCGCACCAGTTGCAGGGCGAGATCCAGCAGCACGGCTTCCAGCTTTTCGCGGAAATCGGCCAGGCGGCGGTCGCCGGCCCGGGAGATCTTCGGCGCGGTCGACTGGCCGGTGGCGAACAGCAGGAGGGTGTCGTTGGTGGAGCGGTCGCCGTCGACGGTGACGCAGTTGAAGGTGGTGCGGGTATAGAGGCTCACCAGGGTCTGCAGGGCCACGGGGGCGATGGCCGCGTCGGTGGCGACGAAGGCCAGCATGGTGGCCATGTCGGGCGCGATCATGCCGGAGCCCTTGCAGATCCCGGCGATGCGCACGGTGTGGCCATCGATATCGGCCTCGGCATAGGCGCCCTTGGGGAAGGTGTCGGTGGTGCAGATCGCCTGGGCGGCGCCGGCCCAGCCGTCTTCGGTCAGCCGTCCCTCGATCTCCGGCAGGCGGGGGACGATCCTGGCGTCGTCCAGCAAGACGCCGATCACCCCGGTGGAGGCCAGCATCACGTCGCGCTGGCGGCAGTCGAAGCGCTTGGCGGTGGCCGAGGCCACCCGGCGCGCCGCGTCGGCCCCCGGCTTGCCGGTGAAGGAATTGGCGCAGCCGGCGTTGACCACCAGGGCCCGGACATCGGCGCCCTGGGAGACCGCCAGGTGCTTCTTGCACCAGTCGACGGGGGCGGAGCCGACCCCGTGGCGGGTGAACACCCCGGCGGCGCTGGTCCCCTCGGCGAAGCGCATCACCAGCAGGTCGTCGCGCTCATGCTTGTAGAAGCCGGCCCGGCCGGTGGCCATCTCCACCCCGGCGATGGGCGGGATGTGCGGGAACGGCACGGCGAGGGGCGAGACCGGCAGGGCGCCCTTTGCCGGCTTGGCGGGCGCGGGCTTGGCCGCGGCCGGCGCGGCGGCGGGCGCCTCGGTGAACTGGCGCGCGGCCTTGTCGGCGCGGTTGAGTGCGGCGCGCTTGAGGGCGGTGGCCAGCGGATCCAGGGCGCGCTCGATGGTGTGGCCCACGGCCTCCACCGGTTTGGAGGCGACCTCGAAGGCGATCTCGGCGGGGGACCTGGCCTTGCCCGGTGACTTGGGGGTCGCCGATTTGGCCGCGGGCCTGGCGGCCGGGGTGCGGGAGGTGGGGGCTCGGGTCACGGCTTCACCGCCTTGGTCGGGGGTTGGAGTTTGGCGGGCGGGGGCGCAGCCAGGACCTTGGCGGCGGCCGAGGCTCCGGCGGGCGGTCCGCCCTGCAGGCTCTGGGGCGGGGCGCTGGCCGGCTCCTTGGGCTGACCGGGCACGTCCTGGGGCGGCTTGATCAGGGCCTGGACCTTGGCGCGGCCCCGGAGTTTTTCCAACAGGTCGCGGACCTGGTCATAGGTCAGGAAGCGGACGATCTGCGGCCGGGCGGACTCCAGGGTGATGGGCTGCTCCAGCCGGCGGTCCTCCACCTTGACGATGGCCCAGCCGCCGTCGATCTCGAAGGGCCCCGCGACCTGGCCGACCTTGGCGGTCTTGAGGTTGGCCTCATAGGCGCTGGGCATGACGTCGATGGTGAAATAGCCCAGGTCGCCGCCATTGAAGCGGGTGGCGGCATCGGTGGAGCGTTCCATGGCCAGGGCCTCGAACGAGGCGCCGGAGGCGAGGAGTTTCTTCACCGCCTCACCCTCGGCGAGACTCGCCACCACGATCTGGCGGGCATGCAGCTCTTCGGACTGTTTCGCGAGCTTCAGCTGCTCCTGGTAGAGGCCACGGATCGCGCTCTCATTGACCGCGTTGGAGACGGTGGATTCCACCAGCATGTCCCCAAGGATGCGCTCCCGGGCGGCGGCCAGCCGGCGCTGGGCGGCGGGATCCTTGTCCAGCTTGCGCTTCAACGCCTCGGCGGCCAGCAGCTTCTGGTCCACCACCTCGTCCATCACCCGGCGGAACAGGTCGGAGGACACATCCAGCGGTTCGCCCTCGCTGATCAGGCCCTGGGCGACGGCCTCGCGCTTGACGTCCGAGGCCCAGACGGTCTTGCCGTCGACGCGGGTGACGGCCTGGTCGCCAGGCTCGGGAGGTTTTTCCGCGCCTCCCCGCCCGCCGCAGGACGCCAGCACCGCGCACACGGCCACCGCCGCGACGATCGTGCCGAAGGGCCTCAGGATGCGGGTGAAACTCAGGCGCGCCATGCGGCCGTACCTCAATGTGAAAACCGCCCCCGGGGTCATCCCCGTCCCTAGCCATTTAAGCCTCGGGATGCAAAGGTTGGGGATATCAGAGCCGGCGCGTCGAGCCGTCGCGATCCATATTCCCGGGAGGATTTTTAATGTCACGCGAAGCCGTCATCGTTTCCTACGCCCGCACGGGCCTGGCCAAATCCGGTCGAGGCGGGTTCAACATGACCCCCACCGTGTCCATCGCCGCCCACGCGGTGAAGCACGCCGTGGCCAAGTCGGGCGTCGAGGCGGCGGCCATCGAGGACGTGGTGATGGGCAATGTGGCCCATGGCGGCAGCAATCCCGGCCGCAACGCCTCCCTGCTGGCCGGCCTGCCGATCACCACCTCAGGCGTGACCGTCAACCGCTTCTGCTCTTCCGGCCTGCAGACCATCGCCATGGCCGCCAACTTCGTGCGCAATGACGGCTCCGACGTCGTGGTGGCCGGCGGGGTCGAGTCGATCTCCATGGGCGGCGCAGGTGCGGCCGGCATGGGCGGGTTCGACCCGGCGCTGACCGAGCAGTACCCGGCGATCTTCATGCCGATGATCGACACCGCCGACATCGTCGCCAAGCGCTACAATCTCAGCCGCGAATATCAGGACGAGTACTCCCTGGAGAGCCAGCGTCGCATGGGCGCGGCCCAGCAGGCCGGCAAGTTCAAGGACGAGATCGTCCCGATGAAGACCAAGATGAAGCTGGTCAACAAGGACACCAAGGAAGAGACCATCGTCGACTATGTCGTGGACAAGGACGAGTGCAACCGTCCCGACACCACCCTGGAAGGCCTGGCCAAGCTGCAGCCGGTGAAGGGGGAAGGCAACTTCATCACCGCCGGCAACGCCAGCCAGCTGTCCGACGGCGCCGCCGCCGTGGTGATCATGGAAGCCAAGGAAGCCGCCCGTCGCGGCCTCGCCCCCATGGGCGCGTTCCGCGGCTGGGCCGTGGCCGGCTGCGAGCCTGACGAGATGGGCATCGGCCCGGTGTTCGCCATTCCGCGCCTGCTGGAACGCCATGGTCTGAAGGTCGACGACATCGACCTGTGGGAGCTGAACGAGGCCTTCGCCAGCCAGTGCCTCTATTCCCGCGACAAGCTGGGCATCGATCCCGAGAAGTACAATGTGAACGGCGGCTCCATCGCCATCGGCCACCCCTTCGGCATGACCGGCGCGCGCCTCGCGGGCCACGTGCTGCAGGAAGGCAAGCGCCGCGGCGCCAAGCACGTGGTGGTCTCCATGTGCATCGGCGGCGGCATGGGCGCGGCGGGCCTGTTCGAGGTGTACTAGATCCCGGCGAACGCCGGGACCCAAGCTGAACTACGGATCGGCCCTCCCCTCACCGGGAGGGCTTTTTCGTCTCGGGATTGAACGAGGTCGGCTTTCGACCCTAAGCGGCTGTTAGCCCGAGCCAGATTTGGCTTAATTCGCGTGCTTGGGTCCACGATGATCGCAGCCAAGGCGTCGCCTCGTGGTGAGCAGAGCGCCGGGCGGGCCTTGTGGTTTCACGTTGACGCCAGGCAAGACGCCATGGACGGTCGCCGAGGGCGAGCCCCGGTCCGGTTCATTGAGGAGTACGTGGTGCCTGCACCCAAGATGCACGAAGGCGAAGTTGAGGTGGACGAGGCGCTCGCGGCCAGACTGATCAAGGCCAACTTCCCTCAATGGGCTGACTTGCCCGTGCGCGCAGTCCAGCCTTGGGGCACGGACAACGCGATCTTCCGACTGGGCGACGAAATGATGGTTCGTCTTCCACGCGTCGCGTGGGCCAAGCATCAGGTCGAAAAGGAACAGCGGTGGCTCCCAGTGATCGCGCCCCTCGTTCCCAACCAAGTCCCCAGGCCTCTGGCCAAAGGAAGCCCGGGGGAGGGGTATCCCTGGGCGTGGTCAGTCTACAGTTGGTTGAAGGGCGACGCAGTGGAGCCCGAAATGCTTGCGAACCCGGACGACCTGGCGATGGACCTGGGGGAATTCGTGTCGGCACTTCAGGCGATCGACGCGACCGGAGGGCCGCTAGCGGGATTGCACAACTTCGGGCGTGGCCTGCCTCTGTCCGATCGGGACCAAGCCGTCCGCAAGGCGCTGGCCGCCCTCAGCGGCGAAATCGATGTTGATGCAGCAAGCCAGGCCTGGGCGGTCGCACTTGCGGCTCCTGTGTGGGAGAGGAGCCCCGTGTGGATCCATGGTGACCTCCAGGCCAACAATCTGCTGCTGAACGGGGAGCGTTTGGGCGGAGTGATCGATTTCGGCGGCCTCGGGGTCGGTGACCCGGCCTGCGATCTGATGGTCGCCTGGACTCTATTCTCGGGCTCAGCGCGTCAAAGATACCGTGAAACTCTGCAAGCCGATGACGCGACCTGGGCTCGAGGCAAGGGTTGGGCTCTGTCCGCGGGTCTGATCGCCTTACCCTACTACCTGCACACCAATCCGACCCTGGTGGCGAGCTCGCGGCGTGCAATCACCGAAGTGCTTGCCGGCTGACAGGCCCAAGGCGGCGATCCGTTCAGGCAAGGCCAGGATGACATCCTGGTCGACGCTTACCGTGCGAGGTGACTTGGCCGCCCTGGAACGCGAGCCCTGGCTCTTGGGCCACTGACGTCCTCAAATCACCCATCTCGCCCGTTGAGAACGACCGGTGTCGGGCAGGACGTTTGCGCTCCGGTCCCTGTATCGCCCATCCAATCCCATGTGGGTGCGTCTCCCGAAAGTCGCCGCCGCCTCGGCCAACCAACGCCCCCGGAACCTCGAACAGCATCACCCGTTGCGCAGGCTCGGACGCGCGGTCGTTCGCGCACCGAGAGCAGGCCTGGCGCGGCCGGACCGATGGTCCGACTGCCCCACCGAAGTTCGTGGGAGCGAGCGGAATGGACACCAATACAGTCATCATCATTGTCGTCGCCCTGGCCGTCCTGGCGGTCGTCGCTTTCGGGCTGATGAAGCGCCGCCGTTCATCGAAGCTGCGCGACCGGTTCGGACCGGAATATGAGCGGGCGATCGAAGAGACCGGGGGTCGACGCAAGGCGGAGACGGCGCTGCACGACCGCGAAAAGCGTGTCGAGGCCTTCGCGATCGTCCCCCTGCGGGCCGGGGAGCGGGAGCGTTACGGCGCCAACTGGCGCAAGGTTCAGGGCGAATTCGTCGATGACCCCAAGGCGGCCGTGAGCCATGCCGACGAATTGCTGGCCGAGGTCATGTCGGCGCGTGGCTACCCGGTGGGCGATTTCGAACAGCGGTCCGCCGACCTGTCCGTCGATCACCCGGTGGTCGTGCAGAATTATCGCGCCGCTCACGACATCGCCGTCCGGCACGCCCAGGGCGACGCCAGCACCGAGGATCTGCGGCAGGCGATGATCCACTACCGCGCCCTGTTCGACGACCTGGTGAGCCAGCCTGACGGCTCGGTTTCGGCCAAGGCCTCCTAGCCAGGGATTCTCAGGGCGCCTTCAAAGGCGACTGTCGCCCGCAGCATTGGAGTGGCCGGCGTTGGTGGCGCCTTTGCCAGCGTCGTACAGGTAGAGGGTGACCGGGCAGCGCTGCTGGCTCGCCCACCTGACGGCTTCCTCTACCGAAACGCCTTCGCGCTCATCGTAGTCGACCACCTTGTCGGGCTCGCTTTCGGGAGCCTCGTCTGCGTCAGTGCAGCAGTTGTCATGCTCAACGGACTCCACAATCGCGTTGACGCTCTTCCAGCGGTAAGGGCGCTCACGGCAGTCAATGATGTTCCAGATCATCCCCTAGGCTAGGCGTCCGGCCTTAGGTCGGCAATCGGCGCGATCGACACTCAGGTGGCGGTCCTCTGGTCTGGCGGCCATCACCTCGGCCCCTCCGGATGCGCCCTCGCATAGTCCCCCAGCCATCGCGCACTCTCCCGCACCGTCCGCGCCTGGGTGGCCCGATCCACGCCGATCAGCCCGAAGGTCGGGCCGTAGCCGTGCATCCATTCGAAATTGTCCAGCGCCGACCAGTGGATATAGCCGCGGACGTCGACGCCATCGGCGCGGGCGCGGGCCAGGCCCTCCAGGGCGCGGCTTGTATAGTCCTGCCGTAGCGGGTCGTGGTCCGTGGCGATGCCGTTCTCGGTGACCAGGACCGGCCGGCCGGAGCGGGCGGCGGCGTAGCGGACTGAATGCTCCAGAGCCTCGGGATAGACCTCCCAGCCCGTCAGGGTGGTCTCCGCCCCGTCCGGGGGCGGCAGGCGACCGTCCGGGCCGAACAGTTCGCGGGTATAGGTCTGCACGCCGACGAAATCGTCGGCGGCCGCCAGGTCGAGCCAGGCGTCCTGGGTGATGGCGCGGGTGCGTTCCATGGCCGCTTCGCCGCCGGGGACAGCCTGGAGGTCCGGCAGGGCCAGGGTCAGGCCCACGGGAGCCTGGCTGTGGGCCTTCACCGCCTGGGTCGCCAGGCCGTGGGCGCGGGCCAGCACCTCCGGCGCACGGCCGTCATGGGTGAGGAAGGTGGAGAACCGCGAGGCCTCGATGCGGGCGCTGAGCGCCAGGCGCAGCTTTTCCAGGCGCCGGGCGCGCCGCGCCGGGGCGAGGTCGAAGCCGAGGCTGGCCAGGTTGATCTCGTTGATCGTGCACCAGGCCGCGACCCGGTCCCCCAGGTGGCGGGCGACCTGGCTCGCGAATTCGCCGAAGCGGTCGGCGGCCTCGGCCTCGTCCCAGCCGCCGGCCTGGGCCAACCACAGGGGCGAGGTGAAATGGTGCAGGGTGACGATGGGGGCGAGCCCCCGCGCCAGGCAGGCGTCGGCGACCCGGGCATAGTGGCCCAGGGCGGCCGTGGAGATCAGGCCCCGCTCCGGCTCGATCCGCGCCCACTCCACCGAGAAGCGATAAGCGTTCAGGCCGAGGCCGGCCAGCAGGTCCAGGTCGGCAGGGTAGCGGTGATAGTGGTCCGCGGCGTCGCCGGAGGGCTCGGTGAACCCGCCGGCACGGTCGGGCAGGCTCTCCAGGGCCCAGATGTCGTTGTGGCTATTGCCCCCCTCCACCTGGTGAGCGGCGGTGGCGGCGCCCCAGAGGAACGGGGTTGCGGTGGTCATGGCGCGGTCCTCGATCGAGCGTTCGGATCAGGCGAATAGAGCAACGTGACCTCGCCCGCCACACGACGCCGCGTTGACACAAGGGGGGGCGCTGCTTAAGTCTCGCGCGCCCTGAAAAGAGCGGACTTTCCGGGTAGGCGAAGGGCTTCGCCGCCCCATCCCATGTCATCCGGATCTTCCCTTTGAGCATCTTCCAACGGTTTTTCGGCTCTTCCAACGACCGCAAGGTCAAGAGCTACTCGACGCGGGTCGCCAGGATCAACGCGCTCGAGCCTGCGATGCAGGCGCTCTCCGACGAGGCGCTGCGCGCCAAGACCGACGAATTCAAGGGCCGGCTGGAGAAGGGTGAGACCCTCGACCAGATCCTGGAAGAAGCCTTCGCCGTGGTGCGCGAGGCCGCGCGCAGGGTGCTGGGCCAGCGCCATTTCGACGTCCAGCTGGTGGGCGGCATCACCCTGCACCAGGGCGGCATCTCCGAGATGCGCACCGGCGAGGGCAAGACCCTGGTGGCCACGGCCCCGGTCTATCTGAACGCGCTCACCGGCAAGGGCGTCCACGTCATCACGGTGAACGACTATCTGGCCCAGCTGCATGGCGACTGGATGGGTCAGGTCTATCGGTTCCTGGGTCTCTCCGTCGGCACCATCGTCCATGGCCTGAGCCAGGGCCAGCGCAAGCAGGCCTACGAATCCGACATCACCTACGGGACCAATAACGAGTTCGGCTTCGACTATCTGCGGGACAACCTGGTCTATGACGCCGAGGAGATGGTCCAGCGCGGCCACCACTTCGTGATCGTCGACGAGGTGGACTCCATCCTGATCGACGAGGCGCGCACGCCCTTGATCATCTCGGGCCCCACCGAGGACCGGTCGGAATTCTACAAGACCATCGACGTGATCGTGAAGGAGCTGATCAAGGATCCTTCCACCTATGATTTCGACGAGAAGCAGCGCCAGGTGATCATCACCGAGAGCGGCTCGGAGCAGGTGGAAGAGATCCTCCAGGCGGGCGGCCACCTCGACGAGGATTCCACCGGCCTCTATGACGCGGCCAACGTCTCGGTCGTGCACCACGTGAACCAGGCCCTGCGGGCCAATGTGCTCTACACCCGCGAGAAGGACTATATCGTCCGCGCCGGCGAGGTGATCCTGATCGACGAGTTCACCGGCCGGATGATGCATGGCCGCCGCCTGTCCGAAGGCCTGCACCAGGCCATCGAGGCCAAGGAAGGCGCCACCATCCAGCCCGAGAACCAGACCCTGGCCTCGGTCACCATCCAGAACTATTTCCGCCTCTATGAGAAGCTGTCCGGCATGACCGGCACGGCGGCCACCGAGGCCCAGGAATTCGGCGACATCTACAAGATGGATGTGCTGGAGATCCCCACCAACCGCCCGGTCGCCCGGGTGGACGACGATGACGAGGTCTATCGGACCGAGGCCGAGAAGAACGCCTCGATCCTGATGCAGATCGAGGACTGCTATGTGCGCGGCCAGCCGGTGCTGGTGGGCACGGTGTCCATCGAGAAGTCCGAGGCGCTGTCGGAACTCCTGAAGACCCACAAGTTCCAGCACGAGGGCAAGGCCCGGGTCGGGATCCCGCACAATGTGCTGAACGCCCGCTATCACGAGCAGGAAGCCATGATCGTGGCGGACGCCGGCATCCCGGGCGCGGTGACCATCGCCACCAACATGGCCGGCCGCGGCACTGACATCCAGCTGGGCGGCAATATCGACATGCGCGTCCTGAAATGGCGCGAGGAGCAGATCGGTCTCGGCATCGAGGTCACGCCCGAGCAGGCCCAGGCCCGCAAGGCCGAGATCGAGGCCGAGGTGAAGGACCTGAAGGAGACCGCGCTGAAGGCCGGCGGGCTCTATGTCCTGGGCACTGAGCGCCACGAGAGCCGGCGGATCGACAACCAGCTGCGGGGCCGGACCGGCCGCCAGGGCGACCCGGGGCATTCCAAGTTCTTCCTCTCCTGCGAGGATGACCTGCTTCGCATCTTCGCCGGCGAGCGCCTGGACTCAATCATGCGCACCTTCGGGGTCGCCGAGGGCGAAGCCATCACCCACAAGTGGCTGAACGGCGCCATCGCCACGGCCCAGAAGCGCGTCGAGCAGCGCAACTACGAGATCCGCAAGAACCTGCTCAAATACGACGACGTGGTGAACGACCAGCGCAAGGCGGTGTTCGAGCAGCGCGGCGAGTTCATGGCCGCCGCCGACCTGTCCGAGATCATCACCGAGATGCGCCAGGACACGGTGGAAGACCTGGTCACCCGCCACCTGCCCCCCAAGGCCTATGCCGAGCAGTGGGACGTGGACGGGCTGAACGAGCACGTGATGAACCTGCTGGGCATGGAACTGCCCATCGCTGAGTGGGCGGCCGAGGAAGGCATCGCCAACGAAGAGATCCAGTCCCGCATCCAGGCCGCCGCCGACGCCCGCGCCGCCGAGCGCGAGCGGCTGGTGACGCCGGAACAGATGCGCACCATCGAGAAGAGCTTCCTGCTGCAGATGATCGATCTGCAGTGGCGCGAGCACCTGATGCATCTCGACCACCTGCGCAATGTCATCGGCCTGCGGGGCTACGGCCAGCGCGATCCGCTGAACGAGTACAAGAGCGAGGCCTTCTCCCTGTTCGAGAAGCTGCTGGTGGACCTGCGCCAGAACACCACGCGCTGGCTGATGACGGTGGAGTTCCAGTTCGCCGAGCCGGAGCCGCCGCAAACGCCCATGTACCAGGAAGTGCACGTGGACCCGCTCACCGGCGAGAACGCCGCGCAGATGGGCGCCCTGCCGGACGGCCTGTCGGTGGAACAGCGCCAGGCCCTGCCGATCTCGGCCCTGCCGGACGGCTGGGAGGCCACCGGCCGCAACGCCGCCTGCCCCTGCGGCTCCGGCAAGAAGTTCAAGCACTGCCACGGGGCGCTGATCTAGGGACGGGCCGGTTCCGCCTGCGCTGGGGCTGCGCCTGCAGGAGCCACGGAGGGCGGGCTTGTGAAGGTGATCATCGTCGGCGCCGGGATCGGCGGGCTGACCCTGGCGCTCAGCCTGCACCGCGCCGGGATCGAGGCGGTGGTCTGCGAGGCGGTGAGCGAGCTGCGGCCCCTGGGGGTGGGGATCAATCTCCTGCCCCACGCGGTACGCGAGCTGACCGAGCTGGGCCTGGCCGAGGATCTGGCCGCCATCGCCATCCCCACCGAAGCGCTGATCTACGCCAACAAGTTCGGCCAGGAGATCTGGCGCGAGCCCCGGGGCCGGTTCGCCGGCTATCGCTGGCCGCAATATTCCATCCATCGCGGGGCGCTGCAGCTCCTGCTGGCGCGCACGGTCCGGGCGCGGCTGGGGGCGGATGCGATCCGGCTCGGCCTTTCGGCCACCGGGGTCGAGGACGGCGGAACGGCAGTGCGGCTGAGCGACCGCGCCACGGGGGAGGTCCTGCGGCTCAGCGCCGACGTGATCGTCGGCTGCGACGGCATCCATTCCGCTCTGCGCGCCCAGGCCTGGCCGCAGGAGGGTCCGCCGATCTGGAACCGACGGGTGCTGTGGCGCGGCGTCACGGAGGCCGAGCCCTTCCTGGGGGGCGCCACCATGATCATGGCCGGGCACCAGGACGTGAAATTCGTCGCCTATCCCATCGATCCCTCCGCCGCGGCCCGGGGCCGCAGCCGGATCAACTGGATCGCCGAGCTGCGATTTCCCGACACCGTGGAATGGCGCCGCGAAGACTGGAACCGCCCCGGCGTGCTGGCGGACTTCCTGCCGGCGTTCGAGGCGTGGGATTTCGGATGGCTGGACGTGCCGGGCGTGATCCGCGCGGCGCAACAGGTGTTCGAATATCCCCTGGTGGATCGCGATCCACGGGAGCGCTGGACCTTCGGGCGCACGACCCTGTTGGGGGATGCGGCGCATCCCATGTACCCCATCGGCTCCAACGGGGCCTCGCAGGCGATCCTCGACGCCCGGACCCTTGCCTATGAGCTCGCCACAGCCGGCGATATCGACGAAGCGCTTGCAGCCTATGAGGCGCAGCGTCGGCCGGCCACCAGCCGCATCGTGCTGGCCAATCGCGGCAATGGTCCCGAGCAGGTGATGCAGCTTGTGGAGACCCGCGCGCCGGGCGGGTTCACGGATGTGAGCCAGGTGATCAGTCCGGCGGAGTTGGCCGCCACCGCCGGGGAGTACAAGAATATCGCCGGCTTCGACCGCGAGGCGCTCAACGCCCGCGCCTCGCTGGATCCGCCGCGCCCTGCCTGAGCCCGCCCAGGCGCCGCATGGCGTCCGCGGTCATCCGGTGTATTCTTAACGATCTCGAACGGGGGGCGCAGCGTGGCGCGGACCAGGGCCAGGGGCGGAACGCGGCTGAAGCGTGCGGCGGCGCGCGCCGGTCTGGCGCTGGGCATGGTGGCCGTGGCGGTGGCGATCCCGGCCCTGGCGACCCAGTCCGAGCCGGCGCCGGACCCCCGAATCCTGGGCCAGGCCCACGCCGAGATGGCCGCCCCCGACCTCACGAGCCGGCTGAGCGGCCTGGGCCAAGGTTTCGACGGGCAGGCGGGAATCGCGGTGCGCGACCTCTCGGAGGGCTGGACCGCCAGTTTCGACGGCGACCGGCTCTATCCGCAGCAGAGTGTCTCCAAGCTCTGGGTGGCGCTGGCGGTGCTGGACGCCGTGGACCATGGACGCGTCGCCCTGACCGACACCGTCACCATCCACCGCGACGACCTGTCGGTGTTCCACCAGCCGATCCGGGCGCGGGTGGGCCCGCATGGCTATGACGCCAGTGTGGCCGAGCTGCTGTCCGACGCCATCAGCAAGAGCGACAACGCCGCCAATGACATCCTGCTGCGCCTGGCGGGCGGCCAGACCGCAGTGCAGGCCCTGGTGGCCGAAAAGCGCGTCGCCGGCGTCACAGCCAGCCCCAGCCAAAGGCAGATGCAGACCGCCACCGCCGGCCTGGAATGGCGGCCGGAATATTCCTTCGAGCACAGCTTCTGGAAGGATCGGGACCGCCGGCCCCTGGAATACCGCCGCGCGGCGCTGGACGAGTATCTGGCCCATCCGGCCGATGGCGCATCGCCGGTTGGCCTGGTGACCGCCCTGGACCGGCTCCGGCATGGTGCGCTGCTGGCGCCGGCCTCCACGGATTACCTGATGCAGCTGCTGGCCCGGACCGAGACCGGCCGTTCGCGGCTGAAGGCCGGCCTGCCTCCGGGCTGGAGCCTGGCCCACAAGACCGGCACAGGTCAGGTGCTGGGTGACGTCGCCACCGGCTTCAACGATGTCGGCGTGATGACCGCCCCGGATGGCCACGCCTATGCGGTGGCGGTGATGATCGCCCAGACGCGCGCGCCCGTGGCCGATCGCCAGGCCCTGATGGTGGAGGTGGCCCAGGCGGTGGCCGCCCATCATGACCGCGAGGCCGGGCCCGCGCTGGCGGCGGCCGGCGCGCCCTGATCAGCTGAGGGTGATGTAGAGCTCGCTCTCGATCACCCACTGGCCCACCACCTTCTTCCAGCAGGCCAGATAGGTTCCCCCCATGTCCGGCGCGCCCGCCCAGTGGGCGGTCCAGCGTCCGGTCTCTGCGGCCCGCTGGCCGCCAGCATCGAGTTCGACGGTGTCGGTGGCGCGCACATAGGTCTGGAAGGCGGGATCGGCGAACTGGCCGGCAAAGGCGGCCACCACCGCCTCGACGCCACAGATCAGTCCACCGTCGCCGGAGATGAGATTGATGCCCGGATCCAGGAAGGGACGCAGCCGCGCCGCATCATGGGCGGCGATGAGCTTGTTGGTCAGGCGCCGCCGGGCGCGGATCGCGTCGGCTGGTATGGTCATCGCCGATTCACCAACCCTGAATTGTATAGACGGCACGGTGAAGGCGAATTAACGAACTCTTCAAACACCTTGTTCACGCGGGTCTCGCATCTTGGGGAGGTTATCACGCAGGCCGTCGCGGCCCGCCTACCAGAGGATGAAGCAATGACCCAGTTTCTTAAGCGCTTCGCCGGCGACGAGTCGGGCGCAACTGCCATTGAGTACGGCCTGATCGCCGCGCTCATCGCCATCGTGCTGGTGGCGGCCATGACCAGCCTGCAGGGCAAGATCTCCGGAACCTTCGACAAGGTCGGCACCGCAATGCCGCAATAGGACGGGCGCCGGCGGCGAGGCCGGGATCAGTCGACCCCCACCACGACGGTCCCGACCTTGCCGCCGGCCTCCACCGCCTCATGGGCGGCGGCGCACTCCGCCAGCGGATAGCGCCCCGCCACCGCGAGCTGACGGTCTCCCGCTGTGATCCAGCGGGAGATGTCGTTTTGGGCCCGCTTCCGGGCCGGATGGGGCGAAACGGGCAGATAGACCCCATTGATGGACAGATTGAGCCGCATCAGGGCCCCGGCGGAAAGCTCGGGACTGGGGGCGCCGCGGGTGGCGTAATAGGCCAGCGACCCGTTCATCCTCAGGCAGGCCAGGCTGGCGGCCAGGTTGCCGCCGAAATCCACGTCGACGATGTGGTCGACTCCCGCCCCGCCGGTGATCTCCCGCGCCCGGGCGGCCACGTCCTCCCGGCGATAGTCGATCACATGTTCCGCCCCGCCGGCCCGGGCGCGGGCGGCCTTGGCCTCTGAACTCACCGTGGCGATCACTGTGGCGCCCGCCCATCGGGCCAGCTGCACCGCATAATGGCCCACGGCGCCGGCCCCGCCGGTCACCAGCACGGTCTTGCCCTGGACCGGCCCGGCCAGGAAGAGGGCGCGGTGCGCGGTCATGCAGGGAATGCCGAGCGTGGCGCCTTGTTCGAAGGAGACGCCATTCGGAAGGGGGCTCAGCAGGTCGAGGTCGAGCTCGATATATTCCGCCGCCGAGCCGAACGCCCGGCCATTGCGCTGGCCGTTATAGAACCAGACCCTGCGGCCCACCCAGGCGGAATCGACCCCCGGGCCCACCGCCTCCACCACTCCGGCGCCATCGCTGTTGGGGGTGATGCGCGGATAGGCCATGGCCCCCATGCCCCCGGCCCGCAGGCCCACATCGGACGGATTGACCCCGGAGGCGTGGATCCGCACCAGGGCCTGGCCATGGGCCGGCTGCGGCGTTGGCAGGTCGCCATATTGCAGCACCTCGCGGGCGGGGCCGGTGCGGTCGTACCAGATGGCTTTCATGGATGTCGGCCTCAGACCACGGAGGCCAGGAGATTGATGGAAAGCGCTAGCACCACGGTGTTGAAGGTGAAGGCCAGCAGACTGTGCATGGTGCCGATCCGGCGCATGGACTTGGAGGTGAAGGTGATGTCCGCCGTCTGGGCCGCCGCGCCGATCACCACGGCGAAATGCAGGAAGTCCCAGTAGTCGGGATTGCCGCCCCCGGGAAATCCCAGTCCGCCGCGGATGCCGCGAATGCCGGGGGTGTCGTCATCGGAATAGAATTCGTGGGCGTAATGCAGGGCGAAGAACAGCTGCATCATGAACCATGACGCCGCCACGGTGACCCCGGCCAGGGCCACCCGCGCCCCCTTGGCCAGGCCATGATCCGCCTTGGCGAGGTCGAGTTCGACGCCCACGGAGACCAGGCTGGCCACGCAGGCGATCAGGGTCAGGCCCAGGATCAGGCCCTGGCCCTCGTCCTGGCGATCCACCTGGGCCTGCATGCGCTCCACACTGCACTCGCGCATGTGATTCATCATCAGGCCGACAAACCACAGGCTGCCGATGTCCCAGGCCAGGATCGACCTGGTGCTCCAGCGCAACTCGTTGGGCCAGAGCAGCAGCAGGAGCCACATCCCAAATCCGACGCAGATGCCCCCCAACAGATTGGGCCGGCTCATGAAAATGCGCGCGGTCCGCCGCATGGGGCCGGGCCTGGAGGGCGGGGAGTCGTGGACGGTCATGGGATGAGCCTAGACCGGCTTGCGCGGCGGCAAAACGACTTCGCGCCTCATGGACGGATTGCGGCGAGCGGATAGCGGCCGACGGTCCCGCCGTCATAGTCGGTCAGCCAGACCGCGCCATGCCCCACCCGAAGGGAATCCCCGCCCCTGCCCACCCACTGGCGCAGGGGCCGATTGTCGGCCACCCGCACCGTGGTGAGGGGAACGCCGGACAGGGTGACGAACAGCCGCCCGCCGCCGAAGGCGATGTCGCCGCCATGGCCGGGCAAGCCCAGGGGAATGGTCGCCGCCAGCCTCCGATCCTCAATTGTCACCCGGCTCACCGTGCCGTCCTCCTGGTTGAGGGTCCAGACCGCGCCGGCGCCGGCGATCAGGAACCGCGGATGGGGCCCGACGGCCGTGGCCCCCAGCAGCTCGCCGGTGGCGGCGTCGACGGCGCTCAGCTGGCCGGTGTCGAAGCCGGTGACCCACACCACGCCTGCGGCGAAGAGCGGATTGAACGAGCCCGCCGCAAGCGAAATGGTCTGGCGCAGGCGCCCCGTCTTCGGGTCGAGGCGGCCCAGGGTCCCGCGGGCGTCGAGCGGCAGCCACAGGCTGTCGCCGCCGGCGGTGATCCCGGCCTCGGCCATGACCGACGGCAAAGGCGTGACGCCGGTCAGCCGACGCGTGGCCAGGTCGATGCGAGCCAGGCCCGGATGATCGCCGCACACCGGAACCCAAAGGGCGCCGAAGCCTACCGCCAGGCCGGCGCAGGGCTCACCTGGCAGCTCGACCTTGTCGGTCAGCCGATTGGTCTTAGGGTCGATCCGCTGGACCGAGAACGGCCCTGTGGCGCCCACCCAGACCGCGTCCGGGGTGATGGCCACCCAGTCGGCGGTATTGCCGAGCCTGAAGCTGGCCGCCGGCCTGAGGTTCGCGAACGGCGTCTGCAGCCCTGGCAGGCCAGGCGCCGCGGCGCGGGCCGAGCCGGCCAGAAGCACAAGCGCCACCAGCAGAGAATGTACCCGGTTCATGCGCGCGCCCCAATGACGCCAGGACTAGCGCAGATCGCTCGGCGGGACAGGCCGCCCTATTCCGATAAGCGCCCATCCAGGCGTCAGAGAGGCCATGGCTCAGTCGCCGGCCGCCACCCAGTTGCCATGGAAGCCGAAGGGGACGCGACGGGGTAGCTCGGCCACCGCGATCGGGCCCTTGGCCACGTCCTGAGCCTCGAACACCACGAAGTCGGAGCGGTTCTCGCCCGCGCGCCAGACCACGGCGGTGAGCCAGCCATCGCCTTCTGCGGCGCTGGCGCTGCGGGGGGTGAAGACCGGTTCCGAGGTCATGTCGCCGCCGGTGAACTCATGGACCTGGCGAGCGCCGGTCTTGAGGTCGATATGGGCGATCGCGTTGAGCTTCACAGACTTGGCGTTGGTGGGATCGGCGGCATACCAGCCATGGCGATAGGCCGAGCCGGCCAGGCGTTCATCGAACCGCGGGAACTCGCCGTCGAGGTCGTCGATGGCCTCCTCACGGATGGCGTCGGAGCCGTCGGAGAGGTCGAAGGTCCAGCGGGTCAGGCGCGCGGCGGTGCGCTGGCCAGGAGAGCCATCGGCCAGAGGGAACAGCGGGGCCGCGTCATAGCGCATGACCTCGGCGACGATCTTGCCGTCCGCCTCATGGGCGTTCATCGGGTGGAAGACGTATGACGCCGGGGCGTTGAACCAGCGGATTGTCGAGACGTCCGCGTCGCGGCGCATCACCCCCACCTGCACCGGCTTGTCCGGCTCCCAGGCATAGGCCGGCTTGCCCTTCATGGCCCGCTCCAGGCTGCCGGTGAGCGGCATGATCGGGAACAGCACATAGTTCTCGGTCACCAGGAAGTCGTGGACCATGGAGGAATAGGGCGCCTGGAACTCGGAGCGGCGGATGACCTTGCCGGTGGCGTCGGTGACGCCGTAGCTCATCCCGGCGGAGAGCGGCATGTCGCCGACGCCATAGCCGAACCAGACCATCTCGCCGGTCTTGGGATCGAGCTTGGGGTGGGCGGTGACCCGACCCTTGTACGGCTCGACATAGCCCAGGGAATTGAGGCTGCCCTGTTCCATCTCGAAGGGCATGTGGCCCTCTTCCAGCGCCAGCAGTCGGCCGGCGTGCGCGAGGATGTTGGTATTGGCCACCCCGCCGTCATGGCCCTGGGCCAGGGGGTCGGAGAGCATCGGATTGAAGCCGGCGAACAGGGACCGGCCATGCTCATGCTCCAGCGCCCACTTGGGGGTGCGGACATAGCGGTTCTTGTAGGCGACCTTGCCGTCCTCCACCCGGAAGGCGTGGATCATGCCGTCGCCGGTGAACCAGTGATAATTGGGGTCCCGGGGTTCGAACTGCGGATTGGGGCCGGTGCGGTAAAGCGTGCCGCGAAGCTCCCGCGGGATCTCGCCAGTGACCTTGAGATCGAAATCATCCTCGGTCCGAACCGGGGCGAAATTGCCCGCCAGATAGGGATTGATGCGAACGTCGCCGTCCATTGTCTCGTCTCCCGTGAGATCACAGCTATTTACGTTGTAAATTTATTGCGTAAGTCGTATCCCTGATCAAGTCCTTTTTGTTCACGAAGTCGCCAGATGCCCCGCGTCCTATCCGAAACCGATGTCGCCGACTTCCGCGAGCGCCTGTGTGAAGCGGCGGAACAGCTGTTCGCCGCGCGCGGTCCGGATGCCGTGACCATGCGCCAGCTCGCCGCCGAGCTGGGGGTCAGTCCCATGACCCCCTACCGCTACTTCAAGGACAAGGAGGACATCCTCGCGGCCGTGCGCACCAACGGCTACAACCGCTTCGCGGACGCTCTGGAAAAGGCCTTCGCCTCGGCGACCAGCGCCAAGGCCAAGAGCTCGGCGGTGGGCGAGGCCTATGTGAACTTCGCCTTCGAGCATCCGCAGACCTACAAGCTGATGTTCGATCTGAACCAGCCCCACGAGTCCGACTATCCCGATCTGGTGGCCGCCGCCCGCCGGGCCCACGCCACCCAGACCGCCTATGTGAAGGAACTGGTGGCTGCGGGCGTCCTGGCCGGCGACCCCGACGAGATCGGCCGGATGTTCTGGGCCGCCACCCACGGCGCCGTGGGCCTGGAGCTGGCGGGCAAGCTGCCGCCGGGGACGGCGCGGATCCTGCACGCGCAGCTGGGCCACGCCCTGGCCAGGGGCCTGCGCCCCTGACGCCTGCTTGACGGCCCTCGCGGCAGGGCGGCCAACTCCCGTCCAACAACGAATGGGGGGAGGCCAGAGTGTCGGAGATCAAGCCATTCAGGGTGATGTGGGATGAAGCGCGGGTCCAGGCCGTGCTGGATCAGGTGCGGGCCTATCCCTGGCCGCCGATCCCCGCGGTTCCGGATGGCTGGGCCTATGGCTGCGACGGCGCCTATCTGAAGGACCTCTGCGCCCACTGGACCGAGCGCTTTGACTGGCGCGCGGCGGTGGCGGAGCTGAACCGGTTCCCGCAATTCATCGCCCGGGTCGAGGACCTTGACCTGCACTTCCTGCACGTGGTGGGCGAGGCTGGCGGCAAGCGGCCGTTGATCATCACCCATGGCTGGCCAGGGTCGCATTACGAATTCTGGGGGACCATCGAGAAACTGGCCTTCCCCTCGCGGTTCGGCGGCCAGGCCTCCGACGCCTTTGACCTGGTGATTCCCTCCCTCCCCGGCTTCGGCTTCTCCGCCAAGCCCGCCCGGCCCATCGGCCAGCGCGCCACCGCGCGGCTGTTCAACAGCCTGATGACCGAGGTCCTTGGCTATCCCAGCTATCTGGCCCAGGGCGGCGACTGGGGCGGCCTGGTGACCTCCTGGCTCGGCAAGGACCATGGGGCGGCGGCCAGGGCGATCCACCTGAACATGATCGGCTTCCGGCCCCATGGCGGCCCCAGGAGCCAGGCGGAGATCGACTGGATCACCCGTCAGGCCGGGATGATGGACCTGATGGGCGCCTATTTCCGGCTGCAGGCCTCCAAGCCCCAGTCCCTGGCCTGGATGGGCGCCGGCAATCCGGTGGGCCAGGCGGCCTGGATCGCCGAGCGGTTCCATGACTGGTCCGACCTGCGGGCCAAGTCGTTCGACCAGGTGCATCCCAAGGACCGGCTGCTCACCAACATCATGATCTATGTGATGACCGACAGCTTCGCCACGGGCGCCTGGTACTATCGGGGCCTGATTGAGGAGGGCGGCGTGGCTTTCCAGGACGGGGAACGCTGCGAGACCCCAACCGCCTTCGCCAACTTCCCAGGCGAGCCGCTCTACAGCGCCCCGCCCCGCACCTGGGCGGAGCGGGCCTACAACATCGTGCGCTGGACCGATCAGCCCCGGGGCGGCCATTTCGCCGCCATGGAGGAACCCGACCTGTTCGTGGCCGACCTGCGCGACTGGGGGCGGGGGACCTAGCGCGGGCCTGGAATTGCGCTAACAAGCCTGCAGCTGGTCGGACCGATGTCCGGCTGTCGAAGGATCGCCATCCATGCCCGCCGCCCTGGCCGCCGTCCGTCCCATCACCCTCGCAGAGATCGAGGCGGCGCGTCCGCGGATCGCCGGAACCATCACCCGCACCCCGCTGGTGCGCCTGCAACTGGGGCCGAATTATCCGGACATCCGGCTGAAGCTGGAGAACCTGCAGCCGATCAACGCCTACAAGCTTCGGGGAGCCGCCAACGCCGTGGCGATGCTGAGCGAGGATGAGCGGCGGCGCGGCGTCTGGACTATCAGCGCCGGCAACGCTGGTCAGGGGGTGGCCTATGCCGCCCGCCAGGCAGGGGTCCCCTGCACCGTCGTGGCCATCGAGACCGCGCCGGCCTCCAAGCTGGAGCGCATGAAGGCGCTGGGCGCGCGGCTGGTGACGGTTCCCTATGAGGTCGCCTGGAAAGCGCTGGACGACCGCGCTTTTCCTGGGGTGGAGGGGACTTTCATCCACCCCTTCGACGACGACAATTTCATCGCCGGCCATGCCACCATGGGCCTTGAGATCCTGGAGGACGCCCCCGACGCCGCCGTGGTGGTTGCGGGCATCGGCGGCGGCGGACTGATCACCGGGGTCGGCAGCGCCATCAAGGCCCTGAGGCCGGATATCCAGGTCTGGGGCGCCGAGCCGGAGACCGCCGCCCCTGCGGCCCGCTCCTTCGCGGCCGGTTCGCCCCAGGACTTCCCGGACTGGCAGGCCTCCTTCGTGGACGGCGCCGGCGGCCAGAGCATGTTCCCGCGCATGTGGGAACGCATGAAGCCCCTGGTGGACGGCTATGCCGTGGTGAGCCTGGACCAGACCCGCCAGGCCATGCGGCTGATGGCCGAGAAGGCCCGGGTGATCTCCGAGGGCGCCGGCGCCCTGCCGCTTGCGGCGGCCCTCTCCGGCCAGGTGGGCCAAGGCCCGATCGTCGCCATCGTCTCCGGCGGCAATGTGGATCTCAAACTGTTCTGCGAAATCCTGGCCGCCACCGCCCCCTGATCCCCATCATCTTTCGAGCACCATGGCCCGCTACGATTTCGCCTCCGACAACACCGCCCCGGCGACGCCCGAAGCCCTGGAGGCCCTGGTGGCGGCCAATGGCGAAGGCTTCACCTCCGGCTACGGGACCGACCAGGTCAGCCGGCGCGCCGCCGACGCCATCCGCGCCCTGCTGGACGCCGACGCCGAGGTGCGGTTCGTGGGATCGGGCACCGCCGCCAATGCGATCGCGCTCGCCACCCTGTGCCGGCCGTTCGAGACCGTGCTGGCCCATGAGCATTCCCACGTCTGCACCGACGAGACCGGGGCGCCCGGCTTCTTCGGTCATGGCCTGGGTCTCACCGGCCTGCCCGGGGCTTCGGGACGGATCGATCCCGCCAGCCTGGAGGCGCCGCTGAAGGCCCCGGACCAGGCCCACTGGCAGCCGGTGGCGGCCCTTTCGGTCACCAACGCCACGGAATATGGCGCGCTCTACACCGAGGCCGCGCTGGGGGAATTGATCGCGCCGGTGAAGGCCCGGGGCTACGGCGTCCACTTTGACGGCGCACGGCTGGCCAACGCCATCGCCGGCGGTTTCGATCCCAGGTCCATCGCCCGGCTGGGAGTCGATATCCTGGTGGTGGGCGGGACCAAGGCGGGGATGACCCCTACGGAGGCGGTGGTGCTGCTGGACCGCGACCTGGCCCGCCGCTTCGACGCCCGCCTGAAACAGTCCGGCCAGCTTCCGTCCAAGGGCCGGTTCTACGCCGCGCCCTTCATCGGCATGCTGGAGACGGGCGCCTTCGTGCGCCACGCCGCGCACGCCAACGCCATGGCCCGCCGCCTCGCCGCCCTGTCGCCATTCCCCGTCACCCATCCGGTGGAGGCCAATGCGGTCTTCGTGGACATGGATGAGCCGACCCTGGCGCGACTCCAGGCGGCCGGCTGGTTCGTCTACCGGTTCATCGACGGGTCCGTGCGGTTCATGTGCTCCTGGGCCACCACGCCTGAGTCGGTGGATGAGCTGGGGGACGAGCTGGCCAAGCTCGCCTGAGTCCGCCAAAACGGCGGAATGAGGCAGAAGCTTGCCGGGATGCATGCAATATTGTGTCACTTTAGCCGCAGTTCATGACAATGACGCACAGAGCGTCTCCTGACCGGCGCCATTCCGCCCATTTCGGTTTGCGGGCGTAACACCGGCGTGACAGCTTGCGCCTCCGCTGATCGACCCGTGACCGAACACCGTCCGAACTGAGCGAAGACGAGACAAGACGCACGCGCGGCCAGCCATCACCACGCCAGCCAGAGCTGGCGTCCGCTTGCTATTTGCCAGGGCCGGGGGGCCAGAATGAAAGCCAATATGAACAGTACTTTCCGAGCGATTCTGCTCGCGTCGGTCGCCGCCGGCGGCATCTCCATTCCCCATTTCGCCGCCGCCGCCGATGGCGCCGCCGCGGCCCAGGTGGAAGAAATCGTGGTCACCGGTTCGCGGATCAAACGCGACACCTTCAGTTCGCCCGTTCCGGTTGGCGTCGTGACCTCCGAACAGATTCGCGACTCCGGCCGGGTCTCCGTCGCCGAGGTCCTGATGGACACGCCGACCATCAATGCGAACTCCAACGCCCAGAACACCTCCTCCACCCTGTTCAACGCAGGGCAGGCCCGTGTCGACATCCGCGGCCTCGGCTCCAGCCGCACCCTGGTGTTGATGGACAGCCGGCGGATCGTGTTCTCCGACGCATCGTCGCCCGCCGTGGACCTCAACCTGATCCCGTCGATGATGGTCGACCGGATCGACGTGGTGCCCGGCGGCGGCTCGGCCGTGTACGGTTCGGAAGCCATCGCCGGCGTGGTCAACCTGATCATGAAGAAGTCCTATGACGGCTTCCAGTTTGACGCCCAGGGCGGCCTGACCGGCGAAGGCGACGGCGCCCAATGGCGTGGCGCAGGCCTGTGGGGCGGCAAGTTCGCCAATGACCGCCTGAACGTGCTGGTCGGGGGGGAGATCTCCCGCGAAGAGCCGATCATGCAGAAGGATCGCGACTGGGCCTATCCGGGTATCCGTCGCAATCCGGGCGTGTTCGGAAACCTGCTGGCCGTTCAGCCGATCATCGGCGCCACCAAGTCCAACACCGCGCCCACCGCCACCTTCGAACTGGTGAACAACTCCGATCCGTCCAAGGCCATCGCCTACACCCTGGACTACCGCAACCCCACCAGCGTGGTGAAGCTGAGCCCGCAGTGCTCGACGCCCACCGTCCAGCCCACCTGCCAGGACGACGCCCTGTTCTATTCGGCGGTCTATAACGCCCTGCAGGGCAAGTCCTATCGCGGCATCGGCCGCGCCTATCTGGACTATCAGCTGACTGACACCGTGAAGGCCTTCGCCGACATCTCCTACGGCAAGGTCATCGGCTACGGCATCTTCCAGCCGGCGTTCTCGTCGGCGGCGGGCGGCGGCACCATGCCGGTGGCCCTGAAGGGTGACAACGCCTTCCTGAACGGAACCACCAGCACCGACCTGGCCCTGAAGGCGGGCTGGCTGGCGGCCGGCAAGACCCTGGCTGCCAGCTCCACCGCCAATGTCGGCAAGTTCTGGAACGAGTTCGGCGGCCGCAACGTCCGCACCGATCGGGAAACCAGCCGCATCGTGGTGGGCATGAACGGCGACGTCGACGCCTTCTCGCGCAAGTTCAGCTGGGACTGGTACTACCAGTTCGGCGAGACCTCCGGCTCGACCACGTCCTTCAACGTCCCCAACGTGCAGAAAGTGCAGTGGGCCACCGACGCCATCACGGTGGGCGGCAATGTCGTCTGCCGGGCCACGACCGTAGCCGCCACGGCTGCCGCAGCGGCCGGCTGCGTGCCGTGGAACCTGATCGACGGCGCCTCCAAGGCCGCCATCGCCTATACCAACGCCGAGTCCACCACGACCCAGGACGTCAAGCAGTCGGTTCTGGCCGGCAACGTCACCGGGGATCTGTTCCAACTGCCCGCTGGCCCGCTGGCGGTCGCGGTGGGCGCCGAGTACCGCGCTGAGCAGAGCGAGTTCGTCCAGGACGCCCTGGGCGCCTCAGGCGCGCTGTTCTTCAACGCCATCGGCACCCGGGCCGGGAAGTACAATGTCGGCGAAGCCTATGCCGAAATGCGCATCCCGATCTTGAAGGACATCCCGTTCGCCAAGGAACTGACCGTCGAGCTGGCCGGTCGCCACTCCAACTACTCGACGATCAACCGCACCAACCAGTACTCGGCGCGCCTTGAATGGGCTCCCTTCCAGGACCTGCGCTTCCGCGCCAACCAGGGCACCGCCGTGCGGGCGCCGAACATCGTTGAGCTGTTCTCGCCGCAAAGCGTGAACTTCACCACGACGGCCACCGACCCCTGCGACGCCCAAAGCTATGCCGGCGCCACGGCCGCCCAGAAGGCCCTGCGCAACGTCACCTGCTCCGCGGCCATCGCCGGCTGGAACTCCTCGACCTTCACGACCAATATCGGTCCGGGTCACCCGTCGCTGCAGCTGCTGCAAGGCGGCAACCCGAACCTCGGTCCGGAGACGGCGCATACCTACCAGCTGGGCTTCGTCGCGGAGCCCCATTGGATCCCGCATCTGCAGATCTCTCTCGATTACTTCAAGTACAATATCGAGGACGAGGTCTCGACGATCCCGATCAACACCCTGATCACCAACCTCTGCTACGAGTCGACCCAGGCCTACGCGTCCAACCCCTTCTGCGCCCTGATCCATCGGGACGCGTCGGGCGTCCTGGCCGGCGTGCCCGGCGGCATCACCTCCGTCCAGTTGACCAACCTCAACGTGGCCAAGGTGAAGGTCGAGGGCTACGACGGTTCGGTCCAGTACCGAATGGACCTGGAAGACCTGTTCAAGAAGGACATCGGCAGCCTGGCCTTCCGCCTGGACGCCACCTGGATGTATCGCTGGGCCCTGCAGGGTTCGGCGGGTCAGGCCTACACACAGCTCGCCAACAACATCGCCAACGCGACGCCGGAATGGAAGGCGCTGGGCACGATCCAGTACACCTATCACGACGCCCAGGTGTCGTGGTCGACCCACTGGGTCGGTTCGATGGCCTCCACCACGGCCTTCGCCCCGACGGCGCTGTCGCCCTACTATACCGGCGACTACTACATGCATGACCTGCGCGGCAGCTATAAGGTCAGCGACAAGCTGACCGTGCGCGGTGGCGTCCTGAACATCACCGACGAGCATCCGCCGGCCCTGCCCGAGACCTTCGCCGGTACGAGCACCGGGTCGTCGACCTACGACAACCGCGGCCGCTACATCTATGTGGGCGCAAACCTGAAGTATTGATCGAAGACCTCGCCGCGCCTTCTCGGGGGCGCGGCGGATCTCAAGGATACAACACAATCGAGCCGCCGGCCCCGCGCCGGCGGCTCTTCTTTTTGTACGCGTCAGGCGTCGGCGGCCGAATTCACTCCTCGGCCAGCCAGGCCATGACCTCCGGCCAGTGCTTGTGGGGCAGGAAGTGGCCGACGTCTGGGACGATCCGGGTTTCCTGCTCCCGTCCGCCAATCCAGGTCGATACCTCCGCCGCCGATGACATGGGATCTTCGGCGCCATGCCACAGGGTGATCGGGGCCGTGAGACCGGCCAGGTCGAGCCGCGGGTTGCGAGCCGCGCACTTCACTTCGTCGGCGATGCCGCGGCTGCTGACCGCGAGGGATTCGGTGATGTAGTCGACGATGAATTCCAGCACCCCGGGATGGGCGCGCAGATAGGCCAGATCGCCGGGCGCCGAGGCCGCGGAGCGGACGAACTTCTCGATCTGGCGAGGATTGAGCTGGACCCGCAGAAGCGAGAACAGCAGATCCGACATCCAGGCGTTCTTCAGGATCCGGCGGCGGAACAGCACAACCCGGTTGCCGGCGTCCTGCGCGGTCTCGGCCACCTGGCCAGAGGGGCGGGCGGAGGCCAGCAACACCCGGCTGACGGCAGGCCCCAGGCGGGCCGCGACCGAAAGGGCGAAGGGGGCGCCGGCCATGAAACCGGCCACCTGCAGGCGCTCGATCCCCAGGCCGCGGCTCAGCGCGATCATGTCGTCGGCCACCCCGCCCAGGCTGAAGTCAGGCCGCGGATCCGAGCGGCCCGCACCCGGCCGCTCGGGACAGATCAGCCGCAGCCCCAGGTCCCGGGCCAGAGCGTCCGACCCCCTGGGCAGCACGCTGCATCCCAGGCCCTGGTGGGCCAGCAGCACCACCCGGCCACCCGGATCACCATATTCGCGCCAGGCCAGGTTGCGCCCGTCGGCGAGGCGGAACAGCTGGATCGGCGGCGAGGCCAGGACAGCGCCCCGTTCGGTGGCGGCCACCGCCGGCCCGACCGGAACCGGCGCGTGGGCCTCGCCCAGCAGGCCGGCGAGGGAGGTCAGCTGGGTCAGCGCCCGGATCAGGTCGCTCTGCCGCGACAGGCCGAGCTTGTCGAAGATGGCGCGCAGCTGATTGCGCACAGTGTTGACGGCGACCCCCAGCTCGGCGGCGGCGTCCTTGAGGGTGAGCCCGTCCCGCAGCCGCGCCGCCAGCCGGGTCTCCGCCGGGGTCAGGCCGAAGCTCTCGCGCAGATTGGCCCAGAGATGGTCCGTGGCCTCGACGGCGGGGAAGACCAGGGCCACCGCCCCCTCCTCCACCGGCGCGATACGGGCCAGGCCGACGGCCAGGTCGGCAGGCAGGTCGGCCGCGGCGATCAAATAGGCGAACTGCGGGGTCTCGTCGGCCGCCTGCACGAACTTCACGATCACCTGGTGGCTGGGGACGCTTCTCAGCTGCGCCCGGGCCCGGGTCAGGGCTTCGTGGTTGGAGGGATTGAAGAAGCTGAGCCCGCGGGCGGCGATGACGCCGAGGCGCTGGTGAAAGACCGCCTCCCCGGCCGCGTTCCAGGCGCAGGCGCCGCCGCCAGCCCCCACCAACAGCACCCCTACCGCCCCGCCGCCGGGCGCCAGGGGCGAGACGCTCACCAGGCCCGCCAACCCGGAGACCGCCGGGTCCTCGGCCACCGGCTCCGCCAGCAGATCGACGATCTGATCCCACCGGTCGGGCTGGGCCGCGATCGCATAGATGGTCTCTAGCGCCAGGGCGGCCTGGGACTTCGAGCTCTCAGCCACAGCCCGACGCGCAGGTGCCAAGGGATCAGATCTCCGCGCGGCGGGTTGGGATGGGCATGGTCAATCAGGCGGTGGCCATGGCCCGGGCGGTGACGAAGCGTGTCAGCCGGCCGGTGATGATCTCCTCGGCCTCGCGGACGATCCGGTGGATCAGCTCCTCGCAGGAAGGGATGTCGTGGATCAGGCCCTGGATCTGGCCGGCGGACCAGATGCCGGCGTCATTGTCGCCAACCTCATAGACGTTGCGGCCACGGCTGCCGGCCACCAGTTCGCGGACGTCCTCGAACTTGGCGCCCTCCTTCTCCATGGCCACCACCTGCTGGCTGATGGCGTTGCGGGCGACGCGGGAGGTGTTGTGCATGGTGCGGAAGATCAGGTCGGTGGCGCGCTCGTCATTGGCGACGATCTGCTCCTTGATGGCCTGATGGATCGGGCTTTCCTTGGTGCACATGAAGCGCGTGCCCATGTTGATCCCCTCGGCGCCGAGGGCCAGAGCCGCCACCAGGCCGCGGGCGTCGCCGAAGCCGCCGGAGGCGATCATCGGGATCTTGATCTTGTCGGCGGCGGCGGGAATCAGGATCAGGCCGGGAACGTCGTCCTCGCCGGGGTGGCCGGCGCACTCGAAGCCGTCGATGGAGATGGCGTCGACGCCCATCCGCTCCGCCGAGAGGCCGTGACGGACTGAGGTGCATTTATGCACCACCACGATGCCGTGCTTCCTGAACTCGTCGACGTGTTCCTGGGGCTTGTTGCCGGCGGTCTCGACGATCTTGACGCCTGAGTCGATGATCGCCTGGCGGTATTCCGCATAGGGCGGCGGGTTGATCGACGGCAGGATGGTGAGGTTCACCCCGAACGGCTTCTTGGTCAGCGACCGGCAGCGCTCGATCTCTTCCCGCAGCTTGGCGGGGGTGGGCTGGGTCAGGGCCGTGATGAAGCCCAGGCCGCCGGCATTGGCCACCGCGGCCACCAGTTCGGCCCGGCCGACCCACTGCATGCCGCCCTGGACGATGGGATGTTCAACGCCGACAAGCTCGGTGAAACGGGTCTTCAAGGCCATGACGTTCTCCCAAACGATTGTTTGAACCAGAGTGAACCCGTTGACGCCGTGTCAGGCAAGAGTGGTCTTTGCTTCAGCCGGCCTCGAGGTCCGAGCAATCGACGCCATAGATGCCATCCTTTTTCGGCACGAACAGGCAAGCCTCCGACTCGAAGGGGCCAACGCCGAGCCGCGTCGGGCCGGATCTCTGAGGCCCCGTGAACAGCGCCTGCGGAAACGGAACCGGACCGCTGAGAAACGCCCTGTGCGGCGTCGCTCCATCTAGTATCAGGACCGAAAATGCCCCGGGCGCATCACGTCGAACGACGCCGACAGCCGTGTCGGGCGTCCCGTCGTCGTTGAAATCGTTGCGGATATAGTAGGGGTGGTAGTTGGGTTCGGCCTTCCAGCCTTGGGCGCCGGTTCTGCTTCGAACCAAATCATCGTCGCAATGGCAGTCCGCGTCGGTCGCCACTCGATAGTCTGAATGCTCGGATAGCCACGCGCTAACGGCCTTTCGGGAGCCCATGTCCATATAGCCGGGCAAGCTCGCCACCTGGCCGCAAGCTGCAAGCCAGAGAATGGCTAGGAGACTTAGAAGTCGTTTCGCCATCGCCCCCGCCGCAGTCGCATTCTGGCGCAAACGCTACGCGGTCGCTCGGGTGGGCTCAACCCTGCGTGACGTGGGATGCGTCTACTGCAGCCCGCTCCGCCCGATGGCGTAGAACCGGTCCGAACGCTGCTTCTTCAGCTCCGCCACGGTCATCTTGTCCAGGCTGGCCAGTTCCTGCTCCACCGCATCGCCGACGGCGGCGATGGCGGTCTCGGGGTCGGAGTGGGCGCCGCCAGGGGGCTCCGGCACGATCCGGTCGACGATCTTCATCTTGATCAGGTCCTGGGCGGTGATCTTCATCGCCTTGGCGGCTTCCTCCGCCGTGCGCGAGCCGCGCCACAGGATGGAATTGGCGCCCTCGGGCGGGATCACCGAATAGATGGCGTGCTCCAGGATCAGCACCCGGTTGCCGCAGGCGATGCCCAGGGCCCCGCCGGAGCCGCCCTCGCCGGTGACCACCGCCACCATGGGCACGTCCAGCATCAGGCACTTCTCGGTGGCCCGGGCGATGGCCTCGGCCACCCCGCGCTCCTCCGAGCCGACGCCGGGATAGGCGGCCGGGGTGTCGACGAAGCTGATCACCGGCAGGTGGAACCGCTCGGCCAGCTCCATCAACCGCACCGCCTTGCGGTAGCCCTCGGGGCGGCCATAGCCGAAATTGTGCTTCACCCTCGTTACGGTGTCGCGGCCCTTCTCATGGCCCATCACCACCACGGGCTGACCCCGGAAGCGACCGAGGCCGCCCATGATCGACTGGTCATCCGCGAACTTGCGGTCGCCGCGCAGCTCCACGAACTCGTCGATGAGGCCGGCGGCGTAGTCCACGAAGTGCGGCCGGTCGGGATGACGCGCCACCTGGGTTTTCTGCCAGGCGTCAAGTTTGGAATAGGCTTCCTTGCGCATCTTCTGCGCGCGGGTCCGCAGCGCCTCGATCTCATGTTCGAGCGCCCCGCCGCCGGTGGTCTCCGACAGCTTGGACAGCTCCTCGATCTTGGCTTCGAGGTCGGCGATGGGGCGCTCGAACTCGAGATAGTGCGCGGCCATTCGAGGTGTCTTCTTTCCCGTGGGCGGAAGCGCGGAACCTAGAGAGGAACCCGCGGCGTCACAAGAGCGTCAACCTGCCGCCGGCGACGCCGGGCGTCGGGTGCAACCTCCCCCCCAGGCCAGCGTTTGGTTTCACGAGGTGCGTCGAGAGCGCACCGGGCCGCGAGGCCCGACCCCGCTTCCCGCCGCCCCCAAGACATGCGCGACCGTAGGACGGGCGCCGCGCGTCGCCAGGAGACTGAACATGATGATGCAAACCCTGAAGATCGCCCTGGTCGCCACCGCGACCCTGACCCTGGCCCTGCCGGCCTTCGCCCAGGATCAGCCAGACCGCAGCTATGAGCGCCCCAGCGACCCTTATCCGGCCGCCCAACCCTACCAGCCCAGCCAGCAGTACCAGCGCGACCTGAACACCTATCAGGACCAGCAGGACAATTACCGCAGCGACCGGGCCGACTATGACGCCCGTCGGGCCGATTACGACCGGGCCCGCGCCGACTATCAGGCGCGCCATGATCACTACCTGTCCGAACGCGCCCGCTATGACGAACGCTATGGCGAGGGCGCCTATGCCCGGGTCTATGGCCCGGAACCCGCCTGGGACGCCCAGCGCTGGGACGCCCGCGGCTATGGCCCGGCCCCGAGCGCCGCCTATAGCGGCCGCGATGCGGCCTATGTGGACCCCTGCGCCCGCACCCGGAACAATGACCAGGTGGCCGGCGGCCTGATCGGCGCCCTGGCCGGCGCGGCCCTGGGCTCCAACATCGCCGCCAATGGCCGCGGCACGGAAGGCACAGTGCTGGGCGCCGTCGTTGGCGGGGTGGTGGGCGCCAATATCGGCAAGGCGGCCGCCAAGGCCCGCTGCGACGAGGCCGGCTACTACTATAACTACGCCGACACGGTGCCTTACCGAGAGAGCCGCTACGCGCGCTCGTCGGACTATGACAGCTACTATCACCGCGGCTGCCGCCTGGCCCCGGCGCCCGTCGATCGCACCGGCGATGTTCGCTATGTGCGGGTCTGCCCCGACGATCATGGCCACTACCGCATCACCGGCTGATCCCGGCCGCATCCTGACCTGAAGAGGGGCCGTCCGTTCGCGGGCGGCCCTTTGTCGTGCGCCCGGGCTCTATGGAGACTGGATTGACCCGCCGCGGGGGCGACGGCGAGATCGTCTTTTTCAACACGAAGACCACGAAGGCGCAGAGCTGGAGCCGGGCCGCTGGCCGGACCTTGGGGGGCCTCGACGGTCGCGTCGCGACCGTCCCTGGATCGGATCGGACCTAGGACAATGTCCGCTCTCAGCGCGGCGCCTTCGTGGTCTTCGTGTTGAAAATCGAACGGCCCGGCTGGGCGCTGGGGCCCGCCGATGACCTCGCCCTGTCTAGCTCTTCCGGCCCAGGGGATGCTTGCTCGCCACCACCTGGGCCAGGCGGTCGCCGGCCACGTGGGTGTAGATCTGGGTGGTGGCGATATCGGCATGGCCCAGAAGCTTCTGCACCACCCTGAGGTCTGCGCCGCCCTCCAGCAGGTGGGTCGCGAAGGCGTGGCGCAGGACGTGGGGACTGACCCGGGCCGGATCAATTCCGGCGTCGGCGGCGGCTTCGTCCAGCAGCTGGGCGAACCGGCGCGGCGTCATCCGCCCGCCCTTGCCCCGGGACGGGAACAGCCAGGGATTGGCCGCGTCGCCCTTGGGCAGGAAAGTCTTCCTCGCCTCCAGATAGGCCTTCACAGCCCGGCGGGCCGCGTCATTGAGCGGGGCCAGCCTGTCCTTGCCCCCCTTGCCGGTGACGATCAGATAGGCCGGGTCCCGGGCCAGGGCGGCCAAGGGCAGGGAGGTGAGCTCGGAGATTCGCAGGCCGGAGGCGTAGATCAGCTCCACCATGCAGCCCAGCCTCAGCCCCTGCGCCCCATCGCGGGCGGCCGCCGCGGCGATAATCCGATCGACCTCGTCACGGGATAGCACCTTGGGCAGGGGACGGCCCTTCTTCGGCGCGTCGACCCGCCGGGCGGGATCGTCGGTGCGCCACCCCTCCCCCAGCACGAACCGGTAGAACTGGCGCACAGCGGCGCGGCGGCGGGCCGCGGTGGCCGGGGACAGGCCCCGGGCCCCAAGCGCTTCGAAATAGGCCTCGATGTCCTCGGCCGCGGCGTCGCCCAGGTCGCGGCCCCGGGCGGCGAGAAAACCGGAGGCGTCGGTCAGGTCCTTGCCATAGGCGATCAGGGTGTTCCGGGCCGCGGCCCGCTCCACCGACATCATTTCCAGGAAGGCCTCGGCCCAGCCCGCGCCCTGGCCGCTGGTCATCTCAGCGCCAGCAGGCCTTCGAGGACGAAGGCGCGGGCGTCGGTCTCCAGCCCCACGGCCTTCAAGGCGCGCACGATCCGTACTCGATCCCCGGCCGCCGGCCCGGCGGGTCCGGACTCGGCGGCGATCCACAAGGCCAGGAGCCCAGCCTCTCCCATGCGACCGTGACCCGCCGCGTCCTCAAGGGCGAACAGGCGGGCGGGAGGCGCCTTGGTCTCCCCGGCCGTGAAGCTGGCGAACTGGCCGCGGGCGTCATCGCTCATCGGCGCGCCGAGCCCCGCGAGCAGCAGGGCGGCGACCTGGGCGCGGGCGCGGGTCTTTGGCCCCTCCGCCGCGCCGCGTTCAATGAGCCTGTCCAGGGCCGGTTCCTGGCCCTTGCCCGTGTCCGTGGCGAAGGCGGCGTCCAGCAGGGCCATGTCGAATGCCCCCGCCGTCTGGGTGTCCGCTTCGGTAAGGCTCGCGCGCATGGTCGCTGCGGTGGCGAGATCGCCGCCGACCAGGGTCGCCAGGGTCGCGCGGACCATGCCCGGGCCGGATTCCATCGGCCAGCGCGCCGGCCCCGCCGCGTGCGGATCAAGGGCGGCGGCCACCGCCGGGGCAGGCGTGGCCTTGGTCAGGTCCAGGCCAAGGTCCTTGGAGAGCGCATAGTCGAGCCCGCCCCGAAGCGAGGCTGCGCCGGGCGCCGCGCCGGCGAGCTTGGCGCTCATCAGCCGGCCGAAGACCGGATCCCGGGCCTGGCTCTGGGCCAGGTCGAGGGTCAGCTGCGCGGCGTCATTGTCGCCCTTGCGGGCCTGGCACCAGGCCCGCAGCCGTAGCCAGTAGACGTCCTCCCGGCCCACGGCGAGGCCATCGCCGATTGCGCAGGCGCGGTCGGCGTCGCCAGCCAGCAGGGCGAGCTCGGCCGCGGCCTGGGACAGGGCGGGACGCTGGTCGAGGCCGGAGGTCTTGGCCAGGATCTCGCGGGCTTCCGCCAGGCCGCCCTGGGCGATCAGGGCGCTGACCCGCGCCCCGGCCATCGCCGCATCGTTTCCGGCCGCCCCGGGCCCGGAGGCGCCGGTCGCCAGCAGGCGACGCGCCAGGCCCTGGGCCGCCGAAAACAGGGGCCGAGCCGCCACCAAAGGCAAGGTGGCGCGAAGGATGGCCGGCGAGGTTCCGCGCCACAGCACGGGCGGCAGGCCGGTGTCACGGCCGGCCGGCGAGAACAGGTCCGGCGCCGCCAG
>Ga0265327_10000825_pt1 | contig 46672 bp, 39 predicted proteins | sample 41621metaG_FD_202089 | JGI IMG/M metagenome (GOLD analysis project Ga0265327, IMG submission 202089) | Rhizosphere microbial communities from Carex aquatilis grown in University of Washington, Seatle, WA, United States - 4-16-21 metaG | ecosystem: Host-associated > Plants > Roots > Rhizosphere... | reverse complement strand
GGCAGGCCCAGTGGAACACCGCCATGGAAGAACTCATCCGCGCCTACCGCGCCATGGGCACCACCCACGAAACCAACACCCTCTCGATGAACGCCCGCGACATGGCCGAAGGAGCCAAGTGGGGCGCTTAGACGCCCAGGGAACCTTGGTTCCCGATGCTGCAATGAACCAGGCCACCCGGTCGCCGGATGCCGTCGAGCTGACGGTTGACCAGGCCTGGTTCCTCGCAGACACGTTGAGCGCCGGCACCTTTCCCTGGGTGCTGGCGATCACCGTCCCCTTCCGGGATGAAGCACAGCGTGCGGGGTTCAATGCTCAGCGCGTTCAGGAACTCACCCGGGCCGGTGTTCTCGGCGCGGACGGCACAGTGGATCCCGCCGTGGCGGGATGGATCCGCACCGTCTGCCGCCCGGACCGTTGGCTCGAACTACGCTATGTCGCCGCAGGTTCGGAGAACCCGGACGTGATGCGCGGAATCATCGCGAAGAAGCAATCGCAAGGCCGCACACACACCGTGGTATCCCTGCGCAACGCGCATCTGATCACCTTCACCGTGGTCGACGCCGACGACTCGTCGGCGCTGGTTCCCAGCGTGGTGGCCGGACTGCGATGGCGCGCACCGGCGCGCTTCCCCGAGTTCACGCTGCCCACCCACGTGGGCGCCAAAGCCGACGAGCAGCTGCGTGCCGGCGCCTCTCTTGCCGATGTCATGGGATATCTGGGTGTCCCACCCGCCGCGCAAAATGTGGTGGAATCGGCATTCATGGGAAATCGGAACTATGTCGAAGTGGTTGCTGGACAACGCAATAATGCAACACAACAGACCTCCGAGGTAGGCATCAGCGTGGTCGATACCAGCGCAGGGCGCATCCTCGTCAGCCCGCACCGCGCCGGTGACGGCACCTGGCTGTCCACCTTCGCACCCGGAACCCCGTTCGCGATCGCAGTGGCCGTCGAGCAGTTGATGGCCACGCTCCCGAGCGGGCACTGGTTCCCCGATGCCCGACTGACCCGAGACTTCGACTGATGCTTTCCCTGTAGTTAGTTCCCCTATTGAGCCCCACCCCCTATCGAGAGAGTCAAACGAAACACCATGTCTGACAACGCCGTGATGCCCATCGTCCGGGTAGCCGTGCTCGGTGAAGAAAAGCTGACAGAAGTCGCTTTGCCGACACAGCTGCCGATGCGCGATATCATTCCCGCGGTTCACCGCATGGTGGCCCCTGACGCCACCGAGGCAACGACGCCGCAACGGCTGAGCCTGGCGCCGGTGAACGGCGCGCCGTTCAGTGCCGACGCAACCCTGGACACCGTAGGAGTCGTCGACGGCGACCTGCTGACGCTGCGCCCGACCCCTGTCGGACCCGCCGCGCCCGGCATCGTCGAGGACATTGCGGATGCGGCGGTCATCTTCTCCGAATCACGCAAGCACCCGTGGGGTACCGAGCACATCGCCCGCGTCGGCCGTCTGGGTGTCCTCGGATTGATCGTGTCAGCAACGGTTCTGGCCATCGTGCACAACGTGCGCACCGCGTCGTCGTTGAGCCTCGCCGGTCTGGCAGTGGTGGCCATCGCCGCCGCGATCGGCGCATTGGTGGCACATGTGCGCTCCCCCCGTCTGGGCGCGGAGTTGGCGGTCACCGCACTCGTACCGATTGCCGGCGCTCTCGCCCTGGCGGTACCCGGAGGTGGACTGGCACCACGCGTTCTGCTTGGCGCCGCCGGAGTGGCGGCGTGGTCGCTGATCTACCTGATCGTGGCGCGCCAGCTGATCGCCTTCTTCACCGCGACCACGGTGCTCTCCGTTGGCATCGCGGCCGCGGCGGGCGCCCAGATCCTGTGGCACCCCTCCGTGTTCGTCCTGGGCTGCGGGCTGATCATCGTGGCATTGCTGGTGACCGTGCGCGCCGCGCAACTGTCGGCCTTCGCCGCACGCTTCCCGCTGCCGACGATTCCCGCACCCGGCGACGCAACCCCCGCCGCTCCGGCAATGTCGGTTCTCAAGGATCTGCCGCGACGCGTCCAGTTGAGTGACTCGCACCAGAGTGGATTCATCTCGGGCGCTTCGCTTTTGGCCATCCTGGGATCGCTGGCCGTGGTGGGTGGATCCGCTCCGGTAAGCCCGTGGGCCTGGTACCTGGTGGTCGCGGTCAGCGCAGGCGCAGCACTGCGCGCCCGGGTGTGGGATTCGGCGGTGTGCAAGGCCTGGCTGCTCGCGGTTCCGTTCCTGGTGACGACCACACTGCTGGTGATCTTCGCCATCGAGCAGCGCTATACGGGCGCGCTGGCGGCCCTCGGTGTGCTGGCACTCCTGGTCGCCGCGGTGACGGTCGTCGTGTTCAACCCCAAGATCGGTGAGGCCGAAAGCTACTCGCTGCCCAGCCGACGCCTCCTAGGATTCCTCGCTTCCGGTATCGACGCCTCGTTGTTGCCGGTCATCGCGTACCTCACCGGGCTGTTCACCTGGATCCTCAACCGATGATCCGATTCATGTCGGTGGGCGCCGTTACCGCAGTGCTGCTGGCGCTGTCTCCCATGACAGCTCCGGCCGCATACGCGGTGGCGCCCCCAGTGGCTGATCCCGGTGCGCTGCCAAAAGATTCGGCCCCCAGTGCGACGGCGGGCACGCAGTCCGGCGCGTGCAGCACCACGGTGCTGATGCCGGGTACGAGCACGAGCGGAAAGCCGTCCCCGGAGTTCGAGGAAGCGTGGCGCTTCTCTCGCGGTGAGGGTCAAAGCGTCGCGATCATCGATACCGGCGTGCAGCCGAGCGCCCGACTACATGTCGAAGGCGGTGGCGATTACGTACAGTCCACGAACGGGCTCACCGACTGCGACGGGCACGGGACCATGGTCGCGGGCATCATCGGCGGCCAGCCCGGCCCTGATGGATTCTCCGGCATCGCGCCGGCGGCGAAGCTGATCTCGATCCGCCAGGAGTCGACAAAGTTCTCCCCACGGCTTACCGCAGGCGGCGATCCGACCACCAACGGTGCTGCCCAGTACGTGAATACCTTGGCCCGGTCGATTGTGCACGCCGCGAACCTCGGGGCACGCGTGATCAATATTTCTTCGGCCGAGTGCGTTCCCGTCGCCAAGCCCATCGACCAGGCAGCACTCGGTGCGGCACTGCGGTATGCCGTCACCGAGAAGGACGCGGTCGTCATCGCCGCCGCGGGCAACACCAACGGCGGCAGCGCCAACTGCCAGCAGAACCCGTTCTCCGGTTCTGGCGCCGACCCCCGGAACTGGTCTGGAGTGGAGTCGGTTTCGTCGCCCTCCTGGTGGCAGCCATACGTGCTGTCGGTGGGTTCGGTAGGCATCGACGGCACCCCGTCAAAGTTCACCATGGCCGGCCCCTGGGTGGGCATCGCGGCGAATGGTGAGAACGTGACCTCGCTGTCCAACGACACCGAGGGCGGGCTGGCCAACGCCATGATCGGCCAGAACGGCAAACCGGGCCTCCTCTTCGGGACCAGCTATGCGACGGCCTACGTCTCGGGTGTCGCGGCGCTGGTGCGCAGTCGGTACCCGGAATTGACTGCCCCGCAAGTTATTTCACGGCTACAAAGAACGGCTCGTGATGCGGGCCGGTCGCCGTCCAATCTGGTGGGAGCCGGAATCGTCGATCCGGTGGCCGCGCTCACCTGGGAGGTCCCCGCTGACGGGAACGCACCGGGCGGACCCAGCTCCCGCGCGGTCGTCCCGCCGCCCCCGCCCACCCCGGAAAACCCACTTCCCCGGCGGCTCGCCTTCCTGGGCGCCGGTGTATGCCTGATCGCGGTGATCGTCGTCGCCGCACTCAGCGCACGTCGCAGACAGGAGAGCACTGAGTGAATATGAATGAGAGTAAGAAGTTGACACTGTATCGCCCCCCGGTGCCATACACGCTGCGCCTGACGCTGGTAGCGACCCTGATCGCCGCCGGTGCCTTAGCGCTCTACCGCCGGGACCCCGCGGACCGCTGGATTGCGATCACCGCTGGGGTGCTGGCGCTGGTTCTACTGGTGTGGTGGCGGGGTACCTTCCTCACCGACATCCTCAGACGGTTCACGAAGATGCTGGCCCGCAGGCTCTCTGGACGTGCCTCCGCCGACACCGCGCCGATCGTCGCCGTGGGCGTCGACGCGCGCAGCACCGTGGCGCTGGAGCTGACGTCGCGTCCGTCGGGCGAGGATGTGCCCGTCGCCCTTCTCGCCGGATATCTGGATCGCTACGGTGTGCGGTGCTCGTCGATCCGTGTCACGACTGCCGATATCAACGGCGTGGCAAGCAAGACCTGGGTGAGTCTGACCCTGAGCGCCGCGGACAACCTCACCGCGCTGCAGGCACGCTCGCCACGAATCCCCTTGCGCGAGACCGCCGATACGGTGGCCCGTCGACTGTCTGATCACCTGCGCGAACTGGGCTGGCAGGTCACCGCCACCGAGAGCCCGAACACTCCGCTGCCGGCACAGGCCAAGGAAGGGTCGCGCGGCGTCATCGACGATCACGGCTACCTGGCCACCTATCGGGTCACCGTGAACAACGACCTGCCCGAAACCCTGGAGAGCATCCGGAATGCCGCGCTGGCCGAGCGCTGGACGGCTCTTGAACTCACCGGTAACGCCGACGCGCCGCACCTGGCCGTGGTGAGCGCGTTACGTACCGGGGACAAGCCCGCCGCGCACCCTCCGTTGGCCGGACTGACACCGTGCTGGGGCGAGCACCTGCTCGTGCTGCAGGCATTGAACCCACTGTCGCCCAAGGCGTTGGGTCCAGTCGGAACCGCCGTCACCACCGAGTTCCTCGATAACCTCGCACATCGGGACGAGGCGCCGGCGCTGGTCTGAGAAACGAGTTGGCGCGGCGGTCCCACTAGGCGGACACTGCGTTGAGCTGCCATACCGAGAAGTTCAGGCAGGCGGCGAACGTGGTCCACACCAGGTACGGCACCAGTAGGGCCGCCGCGATTCGGCTCCGACTCCAGAACAGTGCGATCGTCACCGCGAGCACGATCCATAACATCACGATCTCCGCCAGCGCGGCACCCCGCCAACCGAGACCAAAAAACAGCGGTGTCCACAGCGCGTTCAATACCAGCTGTATTCCGTAGGCGACCAGCGCACTCGTGGCTACCGGTGGGCGCGTACGCCACACCAACCAGGCCGCAATCGCCATCAGCACGTACAAGACCGTCCACACCGGGCCGAACACCCACGCGGGAGGAGCCCAGGAGGGTTGTTCGAGCAGCCCGTACTTCGCGGCCGCGTTGACGGACGCCAGTCCGCCCACCCCTGCGGCGATTGCCGCCGCCGCCAGCGAGATACCCAAAGCCGGGATGTCATCAGGAAGCCGTCGCGAAACGTAATCCATCATCTCGGGAATCTATCGGCTAGAACCACGCTCGGTACCCTTTCGGAGTGATCGCAGGTTCGGCCAGACGTCTGGGAATGTTCGCCGCTACGCTAAGCCTGGTCCTCACCGGATGTGGACACGGCACGGGTTCCACCTCATGGCCCCCCTCGGATGGCCGGGGCCCGTGCGCGGTTGCCAAGAAGATCGATGTGCCGGCCACCATGCGCGACGGCACGATCCTGCGGGCCGACATCTACCGCCCCAAACTCAAGGCCCCGGTGCCGGTCATCGTGATGCGCACCCAGTACGGCAAGGACACCGCACAAGTCCAGCCGTTGCGATTCCGCACTCCCGATTGGTTCGCCTCGCACTGCTATCTCGTGGTGGTACAGGATATACGTGGTCAGGGCGCCTCGGATGGGGTGTTCACCGAGTTTGGCAATGACAGTACCGACGGCTACGACACCGTGGAGTGGGCGGCAGGCCTACCCGGTTCCACCGGCAAGGTGGGCATGTACGGCTCGTCGTATGTCGGTGCGACTCAATGGCTTGCCGCCACCACCACTCCCCCGCACCTGACAACCATCGTCCCCTCCAACACCGCCTCCGATTACTACGACGGATGGACGTACGAGGGCGGCGAGTTCCGGCTCGGGTTCGTGCAGCCGTGGGCCATCGGGACGATCGCCACCACCGCGGCAAAGAACCGGGGTGACGACGCGGCCGTCGCTCAACTGCAGGCCGCCGGCACGGAACGCGATCGCTGGCTCAATTTCCGGCCCTATAAGGATCTTCCGCCCATGCAACCGGGAAATCCCCAGGTGGCACCGTGGTACTTCGACTGGATTCGGCATTCGACCCGGGACGACTATTGGAAACGCTGGAGCATCCGGGACCGGTATCAGAACGTCAAGATTCCGGTATTGCATTTCCAGGGCTGGTACGACGCGTTCCTGCGGGGAGGGCTGGAGAACTTCGCCGGCATGTCGGCCCGTGGTGGCTCTCCGGAGGCGCGGCAGCATCAGCGCATCGTCATCGGCCCGTGGGATCACCTGGCCTGGGGACGCCAATCATCAAGTCCGTCACCGCTACTGAAGGAATTGGGGCCCGGGGCCAATAGCCCCGTCAACGAACTGCAGCTGGCCTGGTTCGATCACTTCCTCAAGGGTGCCGACAACGGTGTCGCCCCCGAGTCGCCCCGCGTCGACTACTACGTGATGGGCGCCAACCGCTGGAAGAGCGCGCCCGCCTGGCCGTTGCCGCAGACTGATTGGACCGTCTATCACCTCGGTGGCCCCGGCGCGAAGCACACCGGGACGCTGCACAACTCGTCCGTACCGCACGACCCGCCCGACACCTATCTCTACGACCCGGCCAATCCGGCGCCCAGCGCCGGCGGGCACTCCTGCTGCGCCGCCGATTCGGCCCCGGAAGGCCGCTACGACCAGGGCGCCGTGGAACAGCGCCCCGACGTGCTGACGTACACCAGCGAGCCCCTCACCACCGATACCGAGGTCACCGGCCCGATCAGTGTGGACCTGTGGGCGTCGTCATCGGCTCCGGATACCGACTTCACCGCGAAACTCGTTGTCGTGCAATCCGATGGTGCGGCAGTGAACCTCAACAACGGCATTGTCCGCACGTCCCTGGCCCAGTCGCTATCGGAGCAGCGCCTCATCCCAGCGGGGCAGCCGCATAAATACCGCATCGACGTCTGGCCGGTGAGCTACCAGTTCCGCCCCGGCGAGCGCATCCGGCTGGAGATTTCCAGCAGTGACTTCCCTCAGTACGCGCCCAACCCGAACACCGGCGCACCCTTCGGGCAAAACGCCGAGCTGCGTACCGCGACGCAGACGATCTTGCACGATGCGGCACACCCATCGACGCTGACGCTGCCGGTGATACCGGCCGGCGATCCGGGAACCGAGACCTTCCCGATGCCCCGATGACTCAGTGACCAAGCGGGGATTTAGCCCCAGTTTTCCGGGCCGCCGAGATCCGCGGAGAGCCAGTGCTCCGGCGAGACATAGACGGCGATCTGCTCGCCGTATCCCTCGGAGTACTTGAGGTACCCGTCGAGCGACTCCTCCGGGATGTACCGGGCGGCGACCTGCCGATGCTGGTCGTGTTCGAGAGGCACGATCTTGGTCACCGGCCCCTCCACGCTGACATAGCGCACCGTCGGCTGTTCTCGATCGACCATGAGCGTCACTCGGCCGGCTGCCTCGATCAGCTGATGCTTACGCGAGCCCTTGCCCGTCGGAATCCAGAGATCGCCTCCGGCGGTGTAGTAGTACCAGATCGGCACGGTCAGCGGAGCGCGGTCGGCTCCCGCACTCACGGAGATCGCCGCCACATGGGGCTCGGCCAAAAATGCTTGTCGTTCATCCACGCTCAATCCCATGAGACAACCCTACGATCACCTGCCGACAAGTACAGCGGGTTGGAAACAGTGCGTGGTTCACTGATTCCATGGCACGTTCAGCAGCCCTGGCCCGTCGCCTCTACGAACGATTTGAACCGGTGCACGGAATCGTCTACTTCGCCCCGGAGGCACGCGCCGCTATCGACGCACTCGGCTACCGCGGCTTCTGGCGTGGATACTTCGCCACCCGTTCCGCGCCCCTGGGCAAGGCCGCCCCCCGCGTGGTGGAGGCGATCTTCTACAACTTCGCCCCGCTCCGGGTGGCCACATCGCTCGATGGCGCCTGGGACACTGTCAGTCCCGAGCAGGCCCTGATCGCGCGGCAGTCCGGTGCCGTGGCCGCGCTACGTCGCTACGGCCTCACCGATGACGAAAACCTGCGTACCGCTGCCGAACTACTCGGCAAGACAGCCCGCGCTGCATCGGCCTCCGGCCGCCCGCTATACGCAGCGCTCACCACCGTTGCCTGGCCCGATGAACCGGTGGCAGCGTTGTGGCATGCGGCCACGCTGCTCCGTGAGCAGCGTGGGGATGCTCATGTTGCCGCGCTGGTCGCCGCCGGTATCGGTGGCCGTGAATCAAACGTGTTCCACGTCGCTGCCGGGCGGGCCGGCAAGGACAACACCCTGCGCAGTCGCGACTACGACGATGCCGAGTGGGCGGACATCGAACGAGAACTGACCCGGCGCGGCCTGCTGGACGGCGATGGGCTCAGCCCGCAAGGCCACGCCGTGAAGGCCGATATCGAAGAACGCACCGACAGCGCATCCCTACCGGTGCTCGATGTCCTCACCGATGCGGAGGTGGAAACGCTCTTCCGGACCCTCACCCCGATCACACGGCAGGTCATCGCCGGTGGCGACCTGCCGGCCTCCACACCAATGGGACTGCGGCGCAACGATCTCGATGACGAAAGCGCCCACCTGACCTAAGCCGCGAGTGCCCCCCGTTTCTTGAGCAACGGGAGCACACCCTCGGCAAACCAGTAAGCCTCTTCGAGGTGCGGATAGCCGGACAGGATGAACTCGTCGAACCCGACCGCGTGATATTCGGAGATCAGGTTGGCGACCTCTTCGTGGCTACCCACCAATGCCGTGCCGGCACCGCCGCGCACCAATCCGACCCCCGCCCACAGATTCGGATAGATCTCCAGCTTGTCGAGACGGCCACCATGCAGCGCGGTCATGCGCCGCTGCCCCTCGGACTCCGATTTCGAGTGCAGCGCCGTCGCCTTCGCGATCTGATCGGGGGTCAGCTCACCGACCAACGAATTGGCGACGGCCCAAGCCGCTTCCGAGGTATCGCGACTGATGGTGTGCAGGCGGATACCGAACCGCAGGGTGCGCCCGCGCTCCTTGGTCAGAGCGCGCACCCCCTCGATCTTCGCCGCGGCAGCTGCGGGTGGCTCACCCCAGGTCAGATACACGTCGACGTGGTCGGCTGCGATGGGTAGCGCGGCCGGCGAAGAGCCGCCGAAATACAGCTCCGGCAAGGGGTTTGGCGGCTCAGATACCCGTGCATCGGTCACCGTGTAGTGCTTTCCGGAAAAGTCGACCGCGTTGCCCTTCCAGATGTCGCGCACAATCTGCAGGAACTCCCCCGTGCGCTCGTACCGCTCGTCATGCGTGAGCCAGTCTCCGAAACGCCGCTGTTCAGCGTCGTCGCCGCCGCTCACCACGTTGAGCAGCAGCCGGCCATTCGAGAAGCGCTGCAGGGTCGCCGCCTGCTGAGCGGCCAGAGTCGGCGGGACCAGACCCGGCCGGAATGCCACCAAGAACTTCAGGCGTTCCGTCTGATCCAGCAGCCCCGCCGCGGTCAGCCACGCGTCCTCGCACCAGGTCCCGGTGGGGGTCAGCACACCCTCAAAGCCCAGCCGGTCCGCGGCACGCGCGACCTCGCCGAGGTACCGCAGGCTCGGTTCGCGGTAACCCGCCGGGACAGTGTGATGCGTCGACGCGTGTGAGGCGCCCACGATCGAACGGCTATCTCCGTTGGTGGGCAAAAACCAGAAAAACTTGGCGGCCACGGGAATTACTCTCCTTGTGCGGGTTACTGGGACTTGACGAAGAACTGTTTGAGGGCGTTGTCGAAACGGTTGTCGACGAAATCTGAGAAGGTGAGCGTGCCCTGAATCTGGCCCGACTGCGCGAACAGATCGGCCAGCTTCTGCTCTGAGGCGTTGACCTCGGCGTCAAGCGGTATCGACAGCCGCAAGCCGCGCGATTGCGCGAGCTCTGCTGCCGCCGGGTCGATTCCAATTGCGGCAGCGTACTTTCCGTACCACTCCTGTGGATGGGCCTGGGCCCACACACTGGCCCGCGCGATGCGCTGGACCAAGTCCGACAGTGCCGTATTGCGCCGAGCGTCGCGCAGAGCAACCTGCGACGCGACTCCGAATCCGTATCCGTTCGAGACACCGGTCGCGGTCGCGAGAGTGCGAACCTTCAGCTGCTTCTGGGCCAGCGCCGTATACGGGTCCCAGATCGCCCATGCGTCCGCCTGGCCCTGGCTCAGTGCCGTGAACGCATCAGCGGGCTGTAGGAAGACCGGCTGAATATCCTTGACGGTGAGATTGGCCTTCTGCAGCTGAAGCAACAGGTTGCCGTGTGCCGAGCTTCCCTTCCCGACAACCACCTTCTTGCCCCGCAGGTCGGCGACCGAGTGAATTGGGGAAGCGTCGGCGACCAGGATCTGGTCGCCGGAGGCATCGTTCGTATACCCAGACACCACCTTGATTCTCGCCTTTGACGCGGCACCGAAGATCGGCGGTGTGTTCCCGGTGACGGCGAAGTCGATCTTGCCGGCGGTCAACGCCTCGATCTGCGGGGGACCAAAAGTGAAGGTGGAGAATTCGATCTTGTACGGCGCGTTGTCGAGCTCTCCCGCCGCCCGCAACAGCGACTCGGTGCCGCCCTTCTGATCACCCACCCGGAGCGTCAAACCCGCCAGCTCCGAAATGGGGACGAGCTGCGGCACCGCGGAATCGCCCCTATCGTCGCGGCCGGAAGTGCAGGCCGTCAACGACAGCACGATCGCGATTGCGCTGACGATTGACTTAAACACCAAGCTGCGCAAGGAGCTCTCCTCGGTAGTTCTCGGTTTCGACGTCGTGCTTGCCGTGGGGTTTACGGGGATTCCGGATACGCAGGGTGTGCACCAACCGACCCTCGTCGAGCACCAGCACGGTGTCGGCCAGCGATATCGCCTCGTCCACGTCGTGGGTGACCAGCAGCACGCCAAATGCGTGCTCGCGCCAGAGGTTCAGTAGCAGTCGGTGCATCGAAAGCCGGGTCAGCGCATCGAGGGCGCCGAAAGGCTCGTCGAGCAGCACCAGCCGCGGCTCGGCGACAAGCGCCCGTGCCAAAGACACCCGCTGCGCCTGCCCGCCCGAGAGCGTCAGCGGCCAGGCCTGCGCCTTGTCGGCGAGCCCCACCTCGTCCAGGGCTCGATCAACGCGCGAAAATGCCTCCGCCTTAGATAGTTTGGTGCGGGTTAGCCCGTACCGCACGTTCTCGCGCACCGAACGCCACGGGAACAGCCGCGGCTCCTGGAAGGCAACCGCCGGAGCTCCCAGCACCTCACGCTCGCCGTCGTGGTCCCCGGCCAGGCCGGACAGCACCCTGAGAACCGTTGATTTGCCGGAGCCGCTGCGCCCGACCAGCGCCACAATCTCACCCTGACCGACCCGCAGCGAGACGTCATCGAGCACCCGATTGCGCCCGTACCATTTGGTCACCGCGGTCAGTTCAGCCGCAGGTGTGGCAGGTTCCGACGACAATTCAGTCACCTCGAAAACCGCTGTCATGATGGGCCTTTCATGATCCGTATCGCAACGCACGCCGTTCCAGCACACGCACGATGGCGTCGGTGACAATGCCCAACAATGCGTAGACCACCAGGCCGAAGATGATGACGTCAATACGAAGGAAGTCGCGTGCGTTGTTGATCAGGAATCCCACCCCGGCGTCGGCATTGATCTGCTCGGCGACGATGAGGGTGAGCCAGGACAGCGCCAGGGACTGGCGCAACCCCACGAGCACCTGCGGCGTGGCGCCGGGGACGATGATGACGCGCAGCCGCTGCCAGAACGAAAACCCAAGTACCTGAGCGGTTTCGAAGAGTTTGGGATCCACCTGCCGGATCGCGGACGTGGTGTTGAGGTACAACGGGAACGCCGCACCGAGTGCCACCATCAGCACCTTGGGTAGCTCACCGATGCCGAACCACAAGATGAACAGCGGAATCAGCCCCAGATGCGGCAGCGCGCGGATCATCTGCATGGTCGGGTCCACCACAGCGTCGACAAGCCGTGACAAGCCGACCGCCGCACCCAGCACCACCCCGACCAGGCCGCCGAGCAGCAGACCTTCGGCGGCGCGCACTCCGGAGACCCGCAACGCCTCGGCAAGCTGCCCGCTGCCGATCAATTCGATTCCGGCGCGGGCGATCGTCGAGGGTGCGGGCAGGATGTCTGGATCGATCAGGCCCCACGCGCTACCCGCCTGCCAGATCAGCAGCACCGTGAACGGCGAGAGAAAACGAATGATCGCCCAGCGCCGGCCGAAGATCCGCTCCTGCCAAGACGGGCTGGAAACAGAGGCGTCGGAGTCAGTCGCCGCAGCGGCCACCAACGTATTACGGGTGGTCATGAAAAGCTCGAGAGTCCTCACGGGTCGGCGGCGGTGTCTCAACTGATATCGGTAGGTGACCGACAACCTATGGGCGCGTTCCGATTCCGTGAAGAGTTAATTTCGCGGTGATTCGACGGGTATGCCGGCCCGCCACGAGCAAGAAAGTTAGCGCCAGCCGTCCGCGGCCTTGGCGGCCCGCAACAGTTCCTCGCACAGTTGACGCAGCTCGTCCTGGCTCGCACCCTCGTCGACGGCGGTCGCGACATCCTCGGCCGCACATCGCGCCTGATACACCCGATCGGCCAGGTCGGTTGCCTCGTCGGCGGTGAGCACCACGGCATCGGCGGGCACCGACGTGCCCTTGACCGCCGCCCGCTGCTCATAGGCGCGCTGACGACACGACTGGCGGCAATACTGGCGCCGCCGGCCCAATTCGGCGTCGTCGACTTCACGCCCGCACCACTTGCAGGGCTGAGCATGTTTGCGACGTGCCACGTTCAGAAGCGTAGTGGTCGCCCACTTCCGCAGTCGCACACGGCCTTGTCGGCCACACCGCTGCCGGACTGCCTATCGTTGGGGTTGGGCAACTCATTGTGTTGTTCGTCCTGCCCGCGCCAGCCTCGGTAACGCCACTGGTAGACAGGCGCGGCAGGCATCGGTTCGCACCGCGCTGGATCAATGAGCGCAATTACCGCAATTGCCCGGAAATCAGCCAACAGTGCGCTAATCTTGCGAGGTCACAGCGGCATCCAACGTCGGAGGTTGTGCGATGAAGAAGATCCTCATGCTCGGGCAGGCCGTATTAGCAGCAGGCGTCATCGCCGCTCCGGTCGCTGTCATGAACGCGGCGACGGCCTCGGCGCAGCCGACGCCGGCCCCTGCGGATGTGTGCTTCGACGGGCCGTATCCTTCCCCTCCGCCCCCGTGGGGTCCGGGAAACGTCACCGGCTGCGTCAACCCGGACAGCTGGTTCGACAACTGGGGCTGGCGGTACGGCGGCCGCGACTGGCGCGGCGAAGGCGGGCGACTGCCCGCCCCGGCCCCGAACTGGAAGTACGTGGGCCCGGGCTGCCAATACTCGAGTAACCCGAACTGGCAGTACACCGGTCCGGACTGTCAGCGCGAAACCCCCTAGTCGGAGCGCGCGAAGCGAAGCAGGACAGAACCCTCAGCGGCTAAGAGAACGAGCCGCTGAGGGCGAACTCGGCCTCATGCGTCAAAATGGTCGACAGGGCCTGTGGATTCGACCAGTAGAAGTAATGCCCGCCGGTCACGAGGATGCTCGTGAACTCCCCCTTGGTGTACGGGGCCCATCGGCGTGGCGGCGCGAACTTTGGGAGCACCTCATCATCCTTGGCGCTTACCTCGGTGATCGGGGTAGTGATCCGGTGTCGTGAGATCGATTGCAGGCCAAGGCTAAAGTCGATCACCGCGTGCAGGCGCGCCTGCGCCAACAACGACTCATCCGATATCTTCTTCGGCGGCCACGCCCCGCGCTGTTCGTCATTGGTGAGTCGCCAGAGCGCATGTTGCTTCGGATTGTGGCCCCGAGTCTTCGCGTACAGCGCGTCCATTCGCCATAGGGACGGGTGCCCGCTGACCACCGGAACGAACCGGCCCACTTCGAATTCGCGTGACTGCAGTGCCTGGCACACCGCATATCCGAACAGACCGCCGAAACTCTTACCCGCCAGCACGGGTCGACGGCAGCCGAGTCCGATGATCGCCGATGCGCAGTCCTGCGCCAGCGCGCGCAGATTCTCCGGCGGCGGCTCCTCCGACCGCGTGCTGCGTCCCGGCATCCGCCACACGCCGAAGTTCACCCCCGCCAAGAACGGGACCAGGTGCTGCTCCCCGGCGTGGTTTGCGCCCGCGCCGGGGAAAAACAGCACGGTGGGCAAGGACGGCTGATACGCCCTTGGCCACCACCAACACTCGAGCGGAGCGGGAGGCTGAGTAGTAGTCACGACCAGCTACATCCCGTCGTGGTCGGGATCGCCGACCCCCTGCGCAATGAGCAGCGCCACCCGGGCACCCACCGCCTCAAGAGTGAGATCCGGGGTGAACTGGAACGCACTGATCTGGATGTTCAACTGCTTGCCGGCACGGGCGGCGAACTCCACCGCCATGAGCGAATCGATCCCGAGGTCGGCAATCGGCCCCGTGGGATCGATGCTGTCCACGTCGACCTTGAGAACGTTGGCGAGCTCCTTGGCCAGCTCCTTGGTGACCATCGGGCCACGTTCCTCCTCCGGCAGCGCCAACACCGCCGCGCGGAAGGCAGCCTGTTCGTTCGACACGGCGGCAGCCTCCGCGGACAAATGCGCAAAACGGGTGCTCTTGGCGGTCGAGGGCAACGGAGTTCGCAAGACTCCCCAATCGATACCCGCGATGGCGATATGTGGCAGCGGGAAACGGGAGCACTCCTGCATGAGTGTCGCCCCCAGATCCATGTTCAGACGACGCAGCCCCACCGAGTCGAGGAACTTCACGATGGCATCCGACTCGGCCATGCCGCCACCGCTCATCGCGCCCCAGTTCACCGATAGAGCCGGTAGCCCGGCCGCGTGCCGCGACACGGCGAGGCCGTCCAGCACGCTGTTCGCCGCGGCATACGTCAGCTGCGGCACGATGCCGATGAGGCCACTGATCGAGGAGTACAGCACGAAGTGGTCGAGCTGCACATTGTGCTCGCGCGTGGCCCTGTCGAGACTCAGCGCACCGTCCACCTTCGGTCCGAACACCTTGTACAGCGACTCCGCACTGATATCGGCGATCACCTCGTCATGCGCCACCGCGGCGGCGTGGAAGACGCCGCGCAGCGGATGCCCTGAGGCTTCCACCTTCGCGACCAGGTCTGCGACCTGGTCGTAGTCGCTGATATCGATCCGCTCTTCCCACACATCGACGTCGGCGGCACGCAAGGCCTCGATCTGTGCTCGCGCCACTTCCGTCGTGGCACCGCTGCGGCTCGCGAGAATCAGATGAGTCGCCCCGGCTCTGGCCAACGAGCGCGCGGTGGCCAACCCGAACCCGCCGAATCCGCCGGTGATGAGGTAGGAGTGTCCCGGACGCACCGGGACCGGGTCGGACTTTCGGGGCAGCAGGGTCGGGGTCTGATCGCGTAGATCCAGCACGATCCGGCCCATGTGCTCCGCACGGAATACCGCCTCGAATGCTCCCACAATCTGGTCGATCGGGAATCTCGTGTACGGGAGTGGGGTGAGCTTGCCCGCGGTGAGCATCTCGGTGCATTCGCGCCGCAGCTCACGGAAGATCTCCGGCCGCATGCGCAGCATGCGATCCATGTCGACGGAGTGGAACGACAGGTTGCCGCTGAACGGCTTGAGATCCGTTGCCCCGCCGAAGTAGATGTCGGCCTTCCCGATCTCGATGATCCGACAGAACTCTCCGGCGACCGCGAAGTTCTGGGCAATCATCTCGCCGGGCAGCGAGTTGTAGATGACATCGACCCCGCGTCCTTCGGTGATCCGCAGGATGTCGTCGACGAACCCGATCGAGCGCGAGTCGAAGGCCGCGGTGGCGCCCAGGTCCAGTGCCGCGCGCCGACGCTCCTCGCTGCCGGCCGTCGCGTACACGACCGCACCCATGTTGACCGCGACCTGAACCGCGGCCATGCCCATGCCGCCCGCCGCGCCGTGCACCAGAACGGTCTCGCCGGGCTGAAGATCGGCAAGCTTGTAGAACGCATAGCCGGCGGTGAAGAACGGGACACCGGAACCGACGGCAAGCGGGTCGAATTCCTCCCGCTGCAAATGCACGTCCGCTATCGGCTCCCAGGCCGCGCCGCCGTCGAGGTCGAAGGTCAGGTAGCGGCGCAGCAGACCCCGCTCGGCGACCGCAATGCTTTCGCCGACCCGGAGCTCGTCAACCTGTGAACCCACACGCGTGACGACACCGAAGCCCTCCATGCCGGGCTCCAGCTTGAAATAGGTCTTACCGAGCTCGCGCTCCGTCAGGATTCCGAGGACCTTCAACGGGTCCTTGTAGTTGAGTCCGACGGTCTCGATGCGGACCTCCACTTGCCGGGGCCCCGGCTCGATCCGGTCGCATGCGCGCAGCGTGATGTCCTTGAGCGTCCGGGTATCCGGGATCTGCACCTCGTAAGCGACCTCCGGATCGGTGGGCTCGAACGGTTCCTCCCACGGCGCGACGAGCTCCGACAGTGACCGGCGCATCCGTTGGGTCCACCGCACACCCGCACGCACCGCCACTTCTTCGGCGCGATTCATCGCACCGATCTCAGCGGTCACCTCGTCCGCTGTGACCCCATCGGTCAGGTCCACCAGGGACCATTTGGCGGGATGTTGCTCGTTCGCCAACACCCGGCGCGCCCCCACCAGCGCCACCTGATCGAGATCCAGGCCATGATCTCCCGGTGCGAGGAAGGCGCTCTTGCTCACCACAACCACCTGCACGTCCGGACTCACGACACCGCGTTCGGTCTCGGCCTCCAGGACTACCCGCAACGCTTGTGCGACGCTGACGAGCCGATCGACGTTGTCCACGGCGGACTTCCCGGAGCCCACGGTGACCAGTACTCGCAAGAACTCGTCCCGGTGCAGAGCCACCGCGAAAGTCTCGGCGAGATCTGCTCTTTGCACGGTGTCAGCGCTCAAGACCACGACACCGGCGGCGGCCGCGCGGCGAGCGCCTTCGGCGATGGCAGCGGTCACGTCCGCGATCTCGATGACCGCGTTCGCGGCACGGGCCACCGGCGTCGGGGCGGCAGGGGCAGGCTGTCCCTCAACCTCCTCTTCCAAAGGCTCCCAACGGGGTTCGTAGAAATACTGCTCAAGCTCGGACAGTGGCGCCGAGGCCGACCCGACCGGCCGCAGGGTGACCCCCGTCATCGCTAGTGCGACTTCGCCGTCCCGCGACGCCAGATAGGCGTTGGCACACAGCGGCTGCGTGCTGGTGATCTCGACGACCGCGATCGGATCCTCGGGCACCTCGTGGTAGAGCCGCACGCGGTCAATCGAAGCCGGGACATGTGCCGTCGGCGGTATATCCAGTTCCGGACGCGCCGCCAGGAGAACCGCGATGCACTGCAGCGCCGCGTCGGCGAGCGCCGGATGCACGGCATGTTTTGGCACGGAACCAGATTCGGGCCCGTCCACCAGACTGGCCAGCTGCGCGACGCAGCCCGCCGATCCGATGCGCACACTCTGGATTCGCTGAAACGCCGGCCCATAGGAGAGCCCGACCGCGGCCAGCCCCTTGTAGACATCCTGGCCGTCGAAGACCCTGTCGTTCGCCGACTGCGCCGGAACCTCAATCCGCGACGTCCCCAGATTCGCCTCCACCAGACGGCCATTGGCGTGTGCCGTCCACAGCTGGGTGTGCGCGGAACGGCCGTTGACGATGAACCGTTTGGTGGGTTCATCGACGGTGACGCGGGTGATCGGCGCATCGTGCTCGGCAACGACCAAAGGCACTGCGAAGACCACCGAGTCCAATCCGGCCTGGCCTTTACCGGAGCGTTGACGCACCGCGGACAACGCGGCGTCGAGGTACGCGGTTCCGGGAAGCACCACCGAGCCGAGGACAGTATGGTCAGGCAGCCACGGCAGATTTGCGGGAGCCAGAGTGACCTCCCACTGCGGCGTCAGCGCGTCCGCCCGGTCGCCGAGGAGCGCGAAGCGGTCGGCGTCGCCGTACCGCGCGCGCAATGTCAGGGGATCTTCCTCCCACACTTCCTCTTTCGACCACGGGTATTTCGGCAGGTCCATATGCGCGATCACGCCATGTTCGTAGATGTCCGCCTGCCCGGGCGCATCGATCGCGCCCACCGCATACAGGTCGGTGATGGCCTGCAACACCGACTGCTCGTCATCCTGATCGCGGTGCAGCGTCTGCACCGCGGCGCCGGAAACGCTGTGGCGCACAAGGCTCTCGCGGAGGTTACCCAGAAGAACCGGGTGCGGCCCGAGCTCGAGGAAAACGCGATACCGGTCCCCGATAAGCGTGTCGACTGCCTTTGCAAACAGGACACTTTCGCGCACGTTCTGGCACCAGTAGGCGGGATCGGCGAATGCCGCGCTGTGCACCTTCTCGCCGGTGACCGTCGAGTACAACGGGATGTCCGTCGGCAGCGGCGTCAACCCCGCCAGGGATGTCGCCAACTCGTCGAGGATGGGATCCATGAGCTGGCTGTGATACGGGACCTCCACGTGCAGCATCCGGGCGAAAATCCCGTCCCCGGCAAGTTCGTCGTGCAGGGTCTGCAGCGCCGCGGAGTCGCCGGACAGCGTCGTCGCCGCGGTGCTGTTGATCGCCGCGACGCACACGGCGGCGCCAAAGCCTGCGGCACGGCGCTGGGCCTCCTCGGCATCAAGCCCGACCGCGAGCATGCCACCCGAGCCCGCCGTCTTCGCCTGCAGGCGCGAGCGGTGGAACGAGACAGTGGCGGCGTCCCGCAGCGACAATGCGCCACCGACGTAGGCCGCGGCCACCTCACCGACACTGTGCCCCACTACGGCTGTGGGCCGGATGCCGAACTGTTCGAGGTGCTTCGCCAATGCCGACTGCACCAGGAAGTTCGCCGGCTGGGCGATCTCGGTGCGGCTCACGCGCGAATCCCCTTGTGACCGCAGCAGTTCTGCGATCACCGACCAGCCCGAAATCTCCTGGAACGCCGCGTCGATGTCGGCGGCGGCGTCGCGGAAGACCCCCGGGCCCTCCAGCAAGCCGCGCGCCATCCCCCACCACTGCGGACCCATACCACTGAAGACGAACACGGGATCCGAGATGCCCTCGACCAGGACACGCGGCGGAGCCGCTTCATCGCTCCCGGCATAGGAATTGAGCTGTACCAGAAGATCATTCGGATCGTGATAGATGAAGCCCTTGCGGAGGTGATGCTGAGCCCGCCGCCCGGTGGCCGCGACCTTCAGACGCTGCGCATAGTCGTCGGAGACCGTCTCCGCTGTGCCCTTCTCGGTGCGCAGCAGCTCGGCATACCGCCCGGCGACCTCATGCAGCGCCGCACCACTGCGTGCCGAGACCGGAAAGATCCGGATGCTGTCCCGGACCGGCACAGCAGGAGCGTCGACAGCTGTCCGCGCGGGAGGCTCGGAGACCAGCACATGCGCATTGGCCCCTCCGTAGCCGAAGCTGTTCACCGCGGCGTACGCCGGAGCGCCCAGATCGGGGTACGCCTCCACCTCGAGCGGGATCCGAATCCTGAGCTCGTCGAAGGGAATCTGGGGATTGAGCTTGTCGAGCACGACTTGCGGCGCAATGGTGCGCCGCTGCACCGTGAGCGCGGCCTTGATCAGGCCCGCAACGCCGGCCGCGGCCTCGGTGTGCCCGAAGTTGTTCTTCACCGAGCCGATGACCAGAGATTGGGTGCGGCCGGCAGCCTGGCCGTATGAGTGGCCCAACGCCGCCGCTTCCAGCGGATCTCCGACGCTCGTACCGGTACCGTGCGCCTCTACATATCCGACGAGCGCGGGATCGACACCTGCCTCCGCAAGCACCTGTTCAGCGAGGCGCTGCTGCGACAACGGATTTGGCACGGGCAACGCTATCGTGCGACCGTCCTGATTGACCCCACTACCCCGGATCACCGCATAGATACGGTCGCCGTCCCGCTGCGCCTGCTCCAGGTTCTTGAGTACGACGATGCCGACACCCTCGCCGCGGCCGTAGCCGTCGGCGGCCGCGTCGAACGACTTACAGCGGCCGTCCGCCGCGAGGAACCTGCCCTTACACATGGTGATGAACGTTTCCGGCTGGAACATGACGTTCACGCCGCCGGCGAGGGCCACGTCGCATTCGCCGTTCGCGACCGCACGCACCGCGAGATGCGTTGTGACGAGCGAGGAAGAGCACGCCGTGTCCACGGTCATGCTCGGCCCCCACAGGTCGAGCGCGTGGGCGATTCGGTTGGACAGCAAGGTCTGAGACGCGCTGAACGCGGCAAAGTTGTTGATCTTCTCGAGGTTTCGGGCGAGCCCCCGGCTGATCATGTTGTCGTTCATGAAGCCACCGATGAACGTGCCTACCTTACCGCCCAGCGCCTGCCCCGCGATGCCCGCGTCATCAAGCGCCTCCCAAGAGGTTTCGAGAAGGAGTCGCTGCTGCGGGTCGAGGACGGCGGCCTCACGGTGCGAGATCCCGAAGAAATCCGCATCGAATCGGCGGAAGCCCTGGGTGAGGAAGCTGGCTCGCCGGGTGTACATCCGCCCCGGGGTGTCAGGGTCCGGATCGTAGAACTTATCCGCATCCCAACGGTCCTTCGGAATGTCTGCGACGGCATCGCCTTTGAGTAACACGAATTCCCAAAAGCTGTCCGCATCTTCTATGCCACCGGGGAATTTGCACCCGATGCCAATGATAGCCACTGCGACCAACGCGCTGCCCTCTCCTAGTTGTTGAACTTACCTGGAGACAATGGAACTTTTTCCGAAATAGCCAGACATTCGAACTGATCTGGAATCATCTTGACCACTAACGATGCTTTGCCTGTCGAGTCATTCTGTGGAGTTCGCACTGTACCCGTCTGATTGGCAACACGAAGGGCGTTTCAGATGACTTTGTCGCTTCACCCAAAGGTAGCTCGATGAGGAACGCTTGGGTGTATCTTGTTGTGCTGGCGGTGCTTACCGTCGCAGCGCTGTTCATCTTCAAGCTGCGTTCGACCGAGATCCCGGACGAGGCGGCGGGAACCGTGAGCCGGCTGCCCACGCTGGGCAGCCTCACCGAACGGACGATTCAGTACGAGGCAGTCGGGCCGGCCGGCACTCCGGCGACGGTGTCCTATCTCGACGACGACGGCCACAACCAGAACATCGACACCGTCCTGCCATGGCAGGAGGCGCTACGCACCGTGGAACCATCCCTCGTGACGAGCATGGTGGTGCAATCCAATACCACCGGAGTCGGATGCAGGATCACCGTCAACGGAAAGATGCGCGACGAACAAGTCGCGACCGCCACCGGTGGCATCGCGAGCTGCAAGGTGCAAGTCGCGTGAACGGGGACGAGACCGACGCGGTCACCGGGCCGATACCGGCCCCCGGCGGCAAGGAGAGCTTCTCCGTTCGATCGCGAGCATTCGGTAGACGTGTGCGCAACGAATTCTCGGTGCCGTTCCGTCACGAGACCTACGCCAGCACCGAGCAGCACAGACCCCTGTATGCCCGACTGCTGTACGGGCTTTCCATACCTATTGTTGTCCTGTGGGTGCTGCTCGCCTGCGGGCTCAATGCCGCAGGCCCTCAGCTCGAGAAGGTGATCGAGGGGCACGCGCTGTCCTTCTTGCCGGACGAGGCCTCCTCGGTGCAAGCGCTCTCCAATATGGGGAAGTACTTCGGTAACGGCGGCACCAATAACTTCGTGGCGGTTCTGGCCGAGGGCGACAAGCCCTTTGGTGCGGAGATGCACAGCTACTACGCCGACCTGATGGAGAAGTTCAAGGCGGACAAGAAACATGTCATCACGACGATCGACCTGTGGTCCGACCCGTCATTCGCCCCGGCGTTCGAAAGTCAGGACCGGAAGGCCTCATTCAGCTATCTGAATCTGGGCGGCAACATGGGCACCGCGTTGGCCATGGAATCGACCCAGGCGGTGCGCGACATCGTCAAGGCATACCCGCCCCCCGCAGGGGTCAAGATCTATGTGACCGGTCCATCCGCGGTCGTGAACGACGAACTGCTGGCGATCAACCGGTCGATCCTGCCGATCATCATCGCGTGCGCCATCTGCATCACCGTCATCATGTCGTTGACGTACCGCTCGCTGTTCACGGCATCGATGCCGCTGCTGGTCGTGGCGGTTGCCCTGGTGACGGCCCGGCCGATCGTCGCCCTTCTCGGCGAACGCGGCGTCATCGGCATCTCCATATTCGCCTCGAGCCTGCTGGCCGGTATCGTTCTCGGTGCGGGGACCGACTACGGCATCTTCCTGCTGGGCCGATATCAAGAGGCACGACGGGCCGGCCAAGACCCCACCTCGGCGTACTACACCGCGCTATCGAGTGTGCAGCGCATCATCTTCGCCTCCGGACTAACCGTGGCGGGCGCGACCGCATGTATGACCCTGACCAGGCTCGCCGCGTTTTCCACGTCCGGTCTGCCGTGCACCATCGGCATCCTCACCGCGCTGGCCGCGGCGCTGACCCTGGGCCCCGCGCTGCTGGCGATCGGCTGCAGACTCGGACTCTACGAGCCGCGCGGCGACCGGGCCATCCGGCGCTGGAGACGCATCGCCACCCACGTGGTCCGCTGGCCCGGCCCGGTACTGGCCGGCAGCGTCGCCGTGCTCGCACTCGCCATTCTCGTGCTGCCGACGTATGTCATCAGCTACAACGAACGCGCGGCCCAACCGGCCAACACCGAGGCAAACCTGGGCCTCGATGCCGCCGATAGGCACCTGCCCCCCAATATGCTGAACCCGAACCTGCTCTTCGTCGAGGCCGATCACGATATGCGCAACTCCGCCGACCTGATCGCGCTCGCGAAGCTGACCAATGCCGTCTACAGCGTCGACGGTGTCCAAGCGGTGCAAGGCATTACCCGCCCGCTCATCTCGCCGCTGCCCCAAGGCACCCTGACCTACCAAGGCGGATATATCGGCGAACGGATGTCCCAAATAGCCGAGATGGTCAGCACACAACTCAACGGCATCGCCCGAATCACCGGCCAAATCGATCAGCTCTCCGTGGGAGTCAAGGTAGTCCTCAGGGATCTTGAGGTCACCCAGCGCGCCGTCGACCTTCCCGGCGGTACCGGCAAGGCCACCCGGCAACGCCTCATCGACTTGTTGAAGATGGCGAAGGGCATCCACAACCAGATGCAGCCGCTGCTCGCGGACGGCATCGATACGGCGGGCCAGCTCGTGGACATGGTCCCCGATTGCCGACAGATCCTCCCATGCAACACGGCGCTGACCGGACTCCAGGTGCTCGACGCACTCAACGATTCCGGAGGGCGCAAGTTCGAGGATCTTGCGGACGCCTCCCGCGTCGCCTCGGAGTCGTTGCCGAACTTGGTGATTCAGGTCCGCATGTTGGATCAGTTCCTCGCCGACGCGCAACGAACGCTGACGCCTATCCGCGGCATGGCTGACTCGCTGCTGCTGCAAATGAATGAGGTCACCCAGTTCCTGCGGGAGATCGCCGACACCTACATGAAGGGTGATCCGAGCGGGTACTTCTTTCTCCCAAGCCAGGCCTTCGAGTCCCCGTTGTTCCAATCCGCGCTATCCGTCTTCTTCTCCCCGGACGGCAAGATCACCCGGATGCTCGTCATGGGCGATGTGAACTCCTTCAGCCGGGAGAGCATGGATTACAGCGCAAAGATCGTCCCCACCGCCAAGGCAGCACTCAAAGGCACCTCACTCGGCGGCAGCACGGTGAGCATCGGTGGAGCCGGAGGCACCCTGCTCAACATCGCCGCTTTCGCCAAGGAGGACTTCATCACCAGCGCGGTGGCAGCGTTCGCCTTCGTGTTCTGCGTAGTCCTGCTGCTGCTGCGCAGCTTCGTCGCCGCGGTCGCCGTCGTCGGCACTGTGGGACTGTCATTTCTTTCCGCGTGGGGGCTCAGTGTCGCCATCTGGCAATACGGCGTGGGTCTGCCGTTGCACTGGGCGGTCGCACCGTGCTCCTTCATCTTCTTGGTCGCGGTCGGCGCCGACTACAACTTGCTACTCGTGGCCCGCTTCAAAGAAGAGTTACGTGCCGGAATCAAAACCGGGATCATCCGTTCCATGGTGGGCACGGGCAGTGTGGTCACCACCGCGGGTCTGATCTTCGGTTTCACGATGTTCGCGCTGATCGCCGGCTACTCCAGCACCCTGGCCCAGATCGGCACCACGGTCGGCGTCGGGCTCCTGCTCGACACGCTCATCGTCCGCTCGCTCGTCATCCCCTCCATCGCGACCCTCCTCGGCCGGTGGTTCTGGTGGCCCATGCGGGTGCCGTGCCGCGCGCTGCGGGAATCGGACCCATCACTGGTTCGCTCGACGACCGGTGCGAGCCCGACATAAAAAGGAAACCTTTGTACAAAAACTGCAGAATAGATAATTGCTGTACACCAGATACGGAGACAGGAGCGTGAAAAGTCGCCGTCTAGATCGTCGGGCGAGTTTTACGGCGCAATCCTGCGCCGCCCAACGCGCGGCCGAGACGCTACAGCCGCCGGATCGTCGTCTGCTAGACGATCCCTACTCGCGGTACTTCATCCGCAGTCCCCTATTGCGGGTGTGTTTGATCCATCCCTTGGCGGCCCGTGCATTCATCGAATTACTGAAATCCGTATTCGGTGCCGCCGGCCACTTCTTCTTGGTCTTGCGGGCGCGCTACACCGATGACGTGCTTGAGGCCGTCATCAACGATGGTGTCGATCAGGTGGTGCTGCTGGGTGCCGGATTCGATACCACGTCGTTGCGCCGGGCCGCGGACAGCCCAGTCACGATCTTCGAGGTCGACGCGCCTCCCACTCAAGCGGACAAACGCGCCGTCATGGAACGGCTCCAGCCGGGCGAGGGAAACCATCACATCGTTTGGGTACCTTGCGATTTCGAACACGACGCGCTCCGCGAAAAGCTTCTGGACAGCGGGTTCGATCCCACCCGGCCCAGTCTGATCATCTGGCTCGGAGTGACCGCCTATCTCACCCGGGAAGCCCTCGACGCGACGCTGGCCGATCTCGCCGCGGTCTGCGCGCCGGGCAGTCGACTGGTTTTCGACTACCTGGATACCAGTGTCGTGGCCGGGGACAGCACCTCCGCTCGCGCACGGCTATGGACACAGGCGGCCGCACGATTCGGGGAGCCGTACCTCACCGGTCTCACCGCGGCCGACGCCGACGCTCTGCTCGCCTCGCACGGTTTCACGTGCGAGGCACACCTGACCACGTTCGAGTTACTGCAGCACTACGCACCGACGTATGTCAATCGATCACCTGCCGATGGCCGGGCAGCGATCACCACGGCACAGCGCCGCTAAAGACAGACGTCTTTTCCCGTCGTATTCGCCGCCACGCGTCACAGATGCGTAGCGGTGACAGTCAGGCGAGCGTTCACGAACTATAATGAGGGCCACAACCTGCATGAACAGGGAACTAATGCCGCAGGTGCCGCGTTGAGGTAGACAGCCACCAGCAATGTAAACGCGGGATCCGATCGCACAGACCCGCAGTGAAGAGGAGAAGTACACATGGCAGATCGCGTGCTACGAGGCAGCCGGCTCGGCGCCGTCAGCTACGAAACCGATCGTGACCACGACCTGGCGCCCCGTCGTATGGCCCGGTACCGCACCGACAACGGTGAAGAATTCGACGTTCCCTTCGCCCATGACGCCGAGATCCCGGCGAACTGGGCTTGCCGCAATGGCTTGGAGGGCACGCTGCTTGACGGCGATGTGCCCGAGCCCAAGAAGGTCAAGCCGCCGCGCACGCACTGGGACATGCTCCTGGAGCGCCGCAGCGTCGAAGAGCTCGATGAGCTACTCAAAGAGCGTCTGGAACTGATCAAGGGTCGGCGTAGAGGCTAGAAAGCCGCGGCAGCCTAACCCACACCCATGAGTGCACCGGGTAGATCGGTAGCGGGTTCGGTTGTCCTCGTTACCGGTGCCGGGAGCGGTATGGGGGAGGCCACCGCCCGGGTTTTCGCCGCGGACGGAGCATTCGTCGCAGTCACCGACCTACGCTTGGAAGACGCACAAGCCGTCGCCGACGCGATCGGTGATTATGCGGTTCCGTGGGCGCTGGATGTCACCAATGACGCGCAAATCAGCGAGGTCGTCGCCGCCGTCGGCGAACGGTTCGGCCGGCTGGACATCGTGGTGAATAACGCCGGGTTTGCGGCGTTCCGATCGCTCGATGACCCCGACTACGGCGATACCTGGGATCGATCACTTGCGGTACACCTGACCGCACCGGTGCGCGTTGTTCGCGCGGCACTTCCGTTTCTGCGCAACTCCCCTGCCCCGCGCGTGGTGAACATCGCATCCACGGAGGCTCTCGGCGCCACCCCGTATGACAGCCCCTATGTCGCAGCCAAATCCGGCCTGGCCGGGCTGACCAGGAGTCTGGCGGTCGATCTGGGACGGGACGGGATCACCGTGAACTGCATCTGCCCGGGGCCCATCGATACCGCGATGACAGCCGCAATTCCCGCCGAGGACAAGGACACCTACGCCTGCCGGCGTACCGCACTGCGCCGCTACGGTCGCGCCGAGGAAGTCGCACACATGACATTGAGTGTGTGCCTACCGGCCGCGTCGTATCTGACCGGCGCGGTCATTCCTGTCGACGGCGGCCTGATGGCCCGCAATGCGTGAGGACTGACTACCTTCAGCGATTGACGCCGCGGGCCCGGTCCAGGCGGCTTTTGACACCCCACTTGGTCACCTTGACCAGGGCCTCATTGATGATCGAGCCGCTCATCTTGGATTCGCCGATCGCGCGTTCGGTAAAGGTGATCGGCACCTCGACAACCTCGAAGCCGTGCGCGATGGTGCGCAGCGTCAGATCGATCTGGAAGCAGTACCCGTGCGACTCGACGGCCGCCAAATCCAGCTTTTCGAGCACTTCACGGCGGTATGCGCGGTAGCCCGCGGTGATGTCGTGCGGCTTGACTCCCAGCACCAGCCGCGCATAGACATTCGCGCTGCGAGACAGCACAAGCCGTCGCCACGGCCAGTTGACCACGGTGCCGCCGGGCACGTACCGCGAGCCGATCGCCAGATCAGCTCCGGCGTCCACGGCGTCGAGCAGTCTGGACAGCTGTTCGGGAGCATGGCTGCCGTCGGCGTCCATCTCCACCAGCACCGAGTACTGACGAGCCAAACCCCAGCCGAAGCCCGCGATGTAGGCGGCACCGAGACCACCTTTTTCCTTGCGGTGCATGACATGTACGCGATCGGGGTCGGCAAGCGCTGCCTCGTCGGCCAGCTCGCCGGTCCCGTCCGGGCTGCCGTCATCGACAATCAGCACGTGCACATCGGGTTGCGCCTTGTGCAACCGACCGAGGATCAGCGGGAGGTTCTCCCGCTCGTTGTACGTCGGAATGATCACCAGGGTCCGGGCACTCGGACGTTCGGTCACGGGATCCACTCCGGTCAGGTCTCCTTAATCGGTGAGGCCGGCTCAACCTCACGTTCCGGCCTCTTCAGCCCTCCATTGTGCAGTATCGCCAGGCCAGCCGAGGCCAGGACGGCAAGTACGGCGATCAGAGCAATCGCCCATTCGACCCACGGCCCCCATTGCGTGGCGGGTGTCAGGTCGTTGTGCAGTCGCACCTGCATGTCGATGTAGGCCGGTTGGAAGAACTTGGTGCGGCCCGCGTCGACTCCGTCGGGAGAGACAAAGGCGCTGATCCCGGTGGTACCGACGACGATGACTTCCCGGTCGTGCTCGACGGCCCTGACCTTCGAGATGGCCAACTGCTGCTCGCTCATCGCGGTTCCGAACAGGGCATTGTTACTCGGCACCGTGAGAATCTCGGCGCCGTTGAGCGTGGATTGCCGCAGCGCCCGATCGAAGAGGACCTCCCAGCAGGTGGCGACACCGATCTTGACACCTCCCGCGGTGACGACGCCGTTGCCGTCCCCGGGGACGAAGTACCCGGCCCGATCGGCGTACTCGGAGAAGTGCGCGAAGAAGCTCCGCCAGGGCAGATACTCGCCGAACGGTTGCACGATCTGCTTGTCGTGACGCTCACCGGGGCCGCTGTTCGGGTCCCACACGATGATGGAATTGATCGACTTGGGCTGTTCGGGGGTGGAATCGGGATGCCGCAATACTCCACCGACCAGAATCGGCACCCCGACGGCCTGCGCTGCTTCGTTGATGGCCTCCGCCGCGTCGGCATTGCGGATCGGATCGATATCCGACGAGTTCTCGGGCCACACCACGAACTGCGGCGCCGGTGCCTTTCCGGCCTTGACGTCCTGGGCCAGTAGGAGAGTTTCCTTGACGTGATAGTCGAGGACCGCGCGCCGTTGGGCATTGAAATCCAGGCCCAGCCGGGGCACATTGCCCTGGACGGCCGCGACGGTGACGGTCCGCCCGTCCGTGGCGCCGTGGCTCGCGTGCCGGACCTGCTGCCAGCTGACCGCCATCGCGATCAGGACAAGGCACACGCACGTTCCCGGCAGCAGCACCGACGGCATCGGCCGGGCACCATCCGGGCCCACCGACGGGCTGCGCCACCACCGATACATCTCGATACCCAGCGCGGTGACCGCAAACGCACCCAGGGCCACCGCAAAGGACACCAACGGCGCTCCCCCGTACCGGGCCAGACTCAGCATCGGACTATCGCCTTGGCCGAAAGCAATTCGGCCCCAAGGGAATCCGCCGAACGGGACGCTTGCCTTGCCCCATTCCGTGGCCGTCCATGCGGCGGCGAACCAGAGCGGCCAACCGGGCAGATTCCGCACGGCGACCGCCAGCAGGCCAAACAGGGCCACCCAGGTGGCGCAGAGCAAGGACAACGCCAACCACGGGACGGCACCGACCAGCTGACCCGTCCACGGCAACAGCGGGATGAAGAACGCCAGACCGAATAGGAGCCCATACCCCAGTCCGCCGCGCAGCGTGGTCTTCGACGACCACAGCACCAGTCCCAGGATCGACAACGCGGGGAACGCCGCCCACCAAAAACCCCAGGGCGGGAAGCTCGCACACAATACGAGACCGCCGACCACGGCCGCGCCCTGGCGGGGGGCCGCCCGCAGCCATGCTCGACCGAAAGCGGCGGCGCGCGCGCCTACCGCCGCCGCGAAGAGCTTCCCGCGCGAAGGACCGGCCTCGACGGGAGCCTCCGGCTCATCGTCTGCCGGAACGTCGGACTGCTCCTCAAGATCAGCCAGATCCTCGTCACGCGTCTCATCGACAGTCTCGTCAGCCATGAATCACCTTGCCGCGGTGCACGGTCTGCAGACATTTGGGGAGTCCAGCTGTGGCGTCCGACAAGTCCGGCAGTGCTGGTACGCGCGAGCGGGGGTCGGTGGACCACCGCTGAACGCCCGGTTGGCTGGTATTGATGGTTAAGTCCCCTGTCTCCCAGATCGCGTAGCTGGCAATCGCTCCCGGGATCAGTGTGCCGGTGACGCCGTCGTGAATTCCCTGTGCGCGCCAGCCGCCTCGAGTCGCGGCACCGAATGCCGCGCGGACCGATACGGAGCTACTTGCGGTGCGATGGTGTGCCGCCGCCCGCACCGTCACCCACGGATTCATGGGCGCGACGGGGGCATCGGAACCGAACGCTAGGGGCACGCCTTGGGATGCTAACAGCGCCAGCGGGTTTAGCTGAGTACCTCGGTCCACGCCGAGTCGATCCGCGTACATGCCGTCGGGGCCGCCCCATAGGGCGTCGAAAGCCGGTTGCACGCTGGCGATCACGCCGAGGCGGCCAAGTTGCTCGGCCTGTGCGGCGGAGATCATTTCGAGATGTTCCAGCCGATGGCCGCACCGCGCCACAGCGGGTATACCGTGGCGCGCCGCAACCCGCTCGAGCGCGTCGAGCACTTGGGCGACGGCGGCGTCCCCGATCACGTGGAATCCCGCGGTGATGCCGGCCTGCGTGCACGAGTCCAGGTGCGCTTCAACCGTTTCGGCATCCAGATGTCTGGTGCCGCAGGTGTGGGGCGCATCGTGGTACGGCTCCTGTAGCCAGGCGGTACGCGATCCCAGCGCGCCGTCGACGAAGAGGTCACCGGCCAGACCGGCGGCCCCTGTCGAGGCCATAAGTTCACGCGCGTGATCGGGATCGCGGGCCGCTTCTCCCCAGTAGCCGGTGACCTGCACGCCGTGCTCGGTGGCCAATAGCTCGCGGAAGTCCTCCAGCCCGCCGATCTCGGGCCCTCCGCATTCATGGACCGACACCAAACCGAGCGATGCGGCGGTGTCGAGGGCCGCCCGCCGTGCGGTGGCTCGCCCCTTCGCCGAGAGCGCATCGCGCGCGTAGGCCCGCAACAGATGGTGTGCCGCGGCGGCCAGCGGCTCCTCGGGGTGGAACCCGGTGGCCCCGGTGAGTCCGGGTACCTGCTGTCGCAGCGCGGTCGATGCCGCGGCCGAATGCACATCGATGCGGGTGAGGTAGACGGCCCGGCCGGGTGCCGCCGCGTCGAGGTCGGCAGTTGTCAGCGGATGCCGATCCGGCCATCGTGATTCATCCCAGCCGTGGCCCCAGATCACCTCGTCGGCGTGCTCGCGGGCATACGCGGTCAACCGGGCCAGGCACTGTGCGCGCGAGGTCACATCGGACAGGTCGAGCCCAATGATGGACAGCCCGAGCGCGGTGACATGAACGTGGGCATCGACAAACGCGGGCGCCACAAAGGCACCCTCCAGGTCCACGATCTGGGCATCCGGGAATTCCGCGCGGCCGAGGTCGTCCTCACCGATCCAGCTGATGACGCCGCCGGTCACGGCCATCGCGGTCGCCGCCGGATGGGACGGGCTGTGCACCCGCGCGTTGACGAGCAATTGCGATGAGCTGCTTGCGCGAAGAGCGTCCGAACGAATCTGCACTCGGTAATTCTGCCGGGCTCAGGCGGCGTCTACGCGGGCAGGTCGTGGCCGGGACGGTATCTGAAGGTCTGTCCGCTGGATTCATCCGCGACGTCGATGACCTCGCCGTCGATGTAGTCGACCGTGCGCGCCCGGGGCTGGCCGGTCTGAAACGGGCCAGACCCCGAGGGGATGACGGTGATCAGGGGTGCGCGCCGGCTCAGCTGGCGGGCCGCGACCAGCGTCAGGACGGGCCGCAGCACGGCACGGGTCGGCGGCAGGAGCAGCAGCAGTCCGATGGCCGAGGAAACCAGCCCGGGGATCACCACCGCGACGGAGCCCAGTGCGATCAGCGCACCGTCAGCGATTGCTCCACCCGGGGACCTTACACCTCGTCGCAGCTGGTCAAGGGCGCGTCGGGCCTGGGAGCCGGCCAGCAAGAGGCCGACGACGAAGGCCGCCGCAACCGCGATGATGGTCCAGGCGATGCCCACGGCCGACGTCAACGCCAGAAGCGCGGACACCTCGACGATCACGTACAGCAGAAACAGGCCTGGCCACATACCGACTCAACGAGCCGATATGCCGCTGGGTTCCCGTATCGACGTGCGGATCAGGCGGTGACGGCCAGCCCAATGGTGCCGGTGCTGCCGCGGCGCAGGATGCTCGCCTTCACCAGCACCCATCCCACCAGGCCGTACTTGTGGGTGATCGCCGCGCGAGCCCGCTCGGTGCCGTCGGCATCCAGGACCCGCGCGGTTCCCTCGATCTCGCCGCTACGAACCTTGCCCCGCACGTCGCAGACGGCCAGCGTCACCCGTGGGGTGTTGCGGATGCGGCGCACCTTCCAGGAGTTCGCCTCGGTCCACACGAGAAGCTCGCCGTTCTCCGGCGCCGCCCAGACCGCGGCGGGCTTGGCCCGACCGTCCTTGGTGTAGGTGGTCAGCAGGACATATTTGGCGGCACAGACGTCATCGAACGTCGGCGCCGGGAGGTTCGCACCCATGCCACCCATCGTAGGTATGTCACTGCGCTTCCGGCGCGCCGAGCGTCACTGAGATTCCGACTCTGGAGCCGCTGCGACGGCTGTTCAGTGCCCACGCGATCCGGCCAAACAAGCCATAGCGCTTCAGCACCGTGGCGCGGATACGCTCGACGGACGCCGGATCCTCCACCACGGCGGCGGTGGCGTCTGCTGTCGGACTGATCACCCGTCCACGCTGGGTACACACGGCCACCGTCACCTTCGGGCTTCGCCTGATCCGCTTGATCTTCCAGGAGTCGCCGCCCGTGGTCATCAGCAGTTCATCGCCCTCAGTCACGAACCACATCGGAGTCGACTTCGGCACACCGTCTTTCGTGAAGGTCGTCAACAAGACGTAGCGGCCGATCGCTACCGTCTCGATGTCCAAGCCTTTGTTCCGGGCCATGCCCCGATGCTACGACTCCAGTTCACCCTCGATCTCCAGGAACACCGAGCGCAAATCATCCAAAACTTGCTGGTCGGGTTTTTCCCATAGGCCTCGACTGGCGGCCTCCAGCAACCTCTCGGCGATGCCGTGCAGCGCCCACGGGTTGGACTGCTGCATGAACTTGCGGTTCTGCTCGTCGAGCACGTAGCTGTTGGTCAGCTGTTCGTACATCCAGTCGGCCATGACGTTCGCGGTCGCGTCGTACCCGAACAGGTAGTCGACGGTGGCCGCCATTTCGAAGGCACCCTTGTAGCCGTGCCTCCGCATCGCCTCCAGCCACCGCGGGTTGACCACGCGCGCACGGAAAACCCTTGTGGTTTCTTCGGATAACGTTCGAGTGCGCACAGAGTCGGGCCTGGTGTTGTCGCCGATGTAGGCTGCCGGCGCCTTTCCGGTGAGCGCCCGAACCGCGGCGACCATGCCGCCGTGGTACTGGAAATAGTCATCCGAGTCGGCAATATCGTGCTCGCGGGTATCGGTGTTCTTGGCCGCCACCGCGATCCGCCGGTACTGGTGGCGCATATCCTCACTCGCCGCGGCACCATCGAGCCCACGACCATAGGCGAACCCGCCCCATGCGGTGTAGACTTGCTCCAAATCGGAGTCGTTGCGCCAGTTTTGGCTATCAATCAGTTGCAGCAGCCCGGCGCCGTAAGTACCCGGCTTGGAACCGAATATGCGCATCGTCGCGCGCCGCCAATCTCCGTGCTCGGCGCGATCGGCTTCGGCGTGCGCGCGCAGGTAGTTCAGCTCCGCGGGTTCCTCGAGACCGGCGGCGAGCGCGACGGCGTCATCAAGCATGGTCACCACGTGCGGAAAGGCATCGCGGAAGAACCCGGAGATACGCACCGTGACGTCGATCCGCGGACGCCCGAGTTCTGCCAGCGAGATGGCCTCCAGGCTCACCACACGGCGAGAAGCGTCGTCCCACACCGGCCGAACACCCAGGAGTGCAAGCACTTCGGCGATATCGTCGCCGGAGGTCCGCATCGCGGACGTTCCCCAGATGGAGAGTCCCACCGAACGCGGCCAATCTCCATAGTCGGTGCGGTACCGCTCAAGCAGCGAGTCGGCCATGGCCTGGCCGGTCTCCCAGGCCAACTTTGAGGGAACCGCCTTGGGGTCCACCGAATAGAAGTTGCGCCCCGTCGGCAGCACGTTGACGAGCCCGCGCAGCGGCGAGCCGGAGGGCCCAGCCTCGATGAATCGGCCATCGAGCGCGCGCAGGACCGCGTCGATCTCACCGTTGGTGCCGTCGAGCCTGGGCACTACCTCGGTGGCCGCGAAGCGCAGGATCTGTGCGACCTGCGGTTCCTCGGTGAGATCGTCCACTGCGTCGGGGTTCCAGCCCGCGGCCTGCAGGGCTGTCAGCAAGGAATGTGCCTGCTGTTCAATCTCATCCACCAGTGCACGCTCATCCGTGCCGTCCTCGGCCAGGCCGAGTGCCTGGCGCAATCCGGGCACCGATTGTTCGCCCGCCCACATCTGACGGGCACGCAGGATGGCCAGCACCAGATCGACCTGGGCCCCGCCCTCGGGAGCACTGCCCAGGATGTGCAGGCCATCCCGGATCTGCACATCCTTGATCTCACAGAGCCATCCGTCGACATGCAACAGCATGTCGTCGAAGACGTCTTCGTCGGGGCGCTCCTCCAACCCCAGGTCGTGGTCCATCTTGGCTGCCCGCATCAGCGTCCAGATCTGTTGGCGGATGGCAGGAAGTTTGGCCGGATCCAGCGCCGAGATGTTCGCGTGCTCATCGAGGAGCTGCTCCAAACGGGCTATGTCCCCGTAGGTTTCGGCACGTGCCATGGGCGGAATCAAATGGTCGACAAGGGTCGCGTGCGCCCGCCGCTTGGCCTGGGTGCCCTCGCCCGGATCGTTGACCAGGAACGGGTAGATCAGCGGCAGATCACCGATCGCGGCATCGGTGGCGCAATCGGCCGACAACCCAACGGTTTTCCCTGGCAGCCACTCCAGGTTGCCGTGCTTGCCAAGGTGCACCAGCGCGTCGGCGCCGAAGCCGCCCTCCTCGCGAGGAGCCGACAACCAGCGGTAGGCGGCGAGGTAGTGATGACTCGGCGGCAGATCGGGATCGTGGTAGATAGCTACCGGATTTTCGCCGAATCCGCGGGGCGGTTGCACTACGAGTACTGTATTTCCTGCTTGTAGTGCAGCAATCACAATATCGCCCTCGGGGTTGGCGCTGGTGTCAACAAACAACTTCCCGGGTGGCGGGCCCCAGTGTTCGACGACCTGCTCGGCGAGCCCAGGCGCCAGCCGCGAGAACCACTCCCGATACTGCTGCGCCGGCACGCGAATCGGGTTGCCCGCCAGCTGGTCTGCGGTGAGCCAGTCCGGATCCTGGCCGCCACGCTCGATGAGGGCGTGAATCAGCGTGTCCCCGTCTCCGTCCTGGGCGGGCCGACCGGTCGCGGGCAGACCGGGGATGTCGCCGACGGCACCCACGTCGTAGCCCGCGGCACGCATCGCGGTCAGCAGCGCCACGGCGCTCGCCGGAGTATCGAGTCCGACGGCGTTGCCGATTCGCGCATGCTTGGTGGGGTACGCGGAAAACACCACCGCGATCCGGCGTTCGGCGGCCGGTAGCGATCGAAGTTTCGCATGCCGCAAGGCGATACCGGCTACCCGCGCGCAGCGCTCCGCGTCGGGGACGTAGGTGATGAGCCCGTCGCTGTCGATCTCCTTGAATGAGAACGGCACGGTGATGATGCGGCCGTCGAATTCGGGGACGGCCACCTGGGTGGCGACATCCAAGGGACTCATGCCGTCGTCGTTGGCGTCCCAATCGTCCCGGGAGCTGGTCAGACACAGTCCCTGCAATATCGGGATATCAAGGGCCGCAAGGTGCGCGACACTCCACTCGTCATCGGATCCCCCGGCGCCCACCGCCGCCGGAGTTGCGCCGCCGGCCGCCAGCACCGTGACCACCATGGCATCGGCGCCCGAAAGCGTCTTCAGAAGCTCCGGCGGCGCGGTGCGCAACGAGGCGCAGAACACCGGAAGGGCCCGCCCACCAAGGTCTTCGATGGCCGTGCACAACGCATCGATGTAGGCGGTGTTGCCGGCGAGCTGTTGCGCGCGGTAGTACAGCACTGCCACCGTCGGACCGTCGGACGTGACCTCACGACCACTCCGTTCCAACACTCCCCAGGCCGGGTTGGTCGCGGGCGGCTCGAAGCCAATTCCGGTCATCAAGATGGTGTCGGACAAGAACGCGTACAGCTGCTGCAGATTCGCCGTACCGCCCTCGGCCAAGTAGCGATGGACCTGCAGCGCGGCACCGCCCGGGACGGTGGAGCATTCCATGAGCTCTGCATCAGGGGCCTGCTCACCGGAGACCACGACCGTAGGCACACCGGAGGCGATGACGGCGTCGATGCCCTCTTCCCAACCTCGGCGGCCGCCGAGCAGCCGGACGACCACCGCGCCCATCCCGTCCAGCAGACCCGGCAAGTCGTCGACGTGGATGCGAGAAGGGTTGGCCCATCGGTAGTTCGCCCCACTGGCACGCGCGCTCAGTAGATCGGTGTCGGACGTGGATAAAATCAGGATCCTGGGAAGAGATGCCGCATCGCTCACAAGATATTCGTACCGTAGTCCTACGGTGAGTAGGTGACCCGCTCCAGCCCAGACGACGCGTGCCCCGGTGCGTTGCGGTTGCACGAGGCGGCCGACGGGCCACTGGCGCGGATCCGGTTACCCGGTGGAATGCTGACATCGGCGCAGCTCTCCGCGTTGGCGGAGGCCGCCGGCCAGTACGGCGCGCCGGTCGTGGAGCTGACTTCTCGCGGCAACGTGCAGCTTCGATCGATCCGCGACGCGGACGCGGTGGGCGCGCTGCTGTCGCAGGCCAATCTGCTGCCCTCGCCCAGCCATGAACGCGTCCGCAACATCGTGGCCTCACCCCTATCGGGGCGCGACGGCGACTTCGCTGATGTGCGGCCCCTGGTTGTCGGGCTCGATCACGGGCTGATCTCATCTCCCACGCTCGCCGATCTGCCGGGCCGCTTTTTGTTCAGCCTTGACGACGGGCGCGGAGACATGGCGACCATGGGCGCTGATATCAGTGTGCGCCACGAGCCCGCGGGTTGGCGGCTACTCATCGACGGACATCTCACGGAGGGCCTGCGCGGCCCCGAAGCCGCCGTCGAGTGCATGCTCGCGGCCGCACAGGCCTTCGTACGAATCCGCGGAAACGCATGGCGCGTTTCCGAGTTACCGGCCGGCGCCGAAACGCTCGCGGCGAGTCTGCGTCTCACGACGGTTCCGGGGCCGGCACCATCGCCGACCGCACACTCGGGGCGCGCACCGGTCGGCTGGGTCGAACAGGGCCCCAAGGGCGACCTGGTCACGTTGGGTGCCGCCGTTCCGCTGGGGCAGCTGCCGGCGAGAGTGGCGGCCCTGCTGGCGGCGGCGGAGAAACCCGTCGTCATCACCCCGTGGCGCTCTGTGCTGCTGTGCGATCTGTCCCACGAGGACGCCGATGCGGTGCTGCGGGTGTTGGCTCCCCTGGGCCTGATCTTCGATGAGCGCTCCCCTTGGCTCAATGCCAGTTCCTGCACCGGATTGCCCGGGTGCGGGCGTTCGCGGACCGATGTGCACACCGATGTGCGACTTGAGGTGGCCGAGGAGATCGCCAGCGGTATCCACTCGCCGGTACATCGACATTGGGTTGGCTGCCCGCGGGCCTGCGGTGCCCCCAGCACGGGCCAGGTGCTGGTAGCGACCGAACTGGGTTATCGACCGCTAGACCGGCACCCGTAGGGTTAGCGCGTGCTGGACTACGTACGGGACGGAGCCGAGATCTATCGGCAGTCGTTCGCAACCATCAGGGCCGAGGCTGATTTGTCGGCGTTCCCCGACGACGTCGCGCGTGTGGTGGTCCGGCTCATTCACACCTGCGGACAGGTGGATCTGCCCGGCGAGATCGCCTTCACCCCCGACGTGGTGGCACGCACGCGAGCGGCCCTGGACTCAGGCGCCGCCATCCTGTGCGATTCCTCGATGGTCGCGGCAGGGATCACCCGCCTGCGTCTACCCGCCGACAATGAGGTGGTTTCCCTGGTCGCCGATCCGCGCGCAGCGGACCTGGCCCAGCGCACCGGAACCACCAGATCAGCTGCTGCCGTGGATCTTTGGGCCGATCGGCTGCCTGGCGCGGTGGCCGCCGTCGGCAATGCCCCCACCGCACTGTTTCGCATCCTCGAACTCGTCGACGAAGGGGTTGCTCCCCCGGTCGCCGTCCTCGGCGGTCCGGTCGGCTTCGTGGGCTCGGCGCAGTCCAAGCAGGAGCTGATCGACCATCCGCGCGGGATGGACTACCTGCTGGTGCGGGGCCGGCGTGGCGGTAGCGCGATGGCCGCTGCTGCGGTGAACGCGATTGCGAGCGAACAAGAATGAGCAGAGGAATGCTGTGGGGTGTGGGTCTGGGGCCCGGTGACCCCGAGCTGGTTACCGTCAAGGCCGCGCGAGTAATCGGCGAGGCCGACGTGGTGGCGTTCCACAGCGCGCGGCACGGCCGCAGCATCGCCCGCTCGATCGCGCAGCCGTATCTGCGGCCCGGTCAGATCGAGGAGCACCTCGTCTACCCCGTGACCACCGAAACCACCGACCATCCGGGCGGGTACCGAGGTGCGATCGACGACTTCTACGAGGAGTCCGCGAATCGGATTGCCGCCCATCTGGATTCCGGGCGGAACGTGGCATTACTCGCCGAAGGCGACCCACTGTTCTACAGCTCCTACATGCATATGCACCGTCGCCTGACTGACAGATTCGATGCGGAGATCATCCCCGGCGTGACATCGGTCAGCGCCGCGTCCGCCGCGACAGGGACACCCTTGGTTGAGGGCGATGAGATTCTCACCATCATCCCCGGCACCCTGCCTGCCGCGGAGATCGCGCGCAGGCTCAGCGATTCGAACGCCGCAGTCATCATGAAACTGGGCCGCTCCTACGGCGCCGTGCGGCAAGCGTTGGACACCTCGGGCCAGCTGGACCGCGCGTACTACGTGGAACGGGCCAGCACCGCGGGACAGCGGGTGCTTCCCGCAGCCGATGTGGACCCGTCCTCGGTCCCGTACTTCTCACTGGTCCTGGTCCCCGGGGCGCAACCTGTCTCTGAGACCGAGCCCGACGGGATGGTGACCGTGCTCGGTCTGGGCCCCGGTCATCACGGTTGGACTACCAGCGAGGTGCGCCAGGAGCTGACGCGCGCCACCGACCTCATCGGCTACGGCCCGTATCTGGATCGAATCCCCAGCCGGGACGGCCAGATTCGGCATGCCAGTGACAACCGCGACGAGCCGGCTCGCGCCGAATTGGCGTTCAAGCTGGCCGCGGGTGGCCGGCGGGTCGCCGTCGTTTCATCCGGAGACCCTGGCGTGTTCGCGATGGCCGCGGCCGTGCTGGAGGAGGCCAGAGCGTGGCCCGATGTCACGGTGCGGGTCCTTCCCGCCATGACGGCAGCACAGGCCGTCGCCAGCCGGGTGGGCGCTCCCCTTGGACACGACTACGCCGTCATCTCCCTGTCGGATCGCCTCAAGCCGTGGGAGATCATCGAATCGCGCCTGCGCGCCGCCGCTGCGGCCGATCTGGTGCTGGCGGTGTACAACCCCGCATCGAAATCACGAACTTGGCAGGTCGCGTCCATGCGCGAGGTACTGCTGGAACACCGCGACCCGGCGACCCCGGTGGTGCTGGGACGCGACGTGGGCGGCTCGGGAGAATCCGTCCGGGTGACAACACTGGGCGAGCTCGACCCGTCACTGGTGGACATGCGCACCCTGTTGATCATCGGGTCATCGCAGACGCAATGGCAGAACACCGATTCCGGCCCTCAGGTGTTCACGCCTCGGCGGTATCCCGCTCAGTAACCCACTGCTGCGCCTCATCCACGGTGGACACCGTGGACACATTCTCCGGAAGGGCCGGCCTGTCGATCATTACGACGGGAATACCCAGCGCTGCAGCGGCTTCCAGCTTTGCCGAGGTCATCGAGCCGCCGCTGTTCTTGGTGACCAGAACCTCGATCTCATACTGGCGCATGAGCTCGGTCTCCTCGCCCAGTGTGTACGGCCCGCGCGATAGCAGTAGATGGTGCCGTTCGGGTAGCTCATCGGCAGACATCGGCTCCACCACGCGGATCAAAAACCAGGCATCCGAGAACAGGAACGCCCCGATACTGGACCGTCCCGAGGTCAAAAACACCCGCGAGAAACCCTGCGCCACCACCGCATCCTTGGCTTCCGCGGCCGAGGAAACGACGGTGGCATCTCCCGCCGGCCAGGGTGGACGCCGCAGGATCAGGTGCGGAATTCCCAATCTGTCGCATGCGGCCGCGGCATTCTCGGTGATCGTCGCCGCGAACGGGTGGGTGGCATCGACGACTGCATCAATATTGTTGTCCAACAGCCATTTCCGCAGGCCTATCTCGCCACCGAAACCACCGATACGCACTGCGCCTGCCGGAACCGCCGGGTTGCGCACGCGCCCAGCCAATGAGGTGGTCACGTCGAATCGGGGCGCGAGCCGCTCGGCCAGCTCGCGCGCCTCGGCCGACCCCCCAAGGATCAAGATCTTCACTAGTGCGTCACCCCTCTGCGACGTCCTGCCGAATACAGGTAGCTGTCGGTAAACCCCTCTGCGGCAAGCGCCTTACCCACAAAGATGACCGCGGTCTTCGTAACGCCGGCATCTTTCATCTGCGCGGCGATATCGGCAAGGGTGCCACGCAGGATGATCTCGGACGGCCAGCTGGCGTAGGCCACCACCGCTACCGGGGTGTCCGGCGGGTATCCCCCGGCGACGAGATCGGCCACGACGGTATCGATCTGAGCAGCCGCCAAGTACAGAGCCAGGGTGGCCCCCGGGGCGGCCAGGGTGCGCAGATCCTCGCCTGCCGGCATCGCGGTGGACAACGTCGAGACACGGGTGATCGTCACGGTCTGCGCGATACCCGGAACGGTGAGCTCCGCCCCCAACGTCGCGGCCGCCGCCGCGAAGGCCGGGACACCCGGCACAGTCTCATGGCCGATTCCCAGGGTGTCGAGGCGGCGGCACTGTTCGGCGACCGCGCTGTACAGCGACGGATCACCGGAATGCAGCCTGGCGACATCCAATCCCTGTGCGTCAGCGGCGGATATCTCCTCGATGATGGCATCCAACGTCAGTGGTCCGGTGTCGATAATGCGGGCGCCGGGCGGGCATGCGTCCAGAAGGTCACGTGGCATGATCGACCCCGCGTACAGACACACCGGACATCGCTGCAAGATCCGCTGCCCGCGCACCGTAATGAGGTCGGCGGCGCCCGGCCCGGCGCCGATGAAGTAGACCGTCATGACTTTTCCGCGCTCCATTGTGTGACAGGCAGCCGGGATCTCCAGCTGGTGAATCCCCCGAGCGGGGCGGCGTCCTCGACGCGATACCTGCGCAACTCTCCCCCATGGCGGGAATACCATTGCAACAAAAGTGCTTCGGACTCCGCAGTGACCGCGTTGACGACCAATCTGCCACCCGCGGGGAGGTGACTCCAGCAGGCGTCAAGCAGACCGGGCTGAGTCACCCCGCCGCCGAGAAAGATCGCGTCCGGCGCGATGGCCTGTTCGAAATTCTGTGGAGCCGAGTCGAAGACCTCGATATCGGCGCCGAATTTCGTCGCGTTGGCGGCGATGGCTGCCCGCCGTAACGGCGCCATCTCAAAGGCCGAGGCGCGACAGCCGGCGCCACTGCGGCACCATTCGATCGCGACGCTCCCCGAGCCCGCGCCGACATCCCACAGCCGCTGACCCGGCTGCGGAGCCAGCGATGCCAACGTGACCGCCCGAATCTCACGCTTGGTGATCTGCCCATCGTGCTCAAACACATCCTCGGGCAGCCCGGCGACCAACGGCAGGGTGGCGACCTCCGCCGCCGGAACGTATTCGACGGCAATCACATTCAGCGCATCACCGGGTGAGTGATCCCAGTCGCGGGCAAGACCGCCGAACGAACGCTCGGTGGCACCGCCCAGCTGCTCCCAGACCGTCAATTGCGAGGCGCCCAGCGCGGAGTCGGTGAGGCTACGTGCCAGCTCTCCCGGAGTATTGGCATTGCGACTTAGCACCACCGCGCGCCCGCCGTACCTGCGGGCCGAGTCGGCAGGGGCGTTCACCAGGCTGATGATCTGAACATCGTTCATCGCCCAACCCATTCGGGCGCAGGCCAACGACACGCTGGACACATGCGGGAAAACATGCACCCGCTGCGCGCCGTACAGCCGGGTCAGCGTGGTGCCGATGCCGTGCAACATGGGGTCCCCGCTGGCAAGGACGTGGACATCACCGAGACCGTCGAACATCGTGGACAGCGCGGGCAGCAACGGCGAGGGCCACAACCGGCATTCGGCAGTCAGAGATTCTTCGGCCAGTAGCTCGAGCTGGCGTAGTGATCCGAAAATGACTGATGCGCGCTGCAATTCGCGGCGGGAACGCACCGACAGCCCGTCAACGCCGTCGGCCCCTATCCCGATCACGGTAATCATCGCGGCATCTTGCGCCATACAGATGACGGTACCCATCGCATCACGAAGGCGAGCGCACCCAACGCCCGCGGAATCCACACCGTACGTTTTCCGCTGCGCAATGCCCGCACGGTCGCCTCCGCCACCTGGGGCGGCGTGCTCGACAAGGGCGCCGGTGACATGCCAGCCGACATCCGGCCGATCACGAAACCCGGCCGGGCGATCAGCAAGTGCACCCCAGAACCATGCAGCGCATCGGCCAGTCCGCTCGCGAAGCCATCAAGTCCCGCCTTGGCCGACCCGTACACGTAGTTGGCGCGACGCACCCGCCATCCGGCGATCGACGAGAACACCACCAGCGCGCCACGGCCGGCGCCGCGCATGCGTACCGCCAGGTTGGTCAACAACGCAATCTGCGCCACGTAGTCGATGTGCACGATCGCCGCGGCATGTTCGGCCTCAGTCTCCGCCCGCGCCTGGTCTCCCAACAGCCCGAAGGCGAGCACCGCTATATCGATGGCGCCGTGACGCTCGATGATGGCGGCCAGCACCGATTCGTGGCTGTCGAGCCGGCCGGCATCGAATTCAACGCAGTCGACACTGATAGCGCCCGCCGCCAGGACCCGCCGCTGCTCATCGCTGAGGTCACCCGCCCTTCGCGCGGCCAGCACCACCGTGTTTCCGGGCGCCAGCCGAACGGCTACCTCGAGCCCGATTTCGCTGCGGCCGCCGAAAATCACCACGACGCCTGGTCTTCGCGCGGGGGGCTCGTCCCCAAGCTGGCCGGAGTGTCGCACCGTGTCGGTCACGTCAGCGATTATGTCCTGCGCTAGCGTGAGAGTTGATGCCGAACACCCCTACGACCCGACTTACCGACGATGCGCTGGCGTTCCTCTCCGAGCGCCATCTCGCCATGCTCACCACGCTGCGGCAGGACAACAGCCCGCATGTGGTGGCCGTCGGCTTCACCTTTGACCCCGCAACCCACATCGCGCGGGTCATCACCACCGGCGGGTCACAGAAGGCCGTCAACGCCGAGCGCGGTGGCCTCGCGGTGCTGAGTCAGGTCGACGGGGCCCGCTGGCTCTCCCTGGAGGGTTCGGCCGCGGTTGTCACCGAGAAGGAGGCCGTGCGCGACGCCGAACTGCGTTACGCACAGCGCTACCGCACCCCCCGGGTGAATCCGAAGCGCGTGGTGATCGAGGTCAAGATCGAGCGGGTGTTGGGTTCCTCGGATCTGCTGAACCGCGGCGATACCGCCGCCGATTAGCCGCGAGACGGTACCACCGTCAGGCCGTGCGGCCGCGAATTCACCGATTCACAACCGTTTTCGGTGACAACAACGATGTCTTCGATTCGCGCGCCCCACTGCCCCGGGAAGTACACGCCCGGCTCGATGCTGAACGCCATCCCGGGCTCCAGAACCAGGTCATTGCCCTCCACGATGTACGGCTCTTCGTGCACCGATAGCCCGATGCCGTGTCCGGTGCGATGCACGAACGCCTCGCCCATCCCAGCCTCGGTGAGAACCCGGCGCGCAGCGGCATCCACAGACTCCGCAGTCACGCCGGGACGAGCCGCTTGAACCGCCGCCCGCTGCGCCCGCTCTAGAATCGAAATCCGTTGCGCAACTTCGTGATCGGGCTCACCGATGCTGTAAGTGCGGGTGCTGTCGGAGTTGTAGCCCGGCTCGTAGCTGCCGCCGATGTCGACCACCACGATGTCCCCGGTTTGTAGCTCACGGTCGGAGCATTCGTGATGCGGGTCGGCGCCGTGCGGGCCCGAACCGACGATGATGAAGGCCACCTCCGAATGGCCTTCGGCCACAATCGCTTCAGCGATATCGGCGGCTACCTGAGCCTCGGTGCGTCCCGGCACCAGCAGCTCGGGAACCAGGGCGTGTACCCGGTCGATGGCGGCCCCGGCCTTGCGCAACGCGTCGATCTCGGAAGCATCCTTGACCATGCGAAGCCGGCGCAGCACCCCGGTGGCCAGCACCGGCACCGTTCCGATCAGTTCTGCCAGCGGCAGCAGATGCAGTGCGGGCATCGATTCGGTGACCGCCACCGTTCCCACTGCTCCTAGCGCCGCCCGCACCAGCTCGTAGGGATTTTCGCCGTCGACCCAGTCGCTGATGGGGACGTTGAGGTCGCCGATCGCTGAATCTTGTAGTGCTGCAAGCTCCATCCGGGGAGCGACCACGGTGGGCCGACCCGAGGCAGGTACCACCAAGGCGGTGAGCCGCTCGAACGTCTGCGCGCGTGACCCGGTCAGATACTTCAGGTCGTATCCGGGTGTGATCACCAGGCCGGCCACCCCTGCCTGGGTGGCCTCCTGCGCGGCGCGCTGCAGACGGTTGGCGTAGACATCGGATTCGAAACGCTGGGCTGCCATACGGTCCAGGCTATCTGGCATAGGTTGAGAGCCGTGTCAGAAGACCTTTCGAGACCCGTCCTGCTACTCGATGGCGCCAGTCTGTGGTTCCGTTCCTACTTCGGGGTTCCCGATTCCATCAAGGCACCCGACGGCAGACCCGTCAACGCCGTCCGCGGATTCCTTGACACGATGTCACAGCTCATCACCCTGCATCAGCCCCGCCGGCTTGCGGTGTGCCTCGACCTGGATTGGCGTCCTGCGTGGCGGGTAGCGGCGATTCCGTCGTACAAGGCGCACCGGGTGGTGGAAGAAGAGCCCGACGGTGTCGTGGACGTCGAAGAGGTACCCGACGAGCTGACACCCCAGGTCGACATGATCGCCGCCATGCTGGATGCGTTCGGTATCGCATCGGCCGGTGCACCCGGCTTCGAGGCCGACGACGTGCTGGGCACTCTTGCGGCGACCGAGCGCCGCGACCCCGTCATCGTGGTCAGTGGCGATCGCGACCTGCTGCAGGTCGTCACCGACGCCCCGGTGCGCGTCCGCGTCTTCTATATGGGACGAGGATTCGCCAAGGCCACATTGTTCGGCCCCACCGAAGTATCCGAGCAGTACGGCGTGCCCGTCGATCGTGCCGGCGCGGCGTACGCGGAACTGGCCTTGCTACGCGGCGACCCGTCCGACGGTCTGCCCGGTGTCGCGGGCGTGGGCGAGAAGACCGCAGCCAAACTCCTCGCCGAGTACGGGTCGCTGACCGGTATTCTCGCCGCGGCCGATGACCCGAAATCGACGCTGGCCAAGGCGGTTCGCGCCAAGCTGCAGGCGGCAACCGACTACATTGCCGCCGCCGAACCGGTGGTGCGGGTGGCGGTGGATGCGCCGGTGACCTTCGACCGCGACAGTGACGCGCTGCCGCTGATCGCGCACGATCCGCAGCGGGTCGCCGAGCTGGGCGCCGAACTGGGTATCGGGTCGGCAATCATCCGCCTGCAGAAGGCGCTTGACGGGCTGACCTAGAGACACAAAAACGCCGAGTGCGCGGATCTGCACACTCGGCGTTTTTGTCGAGAACCGATTACTTGGGGCGGCCTACCTCGTAGGTGCCCTTGTCGTTCTGGAACGTCACGGTGACCTGACGCTTGGTGCCGTCGATGCTGACATCGCAGGTGAAGGTGCCGCCCTTCTTCACCTCCGGGTTATTGCCGTCATTGCACTTGACGTCCTTCACGTTCTTGGCGCCGTACCCGTTGGTCTCGTCGGTCAGAACCTTCGTCACGCCGTCTTGCGCCTTGGCGACATCCAGGGTCGTGGTCATGGCCCATCCGGGAGCCAGGAACGCGGTGACCAGCACCACGATCAGGATCACCGCGGCCGCGACAATGCCGCCGATGATCGCGATGGTCTTGGTGGACCGCTGCGGCTTACCGGCACCGAACTGCGGGAACGGCTGTCCCTGCTGCTGTCCGTACTGGCCCGGGTATGCACCCTGCTGTCCGTACTGTCCCTGTTGGCCGTAGGCACCGGGCTGCCCGAACTGACTCGGCTCGCCGAATCCCTGCTGGCCAGGCTGCTGGCCGAACTGGCTCGGATCCCCAAAACCGCCGCCCGGGAAACCCGGCTGCTGGTACTGCGGATACTGCTGTCCTTGACCGTAGGCCGGCTGCTGCCAGCCCTGCTCACCCTGCTGCGCCGGATCTGAGGATTGCGGTGTCTGCCAGGGCTCTTGGCCTTGCCCAGGTTGCGGCGCCCACTGTCCGCCGGGTTCCGTTCCCTGTGGACCGCTCATCGTTCCTCCCGTGTCGCGACCTTGTTACTTACCGGTGTGTGTTACCGATGTGAAAGCGTGCTGACGCTCCACCTTAGCGTTTGCTCGACCTTATGTGCCATCAACGGCAACGACGCCACGCCGCACGTCGCCGACGGCGGCCTTCGCTGCTGAACGCACATCGGCGTCCGGCGCTGCCTTGTGAATCTGGTCCAGTAGATCCACCACTTGCCGGCACCAGCGTACAAAATCGCCGGCCGGCAGCGCGGTACCTGTGTCGCCGGCAGCCTCCAGCGACGCCGCCAGATCTCCCGTGGTCGCCCACCGGTAGACCGCCGCCACGAAGCCCTCGTCGATCTCGCGGGTGGGTGCGAGATGGTGCTGCTGTTCGTCGCGGCGCAGCCGTGCCAGCGCCCGATGGGTCTCGGCGAGAGCCCCGCGTAACGCGGCCGTCGGCGCCTCTCCGGTCACCGAAACCGTGTCGCCGCGTGACTCGTACAAAACCGCCGATGCCACCGCCGCCAGCTCCGCCGGCTTCAGCCCCGCCCACATTCCGCGCCGCAGACACTCGGCCACCAGCAGGTCGCTCTCGCTGTAAATGCGGGCCAACAACATGCCGTCCTCGGTGACCTTCATACCGAGCTCGGAACTGTCC
>Ga0265327_10000824_pt1 | contig 46727 bp, 68 predicted proteins | sample 41621metaG_FD_202089 | JGI IMG/M metagenome (GOLD analysis project Ga0265327, IMG submission 202089) | Rhizosphere microbial communities from Carex aquatilis grown in University of Washington, Seatle, WA, United States - 4-16-21 metaG | ecosystem: Host-associated > Plants > Roots > Rhizosphere... | reverse complement strand
CACAGGCCATAAAAATGGCACCCATTTTAGCATATAGTTTAGTAGTAGCTTCATCCTTTGCTTCATCTCTAGCAGCTTGCAATTTAAGTCGATCTACTTTTTCTTCTAGTTTATCAAATCGTTCTCTGGTATCATCGCATAGCTGTTCAACTCGTTTTCTGGACTGTTCGGCGTAATATTCTTGTTTATTTGCAATTGTATCTAGTTGTCTCTGCATGGTCATACAAGCTTCTTCTGTGGGCATGATAAATTATCCTCTATCTATCTATCTCAGCCTTAATTAATGAAATACTCAAGGTAATTTGATACGCAGTCTTAGATGCCCATAACGTAGGTAATAGATCGCGCACGCTTGCTTTATATTCTGGTAATTTCTGTAGTATTAGATGCTGTATCCGAGTCTTTTCAGTAACATTATTAGACATATAGGCGATATAGTAAAAATCTAATTCGTTAGCTAACGCAAAGTCTGGTTGCTCTTGCACATAAGAAAGTAGCATCGGTATTTTCTGTAGAACAGTCGGACCTGCGTATTGTAGGATTGAGACTATGACTACAGGAATAGCGACGCTACTCATTGTTAAATCTTCCTACGAATTGCGATGAATAGAGGAATACCGGCTTCCTCTAATAGACTATTTATATCTACAATGATGTTTTGCCCATCTTGCGAGTGCAGCCATTGAGATAGTTGCTGAAAAAACGACGGCCCGTTGCCGCCGCTTTTCAGGTGCAAGTCACTAGCTGTTTTAAGCAGTGTCCCGCCAATTTGAAGCCACTTCACTTAAGCAGCTTTCACGGGCGCGGGCGTCGGCGCGGGAGCCAATAGAGCGGCCTTTGCGGCCGCAATATCCGCTGTAGCTTGCTTTGTCGCCGTATAAGCCGTCACCGCTAATAGCGCGGGATTAGCACCAGAATTAGACGCCGCTGCATAAGCATTTAGAGCAGTTGAAGCCGCAGTAACAGACGCCGCCGCGATAGCAATACCGGGATTGCTCATTAGCCCAACCGAGCTAGCGATATACACTAATTCTTGAGCGCCAGCGCTAAGGGCAGGCGCTTCAGCGACAACCCATTTATTAATCTTTTCAAGGTCCGCAATAGCAACCTTAATATCATTCTTAACTCTAATAGCAATCGCGACAACATCGGCCTCGATAACTTTAGGCTGAAACCATGTAAGAGGATTAGCACTCATTATAGTCTCCTTTTTAGTATTTAGGTTATTTAGTAGGAAGAACAGGCGGATTAGCGACAGTATCCTGTGCCACACTACCACCTGTAACGTCCCAATCCTTAGCAAATAGTCCAATAATACCCGCAATTAAGGTGCCCACATGAGCACTAAATAGTTCCTGCTTCCAGCTAACACCGCTAGCAAGATCAGCTAAAATAGCAGAGCCAGACTGCAAGATAGCAGTAAGGCCAAAAGTAGTAGTAACCGGACTACTGATAATATTCGACATATTTATCTCCTTTAGTTACAATTTGTTGAATGCGCAGCACAACGGACCACCGCACATCCTGTTAGCGTAAAGCCAATGCCTAGTGGTATTCCTAATAGAGTAGTGTATATCACTACATAAGTTAGAAATGCCTTAATTTCTCCTTTAGTCCACATTAGCTTACTCCTAGTGCTCTCTTACATTTAAGTAAGTAAGCATATCTCATACTTAACCCGTTATAACCGCCATTAACGGCTTTAGTGCAAGCTTTGTAATCATCAGCATCGGCATGATTATTAATGTGATGATCACGCCAGTATATTGCACCAATAAGAGCCCAAGTCGGAAACGTAAGGGCTAGATCAGGATGATTTTCAAGATCAATACCAAGCTCTTTACCCACAACTCGAAAGTTGTAGCGGCCTGTCATCTCAATGTCACCCGCCCCCTTGTAGCGCGGCCCGTCGCCGGGGCGCACATTACCAAGATCGTGGCGATTTTCATAGACCCTGCCGCTCGCAATCTCGCGCCACGCGGTAAATCCGGCGCTTTCCTCGGCACATTGCGCCAGAAAATGCGCCTGCCGCCGCGTAGTTGTCAAATCAGCCTTAGTAATAACAGCAGGCATAGAATCAGCCATGCCGGAGATAATAGCCGCGTTACCATGTGGGCATATGGTTTGTAGAACTTTTTTCCAGTCAGCCATTAAGATTCCTCTTATTGAATAGGTGCTATATTGGTATTAGCTGCATTGGTAGCAGCATCAATTGCTTTCTTTCTATACCAATTTGTAGCATTGTTAATATGCTGCGTAATTGTTTTTTTAGCAATAGCATCAGCAATATCCTGAGCTGTTACCGGATTATATGTAACCGATTGATCAGCCGGAAGTAAAGCAGTAGCTTTTGCATTACTAGGTGTTATCGGAATTGCTACACCATTTGGTAGCAAAGTTGCTGTAGCCCACGCTGTTAACTGCTGCATTCCAGTATGGCTAATTCTGATAGGGGAACTAGTCGTTACTACAGGCGGTGATTGTGAGTTATCGACAAACGTAATTGTAATCGTATCACTTACTACAGGCGCGGCTGTTTGTCCGATAGCTATAGTAGTGCCAAGGATGAATAGCGTTATTACAGTAAGATAGTGTTTCATTATTTTCTCCTATTAATCATAAAGCCAGTTAGCCCCATTACAGAATACTTTTTGCATGGTAGCTCCACCTGCCGGTATTGTTACTACTTGATGAAAGGTTGGCGAGGCAACACCGTCATTAATAGTCGCAGTAGAACCGGCATTACCCGTTACAGATGGTAAGGCAGTACTCGCTACAGGGGTATAGTCTACTTCTGCCGAATTTATTTCGGTAAATCCAAAACCAGCATTGATTAATGTGCTACCCTTTATGTTTCCTATGCCTTCAAGCGGACTAGCTATCATACCAATACCAAGTGATTTACTTATCCCAAGTGGTGCTGTTGGGTCAGTATCAAAAGGATCAAATTGATCACCACAAGTCCCACTACCACTAGTTTGATATATACCTATAAATGTTGAATAATTAGCATCATAACAGTTGACTACAATATTGGTAAAAGCTGTAGAGTTTTCAGTTCCCTCGTGCGTTTCACCGACATAAGTACTACCAACACTTCCTTCTTCCATTACATCGTATCGTAAACCAGTATTATAAAATCCTCCTACAGAGAGAGATGAACCAGTGTTGTTTCCACCAACCCATCGACCGATTATTGAAATTTCGTTACCAAAATTGTAGTCACGACTATTATCGCAGTTAATGCCTCCGCCACTAGCGCAAGACATTTGCATACCAGTAGGCCAACCAAAAGTATAAATATTATGGCTTTGGCCGGATGCGCGACGTTTAAATGCAGCCGGTATCATCCATGCCTTACTGGTTCCACTAGCGGTAGCAAGTATTCCGCCATCCATAGGAATAGAACGCATTACAAGTGATTGCGCGCCCACAGTTCCCGTCGCCGTGTAGACAGTAGAGCCGTAGGGAAATGCAGCGTTCCACATTAAATCGCCGGACTTCCATAAATAGTTACCGCCTGTAACAGTTACGCTAGCACTACCAAGAGTTGTTACTACAGTTGTCGATAGCGCGGCTGGAAGTCGAAATAAATATGCACTACCATAGTATGGTGTTGCGGTAATAGTAAACGGTGATGCTAGTGTAATTGTATCAACACCATTAGTCGCAGAAATATAAGCACCGGGAGCAGTTTCTAGTGGTGGATCAAGTGTATACCCTTGAATCATTATAACGCCGTCGCCTACGCCAAAAAACGGAACAGGCATATTAGTTTGAGCGATGGACCCTATGCCGCTAATAATAGTATTACCTGCCGCAATTGGGCCACCTGTAGCAAATACACCGAGCGAATGTAGACCACAACCCTCCATATTGGATGTAGCCGAACCTACGTCTTGAATAACACCATCAATACCAGCCGCGAAAATTAAATGCACATTGTCCGCGCGATAACCGCCGCCGCCACAGTTAATATTTAAACCGGCAATAGTTAAATCGAAGGAAGAAGAAAAGTAATACTCTACGAAATTTGTAGTTGTTGGTGAATTTAACGAGTAAGTTCCGACTGGATTTGTTGCTAACCATGTTGCAAATGCTGAAGCATTATCTGTTCCGCCAGATATAAAAATACCACGTAAATCTTCTGATGGATACGTAAGTGAGATTGCAACATTATTACCGAGCCCTAAGAGGGTGCCCGTAGTTGTTGTGCCGCCATAAGGAGTAGCTAGTGATGTGTAATTACCACTTTGCCACACTAGTTGATATGAATAGTTAGCATCGGCTTGAAATGCTACCACTCCATAAGCATCAGCGGTAGTTGGATTTGGTATAGGTGATCCTGTTACGCGATCATAAATTGATGCTTTAGTTGCAGTACCATTAAGATACACGGTAACAGATGCACCGGGTAAAAGTATAAAAGATGTGCCACTAATTGCAGGCTGTTGAAACTGATATTGCTGTAAGGCGCAATATGCAGGAGAATACGTAAAAATAAGCATGAACATAGCAATAAGTAATTGCATATGCCACTTAACAAAAGTAGTCATTATATAGCCCCTATTATGCAGCGGTGATATAAGTAACTGTAACCCTGACTGATCCTGCCGTAAAGCTTCCGCCTACCGGAGTTAGCACTATTCCCGAAGTAACGGTCCATAGTGACCATGCTGTATCAAAACTAATTGCACTACCTAGTGTTATATTACAATTACCTAGAGCGCCACCTGTGCCGCCCGGCGTGCCATCTGAGTTATACTGAGGATCAACATTAAAAGATGTTGTGCCTGTAATAGCTACCATTACTTCAACGGCAATAGTCGTTACCCAAGCGCCTACTGGTATCACTGCCGGGGTAGTAACAGATGCACCCGTCATAGTAACAGTCTGAATATTATTACCTAGCTGATTTGATCCATTATAACCACTACCACTAATCGTATAACCATACGGAAGGCATGTTGATATATCTTGAACAGTACTACCATAGATATTAAAGCTTTGGAATTTAAAATATACCGTCGCACCAATTGTTTGAGGAAATAATGGAATAACAATGACATTATCTAAGTCTGTAAAAATAGTTCCTGTTGTGTGTAAAGCTGGCGTCGATCCATAACACCCACGCTGAATACCAGTTAAGTCATACATACCCGTACTTGTTAAAGTTGCCGTACTAAACGAAATAATCTCACTACCAATCAAACATACATTTACTAAGCCTGACTGCGCATTAATAGCTGTCGTTGACGTTAAAACTGTACCCGTTTCTGCCATATTTACAGATAATACATCAGTCGTATCATAGCCTACATTAGATGCATAATCTGCCGTTAATGTGCCTTGCCCTATCGGGGCATTTATACTTCCAATTTGACTATAAGTAGTGCCGCCGTCAAATGAAACCCATACATTGCATCCGCCCCAATTAGGATCAGGAACACCGGCTACACCGCCCGATGCACCAAATGCAATTGTAGGAGTACCATTAGTAAGTAAGATTGGCGGTTCCCATACAAAATATGTATCTATCGGAGCAGGTGTCGCTCCCGAATTAATAGCTGATCCAGTCGAACCAGTAGAAATATTAGGTGCAGGAGTTGACACACCTATAGTTAAATCTTCAGCGGTAATGTTTAGTGTGCCGTCAGGTTGCTCGGCTATTTCAGTTATCCTAACAGTCTTATTTGCTAATCCTAAGTTAGCATCATTAATTGTTACTATATCCATAGGATCAAGTAGACAGTAAGTCCACGGTAAAGTAAACTCATAAGTCGTTCTAATGTATAACCCGCGCTGTAGTATTATTTGCGCAACAGTAGCCGCGATATTAATATCACAAATCTCATGCAATGTAATTGTGGGCGCTACTCGTAGTCCTATGCCAGACTGAATAGCAGATAAATCACGTGCAAACACAGGAACAGCTTGGTATTGCGGTTGCCCTTGCGGTTGTGGTAGCGTACCGCCGCCAGATGATAAACCCCTCGTAGCGATAGTTTCCATTATTGATAAAGTCGCATCCATTTGCTGCACTACAAGCGCTGCATTAACATTAACTCCCGCACGATTAAGAACCTCTACACATTGAACAGTATATAATGATAAAGGATCAACTCTAGTTACATAAATAGGATCTTCACCATCATGATGCACAAAACTATCATCTGTAAGATTATATACAGGTGTAATAGGTGGCACCCACACAACGCCATTACCTTCGATAGTCGTATCCCCGTATGGGATAAAACGTAATAAGCCACCCGAACGAACAGCACCTACATTTAGTATTTGGCACCATCTAGTTAGAATACTTGAAGCCGACTCTATTTGCGTCAAGACAGGCGAAAAAGCCAGGCCAAGCGCCCAACAGTAATTTTGTACACTAGATGATCCTGTTCCATTAAATAACCATCCGCCATCAATTAAGCCGGCTTCATAGCCTATACCATACTGAGGATTAGTTAAAAAGTCATAAATAACCGAAGCAGGGTCAGCATCCATGCCGTTCCAACCACTCGCATAAAATACACCACACACTTCAAATGTAAGTGTTCCGATGCTCGCGCTACTACCTAAGTTAAAACCCGCGCCAGTTAAATACGCTGTTCCTGAGTATGATAAATTGTAACCGACTCCCGATGAAGGCACAGGTAAATAGCCCCACGGTAGTTGTGTTTGTGTTCCTGAAATTAAACCTAAGCCATAATTATTAGCATTTAAAGCAAAACCATTGGGATTAGGTGATGTATTTGAAAATAAGCTAGTTGCCTGTCCACTCCAAACTTGCCCGATAGTAAGAATTTCACCTTCACATAATCCTAATAATATATCAGCGCTATAATTCCAACCAACTATCTGATATGTAACGCTACTAGTACTGCTACTTCCAAATATACCACCTTTACCCCCTGATTGTCTCTGCGCAGAGTATACAGGTGTTGCTTTAAAATTATTATAGTATATAACATTCGATCCTAACTTATTCATACCATAAACAATAGGAATAGGTAATGTATTAGTTGCAGTTTGTAACTGCAATCCAGTATACATAGGTAGAACAGCAGCGGACGCTTGCGATTGCGTTGACGATCTTAATAAGCCACTCATTTAACAAGACTCCCAATTTTCGCTGTAGCAAACCTATCCATAAGTTCCGTATTAGTTGAAATAGTTTCCTCAATTACAAACTCATATCTTAAAAAAGCATGAATAACAGTTAATGGCTTAGTATTTGTCACAATCGCGCCGTGCGAATAACAGCGCCCATATTTAAATAGCACCATATCCCCCAATTGTGGGGATTCTACTATAATCGCTCTTTTAAGCATGGTTTCTAAGAACCATTCTTCACTTCTGTGTAACATCCAGTCGTGCGTATAAGGTCTAGGGTCAAATGGTTCAACTAGCCCTAGAGCGGTATAAACGCTTACAAGAAGCATTCCGCAGTCAACACCCACACCCTTAACAGCAGCCATATGATGATATGGTGTTCTAGCCCAAGATCGTGCTTCAGCTACAATATCTTCTCGTATAGTCATTACTGTGCCCATTGCGGAGGGGGAACGTAAGGGAATCCTTTAAAGTTTTGCAGATTATTAAAAACCGATAGACAAGTAGCCGCTGAGTGATCGCAACCTAAGTAAACGTAAAAAGTATCGCCTATTATGGGCACTTCAGGTAATGGAAATGCTAAGGTTATGTCACTACCTACATTGACATTTTTAATAGTTCCTTGTACACCAGCATTGGGTCCGCTTATGTAGGATATATAACCGCCAACTTGATTTATCGCTGCGTAAGGTGTAACTAGGTTTGATGGTGTTGAACCTATGCCTACAGTTGCAGTAATTTGAAAATTAGTAGCAATCATAGTACAACCCGCGTCATACAATACGTGATTACACGTCGCACTCCATGTATTACGCGGCATGTTATTGTTTAATACAACCATACTATCAGCAACGGTGACTTTAGCGGAAAAACGCCCACATTCGTCAATACGTAAAAAGCGCCCATAAAATAGCGTTACACCGTCAATAATAGTGCCACCAACATGATCAGAGAAAAATACTCTATCGCGTTCGATTACACATAGGTCAAAAGCACCATTCGCTAATGCGGACATAAACGGTGCACCATTAACAGTAACAGTTGGTAGTGCAGCTATTGTTATTTCTTGTTGATCGACATTAAATCCAATAGTAGAATTATATTTAAGACCTGAAATTATTGGACCGCTTGATGAAAAAACAACACCGCCCCAATTTATGTCTACATCCGCGCTAGTATAATAAAGAGTTGTACCATTAAATAGAGTAAGTGTGTAACACTCTGCAAAATACAGTAATACATCTGGATCATTTTGAGCAGCAAATAAGTAGTTTGATAAGGCTGTAGACACTGTTTTCATGACTGTCTCACGCTTAAGAACTTTAACGATGCATTTTCCCATCGGCCATCTGCAAACTGCGCAAATTCTACAGTATCGGTTTCAAAGCGACATACATAAGCATATGTATAGTCAATAGTTATAAGAATACCGTTAGGCGGTGGTACGCTAAATATAATTGTATTAGGTTGCTGCAATGCCCATGATGACGTTAATTGTAATACGCTATTTAAGTATACCGCTGAAACATTGAGCACCCAACCCGCTGGTTCTACGTAATTGACAAATTGCCGCATAATCGTAAAACTAGTAGTAGCACCATTACCCACAGCAACAGGTTGCCCGATAGCTAATGTATCAATGGGATCGGCATATAAAAACGCAATGGCTTGGCCGCCGCAGCGATCATAGAAATCTGTAAGAATTTGAAGTGAATGTGCTGTCCCTCCGGGAAACCTCGTATCAGAGCATAATACATCATAACTTAGTTCAAACATATAGCGTTTATAGCGCCAGTTTTGACCGCGAACCTCGCGGCCAGATGTAGATGTAATAAGCCTAGTGCCTTGCCATACTGATGTTTTCTTAGGAAACTTTTGCCCACCTAACACAGGAAATTGAATAGGTGCAACTACAGGCGTAACTATCGGCGTAGTTGGTGTTAGTAGCGTGCTATATATTAATAGCATTAGTAATACCCCCCGTAATAAGTATGTAAATTATTCATAACGGGGCTAAACCTTTCATACCTAAATGCGCGCCTTGTTTAACAGCCTGTGACATAGCTTTCATTACAGTTTTATTATTGCTACTTAAAAATCGCGATAAGCTGCGCGCGTCCATAGTATTAATATTGAATGAAGCGCTAGCATTAACATTTCCGCCTTGTCCACCTTTACCAGATGCGGCACCCGTTAGCATACTACGAAATGCACCGGCTTCGGCGGCAGGCATGACCAGTTCGCCTTTATGCACCATCGCGGGCGTATCGCCGGGCAGGTTCCACGCGCCTATGTCGAAGCCTATCATGCTCGCCATGCCCGCGACACCCGCCGCAATGCTCGCGCCTATACCGAGCGCGGCAGGACCGGCCACAGGGGCGACTTCCGCCGCCGCGCCAGCGCCCGCGACCGCCGCATCGGTTGTAATGGCCTTGACCGCGTTCGCGGCGGCGAGCGCGGCCATTGTCGCTTGCGACGCGGCCCAATCGGCAACCATTTTCATGCCAGCATTAAGCATCATGCTAACAAGTTCTTTTGCTAGTGACTGGAATAAATTTCTAAGTTTGCTCGTTCCCTCAAGCATTCCCATAATAGAACTAGATAAGTTACTACCAATTTGTTCAAAGGTTGACTTAAAATCACTAGCTATTTTTTTATTTGCTTCGACATTTATTTTTGTTATACTACTAGTATACGTTGCAGTAGCAACCTCCATCTTGCGCAAGTTGGCGTCGTATTGCTTAGTTCCTTCAATTTCTAATGCAGCTAAATCTTGGTAATAATCTTGTTCAAGATCATATCTTTTAATTGCAGCAGCTTTTGCTATTTCAACTTTCTTTTCGTCAGCATTAAAGGAACCATCAACAGCAGCTAAATCTATTTCTTTCTGATCAGCTATTTCCTTTATACCAATCTGATACCTTTCAGTAGCAGCCGCTTTGTCATCTTCTAATTCAGCCGCTAAACTTGCTCTATGGGCAGCTTCTATTTTACCCTGAGCGCGAATTTCATCCGCAGGGTCAACCGCATTTTCTTTTTCATGAGTAGCTATTGCAACACTAGCAGCTTCTTTTTCTTTAGGTGTCTGTGCCGCTTCTAATTTTAACTCTAATTTAGCTTTTGCAGCATCTAATTGTTTTTTATCTACAATAGCCTGTGCATCATTCATTTCTTTCTCAAGACCAAAAATTACATTCATCATCTCCATTTTTTTAGTCTGAGTAAGAACTGAATTACCTTCAGCGTCTTTCAATTTTTCAGCGGCGTCTAGGTCATCTTCCGCAGCTTGATGCTCTTTTTGTTTTTGCTGCACTAATGTCTTAGCGGCCTCAAGACCCTCTTGATTAAGTCTGATTGTTTCCTTTAAATCTTCATTCTTTTGTTTTTGTAAATTGGTTCCACCAGCCTCTTTTGCACGTAAGTCAATAACTTGTGTACCAACTTCCTTAACGGCCTCTCGCATATCCTGTGTTACATTTTTAGAATTAGCTATGGCCGCATTAAGTGTATTCCATTTCCCTACTGCACTATCTAACTGATTAGTCAGTGGATTAACAGCGTTAACTATCCCCCTAGCGCTATTTGTTATTTCATCAAATCCATTCGCCATTTCACGAGTTTTAAGCGCTAGCGCATTAAGAGACGCTACTTGTGTAGTTAATTCAGTTTTAGCTGCTTGTAACTTAGCAACATCATCATTTAAGAACCAGTTATAGATTTTACCATATGTACCTAAATCTTCATTAGATTTAACTAATCTATCTAATTCGCGCGACATTTCCGCGCCGGTTTCAGCTTGCTTCGCGGCAACGGCTTGTAGTATAACCGAACGCATCGCGTTTAGGTCATTTGCGCGTTTATCTATATCAAATTGCTTAAGTAATTCAGCACTTACGTTTTTTAAACCAGTTAAAAATTCTTCACCCTTACCTATAGGGTTAGACATTGCATCCGATAACGCAATAGAAAGTGCTTCGGCACCTTCCTTAGTATTAGTCATTTTAGTAGTTATATCAATTAATGCTTCATTTAATTGAACTGTACTATTTGGTAATGATGCAAACCGCGCCTCAATAGTAGCCGCAGCTTCATTTGTCATATGCGGAATACTAGTTAACTGCGCTGCTAATTTTTCGATTGCTAAATTAGCGGACCCAAATTTACTACCTGAAATAGAGTCTGTAAATTTGTCCATAGCGCCGGCGCTAGCAATTGCTAATGCAGCGCTCTTTACGAGTCCAGTACTATATATATCTTGCGCACGCCAAGCTTCTTCAACTTTTAACGCTAATCTACCAAAAGAGGCAATTAATCCATCATTACTTGCACGAACAAGATTATCCATTGATGCGACATACGCAACACTCTCGGCGTATTTAATCCACGCACCGACACCTTGCCCCAATAGTATGTCAATACCACCAAGTGACTCTCTAAATTTACTTAAAATCCATAATGCTGAGTCGCCTATAGTAGTCGCAGTTAATTTAATCGCTGTGCCTGCCGTAGTAACTGCCGCACTTATACCAGTAACAGCTATACTTGCAACACTTATTGCAAATCCCCAATCGGCATACGACTTTAAACCAGCAGCAGAATCAGCGGCTATTTTAGTATTTTCTGAAAGCTGCTTTAGTGTATCAGTTAATTTATTAAGTTCTGTGCCTGCAATAGCCGTATTATTTTTTGTATTAGTAGTAAAATTCGCAATCTGATTACTAGCCGTCGCAGCAGCGCGCGCGATACCAGAAGCATCGCCGCCAAATTTAATATCAAAATTATTGTCAGTCAAGGCGTATCATCCTTATATTGCCATACCGGGCATGTTCATTAACTGTTTTGATACCGCCTCTAAATTCATTCCCTTGAATAACGCCGTTAAATCTTCTTTTGTAGTATTATTACTTACTGGTGCGTGTATTTGTTTAGCTGTAGTTTCAGTCGGCTTATAGGCACCAGCCCATACTGCTATAGTTTTTACTATTACATCAAGTGGAGGATTATCTTTCCAGTAGTCAAAAAGCAAATTAACGTCGAACATAGTCATATCATCAATTTGCTCATATGTGCGACCATAAGCAAGTAGTCGCCCATATATGCGGCCCCATTCTATAGGGCCGCTACTGTTTCCCCCGGCGCGGCTTCCGCCAAGCCTCCTTGAACAAGAATAATACGAAACGCTTTATTAATATCCGCAGGCGTCATTTCAAGATCGTCAACAGCGACTTCATGATAATCACGTCCAAGCGCAATCTTAATAACTTTTATTGCTTCCTCAATCATGATAGTAGTAGTAACTTTATTATCTTTATTTAACTCATTAATTTCATCCGTAATCGGAAGAATTGCCTGAAGCTGCCTTAGTGTTAGTGGATTAATAGTAAATTCACTACTACCAAGTGTAATTTTCTTACTCTCAGGACGCATAATAGTCTCCTTTCGTTTTGTCGTAAGGGCTCGCAGCTATACCCACAGATGTTAGCTAATCTCAGGGAATACGAACTTTCCAAGCTGACCGGCAGCGTTAGTAAACATGGAAAAGTCAAACTCAGGCATAGTAAAGTCCTCAAGCTTTGAAGCCATCGAAAGTTTAGAAGCCTGACATTGATAGTAGCGTGCCACAAAAGCCTTATTACTACGTGACGTAAAGTAGTCAAGTTGGAATGTGGGCGCATAACCAAGCAACTGATTATTAATCAGCAAGGATTGACCGGCAGTAGTTGTGGAGCTATAGTTAATAGTGACGCTCGCCGCAGCGTCAGTAGAGAAAAACGTATATTGAACCATACTAAGTGTGCTGCCCGCGGTTCCGCCACTAGTCCACGTGCCTGTAGCAGTTGTTGTACCCGTAAATGTTCCCGCAGCCGACGTTGTGACGGTATACGTAGCGTTAAGCGTGCTAGGCGACGCACCTGTAACCGTAACAACTGTACCAACCGGATATATTGGCATATTAGTAGCGGTAATCGTACCGACACCGGCTACAACCACGCCAGCAGTAAGCGACCATGTACCGGGATCAGTAACGCTAGCCGCAATATACTGGCCAGCAGCCGTAAGCGCCGTAACTTTAGTTAGCGGGAGGTTGCTAGTCGTATACACCATACCAAGGTCAGCGTCAAAGCCAGCAACATTACCATAAAACTTATATGGCGTAGTCGGCACGGTATGAACTTCGCCAGTATTCCAAACAATACCGCCGGGCGTAAAGCTATCGCCAAAAAACGTATTATTCCATGCAATACCAGAAAGCACCGCCGCCTTGATCTTGCCGGTAACTTTAATAGTTCCGCGCGCTGCATCAAGTGGCAACTGATTTTGCCCGTATAGTTCTTTGATACTACCGGAAAACTCAGGCGTAAATTCCTGCGCATACCCGATATTAACCGGAGTCTGATTAGGAATATCAGTACGAGTAACGATGATGATACCTGGGCCGAATGCGTCCAAAGGAGTAGTCATTTTATTTATCTCCGTAAGAGTATATTTATTTACTTACTATGTAGTTGTAATCTTGATAGGATAAATAATAAGCCCATCACCATCTATATCGCCGGGGTCTTTTAGCACAGGGCCGTCAACTCGGCAATGTGAAACCAAGCCACCTAATGTTTGACGCTGTTCGCCGGGACCGGGAGCTATTGCAGCGTCTAATGCGTCTAGTATTATATTAAGTATTATACTTGGCGTAGTACCTTGGTCTTTAGAGTCAATATACACGAAAACATCAATCATAATTGTTACATAGGCCGGCACATTCTCAGACTTGTACACCTGTTGTTCATGATGCTCTGTCATGCACATATACGGGCGACTTGATGCTGCAACATCTGCCCATAATTGTAAACGCCGACTTGTAGTTACCCATGTGCTACTGCCATTAATAGGACTGCTAAATACAGCCGCTTGTAGTTTAGTAAATAATGCGGTCATTATTGCTTCGCGTGAATTAATCACTCTCGCACCGCCTGTCTAACTGCTTGTTCCATTTGCGTAGCTATCTCAACTCGCATATCAGCTAAGGCCGATCTTAAGTAGCTACGCATTGGAATAACAGACCCCGGATGATTAACACGTTTCGCAAATACGTCTTTACCGCCCATCATAAAATGCAAGGCTTTTGCTTTTGTAGGTAAAATCTCATGTGCAGCCGTCTTACCACCAAATTCATGAATAGCTGCATACTTTACATCACCGGCTGAGTAAACACGCCCAGTAATATTAACACCATTATCGACTACCTCGGATGTAATCGAACGGCGCAATGCACCGCTTTGAACCTTTAAAACTTGACCAGATAATTTATCATTTTTAACATGCGCTTCTAATTTTAAAGTTAATGCTGTAATCTTATTTTTTAATGCCTTACGTACTTCTGTGGGCATATTAGCAAATCGTTTCTGTAGAGCTTCATCACCGACTATTTCAATACTAAGCATTTAGTTAGCCCCGCCTACATGCGCTAAACCTGCACCAATTGAATAGCTTTCGCTAAATGTACCATTATCAAATTGTTGCTGATGAATTTCAAGCGTAGTTGGGTTAAATCCGGCAGGAATATTATCACCTTCAATTTCCATTAACCACTCACTACCGAAATTCATTATATTGCCACAAGTAAGTGTAATCTTAGTTGCGCCAAGTTTGCGCGCTATCTCAACGCCCTGTAAATAAAACTGTGGTTCAAGTTGAATAACTCTAGTTGCCATATTACACCTAATTCGCTATAATACGTGTGAGACTACGTAAAGTTTCCTTCACGAATAGCGGCATATTCTGATTTATGTAAGCTACGGTTTCTTGACCGCCAAGTGACTTACTTGACTGACCAATGTGCTCACGTTGCTTATATCTATCAGCAATCCACTCGATTGCACATTGTTCTAAGTCTGAGGGTATATAACCGTAAGATAGTAACACCGCCGCGCCTGCATCAGCGACAGAGAATGTATATTGTCCATTAACTACACTATACTGCCCTACAGATAATGCCGTTGACGGGGAATAAGGGACCGCTGTAAGTGCTATATTTGTACTTTCATAAACTACGGCTACATCGGACGCCCATGTTCCGTAAGCCGTTTGATACTGTAATTGATAGGATGGATTATTCGGAACGGTTTGCGCTTCAGCCGATACGAGGTAGCCCGCGAGATAGGTCACGACGATGTTTTCAACGCCCTTGGCGAAGCAATAGCCCCCGCGAAGGTGTATGGCTTGCATCGCGCCGGGCGGATCGTCGTCGCCTTCCTCAAGCACATAGCCGGCTGTCATGGAAACCCCCGGCCCCCATTGCGGAGATGGCGGAATTACGTTTCCATTAATTGAAACAGCCGATACATTATTTACCGGCCAATTCCTAAGTAGTAACTTTGTTTTACCCATACCATCATAGGCTTCAGTTACAACTCTAGGAAGAAAGAATGTTCTATTAGTATAGTTGTAAATAGCACGGCTGATCTGTGTTATCAATGTCGAAAGTAAATTATCATCATTGCTAGTTGAAATGTTCAACCAAGCTTTGACAGATGCAAGACTAACAAGATCACCCGTTGCCATTTACGTTATCCTTAAGCGACTGTAGCAGGTGCAGGCGTAATAGACTGATAAGCCTTAATTTGCGCTTCAATCGCCATTCTTTGTGTAAGAATAGTCGCCTGAAGGTCAGCAAGTGCAGCATCATCAGCCTGAAGCGCTGCAAGTGTTGTAGTGGCCGCATCAGTATAAGACTTAACCGTAGAGATAACTTCTGCCTTTAGTGTCGCAACATTGTCTGTAAACGCCATGATTAGTCTCCTTAATCGCGCCAAGTGATAGCTTTAACTGCCCACATTTGCGCGGTTTGTGCCTCGGTAATTGCGACAGAAAACATGCGCTTTACTTCAGGAATTGTAGCAGCATTACGCATATTATTCATTGTATCAATGATAGTAGCAAACTGTTCTTTGATTAATCTAACATCCTGGTCACCGGACGGATTAAAAGTTAAGCCAACAGCTTTCTGACCGTAAGTAAGTTTGGCGACAGGGTCACTATCCATTTCCATTTCAGAAATCATAATACGCTCCCTTACTTCCAGTCAGTAGAATTAGTAGCAGCAGTTTCACCCTTAAAAGCTTCCAAAGCCTTGCCAAAGGTTCCCCAAACTTTATCTGCAACTTCCGGCGGAAGTTCTGCAATTTTATAAAGCTGATCATCGGTCATCTTTTCAGCAGTCTCACGCGCATACTTAATAAAGCGTGTAATTAATGCCGAACGATTACCGGCCAGCACTTTAGCATCACCTTCGAGTCGCTCAAAGCCATGTGAACGTAATTCGTTAGCAATATTTTCAGGAACGTCAACAATTCCATCTTTGCCAATTTTAATTTCCATACCATTAACAGAGAAACTAGTAGTTCCTTTAGGCGCAACAATCTTAACCATAACACTACTCTCCTTTATTTGTTGTTGGGGGATACTAGCTGCATAGTATCCCCCGTGTCGCGTTAGAAGCGAAAGGAGTAAATTCTCCTAACGCAACTAGTTAACTAGCTATAAAGCTAGTATTAGGCGTATTCGATATAACCTGTGATATGTCCAGATTGAGTAACACCAGACAATCCCGTAACGATGATAAATAGTCCATTGGCTAATGTCATACCAGTAGTTGAAGTACGCGACGTATTTGCTTTTGCTGGAATTAATAATTTAAGTAACGGGGTATCAACATTTAATACAGGTGTAGTAGCTTTATCGTAAAAGTAAATTAGCATACTATTTGTATCACTACTAGCAATATCATAACCAAATAAAGTACCGGCGGAAGTTTTAACTTGTACAGCCGTCGGCCCAATTGCATCGAATGTTACGACGGAATTAGTCATGTTAATCCCCTAATAAGAAGTAAAATGGGGGAGCATTCACTCCCCCATAATGATTAACCGTTAGCGATGTTAGTAATAACACCCATCGCAGGCGGGAAGTAATGCTGCAACACTTCGTCAGCATAAACACCATACTCATAGCGACGGGCGCGCAACGGCCATTCGATCTGATAGTAGTCCTGACGTGTGCGAACCTGACGGACGTTACCCACACCAGACAGCGGGTATGGAATAGTCTTAGAGTCGAACAGGATCGTGCCAGCAGGCATATTCGGATGCACTCTAATATCGAGTGTAGCCGCGCCAGCCATAGAGAAGCGGTTAAGGTAAGTACGAACCATAACACCGCCGCCCAAGAAGTCCTGCTTACTATCAAAGACGAAGCGCTGCGCGGCAGTAGAATTGCCAGCCAGAATCTTCTTAGAGATATTAAGGGCTTCCTGACTATTAACCCAAATTGTATCAGGCGACAAGCGACGGTTATCCCAAAACGATTTAAGCGCTGTATCAATTTCAACAATACCGCCGGCACCATCGGCAGTAAGAGGCGTACCAGTTCCAGCAGTACCAGTAGCCTGAGTAGCGTAGTAAGCACCAAGGTTTTGCGCCGAAATAGTCAACAAGCCGTTAAACACAAGATTGTTAACCGACCAGTCAGTAGTAGGCATAGAAGCCGCAGTCTGCGTACCAGTTCCAGCAGCGGTAGTAATAACAATGGAGTTAATAGTAGTAAGCGCACCAAGCACTTCGCTACCAACCGGACCCCAAAACCACGCATAGCCGAAAGCGCCGGTAACAGCCGCGACAGTAGCCGCAACCGAACCCGTGGAGCTAGTAACGGACACAGAAGCCGCAACTGACTTTTGAGCCGAACCACCGCCAAATGTATCGCTAGAACCATCAGCATTCGTACGTGTAATCTGAGCTTGAATACCGCCAGCAACAGAGCCGTTAGCGAAACCGTCAAGCGTAAGAGCCACGCAAATAACCGAAACTGTAACAGTTCCGACAATCGTGCCAGCCGCGCCCGCAGTAAGCGATGGAGTAGGAGTCGTGCCAAGAGCAAGACTACCATTACCACCAAGCAGGACTTGTTCTTCACCAATCATAGTCGCCTGCATACCGCGTAAAGCAGCCTGCGCGCGAATATCATCGAAGCCCATACCAGCATACTGCGCTTCAAAGTCAACACTGGATTCAAGACCAATGCCCTTATAAGCCGCAGTATAGTCGGTCGTGCTAATCGCCATCACGCCGCCACGATTACCGCCAGACACGCCAATGCGAAGTCCAGTTGTATTAATAGCAGTAATAGCGCGCCAGTTAGCCTGAATACCGCCCTTACCAGAAACGCGCGGAATTTCATTGCGCAACGGCGTAAGCACCGGCACAAGGAACTTAGCACCGGCTTCAAGATCATAGAAGTTAAGACCTGAAACAGCCGAACCCGGCTGATTAAAGGTGGACTTTTCAAGTCCAATAGACTGTAAGTAGGGATCATTAATACGCGAAGCCTGCGACTTACGAATAGCGTCAATAATTTCCTGAGTAGTAGACTGAATATTAGGCATTGTTTTATTCCTTGAGAGTGGCTTTCGCTACCGTCTCCGGCGCGCGGCGTTTACTTTCCAAGTAACCAGCCGGGCTTAGTCTGTTAATAGTTTAGATCGTCTCCGATCTAGCGGAATTAGTTGCGGGACTACCGTTTTTCCGTCTCCGGTATGGTAGCCCCTAGACGCCGTAGCGTCTTAGTTATTAGCCCCTAGACAACGCATTCTGAGGAAGTGACTGCGCAACTTTAATAAGCATTAAGCTCTTTTCTTCGGGACTTAAAGCATTATACGCTTTGATAATATCAGCATCATCGCGAGACGGCAAGCCTAAATCGTCGCCCTTATTTACCACGCGCAAATTAGGACGCGGCACCGGCTGCGTTTTTAACTTTTCAATGTCAACGGTGATGGTCTGAAGTTTATCGGTAACTTCATTAAACGCTTTTTGTAGTGCATCAGACTTCTCAAGCGCTTTAGTAAGTTCATCTGCGTGAACATGCTTTTCTGTTACATGCTCTGTCGCATCTTTACCGCCGCAAATCGCTCCTAATTCAAGAAGTGCGTCATGAGCCTGTTGGATCTTAGTATGATTGGCTGCACTAATAGCAGCTCCAACTTTTTCAAGCGTAGGACGAAGTTTCTCAAGTGAGTCTGTAATACCCACATACTTCACAAGCGCGTCAAAGCGCCCTTCAGCCATGCCGGCGGCCATATTGAAAACATTAGGGACATTATTAATATCGTCAACATTTTGACCGGCAATAAGTTCCGCTGTTTCCTCAAGGCACATTGCATTAAGCGTATCGCAAAGATCGGCAACATTCGTATGAAGCTTTCCCGGCAGGGGCGAGTCGTCGCCTTCCTGCTTCGCTTCCATATGAACAGCCGAACCAATATACTTTAATCGCTCGATAAGATATGCCAGTTCCGCAACCGTAGGTAAGCCTTTTTGCAAATCGCTATGCTCTGCAACTTTACTACACTTAATGGCTGTCCCAGTTTTCTGATTAGCTTTATCAGTTGCCGAATATGCATCTTTAGTAGCCTTCGCAGCATCGGGATGATTAGCAGTCTGCAAAGCATTAGCGTGATCGTGTAAATCAGCAGCATCGTCATGAGCACGGGCATTGTCTCGCTGCGCACCGGCTTGTTTCGCGTTTCCATCGGTCGCATGATCATTGGCTTTCTTAGTGAAATCCTTTGACGCTGCACGATGTTGTGTACTTAATGCTGTATGATCAGCATTATCTCCATCCGCCGCCGGTTCGTCAACTTTAGCGACTTCGGTAACTTCGGTAGTAGTAGCTGTATCAGTAGCTAATAATGCAGTAATCTTTTCAAGCGCGGCTAACGCCGGTGCTGAAGTATTTTTAACTAAGGCTTCCGTATCAAGTTGCTTATGATAAGCGATAACTTCCGCTTTTTTAGCGAAGGTCTTACCGTCGCGAGCTTGCCAAACCTGCTTAACATCATTGTCGATAGCAACTTCAGTAGTCTTTTCAACAATGGTTTCAGCGGTAGTAGCAATAATAGGCGGTGTAGCAGGCTCAGTAACCTTAACTAATTCTTCTCTCGCCGCGTCAATAAAACCAGCCCACTTAGTCTCATCGCCCGCAACCTTAGCGAGTTCCACGGCCTTAGCGGCAACTTCATCATTAGTAGGCTGTGACACAGTTTCTTCCTTAGTATGAAACTTTCTCATTTCTGTTTGACCATCAGCCTTAATGACTTCAAAAGTAGCAGTCTTTAGGCATGGTACGTCAACCAAAGAGACTTCAGTAGGATCGGCAGTATATCGCTTAATTGTAGAGTCTGTGGGGTCATCCCATCTCTTAACGTAAGCACCACCCTGCGAAAATCCAGTATAAACGCCTTCAAGAACTTTCTTCCATTCTTGATCGTCAACAACCTTAGCACAAATTTCAATCTTCTTATTAGTATCATCAAATGCAATATCAGTAATCTTACCGGCTGCAATCTTACCGTGCATAGCGCGTAAATTGCCGACACTTTTACCGCCACTAGCTTTATGCACGTCAGTAGACCACGCCTCATAATACGGCTTGGTAGTCGCATAATCACAAATTTCGCCAGTACGATCTTTAACTTCGGCAGTAGCAACACCATAAACTAAACGCTTTTCCTCATCAATCTTAGTGAGAGGAATAAAAAGGTTAAGATTAGTCATTATTTTATTCCTTGAGCTAAGATACCTTGCGGATTATTTACCGTATATACTTTAAATTCAGTAGTATTCTCGTAGCTCTTATCTGTTACAAACTCTACTACCGCTTCATATTCATCTAAGCAGTAGATCATAGCTGCTTCTAAAGAGCTAAAGACGCCGTTTACAACCATATCTTTGTTGTCAACTAGTTTAACTAGAACATATGATATAGTCATTTTAATCCTCAACTACGACAGGTATGAGACTACAGCGGCAGCGAGGATGCCCAAGAGGCTTACTATGACCACTTTGAAAATTATCATCTAAGTCAATCGGCCCCTGATCCTCATTAGCCTTACAAATGTCACTGTCTACCTTAGCGTCGCCAGTTGTAAGCCAAGCCTTTTTTACCCGTATACCAGACTCGGCAGCGCCTTGATAGCCTATAAGTGCTCCGGCTGAATTAGCATTACCAATCTCGGTTTGTGCTATTAACTCAGCTCTATCCTCACTAAAACCTTCTTCCTCAATACTATCTATAATAGCTTGTGTGCCTATATTATCTGCTAATCCATTTGCAATCTTATCTCTAATTAAATCTCTAGTGGTATCTGTAATTGAATACTCAGAATTAGGATTATCAATTACTGTTCCATCAGCTAACACCCTTTTACCCACAAGTGCGGCTGCTTGTTTTTGTGCCCATGTAACGGCGCGGCTGTTAACTTGATTAACTATGCTACCCTCAACATCGGGACCGACTTGCGCTAATGCTGACGTAGCACTATCAGATGCTAATGGCGAAATATCATCACTAATATCAATACTGTCAATCGCTGATAGATCGTAATTATCGGCCTTGGCGAGCTTTTCCGCCTCGCTGGCAAGCCTCTTTTGTAGCACCGGCCTCACCTTGCTCCAAGCGGCCTTAAGCGCGCCAGCGACGCGCGCTCGCACGGCTTTGTGCGCCTTGCGCGTCGCCGGACGATCAAAGGGCAGCGGCGCGATGCGGCGCGCGGCTTTATTAAAGAGTGCGTCTAGTGTAGTCCCTAGCGGAAAAAAATCGTCACTCTTACTCACCTTTTCTGTGTTAGTAGTAGCTATAGCATCCAGCGCAGTTTGCTCCATCTCACCAAACATATCCGATAAGCTATCGCGCGTATCAGTATCCATATCTGGCGCTTCATTATCAATAGCTTCTTCTAGTTTATCAAAGAATTGCTCAAAGAATATGGGTAGAAACTTTTGAGCAATATCCATAGCATAGTCATACTCAGCTTGATTAGCTTCATGAACAGGTGAAGCTTTATTAACCTTTCCAAACTGAGTAGCAACGCTCTCTTTTACCGTATGCACAATAGGATCAATTACTGTACCAGCAATAGCTTTATCAACGCCCATTTCATCTAATACAGCACCCAAAGCTTCTTCAGCAGCCGACCAAAGTAAATGTCCACCAATTTTACCGGCCGCCGCAAGAGTAAGAGCTACAGCCGGCAAACCAATTGCTGACGGGGCTAATACCGCAGCAATAGCCGCACCACCACCAAGTATAGCAGCACCAGAGATAGCTTTCTTAGCAGCACTAGCTAATTTCTCACGAAAATCTTTAGTTGACGTTGCTTGACCTTGTACGAATGTACCGTCAGAACTACGTAAGTTACCAGCCTTATCACGAAGATGACCACTAGCTGTTTCAGTAACACCATTCTTAGCACGACGTTTAGCTTTACGGCGCTCGGCAGCAGTCATACCATCGTTCTTAGGTGCGAAGCGTCCACCAGCACCATGATTATGTCCGCTAGCATCAATATCCTTAGCTAACTTCTCAGCATCTTTATTGCTATCAGGATTCTTAGCGGGTTTATCATTACCCTCTTTAGCGGTTTTAACCGGCGCATTAGGTAACTTAGGTTGCACAGGTTTACCGTCCGGCCCTACAGGTGCAAGCGGCGGCAATGGCGGCGGTTTCAACGTATTATCAAGCGGCACAAAGCCGGTAGCGGTAGTGTAACCAAGTTGGTCGGCTTCCGGTGTAGCTACAGGTTCCTCTCCGAGTCGCTGACGAACTTCGTTCTTCGTAAGAATAGCAGCACCGGAATAAGCAACTAAAATGGTAGCTTCATCTGTAGGCGCAATCTGCGTATCATCACCAATTGCAAGTTCTACATCCTGTTCGTCTAAATCGTCTTCAATAACACCATTAATAAGACGTGTTACCCACATTAATAGTGGGTGCAGCCCCTCTTCCTCAGCAAGTTCCTTTTGTGTATTTGCCGTTGCTCTATTCTGTTGCGATACTAGCGCCTGTGGGGATACGTTAAATGCATAGCAAACTATGCGCGCCAACCATTCGTCAAAAACATTCTTTAACTCAGGTTCTTTTGTAGCAATGAAGGTTTTAGCAACACCGCCGGGAACAAACTTGGCTCTACGACGAGTAGCTAAATCACCCTCAAAATAAGCATCCCAGTAGTCTTGAAAGTTCTTAATTTGATCAGGAGTCCATGTCTCAGGAACACCAATTAAAGCCGAAGGAATATTGCCTTCAGTATAGTAATCAAGTGTACCAAGCTGACGACGTAACGCGATGTTAACCGTCATAACGATTTGTTCTACAGGACCAAGACCATACGGCCCTGTAGTCTGTAAATTACGCGGTTTGTAAATAAGTTCGTCAGCCGTGTAATCAATAGCAGGATAGCCTTTAATTACTTGCTGATAAGCAGGCGGAATAATAAGCTGACCGTTCTCGGTATATGGTTTAGGTGTACGACCCCAATCATCAATGACCGGCTTAATAGTAGCACCGTCCATCCAATGTAAGCCGATTAATTGACCACCACGATTACGTTCTTTCCATAAAGTAGGTGCATCAAGAATAAGTAAATCATTAATAATAGCACGAAGCCATACAGTAAATTCATGCTCACCATCAGGCTTATGAAAAAAATTAGTAATTTTCTGAAGGCGCGCATCCGAGACTTTCTTTCCCTCTTTCGCGCGAAAAGTCCACTTAATACGCTCAATCTGATCCTTTCGGGTTTCAATGACTAGGCGTAATAAGTCATAGGAATAAGCAAGAGCACGGAGTTGCTCAAAGCTAATAGGCTCATATGTTCGCGGTTTAACAACAATATTATAACCGGAAATAAAATCCCACTGACGACCAGTAACCTGTTTAGGAGCAATAGGCGCGAGCGGTGTTAGTGGCCCGAACCAACCTGCTTGATTATTATTACCATTACCCCTCGAAGATAGAGTTTGACCATAGCCAACTTCTACCTGTGACGGTGTTAATAGTGTCTTCGGTTGACCAGCGCCACGTTCAGCCACTTAATTATACCTTTATTATGGACGTGTAATAGTGGGATTAATAGTTAATATACCCGTAGCTACAGTTTCATCACCTATAACATAAACCTCAAAATAATGTTTACCTGAAGTTATATAAAGTGTATCTGCGCGCGTAAAGTTAACAGTAAATACCCAAGTTAATGCACCATTAATAATTTGCTGATTAAGTGTCGCACTACTACCGCTAGAACTTTTAAGTAGTAATGGTGTAGCACCATTAAGCGGGTAGGCATCGAATGATAACGAAAACTCAGCAACAGGCGACGTATAAACCGCAGGTGTCCCATTAGTATTAAGAATTGGAAACTGCAACGAAAATACATCGCCAGCACTAACCGTTTGTGTTTGATTAGCAACGACCATTCCGCGCGTTCCTTTTAATACTATCGAATAGTTTGTAGTTGACGCACGCATTATTACAGGATTTGGCCTAACAGACGCGAGTAGCTGCAATAACACAAGCGGCGAAAAGAAGGAATAGGAAAAGAATGTAAACGCTTCGGGCGCGAGACGTAAGGGGGCTTTGCGCTGTAACCATGATTGCTCAAAATCAGCGAAACCAAATGGCTGTGTATTAGGCAGCGCAACGGGTTGCCGTAACGCCTGTATATTATCACTAGGATATTTACGACTTTTTGTAATAATATTATTAAAAGCGTTGCTCCACTCCATATAAACTGTAGCAGCCGCTTTCGCTAATAACGTATTATCTTCCTTAATGTTACGAATTACTTTATTAGGTTGATTAAATTGTGCATCCCAACTGTAGCGAATAACCGTTGCAGGTGTTAACGGTAAATCTATGTATGTTGTAGTATTAATAGTTTTATACTGTAGACGACTAAATTCATCCAATCCCCAAGGCTTATTTATAATAACTGTGGGCGATTGTGGATTGTCAATAGTAAGTAAGGCTTGCCTTTTTAACGGTAATGTTTGCTCAAATGCCTGTTGCCAGTTATTTGATATAAACTGCGTAGGAACTTGCCGCATAACGCTAAAGGCATACTCTTGCCAAGACTTCTTAGGCTTCTGCGTTTGCCAATGCTCAGACAAGCCCCAAGGAACAGCGGACGTTGCAGCGCCGGGAATTAGCGGAAATAATGGTGCGTCCCATGTAGGCCAGTTTTGATATTTAGGTGGTTTTACTTCATCAAATGATTGCTTCCATTGCATACTTATAAATACAGTAGGCAACTGAGGTATCGTTAAAAATGATACTTCTCTCCATGATGTTTTAGGTTTTTGAGTTTGATCAAATACCCTACTCCACTCCATACCCACAAATGTTGTGGGCGTATTACCTAGCGGCTGGTATTCAAGCGTAATTCCGTGGTTCGGTCCTAACCATCGCGGATTGGGCGGATATTCCGACCAGCCGACAGGCACAAATGGCGACGGCGTATTGCCGCGCGGTGCATATTCAAAGCCTATCGACTTATCAATTCTATACGGTAATAGTCTACTAAACCATTCATTATTTATAAGTGGTATAGAAATAGCATACGTTATCGGTGCTGATGTAAAGTCAACACTTAATTTCCTTGTTAATATAGCATTAGGACGCTCATCAGCCCAGTAAGGTTGTGCTGTTATCGCTATCTGTTTAGTTAGTGGCGAGTCAATCGTTAAATATGTTTGTCTTTTAGGTAGTGGCAAATTATCAAAATAGTAACCACGCCCATCGGGGATAAATACTGACGGAACATTACCTAAAGGCTGTACGGCAAAACTAAAGTCTTGTAGTTGCCGAATAGGTAGTACGTAACGAGGCCGCGCTTGCGGTTCAAAGTCACTTTGAACCCATGTGAAGGGTATCGGTGTAGAGGTTGCTTGAACAAAATAAATAGGAGCCGCAAGAATTTGATCGTTAGCCGCGACCGCGACTACGTAAATAGGTGTTCTTCCTGTAAGGATAAAGCTTGTCATGTGTTAATGTAAATAAACTTGAGGATCAATATAGAAAGTTGTGCTTGGTGCTGCTGCCATTACTGTAATATTAATTAATCCTAGCATCTGTGGTGTAAGTGCAATAGTCATCGCAAATGGCGTAGTCGATCCACCCCATGATGACGTATCGGTTGCCTGTGCTGTAAGTAGTAATGGATTTGCCAACTGTGTTACTACAGTTGATAGAGGTGAAGCAGCCGAACCGAGATAATCAATCTCAATCCATATCTGGTTTTTATTTGGAACACTACCGCCGCCCCATATACCAAATATTGTTACGTTTACGGTTGAACCTGTAACTGTATTCCAAATAGCAATAGGAAAACATTTAAATGGATTTATAAAAGAACTATTAGACGTAGTAACAATTTGCCAACTAATAGGAGTAGTACCATCAGTTGCGCCGCCGGTTCTAACTACGCTTGTATTTTGGACAAGCGATCCTGAATACATATATCTTTGCTGATGATAGTTGGTTCCAGCGGAGTCACAGTTAATTAAGTCCACAGTTATTTCGTTATCTGAAAGACCTGAGACAGGTGTAACTGCCGCTCCTAGCTTACAGTTTTTGAACTGCACATATCCCGATCCGCTAGTTGCCGCGACGACTAGTGTGTATCCCGATCCGAAGGACGACAAATCAAGCCCCTCAAAAAAGTAATTAGCGCCAGTTGATGAAACATTAACTAGTGCAGTCGGAATAGTGCCAGAAAATGGTGATGCTGGTCCCCCCTCACAAAGTAAATTACTGGCCGCACCACAAGAAAAAACATATGATACAGAAGTACAACTAATGACAGTATTGATTTGTTTAGCGCTTCCACCCGACATAAACATATAGTTCACAGAAAATGTGCAAGTATCTACTATAGTTGATCCACTGCTTATTTGAAGGGTGCCGGTAGTAACAACCGATAAACCATAGAAATAGGTATATCCCGTTACACTAGCGTTCAATGCATGGCCGGCAGTAATAGAAGCGCCAGCTTTTATGCTCGATAACGTAGGTGGAACACTAGCAGTATGGTCAATACTATAAACATAGCAAGGTAGAGACGCTGAACCCATAGCAAAGAACATTACACTTCCACTATTACCTACTTCGGCGTGATTATCTGCGATAAAGATGGTATTACCGGCCTGCCCCCAATTAGTAGCGGCGGCACCCATCCATCGTGCGTGTGGCGCTGCCCACGCGCCATAGGCTAGCGTGCTAATTGAGCCTAAGCACGTCCATGTAATACCACCGTCAACAGTAGTCGCACCAGCCGTTAAAGTCCAAGACGGCTCAGTTCCGCTGGTCGCGATGCTGGCGCTAGCCGTGCAAATGAAGTAGTAGGTTCCAGCTACGTTTTGTATAATAGTGCCCAATAAGGGCCATAACTGCTTAACATTAGTCCACGTTAATGTATTAACACTATCACCATTCACCGACGGCTGACCTGTGCATTCTTGCCACTTTATTGTGCCATCAGTCGGTTGAATTGCTCCACGTGTGAAAGTCCAAATCGGCTCAAGACTAGTCGCGCCGGTTCCGGCTTGCGTGCAAACATAAACACGCTCGTTTCCTTGATGTATCGCTGTAGCGGTTATCGTGCCGGAACCGCTAGTTGTGAACGCGGTGCCATTATAAGTAGCCGAAAACTCAAACGCAGTCGTAGTTAGACCACTAGCTATTACATAGTAAACTTGCCCGGACGTTATACCTGTTGCGCCTACAGAAGTAAAAACAACTGCATCACCAGATGTCAAATTATGAACAAGTGCGCTTCCTGCATTATTTTTCCATGTAACTAGAGCACCCGCGCCGCTTGTAACCGTCGCCGTAGTAGATATGCCAGTCTGTCTAACTAGCTGCCCCACTGATGCAGACATACCACTGCCACTATTATTCGTCCATTTAGAAACACTCCAGTATCCCGTAGATGTACCATTACCGTAATTAGCATACCATATATTATCATAATTAACCGCAGCCATAGTTTATGCTCCCTGCGACGCGCGAATAGAAGCGGCTATTGTTGCGGCGGGTTGAAGTTTCGTAGTTTGTAAGGTTGTAACTTGCCCGGCTGTAAGTCCAAATGCTGATTGAAGCTGTGCGCTTGATAAACTATTGAGATATTCTCCAGTAAAAATAACTTGATCTTGTGTTGCTGTAAGATAAGCTGCACGCAGCGCTGCAATATTAGCGGCAACAGTTGAATAATTAAATGTAACTACAGCGTTTAGTCCTAACGTAGATACTTGCTTAAGATTATTTGCAATCTCATTAATAACTAAATTATTCCAAATATTATTTGCATGTATTGTAAGTAAACTGGTAACACTAGTTCCAACCGGGCAAAGCCATATAACAAAGTAACTAACTCCAAGCTGATCTGTATGGGTTTCAAATACCCAAATACGACCATCTTTTTGTTGTGATTGCTGAGAGACAATAGATGAAACAATTGTCATTTATATTTCACCTATTATAAATTATCTATTTTGTTTTTCCCATCGGCCTAGTTTTTCTTCAACCGGATCGCAGGAAAATTTACGGCAAGGATTACAAATAAAACCATTACAGTTTCTACACCAAGCAACGTCTTTAGCATTTTGCTCGAAGGCTTCCCGTCCAGGTGCAACGTCACCTAGTACAAGTTTAACAAGCCTATTACAATGTGAGCAAGTAATTGTGTCATTCTCAACTACGCTTACTTGCCCCTTTGAACGCCACGGATCAGGGTCGGTTTTAATCAAATAACCCATTTACGCTAATCCTCTTTGATACCCACAGTTAAGTCGCCACCGTCGGCCAGATACAAGTGATTAGGGCCGTTAATATGCTCGCATTGCCAACTAAAACTAACGTCATCCGCTCCATCGGAACAAATAACCATAAGAGTAGTTTCACCAGTCTTGCGTGCATCAAATAGTGGTTTACACCAATGCGTATTAATAGCAAAAACCAAACCTTGAGTAATATCCTCAAGTGTTTGATTAGGGTATACTTGGTGGGAAGCTGAAGTCTTCCCACCGCGCTTTGCGGAATAAGAAATTGATAGCACGTTATCCGTCGTAGCGATACCACCAATTTCAAATTGAACCGTTTTCATGATGCTACTCTTATTCGAGGAAACCAATCTGCGCTGTAACCGAGCCTGTATAAGTAGACGACTGCACGCGAAGCGCAAAGCCAACCGAAGCAGTAGCCGGATAAATTAGCATCTTGCTTTCGTCCTGTTCCTGCCAGCGCAATGTTCCACGTTGGTTCATGCCATCGTTAAACAAGCTAGAGTTAGCAGTAATAGTGCCTTCAACAGTCGCATTAACAGAACCAAGCGCTGTACACGCCGTATCCGCCGGATCGACTGGATTAGGTGTGAAGGAAGTAGCAGTACCAATAGCAGTCTGGCGCGACAAGTCAAACTGCAAATAAGTATCCGTCGCATTCGGGTTAGCCGACGCGCCTAAAATCATTTCCGCAACCTTACCACGGCGCATCGCAGTAGCACCCGCAGTAACGACCGCAGCAGACTTATAAGACGAAGAAACGGTAGCCTGATTACCGACAACCATATATTTAGCCATTTTAATCTCCTAATTTAGTAATATAGGTAGAATTACACGATGCAGCGTCTTTTACAAGATACAATTTATGCGACTAAAACTTAATGAGGAAAACAGGAAACTGATAGCACCTGACTTGCAAGCCAAGGTGATGTACTCGCGCCTACATCTGTATAATTCACGAAAGTAGCGCCTGTTGCCGACCACACACTTTGCTTAGTAATATATACAGTAGCCGTGGGTGCAGCTTGATTTGTAGCCGTGCAGTTCCACCACTTTGCTGTAGCTGGCAAAACTACCGAGCATGAGTTAGTAATTGTCCCTGTTCCGATTGTAATATCGAATGAAGCCGGACCATTACTAGCTGTAATTGTACCGTTAGTTGTAGTTCCCGCGCACGTTCCGATCGTGGGCGCGGTAGTAACTAGCGCAGGTGGACGCAATTCATCAGACAACACCGGCAAAGTCGCACAACTAATCGCGAAAGCAAGTAATAGTCTTTTATGCATTAGTACGTCTCCAAGAAGGCAACTGTTTGCGTGCCACTTGCTGAAATACCATAAATAGCTGCTTGCGTATTAATTGTTATTGACGCACCAGCAGTAAGCGCAAGCCCTGTTCCAGTTGTCACACCAGTTATACCAATGTAAACTGTCTGTGTTCCCTGATTATAAAGCGTTACCGCAATACGTCCCGTTCGCGTAGTAATAATTAATGTAGCTGTTACCGCTACAGCTACCTGTGCAGTAGCGATTGCAACAGAACCCGGTAATTGACCAGTAAGTAAGTTTTCTGGTCCACCTTGTCCGCCAAGATCGACTATTACAACTTGAGTCTTAACACCAGCACGGTTAACGTCACGAATTAGGTCGCCACCGACGCCAGTATTAAGTGTTGTGTTATCGGCCATTTCTTATCCAGTCAATTAAACAGCAGCGCCACTATTAGTATCACGCCACGCATTAAGGCCGTCATAAACAATAATTTTACCTAATGTAGTGTCATGATAACGTAAACCAATAAACAAACCAGCAGTAGGCCGCTGCGCTGTAGTGCCCGCGCCGCCGTCAGCAACTAAAATCCAGCCGGAAGCCTGCAAGGCAAGACCGTCAAAATCAGGAACAAGAATTGAAGCGCCAGCCGCACAAGTATACGTTCGCCCGTTAACTTTAGTAGTTGCGCCCTTAGCGGGCGGTAACATCTGGTGCATTCCCATATTCCTATCCAGTTCTGAAAAAAGGGCCGGCTGTTATACCGGCCCTAGTTGGCGGGGGTTAATGGGAAAGGCTATACGTCACAGTAAACTCGTAATTAAGTAAGCCAGTCGCGCTAGGCGCGGTAGTCGGCGCAACTGTACGGGCGCTAGTGTCAACGGTCGCAGTAGAAGCAACATCGTCAGCGGCTACAACGCTAGTTCCGAGAACGGCGGTAATCTTAGTAGCCTTCAGCAACGCGAAGTCTGCAATACCGCCATAACCGCCAGCGCCGGTAGGAATACCGAAGTCATTAGAAACACCAATGCCCACAGTATTGCTTGTGCCGGAGCCGCTGGCGACCATACCGGAAATAGTAGCAGTAGTAACGCTCGCCCAAGCATAAGCGGACTTGACAGTAGCAGAGGCGTTCTGAATAAGGGAAACAACCTCAGTCTGCGCATTACCATCTTGATCAGTACCAACAACCGTCAGAATACCAGCAGTGATCGCCGTAGTAGTTGTCGTACCAATAACAATACGATACTGCAATTTGCGCGCATGAACCGGCTGCGCCGCAATAGTCATGGTAGTAGTAGTATTAGCGTTAGCTGCCGACACGACGCTAGTAAGGTCGGCAGCGATAGGCGCTGTAACAAGGAATTTTTCGGTAAACGTATTAAAGAAGCAGAATCCCGAAGCCAATAAAGCAGCAACATCGTGCTGGTCAACACTAGAAATCGAACGGTCAGTAGCAAGTGTATAGGTATTACCGCTAATACCGTTAATCTGTCCACTAGGGAATGAAACCGGAGCCTGTAATTTATACGTAGTAGCCATTTTAGTTCTCCAAGAAGATTAATACGAAGTCTTATACTAAAACGACCACTTCGTAGGATTGTCGCTAGCTGGTCCGTTTAAGGGTTTACTAGTTTCCTTAGCAGCTTTTGCTTCATCAATCTGACGTTTATAAAACTCAATAATACCTGTATCATCTTTCGCAGTAAGCGCATTATACGCTTCGCTAGTAGAGTCTACATCATCATCGTGCTTGCCGTCAGGAAAAGCTTCAAGCTGCGTTGACCATACATCATTCCAGTCACCGCGCAATACTAAAACATTACCGGCTTGTGCCTGTGCTGAGAAAGGACCGAAGCGAACTACTTTACTCCCATCAGTTCCGGCTGGCTGAAAATTCACGTTAAAATCTTCTAATAACTTTGCATACTGTGATACTTGCGCTTTGCCTGCTTGGCCGGGGTCTTGTGGTATACGAATGCGACAAGCTACCCCGTCAGCAATGGCTGTATTTCTTACTGCGCGTTCTACACCCATAGAACCTTCACGTAAGCGAGTGTGGTGCGCAACGATAAAGCGACCGTCCGGGCACTTACCAATTTTTGTGCCGCACGTCCAGTCAGGATCGTTCATATCGGTTTTCGCGGTAGCAGCCAAATCCCATGCACGCCAAAAGTTAGTGCCTACAGGAATAGCGTCAACAATCTCACACCAATGACGTTGAAAGTATAGACCAGCAGCAGGGCGGATATTCCAGTTACCACCTAGTAATCTAGCGCGCTCGACATTATCAAGAGCCATAAGATTAGCACGGTAGCCGGGATCAGACTGCATAAGTATTGCATTATCTTCTAGCCTAGCAGGAATAAATGTAAGTGATTTAGGTTCACAGCCGGGGTTATCCCATTGTAGTGCAGCCTTACTATCGGCCCATACTAATTCATCATTAATTCGAGCAAACCATCTAATAGCACCCGAGCGCTCTTTAATAGGTAATCCTGTATCTGGATCAATCCACCACTCAATAAGCTCTCTTACCCAACTATCAGCATCGGGGTTAGTAGTTGCTCTAATATAAGGCTTTACGTTGCGACAGTCGCCAGCACGATTACGTGATAGCATATAGAAAAACATCTTACGTGAAAAGTGCGTAAGTTCATCAAAACCTATGAATGGTATCTGAGCGCCCTGCCAATCAAGCACAGTAGTTTCATGTTCAAGGTGGCCGAAGGTTACTTTACCACCTTTAGGAAAACGCCATGAAAAAGTATCGGAACGTAGTTTACCACCAATCGCTCCATAAATATTCATTGAAGTATCAAGAAGCGATCCAGTCTTTTTAACGTCAGCGAGAGTCCGCCGAAAGATAACACCGCCGAAGTTCTTATTATTAATGTGACGTAAAGGCTCAAGTAATAAGCCGTAACTTTTACCACCGCCAGCGGAACCGCCATAAATAGCAATATCCGCGCTGCAACTTAGGAACGCGGTTTGCGGCCCCGACTGAGGCATAATCTGAATTGTATTAGCTGGTAAGTTCATAGGTCACTAAGATACAGAAACACACCTAGAATAAGAAAAGTAGTTACAGCGAATATACCTAATCCGGCTACCCATTGTGCTAACATATTATTCCCTTCCGTTACTCGGCAGCACAATTACAGTTGCCTGTAAGTCTTTACCGTCTTTACCAGTTACCTCAACCTTTTCAGTAAACATTCCGAGATACTTACCAAGATCGACAAGAGCCGCGCGCTTATCATGAAACTTAACTTTAGTACGAATACCTTCTTGTGCATCATCACCGCGACCAACAGTAAATTCCTCAACAACTATTTCTGAAATAGCCGCTGATTGTTTCCGACTAATATTACGTAGGTCAAGTCGCGGATGACGGCCACTAAAATCATAATAGTCAGCCGAGTTAGCAAGCGCGATACGTTTAAGTTCAACTATTACATTAGCAATACTAACTTCCGCTAGTTCCGCCGCATGTTCCAGAAGTTCTTTAATACGTTCTTTAATAATCGGCATTTCCATAAGTTTAGTTACATAGCTACTACTAAAGTTAGCCTTTTCGGCAGCAGCTACTTGTGTAGCACCCTTAGCAATCTCCTGTGCAAATATTTCATAACGAGGTTCAGGTAAGACTGGCATTTTCTTTCACTTCCGATAATACAAATTCTATAGTCGCAGTTGCTCCAACTGGATATTGAGATACAGTCAATAATTTAAGACTATTCTCTTTAGCAAGTAATTCAGGTATTTGCTTTCTTACCCAATCTTCAATAGCCGTACGTAATTCTTTCTCATTAAGTTCAACTTTCATCATACTGACTCCATGTTAACATAGTGATACCCACATTGATATGTCAAGCCCCCGGATAAACGTATCTTAGGCAACCAGCTTGCTCTAGGTCTTCCATTTCAAGCTGTTCCGCCGTTTGACCTTCATGTATCGCCTCGACTGGCTTATCGGGTTGGTTTTGGTATTTGCCCTCATAGCCGACTTCAGCCGGTTCAAGTAGCTGATGAAAGATAATCTGTGCAATAGGCGAACCCGCCCATAACTTAATTGTATGATGACCGTTATTAACAAGCTCAACAGTCAGAAAGCCTTTCCAGCCGGGCTCAATGACAGTATTATATACACTAAGTCCACGTCGCGCTAGTGTAGACTTATCAGCGACTTTAGCTAGAATATTAAAAGGTATATTAAATTTCTCAACCGTTGAACCTAGCTTAAAATGTCCCGGCTTAAGCTCTAATTCCTGTGCAAGTCTAATATCATAACCAGCAATTGAAAGTCCAAATGACATACCATCAAAAGTCATATGCTCGCAAAAAGGCGTAATCATTGGAGTATCTGTCTGACATAGCCTACGTATATGTTGTCCCGGTAAGATCATTTCTTTTTCCCTTTCTTTATAGCATCAGCAGCGTCAGCAGCTTTAATTGCTAGTTTAATAAAGACTACAAACCAGAAACCACCTAAAATACCTTCGATTAGGTAAAGGTCATCATTTGTTATGGTCATTATACATAGTCCTTACCACTTGCCCGCCATTGCCATAATTCTACCGGGCCGCGAGCCTAATATCATTGGTTTAGGTTTTAATTTAGGTTTTGGTATATAATTTTTCCAGTTACTAGGTTTTACGTATGTACCATCTCGTGTTTTATCTAATCCCATACGCATTGCTTTACCATGAACTGATTTTGCATGTCGATTCAGTTGTTCCGCAGCCTGTATGTAATTCGGCCACAAATCACGCAGAACTTTCTCATCTTCTGTAGTCCACAGTGTATAGTTTCGAGGCACTTACTTTACTCCATCTTCCTCAACCATAGCTTTCATCAGGATACAGTATACGATTAAGTCATCAAGACGGCCACTAATAGGCTCGCCGCGCTCGCGCTCTTTACCTGTTTGCTTATCCTTGACATACTGTTGAATAGCATCCCAATGTTTACCCGCGTATACTCCCCAAATAAGTTCTTTAGTTACGCCATATGCTTCGGCATTACGACGGAAGTTTGCAAGACGATCATCGTCGCCAGCATATTCACCGCCTTTAAGTTTCGATAGCTTATTAATATTAGATATAGTTTCATCAAGAAGTCGATTCCATTGCTTATGGGAATAATACTTCTTATCAGAAACCATTACATCACCTTTAGTATCTTTACGCTGCATATGTAAATACATATTATCTAATTTATTGTCTTTAATAGCTTTAGCTAACTCGGCTTGTGCAGCCATTAGTTTAACGTCGTCTACATCGTCTTTTTCCCCATAGTTTTCTGACCATTCTTCAATACTAAGCGGAGGAACTGCATCATACTTAAGTGCAAACTCTCTATACGCATTATACTCAGCAATCTTTTCCGTTACAGTCATCACGCATTCTCCTTTACTCTGATTGCAGCATCAATAGCATATATAAGTCGTCTAGGTGGTTTGTTAAACCCAAGCGCCTCAGCAGCAGCCGTAAGCATCTTATCCGTCACAAGTAACTTTACCTGTGGCGGTTTAACTGGTAATTCATTTTTTAATGCATAATTATAAATAGTAGACCTTATAGAAGTTCTATCGCGCTTAAATGCGTAAGCAATTTCACCATCACCAGCTTTTAATTCATGCCGACAGCGATACATAGCTTTCGCTCTAGTACGCATAAGCTTGAATTTCTTATTATATGATAATAATTCTGATACCAAAAACCCATTCTTGTGCGCTTCCTCAGTAATTATACGCATACAAGTCATTACTAACTCCACGAGTTTATACCACTTCGGCTTTTCTTGCACGTTCTAACAACTCATTATTACTAATTAATAGCTCATTAATACGTTTATCCTTTTTATTAACAAGAGCAGATAATTCAGCAATCTCTTTATTTAACTCAATAACTTCTTTATTAAGTCGGTCAACAGTCTCAATAATACTCATAGTAGCCTCCTAGTTAACTTTAACCCATTCAGCAATACCGCCTGTCGTAATACCTAACGTCATAACAGCAATTAGCTGAAGCCAAACTAAGTCGATATGTTCAATCATGACAAATCTCCTGCGAAGGCCGTGGATTGACGAAATGCGGTTAGGCTACCCTCATACCAGCGTGCCCGATTAAACTCATGGGCGACGCGCTCTGACGATGCGAAATGAGCCCGTCAAGGTAAGCCTCGACAATAACCCATGCTTCGTTCCATGTAAAGGCGATACGCACGTAGTTTCCTTCATCTTCCAGCATAGGTATTAGTTTCTTTTGTGGATCACTAAGTACACCAGCAGCTTGTGTAGCTGTCTTAGGTCGTTTCATTTCGATGTATAAAGCATTATACCCACAACGAGACACAGGTATGCAAACATCTGGAACACCCGATCTAACACCAGCAGCCTTAAGCTTGCTCGCAGTAATGCTGTCACGTTTACCCCCATTAGGTATTGCATAGGCTAGTTTGAGTTGAGGATACTTTTCATACTTAGTCTGAAACTTACAGAATAAAGCTGTCTGGTGCGCATCTTCGGTATTAGGTTCGGCTAGTTGTTCAGGAGTTATCATATAAGTTCCTCCATACCTCGCCACAGTGGATAATTATCTTTCACTACTACATAGTGATCCTCTGACCACGGATACCAGATAGATGTAGTATAATTAAGATTAGCAACATAATAATTAGCTAACCAAGGATGGACATGCAGATAGATTAGTTTATCCGCAACCGATTCGCGTCCAAACATATCAATTGCGATTACCTTCATGTAAACCGCTCCATACGTTCGAGTAGCACAAGGTTATAGCTATTCATGTAACGTAGTTGCTCACTTAGTAGCTTCTGGTCATAAATATGTAATGACCGATGTATGTCACAGTTACGAAAAGCAGTCAGCTTATCAATCTTATCTTTCAGTTCAAGCTGTTCGTTTTTAACACGTTCCTGATATGGTTTCATTTTAATGCCTCTCTAGCTAGCTTTATTTGTTGCTGTAATGCAAAAATCTTTACATTACGGTCAATTGCGTCCGCAGTTAATATATCTATAGCCTTTTTAGCACGATCAATTGTCTCTTGATGTGCTGTAATTGCCGCTTTATATTGTTCGATTGACGCTTTATATTCTACAATAATAGCATTTTCCGCCATAAGTCGATTCATAGTTCCCTTAGTAATATCAACAGTAGCTTCTAAATACTTGATCCTCTTATCACGCGCTGTAATAGTAGCCTTATTATCAGCATTTAGTGCTGTAATTACATCATCACGTAATTCTACCATTCTATTTAGGTTATTAATAATTACTTTATTACCTTTAATCATTTTCTCTAATTCAGCAATCTTAGTAGCTTTATAACCGTGGTATTGTGGCACAAAACCACTACTTAAATCAGCTTGTTCCGGGTAGTGGTTGCCAGTCCAAACAACCTCAGTTGCAGGCTTTTGTTTATGTATTGTAGCTTCACGCAATTTAATTTCAGCAGCAATTGCTTTATCGCGCGCTTCAGTCCAAATTACGTGGTACCATGTTCCATTATACTCTTGTGTTAGTTCCTTAAGCGTGCAATCCTTAAGAGGCACACCTTTAATTGCGTAACTCATTTCCTCGCTCCATTCATAGCATTAATAGTACGCACAAATGCCATCAGCCTGCTATCGCCCATTATACGACATAACCTATATGTTTGACAGAAGCGCCACCACATTTTACTTTACCTTTCTTGGATGTAGACATGCCATGCATAGAACGATTGTGTTAACTAGTATCCATGCTACGAACCACTTAAGCATAAGTCACCTATCTGATTGAGGTATTTATCAAGCTCTTTGGCTTCGGCTTCAGTTGTCTTGCGATACGCAAGTGCAGCCGCTTCAATATCTGGCCTGTGTTTATCCTTAATATTCATATATTGATCAATAGCAGCTTCAGCAGCTTCTTTAGTATCAAATTTACCGTAAAGATCACGTTTAGCGCAATGCGACGATTGATTATTTTCATTGCGACCATAAATCTGGTGCAATCCGACTTGTGTAACAGCAAAGACACTACAGCGATGCATAAACTCGGCTTTTAGTGTCCAATATAGGACAGGCTTGTTTCGACTCATTAGAGATACCCCTTAAGCTTCCCATCCTCATTATAAGTAGAGACGCACCACATATTTCCCCAAGGTTCAACATAGAACCTTAAGTTTTGAAATACGTCTTGTTCGTACTCAGCAGCAATGTTAGCCTGATCCTTACTCATGTATAGCTCTGTGGGGAATAATCGGAACATTCTTATCTCCGTTTGGGGTTAGCTTTAAGCCGCACCTTTCTACCACGGTAAATACGTATCCTAAATTGCTTTTCTAAAGCAGTATACCTATACGCATGATTTTTAATTGCGGAGTCCGATATAGTTTCAAACCAGTTATAATGATTTATATTAATAATAGGACCGTCCCAAATCAGTTTGAAATACACCTGTAGCTCATCGGCTGTGAGTTGGCAAGCCATCGCGCGACCCTTATTTTTGCTTACCGAAAGAACTTTCAGCTTGTATTATTTTATCAATCTCAGCTTTTTCTCTAATTGCAGTCTCATATGCACTCTTAGTTTGGTATGCAGTAATTTCAGCTTTCTCGAATGCAATCTTTGCGGCAGTAGCAGCTTCCTCGGCTACTATATTTGCGACACGTAGTTGTATGATTGTATTTTCCATTACCGTTGCTCCTATTTTAGTCCTTCAGATAGGACACATATATTTTACCGAACCACTCGCCACGTAAGCGATATTCACTTGGTTTACACCCATGTCGTTTAGTCTCAATCTCTAATCCAAAATTATCACGTAATGTTATTAATTCATTATATTGACGTTTAGGTGCAATACCCGGTATTTGAATAAATATCCATTCACCCCGATTAATTAATAACTTATCATAATACTTACGTATTAAAGTTCCTTCAGCCGGTTCATCCGATAGTTCATGACTTGTGCCTTTCATTTGTGAAACAGTTTTTACTCTCATTTCTGTTGCTCCTTTGTTATACCCACATATAGCACTACTCTATGATGTAGGCAAGTTCCTTACCTCGTTTCTCGTGCTCATTCGGTAGCCGTAAAATATGTCGAAATAACAAGTAGCGCGCCATATGCCGGCAATTATCTTTCACAGTATAATCACCGCGCCTAGCTTTAAATGCCTCGAAGCATTTATAACCAGACAGCATCTTATGAAAGTCACTATTGCTAATATAATTAGTATCATTAGCTTCTTGATATATTTTTAATCTTTTAAGTGTCAACTCTACCCGCATACCTAGTAGTTTATCTGGTAGGTCAATACTAAGATAATTATATGTATTAGTATTTAGTATACTCTCAGGACCAGTTATTCCAGCCCCTAGTTCGTTCATTGCGTCATCTAGCTTACTCATACCTACCCCTCCCGATACGGGCGTCCACGATCTTCACAAACCACACAATGCCCACAAAGGCAAGCGAAATGACCGAAACCCATAAGTGACTGTTTTCAAAAGAGGTAGTAGAAGTAGTAAAAAGTAGTAAATAAGGAGTAACCCTAACCCATTGATAAATAGGGTGGTAGTAAGGTAGTAGATTTTTGACCTAGTGAGCGCCCTTATTTATAGTAGTTAATATAGTATCAACTTTTAGTCGCGTGTGTCGTCAAAATGAGGTCAAATTCGCTCGCCGCGTTAAGACTACCAAAAATCCACTACTTTCACTACTTTTCACTACACCCTTTATTTACAATGACTTACGAAAAAGACCCCTCACTACTGAATAAAATCAATGACTTAGCGCCACTACCGGACATTTTTCCTATTTTAAGTAGTCCCTACAGTATCAGCTTTTAGTCGCCTCGACTAAAATCTGCGACTACTTAATTTCTTATACTAAAATAAAAATGTGCTTATACGCACCAAATATTATACATCTAACACCTGATACAACTCACCAGCAAACTGATATGCTACCTTTTCGGCGGCGTCTAGCTTCCGCAAAGACCCGTTAGCGCACATGGTTTCAATAGTTTTTGATACAGCATTATGCATACCTAATTTATGCTGTTTAAAGCATTTTGTCTTAGAAAATACACCAATATACATACGCGACACACATATTCTAACAGGGTTTTGATACCTAAACTTATTATCATATTCTGGCTTATATTTTTTAGGTCCAACACTAACATAATGTCGCAACTCTTTCTCAATATGTTCCATACACATAGCATCATCACTAGTAGCACCAAGGCCACCCTTGGTATATGTTTTAATCATTTTCTCAATCTCATAAGAAACAAGATTGATCGCCCAATTAGCGCAGTTGACGCATATTGTGGGCACAGATACAGCATGTCGTAAATCAGCCTGTCTCATATCAATTGAAACATTAGACCCATAAGCAATTCCAGTAGCAATAACACCAGCAAGTTTCGCCGTCTTTTCATACGCTCTAGTCCATAGTGCGCGAATATTCTCATCTTGAGTGCTATTAATATGATCTGTTACATTACGCTCAAAAGCGTTAAATATAGCTTTAGCTTCTACCGTAAATTGTATATCAATATAGTCTACACGGCTGTTAATCATTCGTGTTTGATTAACAATCATCATAGCTTTTAGATGATCCAACATAATTGGATTAGCAACTACATCATTAAAGCTATGTGAAAGATAACCCCTATTACCACCATACTCAACAACAAGCATACGACTAACAAGACCCTCAGCAATATTATCTTCATCCACAGCTTCATAAAACTTATGTGGCGTGCTTTCGGCTACAATCGTTAGAGCCGGAGAAACAACCATCTTAGAAGCTTTTGCGGAGTCCGAACGTGCAGTCTTACCCCACATAAAATCCTTATTGGAGGCAGTAAAAGCCTCTAAGTATGCGGCGCTGGTATCCTCATCAATCTGTCTAAGGTTTGCATTAGTATACTTCTTAAGCTTCTTACCAAACTCGGTCATTACCGATACAATACACGGTGTAGACTGAAATGTCGTGTCAAAGCTTTGCGCCGATGCAAAACTCTTAGGTCCAACAAATTGAAATGCTGACGGATAGTCCGATACAGCAGCGACCAACTTACCAATACCAGTAGAAATAGCATTCTTACCAACACCTGTTTTAGCAAGTAGGCATAGATAGAGATTGAGCCCAAGTCCCTCAACTTGATAGACGCGCCCACAGATGCCCGCCACGAGGCCAAGCGCGGCCACTAGCGCGGCTTCGTGAACGGGGTGCGGGGCGGCAGCTAAGAGATATTCGGCTAGCTCGCCTACGAGGCCGGGGGGAAAGGCGTAGGCCGCTGGCGTGCGATTAGGGGTATTGACAGGCGGATTAGGCGTAGCTATAGAGGTTTTAGAAACGCTAACAACCTCACACTTGTTAGCTGTTTCCTCTGAAGCAGCCCCTTCCGCCTTGCCGTGGTTAGTTGCATCAGTTGAAGCCCTCGCAACCGAACTAACCGAGCTTTGGTTTTGCTGTATAGCATTTACCGTAGTTACGGGAAGCTCCGGTGCGGGGGCTTCATTCATTTTAAACCTAGCAGCAATATCAGCAGCCGATACATCTAATTGTATAGGCGTAATAGTCTGATCAAAAGCTTTCTTGATCGTGCGCTTAAGGTAATCTTTACGAAAAGCCTTATCGCGCTTACCTAGTGCTGAATAATGAAACAGCCTAACAATTTGTTCAACATTTTTACTATAAAAGACAAGCATGTTGATAAGAGATTGATCAGCAACAGACTGGCTAGTATCACTACCAGTAATATACGCCTGCCAACCGTCATTGAACCAGAGAGCTTTAAATTTATTACCATTTTCCGCTCCCATTGCCATATCGAAGATAGCTTTATCCTCTAATATCTCCGGTTGCTGTGCAAACGCATTAATGTCAACCGGCGTGCCATTCGTTTTACGATTCTTAGCTAGGTGCTCAACTAGGTCAATAATCTTCTCATAACGGTCTTCAATAATACCCGGCTTATGTATGCAATTACCCGTCATAGTCATATAACGTAGTTTACTATATACCTCGACGCCGGTGCCTTTGAAAGTAATAAAGCCTGTGGGCATGGAGGACTTTACCCACACATGCATTCCGAGTCCTGAAGGGCTTATTTCCGTATACGAGTCCAACCACTGAGCAATTTGATTATTTTCAGCAGCAATTGCAGGATCATTTTGCTTATTATCCAAATCAATACAAATATAAGGATCATGCTCACTGAGAACATTTCCAAGACCATTAAACCCAGTAATAAGAGGTAGCACGTCATTATAATGATTCCACGTATTAGGGTTCGCTGCGCTAGCTTTAGCGCCTGTAATTGGATTGTAGGGAACTTTAGTAACTACGTGATTAACTAACTCAGCCTTCCAACACACCCATGAACGCGCAGCTTTTAGCTCCGCAGGAATAGAGTCAAACATAGTAAATCCCTAGTGTTGAAAGCTGCTTATTTGTTGTTTTTGATAGTGCCATTAAGGTAGTTAAATAGCTTTTCAACACGTTTTACGCCATAGTCTACGGACTTATCGGCAATGAAGGTGTATAACCACGGTTCAGCTAGGCCGGTTTCCTCGGCTATTAGCTTGACCGTAACGTATTTTGGTCGGCGCTTATAAAGGTCGCGCGTCTTATCAATCAAACTGTTATCGGGTAAACAGGGACTCATTTTTTCAGGCTCCATCGTGACAGGGACGGGAATGTAGGCCATTCGTTTGAGAATTGTCTAGGTGCAAAATTTTTTAAGAAAAACTCTGTTAGGGCATTGACAGGTGGCGGGAGCTTGGGTAGCTTCGTGACACTGAAACAAGCGGCGAGGGCAACTACCGTGGAATACTTTATACACTGGTCGGACGACTGGAACGGTTATTCAGGTGCTAGCAGTGTTCCCTACAGTCTTTGGGACGCGGCAACCATAGTTGCTAAACTAAATAACGAGGTTAAACATATCAAACATTGGTATGAACCTAAATCATAACTTAGCAGTTATGCGTAGCCCTGAGCATGGCATAACAACTGCTCATTAAACTTAGGGGAGTAATATGAGTGCTAAAATATCAATTATAATTGCTAGTATAATGCTTAGTGTGTATGGGTATAGTATCTGGCAGCATGAGCAAACCATCGCGGCGCGGAAAGTAGGAGTTAACTAATATGACTACACCTATAATGACTTCCGTAATAAGTTCTAATGTCGAAAAAGTCGGCCATGATGAAGATAACCAAGAACTTCATGTTGTATTCAACAACGGTAAGCGGTATAAATATAGTGATGTATCTCTTAGTGACTATCGTGATATGTTAGCTTCAGAGAGCATTGGTAGTTTTATTACACACTATATTAAACCTTTCCATAAATGCGAGCTTGTAGGAATTGAATAATGCAAAACTTTAAAGGTGGGATACCTAATACTGGCGTTCATCCTAGTTTCAAAAAGTCCACAAGAGCAAGTCTTAGGAATAGAACTGAAAAAACTGAATTAGTGCGTAAGCTAGCCGTAGCTACTACTAAAGGTGCTAAGACAAAGGTAACTCTACCTACACTCAAGTTCATGGAAGGTGCATGAAATGTTAAATCATGATACGCGCATGTTAATTATCTGTAATCTGGTAATGGGAGTTATACAACCGAGATTGTTTTTTGCGATTGTAACGGTATTCGCAATTTATGCCGAATATACTGGTAAATTCTAATACAAGGAGCGTAACAACATGACTAACGACCCTTGGGCGAACTTTACACTGCCAGCGCCGCCGCCAAAACCGACGCTTGACGACGTGCTAATGCAATGGCAAACAGCCAAGGAAGCGCTTGAGACGGCTAAGGCCGCTGAAATGAACTTACGCAAGCTAGTAGTAGAACTTGGCTTTGGTGAAACCAAGCACGAGGGCACTAATACTAAAGCACTTGGGCAAGGATATGCTTTGAAGGCGGTAGTTAAATACAACTATAGTCTTGTTATTCCGACAAATGCTGATGCCGACGCTACACTTGTTGACGAAGTTAACAAGGTAGTTGATAATATGACTACAATTAGTAATGAAGGTAGTTTTCTTGCTAAAGACCTTTTTAAATGGACTGTTGGTCTTGTTGATGCAGAGTATAAAAAGATTGTTACTGAGGCGAAGCATAATGAATTGTATAAGAAAATACTTGCTGAAGTCAATAAAGTTGTGCTTATCAAGGAAGGTGCGCCTACAGTCGAAATTAAAGAGCCAAAGGCAAAGAAATGAGTAAGGGTGATGAAGTTCTTGCTGCCGCAGAGTCGGAAACTGGTAGTTGTGCAACTTGCCGCTACTGGATACAGAGTAATAATTATAATTGGTTAGGTAGCTGCAATATATATCTACCTCCAATGCTAGCATTAACTAGTATCGGCACTTGCCGCTGTGACCACTCATGTAGTTTATGGAAGGAAATGGAGAAAACTGATGACCAGACTGGTGCTTAAACTTACGGAACAATTTGCTCTCAAGGATTTTCTTGAAGGTAAAATTGAGAAACTAGAAGACGGCACTTGTAAATATATAGATGGTTATTCAGATAAAGCAATTGCTAAATTATTTGGTGCGCAAATTGGTAAGGAAGTTACACGGGATCACATTTCTCGGCTGAGGGTAATGCAGTATGGATCACTGATACATAACGACAAGAAACCAAATAAGATTGATGATAGAATTACGAAGCTTGAAAACCGCCTTGCAAGGCTTGAAGCCTCTTTAGGAGTATAAATCATGGTAAAATCTACTAACATAGAAACGCCGCAAGTAGAGGGATACTACTGTCTGCTTTATCATGAACTACCGCTAACAATTATTGGTCCATTTAAGACTAATGAGGAAGCGGCGTCGTATGGGCTCGGTTGGATGCGAGTAACAAAAGACCCTAGATGGCAAACACTTTTCACCTATAATCTATCTGATGTATCTCTTATTAAGGATGCAGCGGATGCCTAATGAGCCTATTGTTAATATTCACGCCGATGGAAAACTTGTTTATACAGGTTTTCTTACACAAGCTGCACTACGTTGTGGAATTGAACGAACACTACTACTTAGTCAGCTTATGCAACATGAAGTCGTAAGGGTTAAGCAACCTAAAGAAAAATACGAAGGCTACCAAGGATTTACCACTATCCCTCGTGCTACGGTTTATACTGCGTCACTAAAGGTTTAGTATAAGCATAACGCTAGTGCGAGTGCTTATACTAAAAGACCACCTGTTGTATCATTCAAGAGCCATACAATAGAGCCGGTAGCTATTTAGCGTAACCGGCAACGCTTACTGTGGGTAACCAAATGCAAATACAATACACAGATAAGATAAAGATACAAGGTATCAAAATACTTGTCTATGGACAAGCGAAGCTCGGTAAGACACGTCTTAGTGCGACCGCACCTAATCCGTTTATTTTTAGTGCGGAGCAAGGGCTATTGTCATTGCGCCGCGAGCGCGTCGCCTTTACGCTTATTAATACTCTTAAAGACATTGACGATGCTTACGATTGGATGACTAAAAGCGCGGAAGCGCGGAAGTTTCAAACTTTCTGCTTAGATAGTATTAGTGAGATTGCTGAAATGGTGCTTGCTAATGAATTAGGCAAGACTAAAGACCCTCGCGCCGCTTATGGCGAGATGGCAAAAACAGTCTTCGCGCGATTTAGAAAATTTAGAGATTTTATCGGCCCGCATGTTTACTTCATCGCGAAAGAGGAATACGACAAAGACACTATCAATGGCGGGCTATGGTATATGCCTAGCTTTCCGGGTAAGCAGCTAGGTATGGCCGCTCCATACTTTTATGACATTGTAGCACGACTTGCTAATATGCGGCCCGCTGACGGTCAAAATTATCTAGCCTTGCAATGCAAGGCCGATGCTAGTGTAACGGCTGGTGATAGGTCCGGTTCCTTAAATATCTACGAGGAACCACACTTAGGCAAATTATTCGCCAAGATACTAGCATAATAATTCCCGAAGCTACCGCTAAGGGATAAACAGCGCAAAGCGCTAAACTAAGGGACTAAACAAATGCCTATGGATTATGAGTTTAATGCGCAACAGTATGAACCGCGCCAAGGTGCCGGCCCGCATCCTGTAGGCGATTTTGTCGCGACTATTAGCGAAACGAGTATTGTTCCGACTAAAGACGGAACGGGCGGGCTATTTCAGGTGAACTTTACTACTGATCATGGTAAGCAGACTCGCCGCTTTAACCTTTGGAACCCTAATACCAAAGCTGTTGAAATTGCGCACCATGAACTGTCCGCGCTGTGCCATGCTACTGGCGTTTATAATGTATCCATGCGTAATGATGGTGCCGCGCTTCATGGTGCGCGCTGTAAAATTAGGGTTGGCCTGCAAGCCGGTGACGAAGCCAAGGAAAAGGGTTATACTGAAATTAAGCTTATCTTGGATATGAACGGTAACGAACCGGGCAAGGCACCCGCGCCGCAGCAAGCCGCGCCGCCTGCCGCCGCTCCTGCCGCTGGCGCTCCTTGGGGTGCGCCTGCCGCCCCGCCTGCCGCCGCGCCTTGGGGTGCGGCCCCTACTAGCGCGACCGCGCTTGCCTCCGCCGCGCCTTGGGGAACTAAGTAATGGAAAGCTTCACATTTGAGCTTAACCAAGAAGTAAGAGTGCGTAA
>Ga0265327_10000822_pt1 | contig 46810 bp, 45 predicted proteins | sample 41621metaG_FD_202089 | JGI IMG/M metagenome (GOLD analysis project Ga0265327, IMG submission 202089) | Rhizosphere microbial communities from Carex aquatilis grown in University of Washington, Seatle, WA, United States - 4-16-21 metaG | ecosystem: Host-associated > Plants > Roots > Rhizosphere... | reverse complement strand
GGCCGAGGCGGCGGGCAAGCTGGCCGAGGGCAAGTTCCTCTACAACGTCACGCTCCAGGACGACGGCTACAAGTTCAAGGTCAACAAGTACGCCCTGTCGGACGACGAGAAGGCCAAGCTCATGGACCTCGCCAACAAGCTGAAGACCGACGACAGGAACGTGTACCTGGAGATCCAGGGCCACACCGACGCCACCGGCACGGCCGACTACAACATGCAGCTCGGCGAAGAGCGGGCCGAGGCGGTGCGCCTGTTCCTGAACGAGCAGGGCGTCGCCCTGAACCGGATGAACACCATTTCCTACGGCAAGTCGGTGCCTGTCGCCGACAATAAGACAAGGGATGGACGCGCGCAGAACCGCCGCGTGCAGATCGTCGTCCTGGCCTAAGACCCAGGCTCGACCCTAGGGGGCGAGGGCCGCTTCCCGGGGCCGGGAGGCGGCCCTTTGCCTTTGGGCGTCAGGCCGGCCGCCCGAAGCTCTGGGAGGCGGCGTAACAGGCCTGCTTGCCCTGATCGAGAATGGCGCGGGCCTCCTCGGCGCGGGTCTCCAGGGTCTGCAGGTCTTCCTGCATGCGCCAGATTTCGCTGAGCTGCTGCACGCGGCCGGGGCGGCAGCGGGCCAGGATGGTCTCCAGCCCCCGGCGCTGGCTGATGGTGAAATAGCGGCCGCCCGACAAGGACCGGAGCAGGTTCTCCAGGATGTTGTCGACGTAGGTCACAGCGGGCGGATCGTAGTTCTGCACCTGCTTGTCGCCGTTCATGTGCTCGAAGAAGTCCGGCGGCGCGCCAACCTGCCGCAGCACGTCATCGAGCAGCAGCGACAGGGTCACGGCGTAGTCGAAGAAGTGGCCATAGGCGTCGCCTCGTCCCGGCCCGGGGTTGATCCGGTGCACCAGGAAGGGCGCGGAGGCATAGCAGGACGGCTTGCCGTGGTGCTTCTCGACGAACGCCGGCAGGTGCGGGTGGCGGGTGTCGACCTGCAGGTAGAGCTCGGGGTCCAGCGCCCGCGCCGTCTCGGTGTGCTCGATGGCGGCGCTGATGAACACCAGCTGGTTCATGCCGAGGGCCGCGATCAGGTCCTCGAACGCCTCGAAACGCCGGTCGGGCACCAGGTTGGCGGCTGCCCACAGCTCCTGGCTGAGATCGCGGCTGTAGACCTTCTTGTTGAGCGCCAGGAAGCTGGGGCGCTCCCGCTCGAGCAGGTCCACCACATAGGCGATGCCGCCGGGCAGCAGCAGGTCGTCGGAGCCGAACACCCAGGTGTACTCCCCCCGAGCCCGCCAGGGGGCGGCGAAGAACTGGAAGAACGGCCCCTCGTCGCGCTTGTGCAGCAGATAGCTGACCGAGGGGTACTGCAACGCCATGTGCTTGATCTTGGCCACGGTGTCGGGGCCCGAGGCGTTGTCGGTGATGATGATCTCGACCTTGTGCTCCAGGCCGTCGACCAGCTGGTCGGCCAGGCTGGAGACCGCCATGGCCAGCTCCTCGGAGCGGTAGAAGGTCGGCACCACGATGCTGAGCAGCGGAGTCTGCATCAGCTGGCGCAGCTTGGATTCGGCGATGGCGCATTCCAGCACGTTCGGGCTCCGCAGCATGCGCACTGACTGGCCCCGGGATCGGCGATCAGGGCCCGCGCCAAGCGCCTCCGCCAGCGCCAAACCTGCTCATGATTCGGCGCCTGCGATAACCGTGTGGCTAGGTCAGGTCAGGCTTCCGCAGGCTCAGGGTGCAGCAGGGGGGGCTCGAAGGGCGCGCCGGCGCCGGCGACGGCCGGACGATGGACCGGTCCGCCGATCTCCCACGCCGGTTCGAACTCGTCGGGAATGGCGCAGAGCCGCGCGCCGGTCATGGCCCGCCCGAGCCGGCGCGACGAGGTGATGCAGGCGAACGGCGCGGCCAGCAGGCACGGCAGGACGGTCAGGCCGGCCCATAGAAGGGCTATCGGCATGAACACCGCCAGCACCGTCGCGCTCACCAGCCCGAAGCCCAGCTGCGGCCACAGCCCATGCAGGGCCTCCTTCAGGCTGACCGAGCGGTCCGCGCGGTTCTGGGCGTCCCAGATCACCCGGCGTCCAAACGCCAGCCCGCCGATGAACACCGTCTGGGCCAGCATCATGATGGGCCCGATCAGCATCGAGAAGCTCCAGTCGAGCGCGCAGCCGAGGATGATCTTTCGCGCGCCGCCATAGAGCCGCGCGCGCCCGCTGAGCACGATGTCGAGCACGCCCAGAAGACGCGGGGCGAAGCCGAGCAGCAGGGCGATGGCGTAGAGGCCGAAGGCCATGCTGGTGGCCAGGTTCGGCGGATGGGGCAGGACGGCGATGGTCAGGCCCGACAGCAGCATGATGAAGTTCATCGGCGCGCCGACATACATGGCGATGGCGTTGACCAGCTGGAACCGGCCCATGCCGATCAGGCCCGGCATGGTCATCAGGTGGATGTACTGCAGGTTGCCGTTGCACCAGCGCAGGTCGCGCTTGATGAAGTCCGGCAGGTTGGTGGGGTTCTCTTCCCAGCTCTCCATCTCGTCCGGGATCACCCGCACGTGCCAGCCGGCCCCGCGCATCAGCGCCGCCTCGACCTGATCGTGGCTCAAGACCGGCCCGCGCAGGGGGCCCTTGCCGGGAATCGGCGGCAGGGCGCAGTGGTCGACGAACGGGGCGATGCGGATGATCGCGTTGTGCCCCCAATAGGGGCCCGACGATCCCTGCCACCAGGCCGAGCCGGTGGTCTGGGCGCGCATGCCGTGGCGCATGCCGAACTGGAAGATGCGGGTGAAGGCGCTCTCTGACGGGCGGCCCACCACCAGGGTCTGCAGGATGCCGAGCTCGGGATTGGCCTGCATCGCCCGCACCAGGCGCAGCATCGCGCGGCCCGACATCACGCTGTCGGCGTCCAGCACGATCATGTGCTGGTAGTCCTTGCGGCAGCGCCGGGCGAACTCCTCGAGGTTGCCGGCCTTGTAGCCGGTGTTCAACTCGCGGCGGCGGTAGCGCACCCCGGCGAACGGGAAGCGGGCCTGCAGGGCGAGGGTCATCATCTCCTCGGCCTCGGCCACCTCGGGTCGGCTGGTGTCGCTAAGCACGTGGAAATCGAAGTGCCGGCCCTCGCCGGTCGAGGCCAGGCTCTCGATCATGGTGGCGAGGCGGCCGAAGGCGGCGCCCACGTCCTCGTTGCGCACGCACAGGCAGATGGCGGTGCGGGTTGTGATCGGGCCGTGCGCCGGGGTGTTGCGCATCGCCGGGTTGGTGTAGCCGACCGGATCCTGGCTCAGCCGCAGGATCACGAAGCCGATCACCGAGTTCCAGAACCCGAGCAGGGTCCAGGGCAAGCCGATCAGATAGATGGCCATGAACGCGATCTCAGGCGGCTGCCAGCCGTCCCGGCCCAGCACCCGGCTCATGGCCCAGGCCAGGGCGGCCATGCTGGCGAGATTCAGCGCGATCACCAGGGCGCGGCGCAGAGGCAGCTTGGCTTCCTCTGCGTTCAGATCGTAGCTCGGCATAGATTTCACGCGTTGGTCCATCGGGCGACGTGTTAAGGGCGCAGCGGCATGAGGGCTATCGAAATCAACCTTCACGGTGTTGCGGCTTGAGCGCGCGGGCTCTGTGGACGATCGGACCCGGGCAGGTCGAACTTCGACCCGCCGAACCCGGCCCGCCGGCGCCGGGGAGCGTGCAGGCGCGCGCCCTGGTCAGCGGGATCAGCCGGGGCACCGAAAGCCTGGTGTTCAACGGCCGCGTGCCCCGCTCGGAGTGGCAGCGCATGCGCTGCCCGTTCCAGGAGGGCGACTTCCCTTATCCGGTCAAATATGGCTACGCGATGGTCGCGGAGGGACTTTCCGGCGATATGGCCGGCCGGCGCCTGTTTGCGCTGCATCCTCACCAGAGCCTGTTCAATCTGCCCGCCGAAGCGGCCATTCCCGTGCCGGACGAGGTGCCGACCGACCGGGCAGCCCTCGCGCCGCAGATGGAGACGGCGCTCAACGCCAACTGGGACGCGGACCTCAAGCCCGGCGAACACGTCGCGGTGGTCGGCGCCGGGGTGATCGGGCTCCTCACGGCCTATCTGGCCGCGCGCTCGGCAGAGGTGACGGTGATCGACATCAATCCGCATCGTCGGGCCATCGCCGAGCATCTGGGGCTGAGGTTCTCGGCGGACGAATCCGCGCCCAAGGACTGCCGCACGGTGTTCCACACCTCGGCCTCGCCCGAGGGCCTCAAGCTGGCCCTGACGCTGTGCGCCTTCGAGGGCCAGGTGATCGAGCTCAGCTGGTTCGGCGACAAGCATCCGACGGTCGAGCTCGGCGGGTCGTTCCACAGCCAGCGCCTGACGCTGAAAGCCTCGCAGGTGGGCGCGGTGTCGCCCTCGCGCCGGGCCGAGCACGATTTCACCAGCCGCCTGACCGAGGCTCTGTCGTTGTGCGCCGATCCGCGGCTCGACGCCCTGGTGCGCGCGTCCACCCCCTTCGCCGAACTTCCGTCGCGGATGGAGGGGATCCTCACGGATACCGAGACCCTCTGCCACCTGATCCGATATTAGGAGTACTGCATGTTCGCCGTCGAAGTCCGCGACCACATCATGATCGCCCACAGCCTGCCCGGCGAGGTGTTCGGTCCGGCTCAGAAGATGCATGGCGCCACCTTCGTGGTCGATGTGGCCTTCTTCCGCGAGGAGCTCGACCCCGACAACATCGTGGTCGATATCGGCCGCGCCATGGACGCGCTCAAGGCGATCCTGGAGCCGATCAATTACGCCAACCTCGACGAGCACGCCCCGTTCGAGGGCAAGGGCCCCACCACCACCGAATTCCTGGCCCGCCACATCTTCCAGGAGATGGCGCTCAAGGTGCGCAGCGGCGCGCTTGGCCCTCACGCCGCGGCCCTGACCAAGCTGCGCGTGACCCTGAACGAGAGCCATGTGGCCCGCGCCTGGTGCGAGGGTCCCCTTGCCTAGACTCTACTTCGCCCTGCCCGGGCCGCTCGACCAGCGCACCGGCGGAACCATCTACGACCGCAAAGTGATCGAAGCCCTGCGCGACGATGGCTGGTGGGTCGAGGTGCTGGAGTGGCCGGGCGGCTTTCCGTTCCCCAACGAGGACGACCGCCTGACCGTGGCCGCCTCCCTGGCCGCGATCCCGGACAACGCCCTGGTGCTGATCGACGGACTGGCGCTGGGAACCCTGCCGGGGCTGGCGCGCCTGCACAAGGACCGTTTGCGCCTCGTCGCCATGGTGCACCACCCCCTGGCCCTGGAAACCGGCCTGTCGCCGATGATGGCCACCACCTTCGCCGCCGAGGAGCTCGACGCCCTGACCTCCGTGCGCGCCGTGATCGTCACCAGCGACACCACTGCCGCCATCGTCGAGAGCGCCTTCGGCGTGCCGGGCGAGAAGATCACCGTGGCCCATCCGGGCGTGACCAGGCCTTCCGCGCCCCGCGGCGAGCGCCGCCCCGGCCCGGCGCGCATCTTCTCGATGGGGTCGATCACACCGCGCAAGGCGCACCACGTGCTGGTCGAGGCCCTGGCCCGCATCGAGGACCTGGACTGGACCTGCGTCATCGCCGGCGGCCTGGAGCGCGAACCCGAGACTTCCGAAGCCCTGATCGAGCAGATTGCCCTGCTGGGCCTGACCCGGCGCGTCACCCTGGCCGGCGAGGTCGACGAGGACCAGGCCGCGCGTCTCTATGCCGAGGCCGACATCTTCGCCCTGGCCAGCGTCTACGAAGGCTACGGCATCGTGTTCGCCGAGGCCCAGGCCCATGGCCTGCCGATCGTGGCCACCACCGGCGGCGCGATCCCCGAAGCGGTGGCGGAAGGGGCGGGGCTGCTGGTCGCGCCGGGCGATCCGGAGGCCTTCGCCGAGGCGCTCGGGACCCTGGTCGCCGATCCGGCCCTGCGCGCGGCCCTAGCCGAGGGCTCGCGGACGGCCGGCGCCTATCTGCCAAGCTGGAACCAGACCGGCGAGATCGTCGCTAAGGCGCTAGACCGGCTCTAGACCCGGCGTCGCCGCAAAGGCGCAGTCGAAGACCACATCCTCGCCCAATTGATGGGTCATGGTGGTCGGCCTCAAGGCTGCGTCCAGTTCGTCGATGGGGGGCAGTTCGATGCCCACCGGTCCCGAGCCGATGATGATGGGAGCAATCGACAGATGCAGCCGGTGAACGGCGCCCGCCGCGAGGAAGGCCGAGACCGTCCTGGCCCCGCCCTCGATCAGGATGCGTTTGAACCCTCGCGCCGCCAGGGCCGCGACGATCGCGCCTGGCGGGATAGCGCCGCCGTCGGCCGCGACCACGATCGGCTCGACGCCAGGGCCGCGCGCCCGCTCCTCGCATTGCACGGCGTAGATCGGCCCCTCGCCGTCGGCCAGCATCCTCGCGCAGTCGGGCAGGCGGAAGTTGGGATCGATCACCACGCGGGCCGGGCAGGGTCCCTCGACCTCGCGCACCGACAGCTGCGGGTCGTCGGCGATCACCGTGCCCACGCCCACCACCACCACGTCGACCAGCGCCCGCAGCCGGTGCAGGTGGCGGATAGCCTCCGGGCCGTTGATGTAGCGCGACTTGCCGGTGGCGGTGGCCACGCGGCCGTCGAGACTCTGTCCGAGCTGGGCCACGACGAAGGCGGGCTCGGCGCGGCCCTCGGCCACCGGCGCGTACAGCGGCCACAGCCGGCAGCCTTGCGGCGCCTCGACGCAGGCCCGGCCTGCCGCAAGATCGATCAGCGACGGCCAGACGCTGTCCAGCGCGGCGAAGTCCTGGTTTTCCGGCGTCGGAAGCAACATATCCCCTTGGCTGTTCTCGGCGTCTTTGGTTTGTGCCGGGCCGAGGTGTTAGATACAGCACCGGTCGTTCATTGAAAGGTCAGGCCGAATGAACCAAAACCCGGCCTTAGCCATATAAAACGCGGTGCGCGTGTTTTTTGTTGGACCCCGTTGGAGGGACTCTTGACCGATTTTTCGACCCTTCTGGGCTCGGTGCTGAGCGATGACGCTCACCTGGCCCAGGACCGTGCAGCCGCCGAGCTGCGCGCCGGGCGACCCCTGCTGATCGAGGCGGAAGGCGGGCTCACCCTCACCGCCGCCCTCGACGGCGCATCCCCCTCCCTGTTTGCAGTGTTCAGTGGTCTGAAGGACGGCGCCCTGGCGTTGACCACCCAGCGGGCCCGCATGATGGGCCTTGAGGTCGATCACGCCGTGGCTCTGCCGCTCGCGGGCCTCGACCTGCAGTCCGCCAAGCACCTGGCGTCCGATCCCCGGCTCAAGGCTCCGGCCGCGTGGTCGGCGGCCGGCCTCGGCGCGCTGGGCGCCATCGAACTGTGCAAGACCGCGCTATTGCTGCCCGCCGTTCTGGCCGCGCCCGTATCGGCGGAAGCCGATCTGCCCGCGCGTCTGCAACGCTACCGCCTCGACGCCCCGACCGGCGCCGCCGGCCCGCCCTATCAGCTCGAGATCGTGTCCGAGGCCGTGGTGCCCATGGCCAGCGGCGCCAGCGGCCGCTTCATGGTGTTCCGCGGCGGCCCGGCCGCCCGCGACCAGGTGGCGGTGGTGGTCGGCGATCCCGACCCGTCCAAGCCCGTGCTGGTGCGCGCCCACTCTGCCTGCCTTACCGGCGACCTGTTCGGCTCGCTGCGCTGCGACTGCGGCGACCAACTCAAGAACGCCATCGCCCGACTGCAGCAGGAAGGCGGCGGGGTGCTGCTCTACCTCGACCAGGAAGGCCGCGGCATCGGCATCGGCAACAAGATGCGCGCCTACGCCCTGCAGGACGACGGTTTCGACACCATCGACGCCGACGCGGTGCTGGGCTTCTCGGCCGACGAGCGCCGCTACGACTACGCCGCCTCGATGCTGCACAAGCTGGGCTACCGCCGCATCAACCTCCTGACCAACAATCCCGAGAAGATCGGCGGCCTGACCCGCGCCGGCATCGAGGTGGTCGCCCGCGTGCCCCTCTACGGCGCGGTCACGGCGCACAACAACGGCTACCTCCACACCAAGGAGCGCCGGGCGCAGCACATGCTCGAGGATCTGCTGCGGGCGGCGGAGTAGCCTAGTCGCCCGCCCGGATCGTGTGGCTGTAGACCACCTGCCAGCGGCCGCCCTTCAGGGCCCAGACATTGGCGAAGCGGATGCGGGCGGAGAAGCGCTGGCCGTGGTCGGTCCCGCTCAGCACCGCCAGGCCGCCGATCACCGCACCGCCGTCCCATGTCTCGACGGTGGGCGTCAGCACATTGAGCGGGTCCTCGTGCACGTCAGGATCGGTCAGGTCGCGGATGTACGCAGCCTTGCCTTCCGCCCGCCCGTTGCCGCTGACCAGCGTGAAATCGTCCGCCAGCAGCGTATCCAGCGCGGCGCGGTCCTGGCTCGCCTGCGCCCGGTCGAAGGCCCGCGACGCCGCCTCCAGCGCCGGGGGCAGGGGCGCGGTTAGGGCCGGCGAGGCGGCGAGGATCAAGGGCAGGGCGACGAGAGCGGTCTTGAGCATGGCGTCTTAACGCTCGACTGCGTTCCCCGCGCAAGAGCTTCCGGAACCCTCGCTGCCGCCGCCCGATTGTTAGGGCCATGCAACTCACCCCCGCCCAAGCCCGCGCCCACGCCGACGAGGTGCGCGAGACCAGCGTCACCATTCTGCGCGGTCTGTTTCCCGTAGAGGTCATCGACGCCTGGAGCGCGGCCTTCCAGCCGCTGCTCGAAGCCGGCATGGCCGCCGACAAGGACGATCCCAACCGCGGCCCCGGGCGCTTCTACGTGACCCTGCCTTTCCACGGCCTGTGGGCGGATCCAGAGATCATCGACAACGACGCGGTGATGGCCGTCGTCGCCGAACTGGTGGGCGCCGACGGGGTGATGTGCCAGCTCGCCAGCGACACCCCGGTCGAGGGCTCGGACTATCAGGTCCTGCACCGCGACACCCAGCTCTTGTTCCCAGAGACCGGGGCCGAGAGCCCGCCCTACCAGCTGGCGGTCAACTTTCCCCTGGTCGATGTCACCGACGCCAATGGGCCGATGGAATGGGCGCCGGGCACCCACATGATGTCCAAGGCGGAGGGCATGGCGAAGGTGCGGTCGGGCGAGATTCCGCTTCTGAAGGCCTACATGGCCAGGGGCGACGTGATGATCCGCGACGTGCGCCACATCCACCGCGGCACGCCCAACCCCTCCGGCGTTCCCCGGCCCATGGTGGTGATCGGCTACAGCCGCCGCTGGCTCTACCGCCCCGAGGTCAACATCCGCGTGCCGCGCGAGGTGCTGAACGCGCTTCCCAAGCGGGCGCAGAAGCAGCTGCGCTTCAACCCGGTGTTCGACACCGTCGAGGAAGCCGCCCGACCGGGCGAGAGCTACCGGGTGTTCGCCTACTGACCCCTCAGGGATCGAACGCGTCGATCAACGCCTGGAGCCCCGGTTCGTCGACCAGCTCCGCCGCCGCGACCAGATCGAACCAGCGCTTGTCGCGCTGGCCCTGCTCGGGGAAGGCGAGCTTCTCGACGAACACTTCCATGGCGAACACTTGCACCTCGACCGCCCGCACCTCGCCGCCCGGCAGTCGCTTGTCGTAGACATAGGCGCCCAGGGCCTCGGACGCGGCTTCGCCGAACACCCCTGCTTCCTCATAGGCCTCGCGGGCCGCCGCCGCGCTTGGCGACATCTCGTGCATTGGCCAGCCCTTGGGGATCACCCAGCGGCGGCTCTCGCGCGAGGTGATTAGCAGGACCTGCACCTCACCGTCGCTCCGCCGACGCCAGGGCAGGGCGGCGAACTGGCGCGTCCCGCGTTCGCAGGTGTCGCCGGACACAAGTTCCCGGGCGTCGTCGAGCGGGACGACGCGGGCCTTGCGCTGCAGGGATCGGGAGCGGGACGACATGGGTTGGTCTTAGTCCAGGGCAGTGCGCATTCCGTTGCGACCGGATGGCGCTGCGTCCCCGTATCGCGGGCGCCGGCCGATCGCCTGAGACCGGCATAGTGCGCCTGATTCCCTGCCGAATTCCTTCCACACCGTCCTGGACATCTTGCGCGGGCCGCCGGTTCGTAACAGGCTCGCGCCGAAATCGAGGCCGGGACAAACCGGCCGTGCAAGGGAGGACTGCCGATGGCTTCGATCCGGTCACGGTTGTGCGGGGCGCTGGCCGCCGCTGTCGCGGGCCTGGCGTTGCTGGCGCCGATGAACGCCGGAGCGGAGATCGACCCCAAGTCGATCACCGTCATCCCCTTCGACAAGCTGGTCTTCCCCGGCGACCCGACCAAGCCCCAGGTCGCCACCGTGTTCGGCGACTCCACCAAGCCCGGCCTCTACGGCATCGTCATCAAGTGGCCGCCGCACCAGACGAGCCGCCCGCACAGCCACCCCAACGACCGCTACGTCACCGTGCTGTCGGGCACCTGGTGGATCAACACCGGGTCCAAGTACGACGCCGACACCATGGTGCCGATGAAGCCCGGCGCCTTCGTCGTCCACCACGCCGGCGAGATCCACTACGACGCCACCAAGGACGACCCGGCCATGATCTACATCGTGGGCATGGGCCCGGCGCCGACGATCCCGCGCGAAGACCCGTCGACGGCCCCGAAGAAATAGATTCCCGGATGCGCGTTATCGCCCTTCCGGCGCTGGCCCTCGTCTTGGCGGCCGGGTCCGCCCTGGCCCAGCCCGCGCCGCCCGCGGCGTCGCTGCCGCCGGGCTATGTCGCCTTCGGCGCGCCGCCGGTTCTGGGCCCCTCGCCGGGCGTCAGCGTCCGCGAGTTCGCGCCGGGGTCGGGCAGGACCTACAAGGTCAGCTTCAAGGCCGGCGACGACATCATGGGCGGCATGGCCCGCTTCGCCGCGGCCCATCCGATGCAGCAGGCTCAGCTCGCCGGGGTGGGCGGAACGATCAAGGCCACTCTGGCCTGGTACGACCCCAAGGTGCGGGCCTTCAGGCGCATCGAGGTCAACGAGAAGTGCGAGATCTCCGGCGTCACCGGAACCATCACCACCGACGCCCAGGGCAAGCCCAACGTGCACCTGCACCTGGTGCTGACGCGCCAGGACGGCTCGACGGTCTCGGGCCACCTGATCGCGGCCACGGTCGACCCGATCCTTGAGGTGTTCGTCACCGACCTGGGGCCGGGCAAGGATATCCGCTTCAATAAGAGCGGCTCCCACGCAGGAGCCCCTCACGCATCATGGGCAGGGAGGCCCTCTGGACTATGGCTTTGAAGACTTGGGTGGCCGCTGCGGCTCTGGCTATGGCGGCCTGCGGGCTGACGGCCTGCAACAAGGGCGTCGTCGACGGCAAGGCCATCGCCGCGTCCGCGAACGGCGAGTGGCTGGGCCATGGTCGCGACTATTTCGAGCAGCGCTTCAGCCCGCTCGACAAGATCAGCGCCGCCAACGTCAAGGATCTCGGCCTGGCTTGGCACTACGACTTCGGCGACCGCCAGGGCCTGGAGGCCACGCCGATCGTGCATGACGGGGTGATCTACGTATCGACCGACTTCTCCGAGGTGTTCGCCTTCGACGCCCGCACGGGCAAGAACCTGTGGCACTTCACGCCCTCGCCCGACACCCGCGCCTGGCAGATCAACACCTGCTGCAGCCCGGCCAACCGCGGCGTCGCCATCTGGGGGAACAAGGTGTTCGTCGGCGCCCTCGACGGCCGCCTGATCGCGCTGGACGCCAAGACCGGCAATCAGGTGTGGTCGACCCAGACCTTCCCCAAGACGACGCGCCTGTCGATCACCGGCGCTCCACGCGTGATCAAGGGCACGGTGATCATCGGCAACGGCGGCGCCGAGCTCGGCGCCCGCGGCTTCGTCGCAGGCTATGACGCCGAGACCGGCGTCCAGAAATGGAAGTTCTGGATGGTTCCCGGCAAGGAGGATCACGACGGAGCCGCCTCCGACAAGGCGATGAAGATCGCCTATCCCACCTGGCGCGGCCACTGGTGGGACTACGGCGGCGGCGGCACGCCGTGGGACGGCTTCGCCTACGATCCCGATCTGGACCTGCTCTACATCGGCGGCGGCAACGGCTCGCCATGGAACGCGGAGATGCGCAGCCCCGGCGGCGGCGACAACCTGTTCCTGGCCTCGATCGTGGCCGTCAGGCCGGACACCGGCGAATATGTTTGGCACTTCCAGGAGACGCCCGGCGACAGCTGGGACTACACCTCGACCCAGCCAATCATCCTCGCCGACATCAAGATCGACGGCCAAGTGCGCAAGACCCTGCTGCACGCGCCGAAGAACGGTTTCTTCTACGTGCTCGACCGCGAGACCGGGAAGTTCATCAAGGGGGCCAACTACAGCGTCGTGAACTGGGCCACCGGCCTGGACGCCAACGGCCGGCCGATAGAGAACCCGGCGGCCCGCTACGGCAAGACAGGCAAGTCGTTCGTGCAGATCCCGGGGCCCGGCGGCGCGCACGACTGGCAGCCGATGTCCTACAGCCAGAAGACCGGCCTGGTGTACATCCCCACCTCCGAGGGCGCCTTCCCCTATCGCAATGACCCGACCGAGGGCGGCACCGGCCGCAGCGCGCTCGGCTTCAATACCGGCGCGGGCGCCTTCTCGGCCACCGTTCCCGGCCCGGGCGAAGCCGCCGACAAGCTCGCTGGCTTCGACACCGCCAACGGCCACAAGGATTCCTACCTCCTGGCCTGGGATCCCGTGGCGCAAAAGGCCGTGTGGAAGGCGCCGCACGACAAGAACTTCAACGGCGGCGTGCTGTCCACCGCCGGCGGGCTGGTGTTCGAAGGCTCGCAGACGAACGACTTCACCGCCTACAAGGACGACACCGGCGAGAAGCTGTGGTCCTTCGACGCCCAGACCGGGATCATTGCCGGCCCGGCCTCTTATGAGCTCGACGGCGTGCAGTACATCGCCGTGATGGCCGGCTGGGGCGGCACCGTCGCGCCCTATTCCAGCCACTCCGATTCCAACGGCCCGGCGCGCCTCCTGGTTTTCAAGCTCGGCGGCACGGACAAGCTGCCGGCCAAGCCGGCCTATGAGGCGCCGCCGCTGGCGCCGCCCGCGCAGACAGAAACGCCGCAGACGATCGCCCAGGGCGAGGGCTTCTACGATCGCTATTGCACGCGTTGCCACGGCGGCGGAGCGGCCGGCGGGGGCCTCGGCGGCAGCGGCCCGGCGGACCTGCGCCGCTCGCCGTTTATCCAGTCTCAGGACGTCTTCGAGCAGGTGGTGGTCCAGGGCCAGCTGCAGCACAAGGGCATGGCGGCCTTCGGAGCCGAGGTGACCTCGGACCGCGCCAAGGCCATCCGCGCCTACATCGTCGGCCAGGCCATCGCCGCCAAGAAGGACGAGGACGCGGCGGCGGCCAAGGCGGTCAAGACCGCGGCCAAGTAGGAACCCGAACCGGGTCCGAAGGGTTGGCGGAAGCGGGCGCAAGTCCGCCCCACCAGCCGGAGGATCCAGGCCATGGCCAACCCGTACGAATGGTCCAGCGAGCGCGACGACCGCTCGCCCCGCTTTGACGAACGCGAGGAGGAGGCCCGTCGCGCGGCCGAGCGCCACGCCGGGCAGGACCGGTCATGGGAGGCCGGGCGCGGCAGGCCCCAGAGGGGCGATTACGGTTCGGGCTGGTACGGCGAGGAAGCCGCGAGCCGCGGCCGGGATGTTCCAGGTCCCTATGGCCGCGCGCCCGAACAGGCCTCGGGCGACCCCGGCGCCTACGACCGCTACAGCCGCGAGGACCAGCGTCCGGAGGCGCGCGACCGGCGCCTGGCGATGGAGGCCGAGGCCTACGGCGCGGGCCGCAGCCTCGGGCGCGGCTGGCGGCGGCTGCAGGAAGGCGTGCGCCACGTCTTCGACGATCGCCGTCCCGGCGAATACGCCGGCGACCCCTCGCGCCGCGAGGGCGGCATGTTCGGCGGCCAGGATCGCCCGGGCAGCCTGTTCAGCCACGACGACGAGCTTCCGGCGCCTGCCCCCGGCCCGCACCGCGGCAAGGGCCCCAGGGGATACGCCCGGTCGGACGCGCGAATCCTCGAGGACATCAGCGACCGCCTGGCCGACGACGGCCGTCTCGACGCATCCGACATCGAGATCAAGGTCGAGGCCGGGGAGGTGACGCTCAACGGTCAGGTCGAATCCCGCCAGGACAAGCGCCGGGCGGAAGACCTGGCGGAACAGGTCTCGGGCGTGCGGCACCTGCAGAACAACCTGCGCGTCCGTCCCGCCGAGCCCGCCCCAGCCGAGGGCAGGACGGCCCAGGCGGATGATCCGGACAACGCCCAACGCGCGACGGGCGGGATCGCTGGAAACCAGGACATCGCCGACCCCGCGCCCAGGCCCGCCACGCGGCAGTAACCCCTCCAGGAGACTTTACATCCGGCGCGGGGACGTGCAGCCAGTCGGCAAGACGCGCTCCGGCAGGCGATAGCCGATAGCGCGAAGGAATATCCCCGGCCGGAGAAGCCCGATGTACACCGCCTCCACCGCATTCTTGGAAGCCCTGCAGGAGGCAGGCGTCTCGATCATCTTCGGCAACTTCGGCTCGGACCATCCGGCCCTGCTGGAGGCCATAGCCGAGGCCCGCGCCCACGGCCGGCCGATCCCCCAGGTGATCACCGCGCCGTTCGAGATGGTCGGGCTGCACGCCGCCCACGGCTACGCCATCGTCAGCGGCAAGGCCCAGGCGGTTGTGGTGCACGTCGACTCCGGCACCCTCAGCCTGGCCGGGGGAATCCACAACGCCTCCAAGGGCCGGGCGCCGGTGCTGATCTTCGCCGGCCTGCCGCCCTTCACCCAGGAAGGCGAACTCACGGGCAGCCGCAACGAGTTCATCATGTGGCTGCAGGATGTGGCCGACCAGCGCGGCATCCTGCGCAACTACGTCAAGTACGAGGCCGAACTCAGGACCGGGACCAACGTCAAGCAGATGGTGCTGCGCGCCTTGCAGTTCGCCCAGAGCGATCCCAAGGGCCCGGTCTACCTCACCGGCGCCCGCGAGGTGATGGAGGAGAAGTCCAAGCCGGTGACGGTCTCGCCCACCCAGTTCGCCCCGATCAAGCCCGGCGGCCTGACCGAGGAGGCGGTTGCCGACATCCTCGACGACCTGATCGGGGCCAAGCGCCCGCTGATCGCCACCTCCTACGTCGGCCGCCAGCCCGAGGCGGTGGCGCAGCTCGTGCGTCTCGCCCGCCGGCTGGGGATCGGGATCTACGAGTCCTGTCCCGCCGCCATGAACTACCCGCAGGACGACGACCTCTATCAAGGCGTGCAGTGGAACGAGCCGTTCCAGCATCCGGCCCTTGGCGAGGCCGACGCCATCCTGGTGCTCGACAGCGACGTGCCGTGGATCGCCGCCCACAACAAGCCGTCCGCCAAGGCGGTGATCCGCCATGTCGACGTCGATCCGCTGAAGACCGACATCCCGCTGTGGTACCTGCCCACCGTCGCCGCCTACACCGCCGACAGCCTCACGGCCCTCAAGCAGCTCAACGCCGCCCTCGACCACCGCAAGGTCGACGACGCCAAGATCAAGGCCAGGCGCGCCCACTGGGCCGCGGAGCACGCCAAGCGCGCCGCCAAGCTCAAGGACGCCGAGGCCATGCCCAAGGGCGGCATCACCGTGCCCTATCTGATCGCCTGCCTGCGCGAGCAGATCGGCCCGGACGCCATCTGCCTCAACGAAAGCGTCACCAACTTCCCGGCGGTCTGCAATCACCTGATCCGCACCCGGGCCGGGACTTTCTTCACGAGTGGCGCGGGCTCGCTGGGCTGGAGCGGGGGGGCCGCGCTCGGCGTGAAGCTCGCGGCCCAGGACCGCGACGTGATCGCCATCTCCGGCGACGGCACCTACATGTTCGGCGTGCCCTCTTCGGTGCAGTGGATGAGCCGCCAGTACAATGCGCCCTTCCTGCACGTGGTGCTCAACAACCGCGGCTGGAACGCTCCCCGCTTCTCGGCCCTGGCCGTGCATCCCGACGGCTACGCCAGCAAGGCCAACACCCTCGACATCGCCTTCGACCCGCCGCCCGACTACGCCGGCATCGCCGCCGCCGCCGGCGGCGCCCACGCGCAGAAGATCACCACCCCGGAAGAAGTCGAAGGCGCCATCGCCGCCGCCCTCAAGGCCGTGCGCGAGGAGAAGCGCTCGGCGGTGATCGACGTGTGGCTGCCCTAACGCCGCACGGGGACATGCACTCGTGCGTGTCCCCTGACGTGGCGCCAGCTCGCGGGGACACGCACATGTGCATGTCCCCGGTCAGGTTCGCGCCCACCGGTCGAACAGGTGCAAATCCGCCATCCCGGCATGGTGCTGGGCGACCCTGCCGTCCTTGAACAGGAACAGCGCCGGGATGCCGCGCACGCCGAACTGCTGGGCGAGGCCCGGCTCGGCGTCGACGTCGATCTTGATGAAGCGGGCCTTGGGCTCCAGCGTCTCGGCGGCCTTGTCGAACACCGGGGCCATGGCCTTGCACGGCCCACACCAGCCGGCCCAGAAGTCGACGATCAGGGGCACGTCAGAAGCCGCCAGGTGCTTCCTGAATCGCTCGCCGGTCATGGCCACCGGATGGCCGTCGAACAGCGCCTGCTTGCAGCGCCCGCACCGGGCCGCGCGGGCGTCGCGTTCGGCCGGCAGGCGATTGGTGGCGTCGCAGTGGGGGCAGACGACCTGCACCACATCGCTCATGGGAAACCATCTCCGGCAGGCCAGGGTTGTCGCTGGCCCTCAAGATGGGGATCCCAGTCCATGCCCGCCACCCCGTCATCCGGATCGGCGCGCTGCGGCGCCGTCCGAGCTGACGAAATCTGCTACGGCCTGCGGCTGCGCCGATCGGCGTCGAGTTCTTCCTGCACCTGTTCGCGAAGGCGCTTGTCGTCCTTCAGGCGGGATGCGTGGTCCAGGTGGTCCTCACCGTCGGCGATGCGCTCATAGATCGGCCGGTCCTCGCCTTCGGGCAGGTCGACGCTCGCCGAGCCCACGCCGCCGGAGGCGAAGGAGCGATCCTCGCGCAGGCCGTCGGTCTCGACGATCGGGCTCTCCAGCCCAGCGGCCGGCGGCGGGACGGAGTCGTGCGACTGGTTGGTCCCTTCGCCGGTGTCCGCCCTGTTGGTCTTGGTGGCGGCGCCGAAGGAGCCGGTCTCGGGGCCGATGTTGCGGTTCGGGATGCCGGTGGCGAGGCTGTTCTCGTCCTTGGTGTAGCCGGGCATGGCTGTCTCCTTGCGTCCATGGGGAGCAAGGACAACCCGTGGGGCTAGGCGTCGTTCCACATGGCTTGGGCCTCTTCGGCCGAGCCGACGGTCACGTTGAGGTCGTTCACCAGGCCGTTGGAGATCGAATAGACCCAGCCGTGCACGCACAGCTCCTGGCCGCGCGCCCAGGCGTCCTGCACGAACACGTCGGAGGCCACGTTGCGCACCTGGCGGATCACGTTCAGCTCGATCAGCCGGTCGAGCCGCGCGCGCTCCTCGGGGATGGCCTCGAGGTCGTGATGGTGGGCGTGGGCGACCTCGCGGATCGGGTGCAGCCAGTGGTCGACCAGCCCGCGGCGCTTGCCGTCGACCGCCGCGGCCACGCCGCCGCAGCCGTAGTGGCCCACCACCAGGATGTGCTTCACCTTCAGCACGTCCACCGCGAACTGCAGCACGCTCAGGTAGTTGGCGTCCTGGGGCGGGGCGAGATTGGCGACGTTGCGGTGCACGAACAGCTCGCCCGGGTCGAGGTCGACGATCTCGTTGGCCGGCACCCGGCTGTCCGAGCAACCGATCCACAGGTAGTCGGGGGTCTGCTGTCCCTCCAAGCGGCGGAAGAATCCGGCGTCCTGGGCAACCTTGCGGGCGGCCCAACGGCGATTGTTGGCTTTCAAATCGTCCAGCATGCGCTCGCCTTAGGCCCCCACGCGCCCGCGGGCAACAGTTGATGCCTCAATATCGCCCCGGCGCCGGCGTTTCCTATAGCCCGGAGCGCATACCTGATCGCCGTGAAGGCATAGCTTGCAGGCCCTCGAAAGAGTTGACGCGGCAACGGATCGAGCGAATAGGATTGCGCAAAATCAAACGCCGTCCAGACCACCACGGAGCGGCCGCGCCACAGGGACTGGAAATTGAAGACCACATCGATCTTGCGTAACGGGTCCGCGCTTCTTGCGGTCTCGGCCTCTGCGGCGGCCCTGGCGTTCGCCGGCCTCGCCCACGCCCAGAACAGCCAGTCGCCGAGCCAGGCGCCCAGCGCCGCCCAAACCCAGAACCGGCCCAAGACCCTCGACAATTCGGGCGATCCGACCCTGGCCCTGACCGGTCCCCTGCGCGGCTCGACCGTCGCCCCGGCCGGCTCGGCCCCGCCCAACCCCGACCCCAAGGACTTCCAGGGCGTCTGGTGGCTGAAGGGCTACGAATACATGCTCGGCCCGGCGCCCGGCGTCGAACCGCCCCTGAAGCCCGCCTATATGGAGATCCTCAAGCGTCGCATCCGCGCCAAGAACCGGGGCGTGCCCGAGACCGACACCTCCACCCAGTGCTACCCCCACGGCATGCCTCGCCTGATGGAAAGCCCCTATCCCATCGAGATCGTGCAGACGCCCGGCCGAGTCACCATCCTCCACGAAGTGGCTCACGAGGTGCGCCGCTTCTACCTCAACCAGCAGCAGCCCAAGGACGTGAAGCTCAGCTTCCTCGGCCACTCGGTCGCCCATTGGGAGGGCGACACCCTGGTGGTCGACACCGTCGGCATCGACGGCCGCAGCTTCATCGACGACGAGGGCTCCAGCCACTCCGACAAGGAGCATATCGTCGAGCGCTTCCACAAGATCGACGGCGGCCGCCAGCTGCAGGTCGACACCACGGTGGAAGACCCCGTCACCCTGGAGCACCCCTACAGCTACAGCCGCTTCTTCCAGTGGCGGCCGGACGTACGTCCGTCGGAATACATCTGCGAGGAAAACAATCGGAACGCGCCGGTCAACGGCGTCACGGTGGCCCAATAATGACCAGCAAGACCCTCTCCCTGCTCGCCCCAGTGGCTGCGACGGCCGTCGCCCTGGCGGCTCTCCCGACCCTCGGCCAGGCCGCGCCGGCCAAGCACCCGGACTTCACCGGCGCCTGGATCGTCAGCCCCTACAGCGCCTCGCTGAAGCCCATCGACGGTAAGCCCGCGCCGCTCAAGCCCGAAGCCAAGAAGGTCTACGAGCAGCACCTCGCCGCCGCCGCCAAGGGCGACAAGACCTGGGACGACACCTCGATCTGCCTGCCCGAGGGCCTGCCCCGGATCATGACGATCAAGGAGCCGTTCGAGATCATGCAGAAGTCGAACGCCCTCTACTTCGTCGCCCAGAACCGCCTGCCTTGGCGCGCCTATTTCAACGAGAAGCTGCCGGATGATCCGGATCCCATGTACCTCGGCTACCACGTGGCCAAGTGGGAGGGCTCAAAGCTGGTCATCGACTCCGCCGGCTTCCGCGACGTCAGCGTGCTCGACGACAAGGGCTTGCCGCATTCCGAGAAGCTGCACCTGACCGAGACCTACGTCATGGGCAAGGATGGCAAGACCATGACCGTCACCTACAAGATCGAAGACCCGGACACCTTCACCCACGCCTGGACCGCCAAGGCCAGCTTCAAGCGCATGCCTTCCAGCTTCCAGTTCCCCGAAGAAGTCTGCGCCGAGAAGCTCCAGACCACCGCGCCGAAGCGGTAGTCAGCGGGGCTCCGGCAGCTCATCCGGCGTCAGCGACGGCGGCAGGGCCAGAGCCCGGCCGCGGGCCACGCCGTCGGCGGGCGTCAGGACGGGCGGCGTCTGGGCCTGGGCCAGCGCCTGAACCGGCGGCGTGACCGGGGGCGGGGCGGCGGCGATCTCGCGCCAGCCGGCGGCGCAGGTCTCGACATAGGGCGAGAAGCCCTTGGCCGCGTCGCAGTAGAACCAGCGGGCGGAGGGCCCGTTCGGTGCGCCCTGCGGACGGGCGCCGGTCTCGGCGGTCCAGCCGCCGATGCAGGTCTTCACATAGGGATACAGGCCCTGCGGCCGCTCGCACCAGGCCAGGCCGGAGCTGGTCAGGGCCTCCGGCGGCGGCGCGTCCTGCGGCGGCGGACCCATCGGCACGGGCCGGAAGCCCGCGGCGCAGGTCTTCACATAGGGGAAGTAGGCGTAGGCGGCGTCGCAGTAGAACCACGACGGATAGCGCCGCGACATCTGGTCGGGCGTCTCCGGCGGCGGCGGGCGCCGCTCGTAGTCGGCGGTCTCGGCGCCCGGATAGTACTGCACGTAGGGCAGGGGATAGGGCGGCGCCGGATAGCCGGGGTACCAGTCGTCGGGCTGGATCACCACCCGTCCGTGGCGCACGGTTCCGCGCCAGTCCTGGGCCGCGGCGGGAGCGGCGGCCCCGGCCGCCAGCAGCAGGGTGAGCAACGGGGCGATGGCGAATCTCATCCGGTCCTCCAGGCTGGCGCCTCTTCATAACATGGTCCTGGGCTTAGGCCCCGCAATGACGGCGTTTGCCGGCCTTCATACGCCGTGAAAGGGGCGCGCCAGCCGCTTGCGACCCGCCCGTCGGCCTGCCATGTCAGCGCCATGGCCCAACCGTCCCAGACCGCCGCCCTGGTCCTCGCCGTCCTGCTCGCCGCCGGCCTCGCCGCGCCGGCCCTGGCCGCCCCGCCGTCGGACGGCAAGGACGCCTTCGGCGTGCCCATGGGCGCATCGGTGCGCAAGCTCGAGGGCGCCCGGTCGTTCAAGCCCGGGTGGTACCAGCTGGCCGCCCCGCCCAAACCCGACCCCCGCTTCGACAAGGTGGCGGTCGAAGCCTTCGCCGACACCGGCGTGTGCGTGGTCCAGGCCGTCAGCCCCGAAATCGCCGCCGACCCCACCGGCGCCAGGATCCGCCTGGCGATCGACCGCCTGGCTGACGATTTCTCCGCCGTCTACGGCCAGCCGCAGAAGCTCGACAGCTGCACGGGCGGCGCCTGCGTTTCGGACCTGTGGGGCGAGGACCTGCAGACCGGCGACCGCCGCTATGGCTACCGCTGGGCGCTGCACGACGCTAAGTCTAGAGAGGTGCGCGAGGTGTCGGTGATCGCCGTGGCCCACAGCGTCTCCAGCTACGTGTTCTTGGCCCAGTTCGACAGTGGCGACCTCACCGGCTGCCGGGCGAATGAGTTGGCGCTGGATCGCTGAGAGCGGGTGCGGCCGCCAGCTCTAGGCTCAGCCGCCAGGACCTAAGCGCGCGCCCGGGCGTTACGCGATGGTCGTCAATCGCGTGTCGCCTGGAGCGCCGCTCGCATCGTTTCCTGCTGATCGGCGAGGTCACCCAACATGTGCCACTCCGAGGCGAGCGCCTCCATCTCACGGACCAGGCCAGGGTCGGTGGTTGAATACGACGATTGGATGAGAGCCTCCGCCCGAGCGCGGCATTCCTCAGCGGACATCACAGTCGAGCCGCGCAGAAGGAACAGATTGTTGAAGCGCAAAGGCTTGCGCGTTCGCAGCCGAGCGCCGGCTGTTCTGTTCCAGGCCGGGGCCTGGAGTTCGTGTTTTCCGAAACGCTTTGGACAATCATCTATGGGCCTTGCACCAATCCGAATATTGACCTCTGGCAGACTTCGGCGTTTGGGGTCTGTCGCGGCGAGCACTTACGATTACGCAAATGCGCCGGACCCGAGGTGAGTGATGGCTGAATTCGCGCCCAACAATGCGCTGCTGCGATCGCTCTCGCCGGCGGACCTCGAAAAGCTCGAGCCGCACCTTCACCGCTTCGAACTGAAGATCGGCGCCACGCTCTATGAAATGGAGGATCCGGTGGACTGGGTCTATCTGCCGGAAGAGGGCCTGTTGTCGCTGATCATCGTCATGGTCTCGGGAGCGGCGATAGAGACCTCAATCGTGGGCCGCGAAGGCGGTGTCGGGTTCATCGAAGCCCTGGGCAGCGGAAAGCTGTTCAGCCGGGTGATCGTGCAGGTCCCGGGCTGGGCCTATCGCGTGCACGCCCAGCCCTATCGCGACGCTTTCAACTCCAGCGCCGCCATGCGCAGGGCCGTGCATCAGCAGATCGAACTGTTGCAGGCCGAGAGCCGCCAGGCGATCGCCTGCCACGGTCTGCACAAGGTGGGGCCGCGCTTCAATCGCTGGCTGCTGGAGTGCCAGGACTTGGCCGGCGGCATGAAGATCATGCCCCTGAAGCAGGAATTCCTCGCCGTGATGCTGGGAGTCTCACGCACCACGGTCACGCGGATCGCTCTGGCCGCCCAGAAGCGCGGTCTGCTGAAATATGTCCGCGGGTCTGTGGAGATCACCGATCGCGCGGGACTGGAAAGGGGCGCCTGCGAATGTCGCGCCTCGGTGAAGCATCTGCGCCGCGAACTGGAGCCAGATAGCGTACTGGGGGGCATTCCCGCCTCAGAATAGGGGACGGCCCCAAAGGTCAGTTCGCCATCCTCCCGAAAGTTCGAAACGTCGGCTCGCCCAACGGCCGCTCCGTCGCGCCGCTGCTTGTTGATGCGCGGCAGGGCGTACTCCATCTGGGGGCGGACTAGTCGCGCCGAAGCGCCTACTTGCTGATCCGCTGCAGCTCGTACTCCATCAGCCCCTCAACCGTGCGCAGGTGCTCGGCCAGGGCGTGCAGCACGGCGGGCTTGGGCGTCAGCATGGTGCCGCTGTATTCGAGGATGTCGCCGCCCTGCGAGCGGACATAGCTCAGCTCGCTCAGCGAGGCGCCGTGGGCCTTCAGCATCGCGCTGAGCGCCTCGCCGCTCGGGGCGGTGTCGGCCTTGAAGCGGAAGATCGACCAGACATAGACGTTGGCCGGCATGACTTGCTCGGCCCAGCGCAGCAGGATCAGGGTCGCCAATACCGCCGCCGTCGTCAGGGCGCCCGGGACAAAGGCCCCCGCGCCGAACAGCAGTCCGACCGCCGCCGTCGCCCAAACCGAGGCCGCCGTGGTCAGGCCCTGGATGTTGACCCCCGCGCGGAAGATTACTCCGGCGCCTAGGAAGCCGATGCCGGTCATCACGCCCTGGCCCAGCCGCCCGGCGTTGTCGACCGAGGCCGCCCCGTGGAACAGCTCCGGCTGCAGCAGCGGGATATAGCTCAGCATCACCGCGGCGGCGGAGGCGATGGCCACGATGCAGTGGGTGCGGAATCCGGCGGCGCGGCCGTGATAGCTGCGCTCGACGCCGATCAGCCCACCGGCCAGCCAGGCGGCGCCGAGGTTCAGGGCCATGTGCAGGTAAAGCGGCATGTCGCCTCCTGGCCCAGGCTAAGGCCCGCCGCCCCTCAGGGGCAATGGCCTTTAGATTCTCTGCACGGGCTTCGGGCGGGGCTTCGGTTGACTTGCGGCTTCAACCCGGCCAGACGAGGGGCCTCGGAATTTCCACCCTGGGATGGTCCTTGCTTCCTCGTTCGCCTAACTCGCAGCTGGCGGCCGCCCTGGTCCTGGGCGCCCTGACTCTGGGCGCTCTGACTCTGGCCGCCTGCAGCAAGCCCCCGCAGCGGCCGCAACAGACGCCCGAGGCCGGCTTCGTGGTCACCAAGACCCAGCCCGCGCCCCTCACCACCGAACTGCCTGGCCGCACCTCGCCCTTCGCCATCTCCGAAGTGCGCCCGCAGGTCGGCGGCATCATCCTGGAGCGGCTGTTCACCGAGGGCTCGAACGTCAAGAAGGGCCAGTCGCTCTACCGCATCGACCCGGCCACCTACCGCGCGACGGTCAACTCCACCACCGCCCAGGTCGCCAGCGCCGAGGCCAATCTGGCGTCGGTGAAGCTCAAGGCCGAGCGCTACGCCGAGCTGGTCAAGATCAAGGCCGTCAGCCAGCAGGACGCCGATGACGCCCAGGCGGCCTACCGCCAGTCCCAGGCCAGCGTGCGCCAGGCCCAGGCGGCGCTGGAGAACGCCCAGATCAACCTCGGCTACACCGACATCAAGGCTCCGATCTCCGGCCGGATCGGCGTCTCGGCCCTGACCCAGGGGGCCCTGGCCACCGCCGGCCAAGCCGCCGCCCTGACCACCATCCAGACGCTGGATCCGATCTATGTCGATGTCACCCAGTCCACCGCCGAGCTGCTTCGTCTGGAGAGCGAGCTCTCGAGCGGACGCGCCCGCCGCGCGGGCCCCCTGGCGGCCAAGGTCAGGCTGACCCTGGAGGACGGTTCGGCCTATCCGCTCGAAGGCAAGCTCCAGTTCACCGACGTCACCGAGGATCCCAATTCCGGCGCGGTGACGATCCGGGCGGTGTTCCCCAATCCCCAGGGCCTGCTGCTGCCGGGCATGTTCGTGCGCGCCCGGATCGCCGAGGCCGTCATCCCCGACGCCATCCTGGCGCCCCAGCAGGGCGTCAGCCGCGATCCCAAGGGCGGCGCCACCGTGCTGGTGATCAACGCCCAGAACAAGGCCGAGCTTCGGCAGATCGAGACCGGTCAGGCGGTCGGTCCCAACTGGCTGGTGACCAAGGGCCTCCAGCCCGGCGAAAAGGTGATCGTCGAAGGTCTCCAGCGCATCCAGCCCGGGATGGCCGTGCGCCCGGTTCCGGCCGGTTCGCCGCCGTCGCGCGCCGGACCGCCGCGAGTTCCTGGCCAGCAGGGCGGCGGCAGGCCGTAATCCATGTCCCGCTTCTTCATCGATCGGCCGATCTTCGCCTGGGTGATCGCCATCGTGATCATGCTGGCCGGCGCCCTGGCGATCTCGGCCCTGCCGATCGCCCAGTATCCGGACATCGCGCCGCCGCAGATCAACATCAGCGCCAACTATCCCGGCGCCTCGCCGGAGACCGCCGAGAACTCTGTTGTCCAGGTCATCGAGCAGCAGCTCACCGGGCTGGACGGCCTGGTCTATTTCAGCTCCACCACCGACGCCAATGGCGGCATCGGCATCAGCGCCACCTTCAAGGCCGGCACCAATCCCGACATCGCCCAGGTGCAGGTGCAGAACAAGCTGCAGCTGGCCCTGCCGCGCCTGCCCCAGGACGTGCAGCGCGCCGGGGTGTTCGTGCAGAAGGCCCAGGCCGGTTTCCTGATGATCGCCGCCGTCTACGACGAGAGCGGCCGCCTAGCCACCAGCGACATCGGCGACTACGTCGGCAGCCGCCTCTACGATCCGGTCAGCCGCATCACTGGCGTCGGCCAGGCCCAGATCTTCGGCGGCCAGTACGCCATCCGCATCTGGCTCGATCCGCTCAAGATGCAGCGCTACGGCGTCACCACCGACGACGTCAACGCCGCCATCCTCGCCCAGAACGCCCAGGTCGCCGCGGGCCAGCTCGGCGCCCAGCCCTCGATCCAGGGGCAGCAGCTCAACGCCCTGATCACGGCTCAGAGTCGACTCAACACCCCAGAGCAATTCCGAGCCATCGTGCTCCGGGGCGTCCAGACCGGCGCTGTGGTGCGCCTGCAGGACGTGGCCCGCGTGGAGCTGGGCAATGAGACCTACAACTGGCTGGCGCGCCTGGATGGGCATCCCGCCGCCGGCCTCGCCATCAATCTGGCGCCCGGGGCCAACGCCCTGCAGACGTCCGAGGACGTGAAGGCGACCATCGCCCGCCTGTCCGCCGGATTCCCGCCTGGGCTGAAGGTGCTCTACCCGATGGACTCCACGCCCTTCATCAAGATCTCGATCGACGAGGTCATCAAGACCCTGATCGAGGCCATCGCCCTGGTGGTGGTGGTGATGTTCGTGTTCCTGCAGGACTGGCGCGCGACCCTGATCCCCACCATCGCCGTGCCGGTGGTGCTGCTCGGCACCTTCGCCGTGCTCAAGGCCTTCGGCTATTCGATCAACACCCTGACCATGTTCGGCATGGTCCTGGCCATCGGCCTACTGGTCGACGACGCCATCGTGGTGGTCGAGAACGTCGAGCGGATCATGCGCGAGGAGGGGCTCAGTCCCAAGGAAGCCACCCGAAAATCGATGGACGAGATCACCGGCGCCCTGGTCGGCATCGGCCTCGTGCTGACCGCGGTCTTCCTGCCGATGGCCTTCTTCGGCGGGTCGACCGGGGTCATCTACCGCCAGTTCTCGATCACCATCGTCTCGGCCATGGTGCTGTCGGTGCTGGTGGCCCTGATCCTGACGCCGGCCCTCTGCGCCACCCTGCTCAAGCCTATCCCCAGGGGCGAGATCCACGAGAAGCGAGGCTTCTTCGGCTGGTTCAACCGCAACTTCGCCGCCTCCAACGAGAAGTACAACGCCACCCTGGCCAAGGTCCTGCACCGGCCGCTGCCGGCCCTCGTCGGCTATGGCGTGATCATCGTTATGCTGGGCGTGCTGTTCGTGCGCATGCCCACCAGCTTCCTGCCCAACGAAGACCAGGGCCTGATCATCAACCTGATCCAGCTGCCGCCGGGCGCCATCCAGTCGCGCGCGGTGGCGGTAGCCAAGCAGGGCGAGGCGTACTTCCAAAAGCAGGAGCCCAACACCGCCCATACCTTCGCGGTGAACGGCTTCAGCTACGCCGGGCCCGGCCAGAGCGCCGGCATGATGTTCATACGGCTGAAGGACTGGAGCGAGCGCAAGGCGGCCAAGGACCGGGCCCCGGCCATCGTCCAGCGGGCCATCGGCGCCTATTCGCGCATCCGCGACGGCCAGATCGTGGCCCTGCAGCCGCCCCCGGTGAACGGCCTCGGCAACTCCTCGGGCTTCGACATGGAGCTCGTCGACCGCACCGGCATCGGCCACGCCGCCCTGGTCCAGGCCCGGAACCAGTTGCTGGGCATGGCGGCCAAGGATCCGCTGCTGTCGCAGGTGCGCCCCAACGGCCAGGAGGATACGCCCCAGCTTCACGTCGACGTCGACCAGGCCAAGGCCGCGGCTCTCGGCGTGAGCCAGGCGTCGATCAATTCGATGCTGGGCACGGCGCTCGGCGGGACCTACGTCAACGACTTCATCGACCGCAACCGGGTCAAGCGCGTCTACGTCCAGGGCGACGCCCCGTTCCGCTCGGCGCCCGAGGACCTGAACCACTGGTACGTGCGCGGCTCGAACGGGACCATGACCCCGTTCTCGGCCGTCGCCTCGTCGCATTGGGTGCTGGGCCCCCAGCGCCTGGAGCGCTTCAACGGTCAGGGCGCCCTTGAGATTCAGGGTTCGCCCGCGCCGGGCAAGAGCTCGGGCGAGGCCATGAACGAGATGGAGAAGCTGGTGTCCCAGCTGCCGCAGGGCGTGGGCATCGAGTGGGTCGGCCTGTCGTACCAGGAGCGCCTTTCAGGTGACCAGGCGCCGGCGCTCTACGCCCTGTCGCTGCTCGTGGTGTTCCTGTGCCTGGCCGCGCTCTACGAGAGCTGGTCGGTGCCGATCTCGGTTCTGATGGTGGCGCCGCTCGGGGTTGTCGGGGCGGTGCTGGCCGCCTCGCTGCGGGGCCTGAACAACGACATCTATTTCCAGGTCGCCCTGATCACCACCATCGGCCTGTCGGCCAAGAACGCCATTCTGATCGTCGAGTTCGCCGAGGCCGCCGAGCGCGGGGGCAAGTCGGCGATGGAGGCGGCCAAGGAGGCTGCGCGCCTGCGCCTGCGGCCCATCCTGATGACCTCCCTGGCCTTCGTCGCCGGGGTCACGCCGCTGGCCATCTCCACGGGCGCGGGCGCCGGCAGCCAGAACGACATCGGCACCGGCGTGATCGGCGGCATGCTCACCGCCACCATCCTGGCGATCTTCATGATCCCGCTGTTCTTCGTGCTGGTGCGCGGCTGGTTCCGCGGGCGCAAGCCGAAGCCGCAGGAGGCGACGGCATGAAGCGCTTCGCCGGCCTTCTCCTCGCCGGGGCCGTGACCGCGGGCTGCACCCTCGATCCGGCCTACCAGCGCCCCGCGCCGCCGGTCCCGGCCGCCTTCCCGCAAGGGCCGAGCTACCCCAGCCTGCCGTCCACGGCGGGCGGCCCGTCCTCCTCGGCCGACGGCATCGCCTGGAGCGCCTTCTTCACCGATCAGGGACTCAAGGCGGTGATCCAGCAGTCGCTCGACAACAACCGGGACCTGCGCCTCGCGCTGGACAATATCGAACAGGCCGAAGCGCAGACGGCGACCCAGCGCTCGGCCCTGTTCCCCGCCGTCAACGCCTCGGGGTCTGAAATCTACCAGCAGGCGCCCAACACCTTCGTCCCCGGCGCCGGCTCGTTCCAGCAGCGATTCTACAGCGCCTCGGTCGGCTTCTCGAGCTGGCAGCTCGACCTGTTCGGCCGCGTCCGCAGCCTGACCCGCGCCGCCGCCGAGCAGGAGCTGGCCGCCGAGGACAACCGCCGCGCCGTGCAGATCAGCATGGTCGCCCAGGTCGCCACCGCCTGGTACGTATACGCCGCCGATCAGGACTTTCTCGCGGTGGCGCGCCAGACCTTGGCCGCCCAGGAATCCTCCCTGTCGCTGATCCAAGCGCGGGCCAACGCGGGCATCGCCTCCGACCTCGACCTGCGTCAGGCCGAGACCACCGTGCAGCAGGCCCGCTCGGACGTCGCCAACTTCACCACCAACCTCGCCCAGGCCGGGAACGCCCTGGACCTGCTGGTGGGGGCCCCGGTCGACCCTTCGCATCTGCCCAAGGCCTTGCCGCTGACGGGGGGGGTGATGGACCTCCAGCCGGGGCTGAGCTCCCAGGTCCTGCTGACGCGGCCGGACGTGCGTCAGGCCGAGCACCAGCTGCTGGCCGCCAACGCCAGCATCGGCGCGGCGCGGGCGGCCTTCTTTCCGCAGATCGGCCTGACCGGTCAGGTGGGCCAGGAGTCCACCGCCCTGGAGCGCCTGTTCGACGCCGCCTCGCGCACCTGGCTGTTCCAGCCCAGCGTCTCGGTGCCCATCTTCGCCGGCGGCCGCAATGTGGCGGGCCTGAAGTCCGCCAAGGCCCAGCGCGACGCCGCCCTGGCGCAATACGAGAAGGCGATTCAGAGCGCGTTCCGCGACGTCGCCGACGCTCTGGCCCGTCAGGGCACCATCGGCCAGCAGCTGGCCGCCCAGCAGGGCCTCGCCGGTTCGGCACAGCAGGCTCTCTTCCTGACCACCGCCCGCTACGAGCGGGGGACTGATCCCTATCTCAACGTCCTGGTCGCCCAGCGCACCGCCTACAGCGCCCAGCAGAGCCTGATCTCCACCGCCCTGATCCGCCTGACCAACGCCATCAGCCTCTACCGCGCGCTTGGCGGGGGAGAACGCGGTCCGCCGGGGCCGCCCCTGAGCGAAAACTGACCTCAGCCCGACAGGCCGTGAATTCCAACATCTTCCGGCGGCGAACGATTTCGTTTGCGGCGCATTGTTGCAAATAGGAAATCTTGGAGTACCTTCGTTATCGGTGAAGCTGTCCGTAGAGGCGGCTCTCCTGGAGGAAATGGCATGCTGCCTTCGGCAAGCCTCGCCGGCGCCATCGCCGGCATACTGACGGTCGCGGCCCTGGCCTCGCACGTCCTCATCGACGCCGCCTTCCGCTTGTTCGGCGGCTAGGGGCGCAGGCCGCCCGACCCCGGCGCCGCCCCTCTGACGGGCGCGGCGGGCCGGCCCTGTTCCCTGTCCAAACGGAACCTCGCGGTCAGCCAGGCGTTCAAGCGTGTGGCCCAGTCAGGGGAAAGTCCCCGATGGCCGGACCACGGGGAAACATCCATGAGCAGAATTCTTCTGGCGGCGTTTGCCGCCTCTCTCGTCGCGACCTCCGCTCCTGCCGCCTTCGCCCAGCCCGACCGCGACCGTGGCGGTCGCAACGAACAGGGCCGCGACCACGGTCAGTACCAGCGTCACGACGAATGGCGCAGAGGCGCCCGCATCCGCCACGAAGACTGGGACCGCGGTCACCCGATCGACTGGCGCGCCAATCACCTGCGCCGCCCGCGTCGCGGCTACGAGTGGCGTGAAGTCGACGGCAACTACGTGATGGCCGCCGCCGCCACGGGCCTGATCGTCAGCGCGATCGCCCACAGCCGCTAGTCGGCGACCTTCCGTCCGCCGCCGTGCGAGCGCGCTTTAGCGCGTCGCCTGCACGGCGCCGGCGGCGGGCTTGGGGTCCATCACGGGCCCTTCGTCTGGCTTGAGTCCGGCCGCCTTCATGGCGTCGGGGATGGTCACCAGAGCGGTGGCGTCGTCGGTGCTGAACGTCAGGGCGGCCGGCGTCGCCCTCTGCCCGGCCAGGTTCTCGAACCCGCCGGCGGGCGAAGCGTTGAACGCCACCGAGAACTTCCCCTGCGACGGCGCGGTGCACAGCAGGACGAAGGTCTTTTCGTCCGGCAGCAGCCGCGGCCGCGCCAGACACTGCGGATAGGCGTCCGCGCCCTTGGCGTAATCCCAGCCGTCCGGATCCATCTTCTGGTCGAAGGTCACCTTCAGGATCAGGGCGCCCGGCGCCACGCTCTTGCCCTCGGCCGGATAGGTGGCGACCACCTTCGGCAGGGTCGGCGCGGGCGCCGCCACCGTGATTCCCGTGAGCCGCGTTGGCGAGGACGTGGTCTGGCCCAGGACGGGCGTCGCCAGGGCGATAGCGGTCAGCGCAAGGACGGGCAGGGCGGAAACAGGCGTGCGGATCATCGGGCGAAAATAGCGCCTTGGATGGGTCCTATGTAAGGCGCTTTTCGTGTCGTAGTTTTGCGCCCGTCTCTTGCCCCGGATTCAAGCCGAACGCCTGAGGCTCGCCTCGATCACCCCGGCGATGCTGGCGGCGTTCAGCCCCGCTTCGTCGTACTGCCGCTGAGGGTCGTCGTGGTCCTGGAAGCGGTCGGGCAGGGTCAGGGTGCGCAGGGCCAGTCCCGCGTGGGCCAGTCCGTTGTTGACCACGAAGTCCAGTACATGGCTGCCGAAACCGCCCACCGAACCGTCCTCCACGGTCACCAGCATGCGATGGGTGCGGGCCAGGCGCCGGATCAGCTCGCGGTCCAGCGGCTTGGCGAAGCGCGCGTCGGCCACCGTGCAGGAGACGCCATGCGAGGCCAGGTGGTCGGCGGCGGCCAGGGCCGCGTGCAGGCGCGTGCCGAAGCACAGGATCGCCGCGTCCTTGCCCTCGCGCACCACGCGCCCTCTGCCGATGGTCAGCACCTCGCCGCGCTCGGGCATGGCCACGCCCACGCCCTCCCCGCGGGGATAGCGGAAGGCGATTGGGCCGGAGTCGTGGGCGGCGGCGGTGGCCACCATGTGCTTGAGCTCAGCCTCGTCGGAGGCGGCCATCACCACCATGTTCGGCAGGCAGGCGAGATAGGCCACGTCGAAGGCGCCCGCGTGGGTCGCGCCGTCGGCGCCAACCAGTCCCGCCCGGTCGATGGCGAAGCGCACCGGCAGGTTCTGGATCGCCACGTCGTGCACGATCTGGTCGTAGCCGCGCTGCAGGAAGGTCGAATAGATGGCGCAGAACGGCTTCATGCCTTCCGTCGCCAGGCCGGCGGCGAAGGTCACCGCATGTTGTTCGGCGATGCCCACGTCGAACATCCGCTCGGGGAAGGCGCGCTCGAACAGGTCCAGCCCCGTGCCCGAGGGCATGGCCCCGGTGATCGCCACGACGCGTGGATCCTCGGCGGCCTCCTGGATCAGGGCCTCGGCGAACACCCGGGTGTAAGTCGGGGGCTTGGGCGCCGACGACTTGGCCTGCTGGCCCGTCGCCACGTCGAACTTGCCCACCGCGTGGCCCTTGTCCGCCGAGGTCGACGCCGGGTGGTAGCCGTGGCCCTTCTGGGTGACCACGTGCAGCAGCACGGGGCCCGTCTCGTGGTCGCGGATGCGCTCCAGTTCGGGAACCAACTGATCCAGGTCGTGCCCGTCGATCGGGCCGAGGTAGGTCATGCCCAGGGCCTCGAACAGGCTGGCCGGGCGGTCGGTCTGGCCCGACGCCGTCAGGCTGCCGAGGTGATGCGACAGGGCGCCCACGGGCCCGGCGATCGACATGGCGTTGTCATTGAGGATCACCAGCATCCGGCTCTTCAGGGCGCCGGCGTTGTTCAGCGCCTCATAGGCCATGCCGGCGGTGATGGCGCCGTCGCCGATCACCGAGATCACATGGTTGTCGCCGCCCATCAGGTCCCGCGCCACGGCCATGCCCAGGCCGGCCGAGATCGAGGTCGAGGAATGGGCGGCCCCGAACGGGTCGTATTCGCTCTCGCTGCGCTTGGTGAAGCCCGACAGGCCGCCGCCCTGGCGCAGGGTGCGGATGCGCTCGCGGCGCCCGGTCAGGATCTTGTGCGGATAGGCCTGGTGGCCGACGTCCCACACCAGCCGGTCGCGGGGAGTGTCGAATACATAGTGCAGGGCGACGGTCAGCTCGACCACGCCCAGCCCCGCGCCCAGGTGCCCGCCGGTGACCGACACCGCCTCGATGGTCTCGTCGCGCAGTTCGTCGGCGACCTGCCTCAGGTCGGCTCGGTCCAACTTGCGGAGCTCGTCCGGCGTGGGGATCTGGTCCAGAAGACTGTTACGCGGAAACGCCATCTCAACTCGCTCGGTCCAGCAGATAGGCCGGCAGGCCCGCCAGGTTGTCGGCCTTGGCGCCATAGCCCGCCACAGCCTGCCGCGCGCTCTCGGCCAGGCGCGCGCATTCGGCCTTGGCGCCTTCGACGCCCATGATCGACACCAGAGTCGCCTTGCCGGCGTCCTGGTCCTTGCCCACGGCCTTGCCCGCCTGCTCCACTGTGCCGGTCACGTCGATCAGGTCGTCGGCGATCTGGAAGGCCAGGCCCATGTCGCCGGCGTAGGCGTGGAGATTGGCGAAGTCCTGCGGCCCAGCCTGCGCCAGCCGCGCGCCGGCCTGGCACGAGAACTCGAACAGGGCGCCGGTCTTGCGCGCCTGCAGCTCGATCACCTCTTTCGCGCCGAAGCTGTGGTTCGGCGCCGCGATGTCCATCATCTGGCCGCCGATCATGCCCTCGTGGCCGCCGGCCTTGGCCAGGTCCATCACCAGGGCCGCGCGCACCGCGCCGTCCGGATGGGTGGCCTCGCCGGCCAGAATCTCGAAGGCGATGGTCAAGAGGGCGTCGCCCGCCAGGATCGCGGTGGCTTCGTCGAAGGCCTTGTGCGTGGTCGGACGCCCGCGGCGCAGGTCGTCGTCGTCCATCGCCGGCAGGTCGTCGTGCACCAGGGAATAGGTATGCAGGCACTCGATGGCGCAGGCCACCCGCATCGCCCGTTCGCGCGGCGCGCCGAACAGGGCCGCGGTCTCCAGCACCAGGAACGGCCGCAGACGCTTGCCGCCCGCCTGCACGGCGTAGCGCATCGCCTCCTGCACGCGGCCATGGAAGCCGTGCGGCTGGGGCAGAAGCTGGTCGAGCGCCTGGTCGACGTCCGCCGCGCTCCGGCGGACAGCATCGGCGAGGGTCAAGCGCCGGTCCCCACGGCTGGGGTGCAGTGCGGCAGGGTGAGAAGCGCCATGGAAACTCGCTAGGGGTGGGTCCGGGGGCGGGCGACGGGCCGCCCGGCGTCCTGAATCGACTCGGGCCGACGATTCACGCGCCCGCCCCGAGTACGCCGGAATGGTACCGACCGGCAAGGAATTGGTCCACCTGAGCCGTTGCACGTGCGCCTTGGCCGCAGCCGCCGTGAAATTCTGTCCGCCTATTGATTGTCCGCCCGCCAATGCTAAACCGGCCCCATGGGATCGTGCCGTGCGCCCTTCAGAAAGACGGCGTGCGCAGTCGGCGCCGCCATGCTCCTCGTTGTCCCGGCGACGGGGCGCGCCGCCACAGCCGACGACCCGCTCGAAGGGTTCAATCGCGGCCTCTACGCGATCCATCGCGGCCTCGACCACTGGATCTTCCGACCGGCCGCCATGGCCTACGCCGCCGTCCTGCCTGCGCCGGTGCGCAAGGGCTTCCGCAACATCATAAACAATCTCAAGGAGCCGGGGATCGCCTTCAACGACCTGATCCAGGCTCATCCGACCCGCGCCGGCAAGACCACGGCGCGGTTCGTGATCAACTCCACCGTCGGCCTCGGCGGCCTGATGGACATCGCCCACGACGCCGGCCTGCCCTATCACGAGAACGGCTTCGGCACCTCGGCGGGTCGCTGGGGCATCACCCCGGGCCCCTACCTGTTCATCCCCTTCGTCGGCCCGACCAATTTCCGCGACCTGCTCGGTCAGATGGCCGACATCGCCACCGATCCTTTGGGCTGGCGGCCGTTCAGCAACGGCCAGGTGATCTACGGCCGCGCCATCGTCGACGGGCTCGACCAGCGGGCCAGCGCGGACGCCCAGTTGCAGGCGATCGACAACATGTCGACCGATCCCTACGCCAGCCTGCGCTCGCTCTATGAACAGAACCGCACCGGCCAGATCAGCGACGCGGTCACCGGCGTTCCCGGTTCGGCCCAGCCGCCGCTGGACGACCTGCAGGATCCCGGGGCGGCTGCGCCTGCCCCCGCGCCGGCCGACGCCCCCGCGACCGCCACGCCCAAGCCCTCGCCCAGCGCCGCCGTCGACCGGGCGATCGAGGACCTGATGACACGGCCGCTGCGCATGGTCTCCGGCTCGTCCCTGGACGCCCCCCCGCGGGCGGGGTGACAGGAGCGCCGCCATTGAGCGCCGACAAGGTCCTGGTGACCGGAGCGAGCGGCTTCGTCGGCTCGGCCGTGGCGCGGGCCCTGCTGGCGCGCGGCCACAAGGTCACGGTGCTGGTGCGCGCCTCCAGCCCCCGCACCAATCTCGACGGCCTGCCCTTCGACATCGCCGTGGGCGACATGACCGACCAGGCGTCGGTCGAGGCGGCTGCGAAGGGCGCCCGCTACCTGTTCCACGTCGCCGCCGACTACCGCATCTGGGCCCGGGACCCCGAGGAGATCGTGCGCGCCAACCGCGAAGGCACGAGGGCGGTGATGCGGGCGGCCAAGGCGGCCGGGGTCGAGCGGATCGTCTACACCTCCTCGGTGGCCACCCTGGGCCCCGCGCCCGGCGCCGACAGGAACGCCCCCGCCGACGAGACTAACCCCCTGACGCCCGAGACCGCCGTCGGCGCCTACAAGCGCTCCAAGGTCATCGCCGAGCGGCTGGTGGAGAAGATGGTGGCGGAGGAGGGCCTGCCGGCCGTCATCGTCAATCCCTCGACCCCCATCGGCCCGCGCGACGTCAAGCCCACCCCCACGGGGCGCATCATCGTCGAGGCGGCCACCGGCAAGGCGCCCGCCTTCATAGACACCGGCCTCAATCTGGCCCACGTCGACGATGTGGCCGAGGGCCACTTGCTGGCGCTGGACAAGGGCAGGATCGGCGAGCGCTACATCCTCGGCGGCCAGGACGTGACTCTGCGCCAGTTCTTCGCCGACATCGCCGTGATGTCTGGCCGCAAGCCGCCCACGGTCGAGCTGCCCCGAGGTCCGCTCTACCCGCTCGCCTACATCTTCGAGGCCGTCGCCCAGATCACCGGCAAGGAGCCGCAGCTGACGGTGGACGCGCTCAACATGGCCAAGCGGCGGATGTTCTTCACCTCGGCCAAGGCGGAGGCCGAGCTCGGCTACACGGCGCGCCCGTACCAGGAGGCCATCGCCGACGCCATGGCCTGGTTCCGCGAGCACGGCTACATCCGATGACCGCCCCGGCGATGACGGCCCTCGTGGTCCTGGGCGTCCTGCCGCTGCTGATCTGGCTCGGCCTGCTCCTGGCTCACGGCCGGTTCTGGACGGCCAGCGAGCGTGACGACCGCGCCGCGCCGCCCGAGCCCGCATCCTGGCCCTCGGTGACCGCCGTGGTCCCCGCCCGCGACGAGGCCGACGTGATCGCCCGCTCGGTCGGCTCGCTCCTGGCCCAGGACTATCCGGGCGACTTCCGCGTGATCCTGGTCGACGACTCATCCTCCGACGGCACCGCCGCCGCCGCCCATGCCGAAGCTGAGCGCCTCGGCCGCTCGGCTCGCCTGGAGGTGCTCGCCGGCGAGCCCCTGCCGGCCGGCTGGACCGGCAAGCTGTGGGCCGTGCACCAGGGGACGCTGCACGCCGAGGCCGCGGCCCCCAAGTACCTCTGGCTCACCGACGCCGACATCGGCCACGCGCCCGACAACCTGCGCGCCCTGGTCACCCGCGCCGAGGCCGGCGGGCTGGTGCTCACCTCGCTGATGGCCGAGCTGCACTGCGCCACCTTCGCCGAGCGCTTCCTGATCCCCGCCTTCGTGTTCTTCTTCCAGATGGTCTACCCCTTCGCCCGGGTGAACCGGCCGGGCCCCACCGCGGCGGCGGCCGGCGGCGTGATGCTGGCGGACCGCGAGGCGCTCAAGAGGGCAGGGGGCATCGCCTCAATCCGAAAAGCTTTGATCGACGACTGCGCCCTGGGCGCCCTGATGAAGAAGCAGGGCCCGATCTGGCTCGGCCTGACCCATGGCGCAACGTCGCTCAGGCCATACGAGACCATCGGCCAGATCGGCAGGATGGTGTCGCGCTCGGCCTACGCCCAACTGGACTATTCACCGGTCAAGCTGATCGGCGTGGTGTTCGGCATGGCCCTGGTCTACATGGCCCCCATCGCGGCGATCCTCATGGGCGGGACGCCGGCCGTGTTCGGATTGGCGACCTACCTCGTGATGGCCATCTCGTTCCAACCCATGCTGCGTTTCTACCGCGTCTCGCCGCTCTGGGGCTTGACCCTGCCCGCCATCGGCCTGGCCTACACCCTGTTCACGGTGCAGTCGGCGGTGCAGATGTGGCGCGGCAAGGGCGGCCTGTGGAAGGGCCGCGCCCAGGCGATCGCCTCATGAACACGGCCGCCCTGGATGTCGCCGCCGAGGACCTGGCCTCGGGCAAGGGCTCGACCGACGAGAACTTCCCGGTGGCCTCGCACCTGATCGCGCCCAGGTTCCGCCCGCCGGTGATGGCCTTCTACCGCTTCGCCCGGGCCGCCGACGACGTGGCCGACAACGCCCTGGCCGAACCCGCGACCAAGCTTGAGCTGCTCGAAGCCCTGCGCGCCAGCCTCACCGGCGAGGGCGGCGACGCGCCCGAGGGCCGCGACCTGCGCAAGGTGCTGATCGACAGGGGCCTCACCGACCAGCACGCGCTGGACCTGCTCGAAGCCTTCCGCCGCGACGTCGTCAAGCTGCGCTACGACAGCTGGGACGACCTGATGGACTACTGCCGCTACTCCGCTTCGCCGGTGGGCCGCTTCGTGCTCGACGTGCACGGCGAGAGCCGCGATCTGTGGCCGATGAACGACGCCCTGTGCAACGCGCTGCAGGTGATCAACCACCTGCAGGACTGCGGCAAGGACCGCCGCGAGATCGACCGCGTCTACATCCCTCTCGACCGCCTGGCCGCCGCCGGCATCGGGGTGGAGTCGCTCGACGAGCCCAAGGCCTCCCCCGCGCTCAGGGCGGTGATCCGCGCCCTGGCTCAAGACACCATGCGCCTGCTCGATGTCTCCCGTCCCTTCGCCCGCGGGATCAGGGACGGTCGGCTCGCGCTCGAAGTCGGGGTGATCCAGGCCCTGGCCGAGGACCTCTGCCGCGGACTGATGGCGCGCGATCCCCTGTCTGAACGGGTGCATCACGACAAGGCCAGGATGGGCGCCATCGCGCTCGGCGCCATGCTCAAGACCAGCGTCTCCCGGCTGGGAGGCAGGCGATGAGCGAAGGCTCCGGCATCGCGCCGCTCGATCTGGAGGCCCTGTGGGCCAAGGTGCGCCAGAGTTCGTTCTACGCGGCCATGAAGACCATGCCGCCGAAGGAGCGCGAGGCGATGTTCGCCATCTACGCCTTCTGCCGCGCGGTCGACGACATCGCAGACGACCAGCAGGGCGACCGGGCCGCCCGCACCGCCGCCTTGAACCTGTGGCGCGCCGCCCTGGATAAACTCTACGCCGGCTCCGATCCCGGCATGGCCGCCTTCCTCGCCGAACCCGTCAGGGGCTTCGGCCTGGAGCGCGCGGATTTCGAGGCGATCATCGACGGCATGCAGATGGACGTGGACGCCGACATCGTGGCCCCCGATCACGCTGCGCTCGACCTCTATTGCGACCGCGTCGCCAGCGCCGTCGGGCGGCTGTCGGTCAAGGTGTTCGGCATGGAGCATCAGCCGGGAATCGACCTCGCCCACCATCTCGGTCGGGCCCTGCAGCTGACCAACATCCTGCGCGATCTCGACGAGGACGCCGGCATCGGCCGGCTCTATCTGTCCAGCGACGCCCTGGCCATCGCCCAGCTTCCGGTCTCCGATCCCGTCACCGTGGTCGCCGACCCCCGCATCGACGTCGCCGCCCGCCAGATCGCGGCCGAGGCCATGGGCCATTACGAGGCCGCCGACCGGGTGATGAAGGCCGCCAAGGGCCAGCTCAAGGCCCCGCGCCTGATGGGCGCCGCCTACGGCCGAATCCTCAAGCACATGCTGGTCCAAGGCTGGAAGCCGCCTCGCAGCCGCGTGAGCCTCAGCAAGGGTGAGAAGCTGTGGGTCCTGGCCCGCTATGGGCTGATGCGGTGACGCGCACGGTGCATGTGGTGGGCGCCGGCATGGCCGGGCTGTCCGCCGCCACCATCCTGGCCGAGCGCGGAGAGCGCGTGATCCTTTCGGAGGCCGCCGCCCAGGCGGGCGGGCGGTGCCGCTCCTACTTCGATCCGCAGCTCGGCATGACCATCGACAACGGCAATCACCTTGTCCTGTCGGGCAACCGGGCGGTGCAGGCCTATCTCAAGCGCATCGGCGCCTCCGACGGTCTGGCCGGTCCAGACAAGGCCGAGTTCGCCTTCTTCGATCTGCGCGACGGCGCCCGCTGGACCATGCGCCCCAGCGACGGCCGCATCCCCTGGTGGATCTTCCAGCCCTCCCGCCGCGTGCCCGGCACGAAGGCCGCCGACTACGCCGTCCTGGCCAAGTTCATGTCCCGCCATCCCGGCAAGCGCATGGACGAGGTTGTCCGCGCATCCGGCCCCCTGTGGGAAAGGATGCTGCAGCCGGTCATGCTGGCGGTGCTCAACACCGATCCCGCCGAGGGCTCGATGGACCTGGCGGGCGCGGTGGTGCGCGAGAGTCTGGCGCTCGGCGGCATGGCCTCCCGGCCGCGCATCGCCTCTCCGACCCTGGCCGCCGCCTTCGTCGAGCCCGCGCTCGACTACCTCGAGGCGGAAGGCGTCGAACTGCGCCTGCGCCGCTCGCTCAAGGCCATCGAGACCGGCGAGGGCAGGGCGACCGCGCTTCAGTTCGCCGATGGCCTCGTCGCGCTCGGCCCCGAAGACCGCGTGATCCTCGCCACGCCGCCCGCCCCGACCCAGGGCCTGCTGCCGGGTCTCAAGGTCCCGGGCGACTTCCGCGCCATCGTGAACGCCCACTTCGCCCTGCCCCAAGGCTTCGACTGGACCTCCGCCGCGGCCATGACCGGACTGATCGGCGGGACGGCGGAATGGGTGTTCGTTTTCCACGACCGCATCTCGGTGACCGTCTCCGGCGCCGACCGTCTGGTCGACGACGACCGCGAGGACCTCGCCCGGCGCCTGTGGGCCGATGTCGCCCGCACGCTCGACCTCGGCGCGGGCCCGCTCCCCGCCTGGCAGATCGTCAAGGAGAAGCGCGCCACCTTCGCCGCCACCCCCGCGGTCGACGCGATGCGGCCGGACGCCCGCGCGTCCGGGCTGTCGAACCTGATCCTCGCCGGCGACTGGACCCAGACCGGCCTGCCCGCGACCATCGAGGGCGCCCTGCGATCCGGCGAGACGGCGGCAGGGTTGATCCAGCCGGTGCTGTGACGCCCATCACACCCCGGCGGCGCTCCGCGCGCTCATAAGGGATCGCCGCTTGACCGGTGTCGGGGCGGCGGATCGGCGCCATGCAGCGGACATTGCACCTATGAACGCACGCGGCCTGCTCTCGGACAGGGTCGCCTCGCACCTGCGTTGGTTGCAGCGGTTAAGGCTGATAGAGTTTTTTCCACCTATCGGGGGGGATGTATTGGGGGGCAGCGGTCGTATCGGCGAGCGAGCGGGCGGTTCCCGGACGCCGGAGGACATCGCCGCCGCCCTGGCGCGCAATCCCGTCTTCGCCGTCCTTTCCGACCAGCGCCGCCAATACCTCGCGAAGGCCGGCGCCCCGATCCGTCTGGAGCCGGGCGCCCCTCTGTTCCTGATCGGCGACGAGGCGGACGCGGTGTTCGTCGTGCTCTCCGGCGAGGTCGACATCGCCGTGCCCACCGCCGACGGCCGCGACGTCTGGCTGGCCAAGCTGGGCGCCGGCGCCCTGGTGGGCGAGATGGGCGTGCTGGACGGCGGCGCCCGCTCGGCGGACGTGCGGGCCGTGCCGCGCACCGAGCTGTGGCGCATCGGGCGCCAGGCGGTGATCCAGACCCTGCGGGAAGAGCCGTCCTCGGCCCTCGAACTGCTGGCGATGATGGCCCGCCGCCTGCGGCTGACCGACCTCCTCCTGCAGGAAACGGCGATGCTCGATCTCGGCGGCCGGCTTGCCCGCCTGCTGCTGGAGGCGGACGGCGCGACCGTGGCGCTTTCCCAAAGCGAGATGGCCCGCCTGATCGGCGCCTCGCGCGAGCGGGTCAACCGCAAGCTCGCAGCCTGGCGCGCCGAGGGCTGGATCGACGTCGGCGCCTATGGCGTGAAGCTGCTGAATCGCACGGCCCTTACGACCTCGGCGAGCCTGGCGCCCCAGGTATGAGCCGCCCCGCGCCCGAAGCCCCCGGGCCCCGGAAGCTGGCCAGCATCGTGGCGATCGACGTGGCTGGCTATTCGCGCCGGACCGAGGCCAACGAGGAGGCGGCCATCGCGGCCGTGGCGGCTCTGCGCGAGCGCGTGCTCGACTGCGCCGAGGCCCACGGCGGTCGGGTGTTCAACACCGCCGGCGACGGCTTCATGCTGGAGTTTCCCACCGCTTCGGGCGCCCTGGCCGCCGCCGAGGAGATCGCCGTCGCGGGCGACCCCCCGGTGCGGGTCGGCGTGCACCTGGGCGAGGTCTCGCTGACCGCGTCGGGCGACATCCTGGGGCACGGGGTCAATGTCGCCGCCCGTATCCAGCAGATGGCCGCGCCGGGCGCGGTGCTGGCCTCCGGCGACGTCAAGCGGGCGATCCGCGGGCCGTTGGGCGACCGGCTCAAGCCCCAGGGCAGCGTCAGGCTCGACAAGATGAGCGAGACCCTGCCGGTGTTCGCGCTCTCCCCGGCCGAAGGGGGCAAGGCGAAGGGCAGGCGGCAGAATCTCGCCCTGCCCATCGCCGTGGGATCGGTGGCGGCGGCGGCGCTGGTCGTCGCCCTGGGCGCCTGGCTGGTCCTCAACGTCCTGGAGCGGCGCCCGCCCGGGGAGCCGCGCGTCGCCATCATGCCGTTCGGCGTCCTGGGTAGGCGTCGGGCCTGGGCGACTTCGTGGTGGGGCTGCAGGATCAGATCACCGGCGCGATGAGCGCCAACGAGGTTCGCACCGTCTCGCACGCCGACAGCGCCACCCTGCGGGGCGCCGACGCCGGCCAGGCGTTCAAGCGGCTCGGCGTGACGCTGCTGCTCGACGGGACCGTCCAGCAAAGCGGCCAGTCTCTGAACGTCCGGGTCCATCTGGACGACCCGCGTCAGCACGTGACCCTGTGGACGGCCAGCCTCTCCGGCCCGGCGAACGCCGCCCAGGACCTCCAGCTGCGCATCGCCACCGAAGTTACCAGCGTCCTGCTGTGCGCCGACGGCCTGCAGCGAAGCCCCTCGGCGCCGCGGGATACGGACACCATCGCTCTGTTCTTCCACGCCTGCGACCTGTCGGAGAACCTGTGGGCCGACGCCCAGCGGCCGGAGCAGGAGCTCAACGCCCTGCGCCAGGTGATCGCCCGCGCGCCGGGGTTCGCGAAGGGTCACTCCAGGCTGGCCTACATCCAGGGGGCCAGGGTCCGATACGCCATGGACGGCCATGACGCGGCGCGCTTCAAGGAGGCCTTGTCCGAGGCCAATCGCGCCTTGCAGATCGATCCCAACGACGGCGACGCGTGGCTGGCGCTGTCGCTGCTGCAGCCGATAACGGCCTACCAGGAACGCGAGAAGCTTCTGGTCCGCGGACTGGCCGGCGCGGCGACCAACCAGAATTTGCTGCGCCGCTACGCCGAGCTTCTCGCGGAGGTCGGCCGCATGCAGAGCGCCGCGGCCTACGCCGCTCGCGCGGCCGCCAGCGCCCCGCTGGACGCGGAGTCGGTGGTCGACAAGGCGCTTCTGGAGGCGGCAGCCGGGGCCGCCCGCGTCGCCCAGGGGGACATCGCGGACGATCTGCGCACCTGGCCCACCTCGCCGGTGATATGGACCGATGCGGTCTTCGTCGACATGTGGTCGTCCGACTGGGACCTCGCCGACGCCCAGCTGAACCAGCCCAATCTGGCGTCCACGACGAAGCCGGTCGACTTCATGCGGACCTGCGTCGACGCGCTACGGACCCGGGACCCGGCCAGGCTCGCCGCCGCCAAACGGGATGTTCGCACCAACGGTTCCGACGATCAGGTCACGCTTCACTGGGCGATCCAGTGTCTGGGTCAGCTCGGCCAGGTGGACGCGGCCTTCGAACAGATCTCGCGGTACCAGCCCGAGGCCTATGGGTACGAAGGCCCGGCCGTGTTCTTCTATCCTTCGTTGGGCAGCGTGCGCCGCGACCGCCGGTTCATGCCGCTGATGGCGAGGCTGAAGTTGACCGACTACTGGCGCGCCACCGGCAAATGGCCCGACTTCTGCGCCGAGCCGGGCCTGCCCTACGACTGCAAGGCCGAGGCGGCGAAGCTCGCGGGCGTTAGGCATGGCTGAGGCCGCATCCGGGCGCAAGCTGGCCAGCATCGTCGCGATCGACGTGGCCGGGTACTCCCGCCGCACCGAAGCGGATGAAGAGGCGGCGATCCGGGCCGTGACCGCGCTGAAGCGGCTCGTGTCGGCGGCCGCTGCGGCCCATGGCGGGCGGGTGTTCAACACCGCCGGCGACGGCTTCATGCTGGAATTCCCGTCCGCCTCCAGCGCCCTGGCGGCGGCGGAGGAGATCGCCGCAGCCGGCGTTCCTCCCGTACGCGCGGGTGTGCATCTTGGCGACGTGTCGGTCACCGAGACCGGCGACATCCTGGGGCACGGAGTCAATGTCGCCGCCCGCATCCAGCAGATGGCCGCGCCCGGTGCGGTGCTGGCCTCCGGCGACGTCAAGCGCGCGATCCGCGGGCCCCTGGGCGACCGGCTCAAGCCCCAGGGCAGCGTAAAGCTCGACAAGATGAGCGAGACCCTGCCGGTGTTCGCCCTGTCCCCCGCCGAGGGCGGCAAGGCCAAGGGACGGCGAAGGAGCCTGCAAACGCCTGTCGTGGCCGCCGTCGGCATGCTGGTGCTGTCCCTCGCGGGTCTGAGCCTTTGGCTCGCCCGCGGCGCCTGGCCGGGAGGTCGGCCGACCGAGGCGCGGGTGGCCATCCCGCCGCTGCAGATTCTGGGCGCAGGGCCCGGACTACGCGACTTCGCCGACGGCTTGAGAGACCAGATTCTCAGCGTCATGAGCGTCAACAAGGTGCAGACGGTGTCCCGATCCGACAGCGATGCGCTGCGGGGCCCGGATCGCAGCCGTATCGCCGCAGGACTGGGCGTCACGCTGCTGCTCGACGGCACGGTGCAGGGCGACGGACGAACCACTGGAGTGCGCATCCACCTCGAGGATCCGCGCCGGCACGTGACCCTGTGGACCGCCAGCCTCGAAGACGACGCGGAACAGACTCCCTCCCTCGGGCGGCAGGTGGCGGCCAAGATCACCAGCGTTCTGCTGTGCTCGGCCGACCTGCAACAGGCGCCGTCGGCGCCGACGGACGCCGACACTCAGGTTCTGTTCTTCCACGCCTGCGACCTGTCGCAAAACATGGAGGGCAACCTGCAGCGCCGTGAACAGGTGCTGGACGCCCTGAGGCAGGTCATCGTGCGTGCGCCCAACTTCGCGCGCGGTCATTCCAAGATCGCCAGCGTCCTGGCCGACAGGTACCGGTTCGTGCCCCAGGATCAGGGACCCGAGCGGTTGCGGGAAGCGTCCTCAGAGGCGAAGCGCGCGCTCGCCATCGATCCAAACGACCCCGACGCCTATCAGGCGCTTTCCTTGCTTCGCCCGGTCACCGATTTCGCGGAGCGGGAGAGGTTGTTGTCCCGCGGCCTCGCCGGCGCGCCGGCCAATGCGGGCCTGTCGTTCCGATATGCCCAATTTCTCGCGGAGGTTGGCCGCATGAACGACGCGACGACCTCCGCCGTGCGCGCTGTCGCCTATGCGCCGCTCAATCCTGGATTCGCCGCCGCCGCCCCCTATTACGGCGCAGCATCCGGCGGAATTGCTGAGCCGGAGACGAGCGTGGCCGAGGTGCAGCGGACCTGGCCTGACTCCGCCGCAGCTTGGTCCTACGGCTTGTCCATCGCCATGTGGGCGGGCCATTCGGACAGGGCCATGGCGATGATCAACTCACCGCCTTGGTTCCAGGCGCCCGAGAGCCTCCGGCATTGGAAACTCTGCGTGACCGCGATGCAGTCTCCTGACCGAGCCTCGATCGCCGGCGCCGAGCGCGACGCGATCGCTGACAGCTACACAAATCAGAACAATCTGCGGTCAGACCTTCAGTGCCTGTCCATGTTGGGCAGGGTGGACGCCGCTTACGCCGTTTCCGAGCGCTACCAGCCCGAAATCTACGCCTTCGATGGCTCCGGCATATTCTTCTTCCCATCCACCGCCGCGATGCGGCGCGATCCGCGCTTCATGAAGCTGGCGGCGAAGATCGGCCTGGTGGACTACTGGCGATTGACCGGCAAATGGCCCGACTTCTGCGCCGAGCCGGGCCTGCCCTACGACTGCAAGGCCGAGGCGGCGAAGCTCGCGCACGGGCGTGCCGACTGAGAGTCCGCCCAAACAGAAGGCCGGTCCAACGCGCTTGCGCTGGACCGGCCTCGATGACTGCGACGAGCGTTGAGCCGTGATCAGCGGTTCTTGTGATAGAGGGCGCTGACCCCCGGATTGTTGACGCTGGCGACGGCCCGGTCGGCGGCCTGCTGCGTGCAGGACTTGTAGAACTTGGCGTCTTGCAGGTCCCGGGTCTGGGCCTCCGGGCCGCACACCACCTTGGCCGCTCCGCTGATCCGCTGCAGCAGGGTCCGCGCGCCGGCCTCGCGGCCGAGATCCAGGTCGGCGTAGGACACCGTCTTGGAGTGGGTCTCGGTATCGGCGGGGCCGTGCCCCTGCACCACGATCTCCTGGACGGCGGTGGATTGGGCGAAGGCGGCCGGCGCCGCGAGGCAGGCCGAAAAGGCCGCCGCAAGAAAAAGCGATGCTGATCGCACGGACATGGTCGAACTCCCTTTTTGCTTGTCGCATTGGCGACGCCAGCAACATCCGCCGTTTCCGCCGGCGTCCTTGTGACCCCCGTCACCCTGCGGCGAAGCTGGAAGGCGCACCCTGCAGGTCATCGAAGCCCGATCTCAGGAGGATTCCGGCCATGGTCACGGTCGTTGAAAGATTTGCTCAGCTCGAGCACGAGCTGCTGCATGAGCGCTTCGCCGACTTCGAGCGGGCTGTGCTGCAGGACAACATCGTGCTGTGCGACGCCAAGTCGGGCGTGCTGCTCGCGTTCGGCGGGGCGATGGTGATCTTCTGCATCGACGCCTTCGTCAACGGACGCGCCGCGGGCGGCGGCGCTCTGCACCAGGCGGCTAACGCCCTGTTCCTGATTTCGGCGGCCGGCTTCCTGATCTCCTGCCACTTCTCCCTGACCACCGTCCTGCCCCGGCTGCGCCGCGGGCGCGAGGACCACATCTTCTGGGAGGCCCCGGTGTTCGACCTTTCGGTCGACGACTACGTGGTGAAGATGGAGGGGCTCGACGCCGTCATGGAGCGCCACGACAAGCTGGGGCATCTGCACATGCTGGCGGGCATCTGCCGCACCAAGTTCAGCCACTTCCAGCTGTCGATCCGGTTCGGACAGGCGGGCTTCCTGGTGCTGGTCCTGGCCGAGCTGGCGCGGATCGTCGCTTGAGGAAGGGCCCTCAGCCCGCCGCCAGGACCCAGGTCATCGCCACATAGATCAGCCCATGGATCAGCTGGTCCAACCCGAACACCGCCCAGTAGCGGCGATCGGCGTATCCCCAACCGGTGCGCCGCAGCAGCTGATCCTTGGCCCAGTCGATGTGGTAGTGGGCGACGAACTCGCCGGTCAGCACGGCGGCCCCGACGCCGGCCGTCGGCGCGATCAGCAGGAACGCCGGCAGGGTGCCCATGATGTGCAGGCCCGCGTGCAGCAGGCCGCCCGGATGCCCATAGACGTGCTTGTTCGCCAGCTGGAAACGCGTCTGGAACACGAAGTCGAACAGGAAGTGCTTGGTCAAAAGGAGGGCCATCACCAGTAAGCTGGCGGCCGTGCGGTGCTCCATCGTCCGCTCACTTCCGTGCTCGAGCCACAATGCGCCGTGAGCGGCGCCCCGACGGATCGTCAGCCTACGGCGCTAGCGAACCCACCCGCTGTGATGCGCGTCACCGCACGGGACATTGCACGAGGTCTGCGCGCCGTTCGTACTGGAGGTTCCGGCCCGACCTACCGGTCACTGCGATCCTGCCCTGATCAGTCGAACTGGGCGATCACCGTCAGCACGCCCTCGTATTCGCCGGGCTTCAGGTCGTTCTGCACCGTCACCGCTCCGCCCACGCTGAAGCTGAGTTCGCCGTCGTCCAGGGTCCCCACCACCGCCACGGGCTGCTGAATGATCGGCCCGAGCGAGCCGTCGGGCATGATGGTGCGCACGGTGATGCTTTCGGTGCCGCCGACCCGGGTCACGTCCAGGGTGGCGGGGACTGAGATCGAGGCCGTCTGTCCGCCGATCAGGGCGTAGTTGGCGTTGACTCCGCTGAGCGACATCGAGGTGACCGTCTGACCGGCGGTGAGCGACGATGGGGTGAAGGAGAACCTCAGGCTCTGGGTCACCATCAGGGCCGCGGGCACGCTGATCGAGGTGGATCCCCTGGTCGTCGCGGTCGCCTCGCTCTGGGCGTGCGCGGGCGCGGCGGCGCCGGCGCTGGCCAGCGCCACGAGGCCG
>Ga0265327_10000821_pt1 | contig 46872 bp, 46 predicted proteins | sample 41621metaG_FD_202089 | JGI IMG/M metagenome (GOLD analysis project Ga0265327, IMG submission 202089) | Rhizosphere microbial communities from Carex aquatilis grown in University of Washington, Seatle, WA, United States - 4-16-21 metaG | ecosystem: Host-associated > Plants > Roots > Rhizosphere... | reverse complement strand
TCCCCGAAGTGAACGCCGCGCCGGGCCCGCATGTAAAGCGTAACCGGAAGCCGCCCGGAGCCCCGCGCACGCCTCGACGCGAGGCGGACAGGCCGGATGCGCCGCGCGCATTTTCCCGCGGCGCCGCTCTTCACAAAGCGGAGCCGCTTTGCTATATGCCCGCCACCGCGTGGTGCGGGCGCATAGCTCAGTTGGTAGAGCAGCTGACTCTTAATCAGCGGGTCCTAGGTTCGAGCCCTAGTGCGCCCACCATCTAAATCAAGGGCTTAGCCGAATATGGCTGAGCCCTTTCCATTTCTGAGGCTCGTTGTAGGCTCGGGAAAGCTCGGCGTCAGCCATTTCTCGGGGGCCTAATCGACGCGCTCGCACCCCTGCGGACGGTCGGCGAGATCGAGGGGTTCTCCTACTTCAACGGCGTCATCTACACACAGATGGAGGCCGGCGGCGGGTGGCGACTCAGGCTCGCCGCCGAGCTGAGGGCAGCCGGCTTCGATATCGACCTCAACAAAGCGGTCAGCGCATGAGCACCGACGGCGGCGCGCTCGTCTACCCGGCGACATCCTACCTGACCGTGGCTGGTGTCGGCGAAGTGGTCATGCCGGCGGCCGATCGCCGCCGCCGGCGAGCGCGCCGCCCTCCGCTATGTCGAGCTCTTCACCGCGCAGATTCCAACGCCAACACTCGCGCCGCCTACACCCGCGCCGCCGGCCGCTTCTTCGCTTGGTGCGAGGCGATCGGCGTCGGCCTGCCGGCGATCGCACGGGTGCACGTCGCCGCCTACGTCGAGGCCCTGATGCAGGAGCGCGCGGCGCCGACCGTCAAGCAGCACCTCGCCGCGATCCGCGAGTTGTTCGACTGGCCCGGCTCGTCGTCGGCCAGATCGTCCCCGCCAACCTCGCTGCCTGTATCAGGGGGCCGGCGCACGCGGTGAGCACCGGCAAGACGCCGATGCCGACCCGCGACGAGGCCAAGGCGTTCCTCGCCGCCATCCCGACCGACAGCCTGATCGGGCTGCGCGACCGCGCCCTGCTCGGCACGCTGTTCTACACCTTCTCCCGCGCCTCCGCCGTGCTCGCCATGCGCGTCGAGGACTACTACCCGACCGGCAAGCAATGGTGGGTACGCCGCCGTGAGAAGGGCGGCAAAGAGCACGCCACGCCGGCCAACCCGACCCTGCAAGGCTATCTCGGATGCCTACGTCGCGGCCGCCGGCATCGCCGAGACCGCAAGGGACCCCTCTCTTCCGCTCCGCCGCCGCCCGCACCCGCCGCCTCACCGCCAAGCGCCTGTCGCGCGTCGACGTGCTGCGCATGATCTACCGCCGCGCCGCGGCGGCCGAGGTCGCCACACGGATCGGCTGCCACTCCTGGCGTGCCCGCGGCATCACCGCCTACCTCGAGAACGGCGGCCTGCTCGAGCACGCCCAGCAGTTGGCCGCGCACGCTTCCGCCCGCACGACGAAGCTCTACGACCGCCGCGGCGAGACCATCACCACCGAGGAGGTCGGCAAAATCTGGCTGTGAGGTTGCCGGAGCGGGCGGGAGAGGCATGGGCTCGCCTCCCCCGCGCAAGCCCCCTGGGCGGGCCGACGATGACCCAGGATCCGCGACCCTGCCGCCAGGGCGCCCCTGATAGATGAACTGAAGAATGATGGCCGAAATCTGATTACCTTTCAATGGTTTAGAGGCGCGGCATAATATGCGGGGCTCGCCAGGGGCTCTACGTGTATCCCGGCAGGAGGGCGGTGCGCCGATTGGCCTCCCTCTCAGGCGGGGCGTTGCGGGGCGCGGCCCCGCAGAAGGGGTCGGCCGAGACGCCAGACTCGACCGCAGAGGAAGGCTTTCTCCCTTTCGGACACGACCCGGTTCTCAGCAGAGTCGCCAATCCGCAATGTCGTGATTACGGGAGGGCGGTTCGACGTATGTGCAATCTCTATTCGGTCACCAAGGGCCAAGCCGACCGGCTGACGGGAACGTCATGGCTGCGAACGCGAGCGCCAGGCTTCGCCGCCCTTACGGACGCCGAAGTGGCGTCTGTCGCTGATTTCACCTTCTTGTGGACCCTGTTCGAGGCTCGAGTCCTGGATGCGCAAGTCAGCGCGCGCAAAATCTGCGAGGTCGTCGGCGCGTGGGAGAGGAGCGGAACGCTTGATGCTGCCGCCTACGACGGCGAGCTCGGGTACTTTCGCCGGCGTTATTTCGCGGGCGGTCGGTTCACGTATTACTTCGATGGGCTTAATCTGCGGGCGAACGATCGGCCCGAGCTCGTTGCTGCGGTGCTCGACGGGAGCGATGACGATCCTCGCCGCTGTGTAACGGCTTCTCTGATCATCATCTTTCGTTATCGGAACAATCTCTTCCACGGTTTGAAGTGGCAATATCGGCTGTCCGGCCAGCTCGACAACTTCACCTGCGCGAACGCGGTGCTGGCGCGCGCGCTCGAGCGGCACGGGCGACTTGAGGAAGGTTGATCGCTGGTCAGGTGTGGTCGCGCGTGAACTGCGCGACGGCTTTAATCGTCCAACGGGTAGCGCACGCGGACCCTCGGTATGTCGGCCAGCTCGCGCTTTTGGCGGTCCGGACCGCCGAGCGCTCGCCACATCCGTTCGCGGCGTCGCGCCGACGCGAGAGACAGGTCCATTAGGTGGGCAACGGCCATCGTCGACTTGCCCATGTCGAAGAGCTGGTAGCAGGTCTCGACGCCGCGAGGCGTAAGGCGGCCCCGCGCGTATCGGTTCTCCGGCCAAGCAGGATCGAAGAGACCGGTGAGCGCCGTTCCGACCAGGGAAAGTTCGCCGTTGAGGCGTCCGATCTCCTCCTGCCGAACTCGGACCAGTTGATGTATTCGCCGCTCCAGCACCTTCAGGTCGGCGGTGAGGACCTTCTCGGTCGTCTCAAAGAATAGGTCATTTAGACTTAGCTTCAGCACATAATGCTTAGCGGTCATTCGCTCCGTTAGGAGATCGCGGGCGGCGCGGAGTTGGTCGAGCGCCTCATAGTCGTAGGCTTGGCGATTGGGCATGTAGTCGACCCAGTCCCGGAGCGATCGGCCGATCGTGAGATCGGCCGTGACCTGATCGAGGTGATGGGCGATCCCGTTTCGCCGGCCGATCAGGCCGACCATGTGGTGGCGTTCCTCCCGCGTGAGGACATCGTCTTGCACGAGGAAATCGAAAGCGCGCTTCTGCCTCTTACCCTGTTTGCCGGGGTCACCCGCGTCGACCGGCTCGGCATCCCTGGCCTCGCCGCGCAACCGCTTCTGCGCGTCCGCGGCGCTGATGACCTGCCGCTTCAGCTCCTCGGCATGATAGATGATGAGGATCATCTGGAGCGCGCGGTGGCGGACCAGGCACCGCTCGAGCGCGGGCGCCCGGCTGCCCAGGGGGACGGTGTAACGGCGTCGGCGTCCGGATCGAATCTGCGTCGTTTCTTCGGGCGGATCGGTCACGGCCTAGGCACCGCGACGGTGTAGTCCATGTCCTCCATCGCGCCGTCGTCGAACTGGGCGCGGAGGCGGGCGGCGGCGGCCGGTGAGGCGCAGAACGCGTCGGTGTCGAATTCATGATCGCGCAGAGATCGGCCTAGCGCCGGGTCAGCGCGAACGGCCGCGTCCAGAGCCTGGTTCACCTCGTCGAAGAGCGGCTGAGACCGAGCGGCGAGCTGCGTCAATCTCGTTTCGATGAGTGCGGCCAACCGGGCCCCGAAGGCGACCTTGTGCTGCGCTCGCGCCGTGTAGACGCCGACCTGCTTCTTAGGCCGCCCGTCCAATACAAACAAGCTGAGGATGACCGCCTCCCGGACCAGGGGACCGTCCGCGAGTCCCTCGCCGCGTCCGAAATGAGCGATCGCAGAGTCGCGCAGCCTCACAGCCTCGTCGTGGATCGCGCGCTCAGCGGGTGTGAGCTTCGCCTCGCCCAGCAGCTTGGGCCGATCCCCCTTGGTCGTGGTCGCACGAGCGTAGAGGATCACCGCCTGTGTAAAGAGCGCGCCCGCGACGGTCGTGTGCTCGTTACCGGCCGCGAACGCGCCGGGTTGGCCGTCTGATCGGTCCAGGATCCGCTCGATCGACCGCAGCGCGTCGAGAGCGCCGCGAAGATCCTCCCGGGTCGACCCCGCCGCGGCTGCCTTGCCGATCGCCCGCACCAGCTCAGGATGGCGTCCCTCGGCCTCCAGTGTTCTCGCGAGCTTGGATAAGTCTACGCGGGCGACGACGTGCACGTTGCTCCTCGATACGTGGTATGGCGCGGCCTAAGCGCCGCCGGATCGCCCCTCGTCGGTGGCCAACGCGAAGAAGGGTTCGCCGCCCGCCCGGCGGATGCGGACGCAGTCATCGCACAGGCGGAGCGTGTCGACACCGCCCGCCGACCGGTGCTGCTCCGGGAGCCGGTAATCGGCGGCTGGATCATCGCCGCACACGGAACACACATCCGTGCGGCCGGTCATGCGGATAACCTGCCGCGTCATCATCGCTTGCGCCGGGTCCCAGCGCTCCAGGACCGCGAACCACTCGTCGCTGTGCGGTGTGATCGCCGCCGCCGGCTCCTGGCGAAGGTGGCCGTGCGCCTCCAGCCATCGTGCGGCCGTGTCGACGCGTTGCCGGTGCAGCGTCGCCAGCAGCTCATATAGATTCGCCATCTGGCCGAAGAACCGTAGACTGTGCTGGCGGAAAAGGAACGAGTAAGCGCCTCGATTGACGACGTAACGGTTCGGTCCGCCATCCTCGTTCGCGAGCACGCTCCAGCAATAATCCGCAATCTCGTCCGCGGGCATGGTGTTCATCAAGGCGAGATCGTACTGCCAGGGGTTCTTGGCCTTTTCCGTCCGCCAAACCGAGAGGTAGCCAGAGATCTCGAGGAGACGGCACATCTCCTCGTCCTGATCGGGATGCGCGACGAGATGAGCGTTCAAATCATCGAACGTCTCGATCCGGCTATTCTTCGTCCGTGCGCCGGCGAGAAGGGCGCTGATCGCGTCGCGCATCTGCTGCGGCCCGTCCTCGTGGCCTTCCCACGCAGCGGCCTCCTCGGCCGTCACCGGCAGCGTCGCTTCCAGAACGACCTCGAGCAAGGGGCTCGCCTTCAGGTCGGCCGGCGAGCAGTAGTGGGGATCGGGGACGAGTCCGATGCCGGCGGACGCAAACGCCTGCGCCACCAGCCGCGAGCAGAATTGCTGGCGGGTCCACCGGCGCGCTCCGCCCAGCCCTGCGACCATGGCCTCCCGCTTCGAATAGCGGGTGCCGATGCTGCCGCGAAGGTAAGTGCGGACAGCGGTGAGCTGGTCGGTGGAAATCTCGCCCCGAAGGCGCAGGACGTGGACGGGACAGGACGCCTCGATGAAGAGACGCTGCATGTTGCGGGCCTGGACACCCTCGTCTGTCGCGTCGATGACGGATCGGTCTTCGACGTAGACCATCGCGTGTGAGATGTCGCTTCCTGTCGCGGCGCGTATGACAGCGCTGACGGCCGCCGTCGTGGTCACCAGGATGATGTCACCTGTCCGGAGCTGCGACTCGTTGAGCCGCTTCACCCCGGGCTCGGCCTGGTCGCCACGGTTCATCGCGGCTTCTCCGATAGCACGGAGATGATCGCTGGCGTGAACGCCACCGGGAGAAGGCCCGCTCGTCCGGGGGTGAAGACCATCGGAGTCCGGCGATGGTCCGGGCCGTCGTAGGGCCTGTGCGTGAGGCCCTGCACCCGGAGCGAGGTCACCGACGCCTGGTGGCTATGGGCTCGCAGCTTATCGTCCCGCAGGAGCGACGTGTCAGGTGCCTGCCCCCGATCAGCGACCTGCAGCACCCCGCCTGGGCGCAGCACGGCGTCGGCAAGTTCATAGGTCGCGTTCTGGACGTACAGGCGATGCGCGCCGTCGGTGTCCACGCCGCGAGCTTGGACGTTCACATTGAACTGCCGCATCATATGAACACCGGACAGCCAGACCGTCACGGCATCGAACGGCCCCGAGGCCTGCAGCGCCTCGGTCAGATGCGCGTCGTTGCAAACATCGGCTTCGACCAAGGTGCAGGGCGCATCGGGATCAATCGTCAGCGGGTCTGCGACGTGATCATACCCGGCCGGCCCACAGGACACCGTCATGCGATGGACGACGGTCGCGTCGACCCCGTGTTTGCGCAGCGTATCGCGGGCGTTTCGAAGGCAGGCCCGGTTCTCGTCCAGCGCGACGATACGGATGTCCGGGCCGAGAACCTCGCGCAGGGCCACAAGCCCATGCCCGCTGCCGCACCCGACGTCCAGAACCCGCTTGGGGCTGTAGCCGGCGATGGCCTCGGCAAGCCAGTGATAGATGCCATCGTCGTAGTGATGTTGCGCCGCCCCCACCCAGTTTCGGGCGTACACGTCCTGCGCCGCGACATATTTCTGATGCTCCGGAGCGGTGTCGATCTGATGGTGGCAGTGCTTGTACTTCCGGCGACTGCCGCACCAGCAGTCTTCGTTACGCCCGGGCATCATCGTTCCCTGTCCTTCACCCGCCTCTATTGAGCGTGATGTTCCTCTTGAAATGTAGTTTCGGCCATCTAAGTTCAACGCTCGCCGACGGGCGAGATTCACCTCACCAGGAACAAAGACGGCGCTTCTGTACTCACCGCCGTAAGCTCCGCATATCGTGCCTGCACCGCATCGGTTCAACGGAAGTTCCGAGCCGTTACCTTGATCGTCTCCCGGTCGCGGTCGAACCGCAGGTCGGGGTTGAAATCCTTTCTTGGCGCGCGGTGCGATGAGGGCGGCGAGCCGGCCCCTGCGTCGGCGAGATCGCGACGGGTGTGGCGAACAGCGACCCGACGCACAAGGGCTGGAAGGAAACGCGTGCGGTCTACGCTGAAGTTATGGGCGCAATCCCCGAGACGCGGCTGCTGACGCCGGACGACCAAGTCTGGACCGACGCAGGCCTCGTCGCAGGCACGCTTGCGAGGGCGCAGGGCTTCCAGCCGCACCAGCGCAAGGAGCTGCTGAACGACGCTCTCATTCTTCTCACCGCCGCGAAGGCCGGCTTGGCGGTGTTGACGAGCGACCGCGACCATTACGACTTGCTGCAGCAACTCTGCCCGGAGGGCCACTTCGTTACTAAAACGCCCCCCGCTCAGCTTCGGCCGACCTCGCGACGGTCGCAGCTTGCTCCTATGTAGGTCCGGATGAGCCGACCATCGAAGAAGCACCACTTCGTTCCGCAGGCGCAGTTGCGCCACTTCGCGGCCGACGCGGACCAGCACTTTCTCTTCGTATTCGACAAGCGCACCGATCGCTCGTTTCGCACCTCGATCCTGAACGCCGGGTCCGAGAACGACTTCAACACGGTCAGCTTCGGCGCCACGAAATGGAACTTTGAGGACCTCTTCCGGGACGTCGACGCTCGCTCCGCCCGCCTCGTCGCCGAGATCGCCGCGCGTCGTTCGCTGACGTGGTTGACCCCTGACGACCGCGTCGCGCTCGCAGACCTGTTCGCGACCCAGCTCCTGCGTACGCACTTCAGCCGCACGACGCCGAAGCGCATGGCCGAGCACCTGCGCAAAATGGTAAGTCAGGTAGGCTACGATCCGAACGAGGATCCGGGGATGGCGATGCCGAGCGACGCAGCGCTGAGGCTCGGCGCCGTCCAAGCGTTCCTCGGCCGCGTCGGCCACACGGTCGCCTTGCTCCATCTTGTTCCTGCGCTCTGCGCATCAGGAGGAGAGCGTCGGTTCGTCATCTCCGACCACCCGGTCAGTCTGACCAACGCCTTTCCGTACGGTGATCGGGGGCTGATGTCCCACGGTATTCTCGCCACTCTGCCGGTCTCGCCGGAGCTCACCGTTGCGCTGCACTGCCCCACAATCGTCCAGCGCTACGAGATGTGCGCCGAGCTCGACCTCGATCCGGATCGCAAGGCGCGCATCGTCCGCTACCGCGACGGGCTGCGCTCCGGGGAGCCGATCGCGATGGACGACGATGTGGTGCTGAGTCTCAATCGGCACCAAGTGGCGCAGAGCGCGCGTTACCTATATGCCTCCGCCGACAACTTTGCTTTCGCCCGTGAGTTCCTGAAGCAGGACGCAACGTTCCGTGCCGTCGGCACCCATGTTAGGTTGGGTGAGATGGGCCGTGCGCCGCCGCCCCGCGCTGCAATGCCCGCTGGGATGCACCTGGTCGTGTTCGGGCAGGCCGATCACTGCATGCTCGCCATCGAAGAGATAGACGAGGCCGGCGAAGGTCTGACGGCGCGCACGCGGCAGGTTGATCTCCTCGCCCAGGTGGCCGCGGACACCGGGATGCTCCGGACGGAGCTGTACGTCAACGGTCAGGTCCGTCGCGGTATGGGCAACGTCATGGTCGAGCGTTTCGGCGAGTTGGCGGATGGCTGGTTTCGTGTAGTTCACCGCGATCCGGCTCTGCGCGCCCTGAGCGTCCGACTGGATGCCGATATGACGAACAGACGCGTCAGTGCAGCCTCGGCTGATCCCGAAGTCCCTGGTTAGCACCCTACGCCCTCTGCTCGCCTGTAGCGATCGACACCGGTCCCAATCTACCGGCGCGGAGCATGTCAGGATTTTCCCAGATGTCCTTGACAATGTCAGATCGCTTATGCAAGGGTTCTGACATTGGAGGAGTCGATGAGCGACGGACCGCATAGAAGCCTGCCGATGCGACCGGCTTGGAAAAGGTTAGCCGAGCGCGCCGACAACAGAAGCTTCACTGCCGAGCAAGTGGCGGAATCGGTGTACCCGGCCCTCGCTGACGATTGGCGGGCCGAAGTATCGGCCTCGCTGGTTGAAGCTGTTGCTTCGGTGCTCGACGGCAGCTCGCAAGCTGGCCTCTTCGCTGGTGATGCCGACGAGCTGGGCCGCCTTCGGGCGGCGTGCGACTCTCCTCTCGCATCGACTTTCGTTGACGCCGCTCGCGATGCGCTGGCCGACGGTCTGCGCGGACAACAGGCGATCGAGCAGTGTGTCGAGGCCGCCCTGCAGGACAGAGCGCTCCGTGAGATACGCTCGGTTGAGGAGCACTACCTTCGCAAATCTGATCGAGATCGGGCGGGGCATGTCAGGGCGAGGCTCGAAGGCTCGGTGGCGTTCACGTCGTTCGGTGAATTGGCACGCGCGATCTCGCAAGGAGTGGCTCTCGGCCGACGGTTCAAGCCCGTCAAGCGCGACGGGCTCGACGAAGGAGTTCCGCTGTGACTGCCCTCAGATACGCCGCTTCCACCGCGTCGCCGCACCTGGTCGACGCCGTGCAGGAGGGCGATGCCCTCCGGAGCGGTGCCGCAGCTGCCCTCATCGACGAGAACCTCCGGATGTCAACAGCCGGACTCAAGAGCTACTTCTTCGCCGCTTGGGATCCGCTGCTGGTCGATCTTCTTGTGGTGGCCGCTGCGGTGGAGTTTTGCGACCTCACACACCGCAGGCCCGCGCGCGGGTGGGCACGTCGCTTCGACCTCTGCCTGGCGGTGCACGATCCCGAGCATTGGCGCCAGCCCGAGGTGTTGGATGCACTCACGGATGCGGTCGGCTTCCTGACCGGCGATCTCTGGGCATTCAGTTTCGTGAGACGGCGCAGACCGGCCGCTCCTGTGCCGCAGCAATCTTTGGAGCTGAACTCATCCGCCCGCGTGATCATGCCGTACAGCGACGGGCTGGACTCACGCGCGGTAGCCGCCCTGGTTGCCGATAAAGAGCAAGGTGGCCTGGTCCGCGTACGGTTAGGCGCCAAGGGTGCCGATCAGAACGTACGATTCCGGCGTCGACGGCCGTTTGCTGCAGTGCCGTACGAAGTGCGTGTCCACCGTTCAGAGCGCCGCGAGTCGTCCGCTCGATCGCGCGGCTTCAAGTTTGCAGTCGTGACCGGCATTGCCGCCCACCTCGCACGCGTACAGCGCATCGCAGTGACGGAGAGCGGCCAAGGAGCGCTCGGCCCGGTTCTTACCGTGACGGGCCACGCCTACCCCGACTACCGAGTGCATCCGGCGTTCTCGCGCAAGATGGAACGACTGTTCGCCGTTCTCCTGGGTCAAAGCGCTCGGTACGAGTACCCAAGGCTGTGGAGCACAAAGGGCGAAACGCTCGCAGAGGCGGCCGCGCTACCCTCAGGCCTCGATTGGTCAGACACCCGTTCCTGTTGGCAGCAGTCGCGGCAGGTCGCTGTGGACGGCGAGAGGAGGCAGTGCGGAATCTGCGCGGCCTGCTTGCTTCGACGAATGAGCATGCATCGCGCCAGGCTAGTAGAGCCGGAAACGACTTACGTCTGGACCGACTTGTCAGCGCCGACTTTCCACGAGGGCGCGGCGGGAGGGTTTGCTCTGTTCACGAGCGCGCTGGAAGAGTACGCCGTCGCAGGCGTTCTACACCTTGACCACTTGGCGAGGCTCGCGGGCTCGCGCCTGCACGCGTCGTCGAAGCGGCGGGTAGCGCGCGAGCTTGCGGCAGCTGAGGAAGCGGATTCGAGAGTGGTCGAAAACAGGCTAGAGGATCTGCTGCAAAGACACCGTGACGAGTGGCGGGCCTTTTTGGCGAGTCTCGGCCCCCGATCTTTCATCGCGCAGCTCGCATCGGTGGCGCCATGAGCAGCGCTCTCGACCAACTTGGCCCGCAGGAAGTGGGCGAGCGGCTGCGCGTCGCTCGGGAAAGCGCCAAGATCACGCAAGCCGCCGCGGCGAATGCACTCGAGGTCGCACGTACAACAATCGTCGCGATCGAGCAGGGACAGCGCCGCGTACGGCTCGACGAAGTTCAGCGCCTCGCCGGCCTCTACGGGACATCGGTGAACGCTCTGCTTCGCCGCGAGGCGGTGCACGTCGATCTCAAGCCTCGGTTTCGGAGGGCCGGCGAGCAGGACGCGGACGTCGAAGCGTCCGCAGAAGCGCTCACCCGGCTCCTCCAGGCCGAACTCGAGCTAGAGAACCTACTTGGGGTGAAGCGAAGCCGCAGTGACCCTCCCGAGCGGCCGCTGCTGCCCGGCGACGTGGTGCTTCAAGCAGAACAGGACGCTTTCGAGTTTCGGCAGTGGCTGGGGCTCGGGCTCGCCCCGGTGCACGACATGGTGGCCCTGCTCGAACTGCAGCTCGGCGCGCGCGTGTTCGTTCGCAAGCTGCCGCCGAAGATCTCGGGGCTGTACGCGTTCATGGAGGAGCCCGGCGCCTGCATACTCCTGAACGCCGCGCACCCTCGCGATCGTCGCGCTCAGACGGCGGCTCACGAACTCGGCCATTTCATCTCGACGCGCCGCGCACCCGACGCCCTTTACGACGGTTCACCGGAGGCGAGCCGGGAAGAGCGTTACGCAAACGCCTTCGCCCGGGCTTTCCTCACGCCGGCACGGGCCGTCATGGCCAAGTTCCAGGACGTGACGGCCGGCGCGTCCCAGCTCACGCGGCGCCACATCGTCATCTTGGCCCACGCGTTCGGGGTTTCGCGCGAGGCTATGGTTCGCCGACTGGAGGAGCTCAAGCTCGCTCGGCCGGGCACGTGGAATTGGTTCGCGGCCAACGGCGGTATCACGGATGAGCACGTCCGTCAGGTTCTGGGAGAAGCCGCTCCAGACCAGGCGCGGGCTGAGGCTTCGGACCTGCTTCCGATCCGGTTGAGCGTCATGGTCGGGGAGGCTTGGCGGCGCGAACTGCTGAGCGAGGGACAGATCGCCCGCCTGCTCGAACTCGACCGCACCGAAGTGCGGGAGTTGGTCGATATCTGGAGCGAAGAAGGGGGCGAGACGGATGCATCTCTCAGGCTCCCCGCCTGATTTGGCCCGCGCGCTCGTTGGTGACGCGAGCTTCTGGATCAACGTCGTCGCGACGAAACGAGTCGAGCGCCTGCTCCGAGCGATATCAGCCTCGCCGACCATCACGGATGTCGCGTTTGCCGAGCTCGAACGCGGCCGTTCGAAGGGGCGCGTAGCTGTGGAGGTGGTGGCCTCGCTGGTCCAAGCGGGAACAGTCAACGTGGTGCGCTGCGCACCGGAAGACGAGGAAGTATTCACCAGCCTAATCGTGGGCAGCGCAACCGAGACGCTGGATGACGGTGAGGCGGCGACCCTTGTCTGCGCGGCGAGGGCCGGCTTCACGGCCGTGATCGATGAGCGTAAGGCGACCTCGATCGCGGCGATCCGCTTCCCAGAACTCCAGGTGCTCTCCACCGTAGACCTGCTTCTCGGTGCTCGCGTGAGAGCGATCGTCGGACAAGCCGAATTGGCCGGCGCCATCTTCGACGCGCTCACTGGGGCTCGCATGCGGGTTCCGCGGCAGCACTTGGACGGGGTGGTCGAACTGCTGGGGCCGGAGCGCATTTCGGTGTGTCAAAGCCTTCCGAGCCGCATTCGGACACTGGAGAGGCAAGGCGAGAGATGATGGCGGCATTTGCAATCGAGCTCGAGCCTGTCGAAAAGGAGCTGCTTGAGCGGATCGAGTTCGGCGTCCTCCGACTGGGTAATCACGTTGACGTGGAGCGGAATGCCGACATCGCTGCCCAGCTCACCCAAAGCCTAATGAGCCGGCCGGCCGAGCGGGCGGTAGAACCGCCCGAACTCGCGGTCGAACTGCTCCCACTCGATCAGCCCGGCCAGACGGTACAGCTCGTGGCGGTGGTCGAGCAGGTTCTCCAGACGGCTGCGGTACAGATCACCGCTCGCAGCGGCGGGTGTCGGCGGCTTCGGACCCATCGCAAAAACACCGGATTTGCAGGGGGCAGGAGCGCAATTTCGGTATTTTAGAGCATTTGCCGAACGCCGAGAATCCCTTCCCGTTCAGTCACTTCCCCATTCTTCAGGGGCGACTAATGAAGCGTGGTGCTGTCCCAGAGCACCGCCGCCACTACTTCACCGATCCCGCTTACAACCTCGGCGGCCGCGGTTCATCGAACCAGCAGATATTCGAGGGGAACGGATGCCGAGGAACGGATATCCTCAGGCACCCGCACTTCCTGCCCTACCTGCGTTACCTCATCCTCGGCGCTGATCTGCCGGATGCTGTCCGCGATGCCTTCAAGGTTGAGGTCGAGTCCTGCGGGATGGTCACGTCGAGCGATGTCGTCCCGTTGGGCAAGAAGGCGAAAGCGCTCACGCGCCGTTACAGGTTGAACCCTTCGGCGGCATACATCGCAAAGGAACTCCTTTTCGATATAGGCCGTGCCGCCGTCTCGCGGACGATGTCCACAGCGCTATACCGGAGGGGAGTTCACTCGTAATAGAACCATAATATATGCTTGGTCATTCACAAAATAGCCGGCAGCAACACAGAAAAAGAGTGGAGCAGATGAGCGCAAGGAAAGGTCAATCCCTAGAAATGAGTGGAAATGTATTCTCCGCGGAGCGCACGTGTGAGGTGGCCGGCATACGAACGATTTTTGCTGGCGCATTCATCATTTTGTCACCACCGACTGGCAGTGGATATGTTCTATGCAGGAAACTCGCCGATATCGTTAAGCGTCGAAACACGGCATCTACATCTACCACTGCGTTAGTCGATACGGGTGGTGTAAATATCTGGACGTACTTACAATTTATTTTTGAACGGTTCCGAAGTAAGAGTCGGTGGCACAATCAGTATCGAAAAGGAGTTCCTTTTCGCATTCGTGTAAGGGTGAAGTATATTATTTACCTCTACAGTTGGTCAAGATCTCCATCTCTCGTCCGTCGGACAGGGGCCAGCTAGGCTAGGCAGTCGTGAGTGGCCAGAGCGAGTGGTCGCTGATCGGAAGAGCCCGTAACAGCCGGCGCAACGCCGGCGCGAAACCTGCCTCGCCGGCATCGACGGCGTACTGGACGTCGCGCAAGACATGGGCGAGGCAGACTTGGTGGGCATCGGCATGGCCCTGCTGGGCACCCGAGTGATCAGATACCGAGCAGCGTGGCCGGTGCTCGCGCAGGACCTCGGTAATGACGCCACGCCCGCGCGAGGGGCGGATGCGGTGCAGGACGGCGCGGCCGCTGACCAGCACCCATTCCCAGCCCATGCGCGTGCCCAGATCCGCGGTCGTCAGGCGCGCCCCGGTCTCGTCGCAGCCGATGACGGCGGCGCTGCGCAGCCGTTCCACGATCGCCGCCGCGGCCCGGTCGAGCGGCTGGTTCGCCCGGCGCAGTGCGTTGGCAATCGCGCCTTCGCTGATCGGCAACCCGAACAGCTCGGCCATCAGCCGTGAGAGCCGATCGTAGCCGACCGCGTGGTGGTGACTCAGATAGGCCAGCAGCGTCACGATCGACGGGCCGAACGGCGAGCCCGGCGGCAGCGTCTTGGGTGGCGCCCCCCGCACCCGCCCACCCGCCGCCGGCAGTTGGGGCAGCGCCGGCCGAAGAGCCGCACGCGGGTGACCACCGGCCGCAGCGGCGGCAGGTCGATGGTCGTAGGCGTGGCGCAGGCTCTGCCCGGCAGCTGTCACCGCCGTGCCGCAGTGGGCGCACGCCTGCGCATAACAGTCCACAATGTGCTCGGGATCAGTGCAAAGTGCCCGCGTCACACCGGGGCCGTCGCGCGGGCGCCGCGGCTTCTTGGAGCGCGGCGCCCGGTTGGCCTTCTGGCCGCGCGAGGGGGGCAGGCTGGAATTGTCCGGAGTCTTGGCCGGCTGCCCCAGCTTCGCTTCCAGCGTGGCGACGCGATCCAGCAGCGACAGGATCAGCGCGTCTTTCTCCTCCGAACTCAGGCGCGACAGGTCGGGGCGAGCCATGGAAAGGTTGACTCATATGCGAACCTTCAATGCAACACTGTTGTTGACACCACCCCGCCCCTGTTTGACCAACGGAACACGTCAGGCCGCATCACGCGCTCTGCCAACCCCGTGAGCACTTACCCGACGATCTTGCATTGGTAGCAGCACTATATGCGGAACAGCGCCAATAGCCTATTCCGGGATGCGCCGCGCGGCCCTTTACTATCTCGCCGGAGCCTGAAATCGGGTAACTCCGGTCTTGACAACCGGTCCTTTTCGCAATCAATGGGTTGCGCACATCTACCGGCCCCACAAAAATGCGCTTGGAAGAGTTGGAACGGAAGACACCCCGACCAATTTACGCTCGCCTCCACCACATCCGAGAACGCTCAAACTCCAGAACACAGCTACGGGGAGCGGCTGAAACCCGCCACCGCATTCTACTGATAAAAGCGATACCTGAGACTGAAAGCCAGCTGTGTCCAACTACGTCCTCGTAATATTTAGCAAAAAAACCGCGACAAAGGGACAGATATTAGGTAGACTCGAAACCCGCTATGGGAGAGTGCACGATGCTTCTGCTAAATTCCCCAGCGCAACAGTCGCTTAATGTCGCCCTGTCTGACTTGGAAAAGTCCGGAAGCCCAGACGAATGGGCCTTTATACATCGGCTCGACCGCAATTTCCTCACTGATGGCTTCTTAACACTGCTTGCTCACTATGAAAACACTAAAACTTACGATGTTGGCCAGTATAGTTTCCCGTACCCCTCGTTAAACGACTGGATCATGCATGCGGACGAGTGGGACAAGAGCATGCGGAAAGCTACAGCAGATATTGACCCTTATTCGATGCTTCTCTTCGACTTACGGCAACACTTTGAGAAACAGCTTAAAATCTTTTTCCGTAGAGCTCGGACGTCGACGGGCATCGGCACACCCAATTCAGGGTCTGGTTGGTTTCTCGTTTTCGTTGGCGGCCTTAGCCGCTGCCTCGTTATGCGGTTTACGTGGTTTGAGAGTTCTCCCCAAGTAAAAGTTGAGTGGATTATCGACGAACCTAGAGCTGCGTTCGATGTTTGGCCGACAATCAAAAAGTTTGATAATAAAGCTCGAAATTATCTAAAAGAATTCCTGCAAAGCGGTCATAAAATTATTATACATCGCGGTGTTTTTATTCACGTTGACCGCCGTCATGATATAAATGTTTTTGGCCCAAGTATAGATACTCTTCTCCTGGCGGAGATTCTTGCTCAGGAAGTCTTTGAGCGAGAGGTTCAGCTCGACTCGGCGTTAGAGGTCGGCTGTGGAAGTGGTCTACTTACTTGCTCACTAGCGACGCACGCCAAGGGACTTACCGAGCTATTCGCTATTGATTCACATTTCGGATCTGTATCCTGCACACACCGGAATCTTTCTACCCTAGCTGATGTCACGAGAAATTTAAAGAGCTATTTACTCTGGGGCGACTTTCGCTCCGACCTTTTTACACGCAAATTTGATCTTGTGGTATGCAATCCGCCATACCTGCCTTTGCCGAGACATATACAATCTGCCAACCCGCACGTTCCAGATTACTTTGCCGCTGTTGGGGGCACTAGGCTGCTAAAAGAAGTGATACAATCGGCTCCTAACATCCTCACTCCACGCGGCCGAATGCTCCTCCTAACGAGCAGCTTATCGCTGCCCGAGACTCTCTCGTATATCCCGAGCACTTGCGAATACTCTCAGCCCTTGGGAGAAAATGGATATAGGGTATCCTTTGAGGTAGAGGCCGTCCTCAATAATCCAGAATGGAAGTCGTTTCTATTACAGGAACGCAACCTGGAGGACGACGGCGGTCTATATTTTCACACGCTGCATCCAATATGGATCACTTTGCGGCACTGATCACCTGATCCGGAGAATCGATATGCGGCGGACAGTCATTCTAAGATTTCGCGATATGACCGTCGAAGACGGGGGCACAATCGAGGAACACACGTCTCTGCTGACCAGATATAGTCAGGTTTGGTGGGGCTGGTGGATGCGCAAGCACGAAACCCCTCCACGCAGCCTTTTCAAGGAACTATCTCACGAAATCGAACGCGAAAGTGGAGTTCCAGGTTTCTGGTTCGACGTAGGGCGGATGATGTTATATCATGGGAACATGGTCGACATTGCCGTCGCACCACCTGGTCGGAAACTTAGCTCACCCGACCCGCAGAAAAGCCCGTCGTATTATCACCGTGGGGAATATCCAGCTTGGTTTCTTCTGAATGCACTTGAGGAGGTCAAATTTTCGGATTACGAGTTCCAGTATTTCGGCTTTCCCTCTGAGCCAGAACAGGAGGAAACACGGAAGCATATGATTAACTTACCAGTTCCCTCCTTAGAGCAACTGAAGAAATTCGATGTGACGCTATGGGTCGTGAAATTTCAAAAGGTCAAGTGAAGAAAAGGTCCGTTCTCATAACGGACCTAGATAATACGCTTTATAATTTCGTAGATTACTTTTCCCCGTGTTTCCGGGCAATGGTGTGCGCTCTTTCTCGGAGCACAAAAATCAATGAGGAGGAATTGACTTCAGCTTTTCGAGAGGTTTATAAGGCACGAGGTTCTGTGGAATACTCGTTTGCTGTCCAGGAACTAGTCTTTTTTAGAGATCTGCCGAAGGCAGAAGTGGAGTTTTTAATAAGAGTTGCCAAGGACGCGTTCTCACAAGCACGAGAAGAAAAGCTCAAGCTGTACCCGGGAGTTATCGAGGGGTTAGAATGGGCGCAGAAAAGCGGGATTCCCATAATTGGTTTTAGCAACGCGCCAATTTTCCACGCGCTTCGGCGATTGAGCCAACTACGGATAAGCAAGCTAATCTATGGGCTTGCGGCGTGGGAAGGCCACGAAGTCCCTGGAGGGTACGAGATTACGGATGCGATAAAAAAAAGGGCTGCTGAAGGGGGGTATCACACCGACGTGAAGAAATTGTGGAAACTGACAGCCGACGAACTCAAGCCGAGTTCTCTCGGCTACAGGAGAGTACTTCAGGATACAAGCGCCTGGTCGGACGCCGTATTTGTAATAGGAGATAGTCTCCAGAAAGACATCGCTCCGGCAATGACAGCCGGCGGAATAGGTTTGTGGGCCAAATACGGTGCGGAGGTTGAAGAAGAAAACATGAAAACGCTTCTCGATATTACCTACTGGAGTTCAGCGCAGATTTCTGCTGATTACGATATACAGGAAGTAACTCCTCATGGAATTTTGCGATCATTCGCGGATATCAAGGACATTATTCCACCAAATACACATCATTTCCTTTGATTTGAAATCGTGACGTCGCCGCGAGAGCACTGCGCTCCGCGACTTCGCCAGTCTCTCAACCATCACGTTTATATCGCGCATTGTGCTCAACCCCAACGCCGCTCGATGTTAGAGTTGCTTGTGCCCCCATAGCCCCTCGCTGTCTGGCGTTCCGGGGCTGAACAGATATCTTCACCGTCGAAATGCTCCCTCGCCAGAGGACCCGGTCCCAAATCTGGCCTTGCTTACCCCTGTGTAGCCGGCGAAAACCGAGATGTTCAGCGCCGACTGGATAATCAAGCCCCGGCAGTTGTCCCGCCGGGGTGTGAACGCCTGATCAATTCGTAGCTCAATTCGTGAAGCTTCGTGGCCCTTCTTAAGGCACCTTCAAGTACTCGACCGCTGTACCCGCTTTCGCCGCAGCCGCAAAGATCCCTCGAGTGTCGCGGCGCAGCACCTTGAGCCATGAATTCACATAAGCTGCATGGTCCAGCCTTGGCGCGTTGCTTACCCCGATATCAGCGCACAGGAACGCCGCTCCGAGTTCCGCAACGAGTTCCTCCATTGCGTAAGCGTTGCTGCCAAAGTGCCCGAAGAGATCGCGATTGAGGCGGCTCTCATGACCGGTCCAGTGGATCAACTCGTGAAAGTGCGTCGCATAGTAGCTCTCGGTTGCGGTGCTCGTGCTCGTTCCGGTGAACCGCTCCGGATTGGGCATTTCAATGTAGTCCAGAACTGGATGGTAGCAGGCCCGATCGCTCCCATACCGGATGTCGGCTCCCGAGACCTCGATGAGATCCTCGGCCCGGTTGATCACCGCGACCACGCTCTCGGTGACAGGCTCTGGCGCCCGCCAGCCGCTCACCTGCTCGGCATTGAACACCCATGACGCCCGCGCGACGCGGATCGTCTCCGCGATATCCTCGCCAGCCTCGGCGTCGTTCGTCGCCCGCTCGATCTCTTTGTAGAAGACGATCGGCGTGCCTTTCTCGCCTTTCTGCACCTGAGCGCTGAGCGATGCCCATTGGTGGTACGTGGCCCATGTCCCGGACCCGTAGCCCTTCTTCAGCGCGGCGGCCCAGAGGGCAATGACGTTGGCGCCTCGATACGGTCGTCCGGAAACCGCGTTCACCGGACGGCCCAGTGAGGGGCCGCTGTGGTGCCACGGCATCTCGAACTTCGGCGCGCCGGTCTCGACCGCCGCAACGATCTGCTCGGTGATCGTCGCGCGTATGTCATGGCAAGTTGCGCCTGCCTGCCACTGCCGCTTCTCTCCCGGCATTGCTCTGCCTCCTCAGCACTGCGGGAGCACCGGACATCGGTGCTCCCGTGCGCTGACGAGGCGGGTGTTGCGGTGCGGATTGTTCCCGCACCGCTGGTTAGTTTTTCGCGCGCTTGCTTGGCGCGACACCCTCGTGGAAGAAGGCGGAGGCCAGCGATGCGGCATCGAAGATGCTCATCCGCGGATCCTCGCTCTGCCAGATCTTGCGCGGCGGTGGCAGCCAAAGCCCGAGGTCCGGAACCTGCTCCGCGATCGCTTGGGCAATCTCGTACCGGGTCTTGGCGCCGATCTCGGCAAAGGCGGCTTTGATCTCGGCCCGCGCGTAGCTTCGGGTCGTCAGCTTCTGGCGCTGCGCGAGACGCAGCACGGCACGGGTCAGACGCTTGATGCGCGCCGACCGGCGGGATGCTGGAACCGTGCAGTTTTCAAGCACCAGGACGTCCGGACTGTACCAGCCGACGAGGTCCCGCACCTTTTCAAGGCTCTGCCGGTTCTTGTCCTGACGGATATCCCTGACGCCCCAATCGACAAGCTTTTGGGGGCCCTCAAAGACCACGTACCCGAAGCCGTGTGGCGACGGGGAGATCGCCGCGACGAGCAGATTGTCGCTCGCATGTGATCGTTTCATAAAAATGGGGCAAGGCTCACCTGCTCCGCCGCCGCGATAGGATCGCGTCCAGCGCCTTCAGCTTGAGGCGCGTGCGGTGTGCCCGTCCGGCGCCTTGCGCGACGTCCAGTCGCGAGGAGAGCAGGGATGCCCGCCTGATTACGTTTTGTTCGACCTCCGCGAAGAGCCCGGCCAGGAGTTCGTGCGCGGCCGCGCCGAAGATCACCTGGTAGCCGAACGCCGTCCGCAGATTGGGCCTCCGGGTGCGCCGCTCGTCGCGCGATACCTTGGCGCCGCTCAAGCCATCCAACAGGAACGCGACCTCGCCCTGCGTGAGGCCAGCACGCTTGCGATAAGTGCGGAGATAATTTGGAAGCTTGCGCTGCATAAGATAACGCGCTCGGGCGGCATCCGCCGGAGACATGGCGCCATTGTCATGCAAAGCAGCGTTGCAACAAAGACTGGAGATTTTGCCAAAACTGCAAATGTCGGCACCGGCGCGCTTCGCATACAGCCGGTTCTGTTTGTTTTATTATACCACTTCTGTTCCGCTCTGCCGCAATGGGATGAGACGGTACCATTCCGGCCGTTTTCACCGGTTCATGCTGCTGAATGTAAAGGCTCGTCGCCGACGAAATTCCGGCCCTCCCGGTCGGGCTACGGCGCCCCCGCCGGCCCCGGCAGCATATCCCCCATCTCCACCCGGTCCACCGAGTCCACCCGATCCCCCGTCCGATACGGTTCGGTGTCGACGCCGTACTTGCGACAGAGCCGTTCGAGCCGCTCGGGATCGGGCAGCACCACGGCGAAATTGCCGTGGCTCTTGCGCGTGCGGAAGCCGAGACTGCGGCGCAGCGTAGTGCCGATGGAACGTGACGTGACCCGATCGGCGCTCTGGCCGAACCGGCGCAGGTAGCCCGCGACAATGTCCTTGAGTGGCAGCGTCTCCCGATAACCGCCGGCGGCCCCGGCGAGTTCCCAGACGACTTCGAGGAGCTGCGCCTCGATCTCCATCGCGCGCTCGGCAACCATCTCGTCCTGGTGCCGGCGCGCGATCGAGCGCAACTCCTCGCGGGCGGCAGCACCCGGCGCGATGCTCAAGAGCGGCGCGATGATCTGGTTGAGCCGCGGCTCTATCGCCGTGTCCGCCGGCTCGCTAGTGATCTGGACCGAACCGAGCATTCGAAACCGGAAGAGGAGCAGCTGATTGCGTAGTTGGGCCGCTTCCTCACGCTGCGTCCGCGGCAGGCTGATGGGGATATCGTCGCGCAGACGCTGTCCGCCCATGTCCTCGGTGAGAAAACGGCTCTCCAGGGCGCGATCCTCGTAGTACCCGCGGGTGGCGATGAGCTTGGGGCCGAACACCTGGAACGCCCGCGGGTCGTACTCACCTTTCGTCCCGATCACCGTCCGCAGCACCGGCATGCCTTTCACGTTGCCGTTGTTGAAGATCTTCGTGATCTCGGCCTTCTCGTCGGTGAAGCGGAAATCCGCCTCGTCCATAACGAGCGTGCCGCGGAACGCATCGAGGGTATGGAAAATTGGCGAAATAGTAGATGCCCCGCTTGCAAAGAAAGGCCGGTAGCACACCGAACCGACCACCAGCAGGAAGCGCGTCTTGCCGCTGCCGTAGTCGCCGCGGACCCGCAGATACGGCAGCTCGGCAAAGGCGTCGTAAAGCCAGGACAGGAGGACGTAGTAACTGGCCAGCCGCTCGAAGGCGGGGCTCACCTCGACGTAGCGGTGAATGTACGCCTGGAGGGCAGCGGCAAGATCCTCGCTGCTGCCGTACTCGGCCGGCTGCTCCGGCAGCAAGATCGCTCCGTGATGGATGAGGTTGTTACGCGCCGAGAACGGCACGATGCGGTTATCGCCGTCGCCCAGCGACGTCTCCAGCGTCCAGGGGCAGCCGCCACTGTCCTGCCGCCAGACGGCGAAGCGCGTCCGGTCCTCGGCGGGGCTGTACACGATCTCAGCGATCGTACCGTCGTCGAGCACGGCGCCGGCGGCATGTTTCTGCGGCGCCTCCTGCTGCGGCGATTTCTTCGTTTGTGTTGGTTGCTCGGTCATGTACCCAGCGTACGCGCCGCAGCAGCGGGCCGCGAGACGTGCAGTCTGGCCGTTCGGCGCAGAATATACCGCCGGCAGCAACGACGACGTGAAGATATGCCGGTCCGGTCTCAGCTCGCCGTCTAGGGCCGGACTGGCTGCTTGGTACGCTGTCCCCTATGACCAACACCAACGGGAAACAAGAGCCGGCCATCGTGCCATTCATCCGCGCTCTGTACCCCAAAGCCTCGGAGGAGGAACTGCGGCAGGCTCAGCGGGCGATGATGGACTACCTCGCCGCGGTCCTCAGGATCTTCGACCGTGTCGAACGTGAAAGGAGCGGCGATTCGCCCGAAGATCGGAATCGTAGTAGAATCAGCGGCGAGTAATTTACCTGCATTTATGAAATTGCTGTTCGGCTATGTCCGTGTCTCGACGGTGAAGCAAAGCGAGCACGGGTCGTCCTTACAGGAGCAGCGCGCCGCGATTGAAAGCTATGCCCGTCGGTATGACCTCACCATCGTCCGGTGGTTCGAGGAGACGGAGACCGCGGCAAAGCGCGGCCGCAGCGTCTTCACCCGCATGCTCGCCGCCGTGCAGGCCGGTGAGGCGGATGGCGTCATCATCCACAAGATCGACCGCGGCGCGCGCAACCTGCGCGACTGGGCCGACCTTGGCGAACTTATCGATCGCGGCATCGACGTTCACTTTGCGCATGAGAGCCTGGACTTGCACTCACGCGGAGGCCGGCTGTCGGCCGACATCCAAGCGGTGGTCGCCGCGGATTACATCCGGAACCTTCGGGACGAGGTGCGCAAGGGCTTCTACGGCCGGCTCAAGCAGGGGTTGTATCCCCTGCCTGCCCCGATCGGCTACGTCGACCGCGGCGGCGGCTTGGCAAAGGAGCCTGACCCGATCGCCGGTCCGCTGGTCCGCGCGGCTTTCGAGCTGTATGCGACAGGCGTCTTCACACTCGACCAGCTCGGCGTCGAACTCCACCGCCGTGGCCTGCGCAGCCACAGCGGCAAGCGGCTGTCGCGCAGCGGCCTTTCCGGCATGCTCAACAACCCGTTCTATATCGGCCTGATCGCCATCCGGAACACCAAGGAACTCTTCCAGGGCGTCCACACGCCGCTGATCACCAAGGATCTCTTCGACCGCGTACAGGCCGTGCTCGACGGACGAGCGCCCCACCATGGCCTGCGCAATCAGTTCCTCTTCCAGAAGCTGCTTCGGTGCGCCGGGTGCCGCTATCGCCTCACGGCGGAACGCCAGAAGGGGTTCGTCTACTACCGCTGCCACACGAAGTCGTGTCCGAAGACCTGCCTGCGCGAGGAGACGGTCGACCGGGCGATGGTCTCTCAGCTCGAAGCGATAACGCTGAGCGACGAGGAAGTGAACGATCTCCGGACCCTTGCGCTTGAGCTCCGCGCGGAGTGGGAGGTCAAACGCGGCGAGGAGTTGGGCACCACGAAGCTGAACCTGGCGAAAGCCGAGGAACGGCTGGCGCGGCTTACCGACGCGTATCTCGACGGGGCTCTTGATCGCGACCTCTTTGAAAACCGCAAGAAATCGCTGCTGCTCGAGCGCAAGGACCTGCAGGAACGATTCGGTCGCATGGCGGCCGATCACGAGCCGCTGACGTTCAAGCTGTCGAAATTCCTCGAACTCGCAAGAAGGGCTCCGTTGAGCTACGAAACCGGAAATCTCTTCGAAAAACGCCAAGTCGTCCAATCGGTCACTTCGAACCTGACCGTAGACCGAGAAAACGTTGCCATTGCGCTGCGTTCTCCCTTTGAAGCACTCGCAAATCGCGAAAAAATTGCAATCGGTGGACCGTTTCGGAACGGACTTCGAACTCAAACACGGAAAATATTCGGTATTTTGATCGATTACTTTAAAAAAGAGCCGGATGAGGATTATAGGGAAGCAGCATAAGTGATAGCGAGAGAAGCTGACCGACAGACCGGGATGAACTCATGCGGTCTTCTCGACAGGCGGGATAGACCCATTCCCTTTCGCCAACCCTGCGAGCGCCCGCAGTACAGATTTTCCGCAGAAGGTGCAGAGGTCGTAGCTCTCATAGCCGAGATCGCGCTTCACGCTCACGTGGATCCTGGTGCTCTTCCATTCGAGGATAGCACGGCACTTGTCGCATAGGGTTTGGTTCGTCATATGCAGCCAGTGTAGCAGCAAAAATCGAGCTATCGACTTTCGGTCAATAATCCGAAACGGCCGTGCTGCTTCTGTCCATGTTCCGCAGGAAAGGTCCTGCTGGCAGCTGGGTTTCACACCTCGGGCCGGCTGGCAGGAACGAGGATGTGGTGTAGTAGGGGGCGATATCCACACGGCGTCGTTCGGCGCTGACCACGCACTGGGACACCTTCCTAGCAAGTCCCCCAGGTCCACCCGGTCCACCCGATACGGCTCAACTCGCCTGGTTCGGGCCAAAAATAAGGCTCATTGAGACCGATAGGGGGGACCTTTCCGGGCACAGCATTTTTGACAAGTCCACCTGATGCTTATGAATCCCAAACTTCTTGCCTTGTCCAGTGATATAGGCTCGCGACAAGCCCCGATAAGTGTCATTTTGGTCTCATTTTGAGTAGCTGATCGGCTCGCTCTCGTCCTAGCACGGCGGCGATATCATCAACCGGTGCCGTCCAAACGTTTTCAGGAGACCGCATACCACGTACAAAAAGTGCCAGATATTCACCCCGTGATAGGGAGAGCGGGAACTCAAGCAATCCAAGAGCTTCCGCAGGAATACCGACTTCCAGTTGCCGCAGCAGCGTCTCTATCTCTTCCTCCCGTGGTCCCTTATCGATAAACAAGACGCTCAAAATCTGATGGGCCGACCGCAGATGGTAGCGCGTGGCATCAGCGAATCGTCTTATGTCTCCGTGCTGGATCCTTCCCTGATACGGGTTTGGGGAGAACCGCTGCTCGATCGCTTCCAGTGGTACGCCAGTGATCCAGTCCCAGAGAATGGCGGCTCTCTTGCAGCGAGCGAAATAGTCGAATTCGTCACGAGCATACCGCTGGAGGCTGCGAACAGCGTCGGAGCCATATCGGTCGCTCGCTTCGCGGGGGCGGATGCCCTCCGCGCGCCCACGCTTCATCAGCGGGGTGTATCCGCCATCGGATTCTGAAAGAACCTGCAGGAGGGCGAGGAGGCGCTCAGGCGTGAGCGCTGAGACGTCGACCGAGCGCAGTATCTCAACGAGCCGCATCGCGGATTCGAATGAGAGAGCGGAGCGCCCGCAAGCCCTGCCCAGCAGCGTCAACGAAACATATTCCCCTTCCTCTTCAGCAAGTCCGAGCTCGATCATGCGCAGCAGAAGATGCTGGAGCTCGTCCTCCATCCTATGCCGCCAATTCGGATCGTCACGCGTCGCAAGGAAGCCTCCGTACGTGTTGGCAAGCAGCTTCACGATTTCCGATCTCGCTACGCGAGGCACTTGCGCCAGCAAGCGCACAACCCACGTCGGCAATTCGGACGGATCGAACGATGACGAAATCGATTCTGGGCTACCGAGGACGTATTTTTGGAAAAGCCTGCTTCGGTCCTGGGCAGTTTCCGCCAGGATGATTGCCTTTCCCTGCTCGTTATACCCGAGACGGCCTGCACGGCCGGCCATATTCTTGTATTCCGCTACCGTAAACGGGCGGCCATCTTCCCCGATGAATTCCTGCTCCGCGAGGATAACGGTCGAAGCGGGAGTGTTGATGCCCGCAGCGACCGTTGTCGTTGCCGCGAGCACCCGTATACCTCCGCTCGGATCTCGATAGGCTCGCTCCACGACCGCTTTTTCCTCACGCGTCAGGTTGGTGTTATGGAACGCGGTGCCGCCGGCAAGGCACTCCCTGAGCGCTGCCGACGTGCTTGAGAGGTCGTGATTGGGCAGCCGAGCCAACGGTTCATGCGCTGCGGCGAGCCCAAGTTCCGCCGCGAGATACCGAGCGCAGCCTTGGGCTGGACCGCGCTGATTGCGGAACACAATCACCTGCTCGCCGTCATCAACTAACTTTTTTGCCAACGGCACGATAACGTCCTGAGCGCTTGCCTCGTTTCGCCGGATACGAATAGCGCCGGGAGGAAGCAATTGCGCCGTGCCCTGCGTGCCGTCGGGGCGCACGAACTGGTACACGCCATCGCGGCCAAGCACACCCTCGGTCAGCGGCACCGGGCGTTTTGTCGTCACGAGCTTTCGGCAGCCGAGCCAAGCGTCCAAGTCATTGATATCTCCGATCACCGCCGAAAGTGCCAGGAGCTGCGGACTGATCCCCCGCTCGCGCGCCGTGACGAGCAAGGTCAATAACAATTCGACGCTGATCCCGCGGCTAGGATCCGTGATGAACTGCGCTTCGTCCAAGACGACGAGCCCAATTTGGTTGAGCGTCGACGGATTGCTCACGACCAAGTTGAGGAACATCTCGTAGGTGAGAATGCCGAAGTCGTATTTTCCCCTGACGAATCCGCTGGTCTGGTCGCTATAATCGCCGGTGCATCGGACGACGCGCATCCCGAGTCCGCCGTAGAGGCGATCGAATTCCTCATATTTCTCGTTCACAAGGGCTCGGTACGGGAGCAGGAAAACAGCTTTCCGCCCCGCCGCCACCGCTTGTGCCGCCGCAAGCTCGCCGAGAAATGTCTTCCCGGAACTTGTCGGCGCGACGACCAATAGGGATTCGCCGTTCAGTATCCGGTCGTTCACCGCCTCGCGTTGGAGTTCATTCAAGCCGCCTGGAAATTTCGCCTTCCACCTGGTGATGATTTCCGGCTGATAGCCAAATGCTGCAAGCTCATCGATGCCAGTGCCGACGCGGATACCGGTTGCCTCCGGGAACGCCTTGAAGAACCGCTCCCCTGGCGCCAACCGCGGTAACACAAGGCCGCCTTCGACATAACCGAGAAGAACCGGCGTCTGCACTACGTTGATACGCGTCGCCTCAGCCCGCGTTCGTTCCATCACTTTATCCATGATGGCCGTGATGCTCACCGGTCCGTCCTGATCACGAAGAGCATCGAGAACCGCTTTTGTGAAGAGGCCATGTCCGGTGCCTGGCAACTCCCATGCTTCCTCGTCAGCGCCCGAAGCCGTGATGAGGATCCTGCCGTTTCCCGCGATATCGGATAACGGCGTCGCCGGATCACGAGAAATCGGGCTGTCGTCGAGAACACGCGCCGGCGCTCCCCCGTTAAAGCAGCAATCCAGCATGCAGAGCACGGCACGCGCTCGTGATGCTCGGAATTTTTCAGCTGTCTGCAAAGGGTTTCAGCCAGAGTCGGATCATGCCGATCGTAACCATGGCGAGGTAGTTGGCGGCGCGCTTTTCGTAGCGGGTGGCGATGCGGCGGAACTGCTTGAGGCGGTTGATCAGCCGCTCGACAAGGTTGCGCCGCCGATACGCCTCGCGGTCGAAGGTGGGCTGGCGACGCTGGGCCTCGTTTCCCGTCCCCGCTCATCAAACCGGACGTGCGGATTTCCCGCATCCGGCTTTCCGACTGGCTTCATCACAAGACCCACGGCGACGACCGCCCGCGCTCGCGTCGAAGGCATCGCACGGCCAGTTCCCCGTAAACACGCTCACGGGAGAACTGGCCCGTTCCGCGCCCTTGCGCTTTGTGTCGTTGACGGAGGAAGTTTCGCACCCGGTCATAGACGTGCTGATCGACGGCCTCGTATGCGGACGCGAGAGCGCCATAGGAGAAGTAGGCTGACCACCCGCGCAAGATGCGGTTCAATCGTGCCCGAACCTCATCCCAGCCGCCCTTGTTACCCCGCACCCTGCATGCCCTCCCCGTCGAAGCGGCGGGAATCTACCGAGGGCCGTGTGATCGTACGAGATACCCAAAGTGGCGTGAACGCTGACAGAACCCGTGACAGACCCGTTGCAACAGAACCGGCGAAGCTACGGTTAGCCGATACCTTCGACATTGCGCAGCCTCGGTATGACGAAATCAGTAAAAGCTCTCACCACAGGCCGCATGAAGCGTGTGGATGGAAATGTCATAAATACTTCCGTCGGCGCCACCGAGTATTCCGGAAGAATGCGGACGAGGCGGCCAGAGGCGAGTTCTTCGAGGACAAGGCTCATCTGAACGGGGCCGACCCCTCGGCCATCTTCCAAGCTGCGCGTAATGACTTGCGCATTGTTGGTCCGCAACGACGGTCGGACCGGAATCTCAATGACTTCCCCGTTCTTCCAGAGTGTCAGAATATCACGCTGTGACAGTACAGTCATGGTAGTTATTATGTTGACCTCGGACAACCGATCAACGCGATCGACCGGACCGGTACGTTCAAGATAGCTGGGAGCTGCAACTAACACGCGTTTAACGATGCCAATACGCCGCACAATCAACTCCCGATCAACCGGTTTACCATATTCTACAGCAAGATCAAAGTTCTCATAGATGAGATCGACCTGCCGGTTATCAAGGATAAAATCTACGGTGACGTTGGGATGCTCATCTTGAAACTCCATCACGATACGGTGAAGGTGCTGGGCGCCTAGACAGGAGGGAGCAAAGACCCGTAGCGCTCCCTCGATCTCACCCATATCACGCCGCACCGCCTCCATAGCGGCTTCGATTGACGCTAGTGCAGTTCGGCTCGTTTCGAAAAGCGCAAGCCCCTGTGCTGTTGGGCGGATCGCACGGTTGCTTCGCTCCAGCAGTCTGGCGTTGACATGTCGTTCGAGGTTTCGAAGATGCTTTGTCACAGCCGGCTGAGAAATAGCCAAATCGCGGGCAGCTCCAGTTATCGAGCCTTTCTCAACGGTTCTGACGAACGCCCTCAAAGCCGCGTTGATGTCCATTTATAGCTCCTGGTTATGCCCACTATCACATTCTAACGAATAGACAGAGCATACGCTATAGTGTCTTATCCTCCTGTACCGACCCATCTTGATCTCCTAGCCAAGAGGCGTATGCGGCTGGTCATCCTGTTGCGTTGCATCACGTCCGCTGTCTTCAACTAATTTCCGCACCGCTCCGTGCGCAAGAATGAATCAACTAGTTATGTAAATCACGACTCGCCTTTCACATCTTTAAGGAGAAACAGCCATGCCCGGTTTTGCGGTCCGAACCGCGCTGTTTTACCTCTTAGTCTTTGTTGCAGCTGCACCAGCTGTCGCTCATGAGACCGAGGGTCTCGTACTGGCTCCCGGAGATGGTGAAAAACTCATTCGGCGGTGGGGTTATTCCTTCCTGATGAAAGTCGATGAAGTGAATGGCGGGGCAAAGCAATTTGTCGTCGGCGCAGAGAAACTTCCCCCTGGAAAGTCGATACACGTCCACAAGCATGATTACGCCGAAGAAATCCTCATTATCAACTCTGGACATGGAACAGCCGTGCTTGGCAAAACACGTGCGGCGGTCGGACCGGGGACACTCGTTTTCATTCCACAGCACACATGGGCGGGCTTAGATAATACGGGATCTGAAGACATTGATCTCCTATGGATGTTTCCAAAACCCGGGATTGACAAATATTTTCGTGCGACATCTGTTCCCGAAGGACAAGAACCACCGGCGCTTTCTAAAGAAGAATTAGATCGCATTAGAAAGCTTCACAGCGAGTATGTAATTTACCGTGACGATGTGTTGAAAGATTACACGAGAGAGGAGGATAAAAAGTAACGACAGCAATTTCTGGGATACCACGTCAACGATTGGGGCATACCGTGACCGAAGCCTCATTCCCTATTAAAGGGGTGGCGTACACGCCACCATCGCTGGCCAAACGGTACTACGCCGAAAATCAATGGGTACCACAGACCGTTGGAAACATGCTGCGTCGTCGCGCAACAGCGCACCCGGCCAAGGCGTTCGCGGCGACTGATCATTCTACGCTTTCCTACGCTGAGCTTGATACCCGGACGGATATTCTCGCCGCCGCGTTAATCGAACTTGGCCTTTCGCCCGGGGACCGCGCTATTTTCCAAATGGGAACGGTAGTGGAGACGCTCATTGCCCTCTTCGCCTGCTATAAGGCAGGAATTGTACCAGTATGCACGCTGCCGCAGCATCGAGAAATCGAGATCGGCAGGATGATCAACCTGACACAAGCTCGGGTATATTTTGTTCAAGTAGACGCTCAGCCCGGATTTGATCTTGCCGCCTTTTCTCTCGCGATGGCGGAAGCACACGGCAATGTCCGTTACATCATTGCTGCTCGAGGGCGGAGACCGTCGGGCGTCCATTCCCTAGAGGAGATGGCGGCGAGTTTGAGTGTCGAGCGAGCGGCCGCAACGCTGGCGTCCGTCGAAATCAGCCCACAGGATGTTCTAACCTTTCAGCTTTCTGGAGGATCGACCGGTACGCCGAAAATCATTCCGCGCTTCCACGCCGATTATCTCGGACAAGCTCTCGGAATCGTGAAGCGGCACCAGTTCACTGCATCAGACATTGCGATATGGCCCCTTCCGCTGATTCACAATGCAGCGATGCAGCTGGTCGTGCTGCCGATTCTTCTAGTCGGCGGCACATTGGTCCTTCAACGGCGGTTCGATCTGCATGAATTCTTAACTGCAATCGAACGCAACAGAGTCACGTTTGCAGGCAGTATTGGACCAATTGCGCCGAGTTTGCTCGACAGTCATGACATCGCCCGCTACGACCTGAGTTCGCTACGGATGTTCTTTGCGCTTGATCGCGCAGATGCCATCGAAGCCTGCCTCGGTGTTCCGAGCACCAATCTTTATGGTATAACGGAAGGCCTCCTCATGACGTGCTCGCCTCATGACGCCGCCACTTTCCGTAGCAGGGTTACGGGCTATCCCACAAGCGACGCCGATGAAATTCACATTCTGCGCCCTGACTCAGAGGAGCCCGTCTCGGACGGTGAAGAAGGCGAGCTTTGCTTCCGGGGTCCGCATATGCTCCGAGGATATTACAACGCACCCGATGCTAATCGGGGCTCATTCACCAGTAATGGAATGTTCCGCAGCGAGGACCTCGTTCGCGCTGAGCTGTACGAGGGGCGGACCTATTACACGTTTGTTGGGCGTTTAAAGGACAATATCTCACGCGGCGGTGAGAAGTTCTCAGCCGAAGAAGTCGAGCGTCTCATTGTGCAGCACCCTGCGATAATTGATGTGAAAATTGTCGCCATGCCAGATCGCCTCCTCGGTGAAAAGGCGTGCGCATTTACGATCATGCGCGCGGAATATAAATGCCCAACCGTCAAAGAGCTTTCCGCATTCCTGTCGGCGCATGGCTTGGCTAAATATAAACATCCCGAACATATCGAGGTTGTTCACGAGTTCCCGCTCACCAAGGTGGGGAAGGTCGACAAAGCCGCCATGCGTGCGGTCATCATGGAAAAACTCTCGGCGGCAGGGTGAGCCCGGTCATCACCATCCGCTAAACAGGTTCATAAGGAGATGCAGGCATTGAATGTCTTAGTTATCGGCGGGGGGCCAGGCGGCCTGTTCTTCGCCATGCTGTTAAAGCGCGCCGAACCATCGCACCAAATAATCGTCGTTGAACAAAACGGCGCGGAAACAACGTATGGGTTTGGCGTCGGTTTTTCGGATAATGCGCTCGCACTCGTCCGGGATGCCGACGCCGACTTGCACAGAGCAATTATCTCGGCAGCTGAGCACCTCAAGAGCATAACAATCGTTCATAATGGGGTGCGGATTCGCATCTCAGGAAACAACTTTTACGGGATCGAACGCATTCGGCTTTTGGCGTTGCTCCGAGAGAGGGCCCTAGCTGCCGGCGTTGTTCTTGTAAATAACTACGCTGTGACCGCGTGTGATGATTTTGCCGGTGCCGATCTGCTTGTCGGAGCGGACGGTGCGAACAGCATCGTCCGTCGGACATTCGCGAATGGCTTTGACTTCATGACCTCGCCGTGCCGGAATATGTGGATATGGTACGGCACGGATCGTACGTCGGATGGAATAGAGTTGATATTCCAGAAAACTGAAGGAGGTCTCTTTATAGGACATACCTATCGGTACGGAACGGACAGAAACACTTTTGTCGTCGAATGCTCCCCCGAGACATGGCGGGCTGCTGGACTTGACAAAATGGCTGAGCACGAAAGCATTCGATACTGCAATTCAGTTTTCTTGGAATTTCTTGGTACGCATTCGTTGATTTCGAATCGCTCTTCATGGTTCAATCCGAAAATCATTAAGACCAAACGCTGGGTAAACGGTCGAGCCACACTCATCGGTGACGCTCTCAAGACAATGCACCCAAGCATTGGGTCAGGAACTCGGGCGGCTATGCAAGACGCGCTCGCGCTCGTCGAGGCGTGTGTTGAACATGCGGGTGACGTCGACGCCGCGCTCGCGTCGTACGAACATCGAATGCGTCCGGTTGCGGAGAAAATGCAGGCAACCGCGATACGCAGCGTCGGATGGTACGAAACAGTTCACGAACGGCTTGATCTTGAACCAATCGAGTTTGCCTACGACTACATGACGCGTACCGGAAAAGTAAAACACAGCCGGATACGCCAGATGGATCCAAGTTTTTCCGACCGCTATGAACATTTCGTGAAGGAAAAGGGCGCACGCAGCTAAACGTCTCTATTGCAGGAAGATGTTAGCAAATATCAAATAACTGGAAAGAAATGCCACATGGATGATCGAGATGCTGAGACAAGTATCGGCCTTCCACTTGAGGCGGGACAATCGTTCTCCCGTGTTGTATGGTTTGACGACAGCTCCATTAGCAAGTTCGCTACCCTCGTCGGGGACTCGAATTTCTTGCATCATGACCGGACCGCGGCTCTCGAGACACGTTTCGGTGGGCTGATCGCAAGTGGTACGCATGTTTCTAGCGTGTTAGCGGCGATGGTCGCAACCGCCTTATCGCAGCTACGTCCCAGCTTGGGACTCGAAATTTCGTTTCGCTTCCGGCGTGCCGTCCGAGCGAATACGAAAATGGTGGCACGGTGGGAACTCACATCAATTAAGTTTAGTAATCGCCTCGGCGGTCACCTAGTCGTTTTCACTGGTGAGCTATTAAATTCTGACGGAGAACAGGCGGTCGCCGGGAAGGTTGTGAGCGTCGTAACCTGAAGACTTGAACGATGCGAGGTCCAGAAATTCAATTGTCTAAAGCCAACATGATAGAGATGTGTTGGCGGTAAGGGTTTGCTAACTAAAAAAATAATGACCCCGCTCTTATTTGGTTCACTCCCTCGACAGCGGCCGGAGCGACCGCTGGCTCGCCATAAATGTCTTCAATCGGGAGTGACCAGAGTTTTGTCATATTGGCACATCACTTCGGCTCTAAACTCAACGGAGACTGGAATGAACGTGATATCCAGGGAAGGAACATCTCTTCTCGACGATCCTGTCGAATTCGAACCGCTCGCCATTGTAGGAATGAGTTGTCGGTTTCCATCGAACGCAGATACGCTAGAGAAATATTGGCAATTACTTGCGGAGAAACGCTCGACCGTCAGCGAGATCCCCGAGAAACGGTGGAAATCCTATTTATCAACTGTGCCAAGGGTAGCGTCATCCTTAAGATCTGCCACGCGTCTTGGGTCGTTTTTATCCGACATTGAAGGTTTTGACGCCGATTTCTTCGGAATCTCAGTGCGCGAAGCTGAATGCATTGATCCTCAACAGCGAATAATTTTGGAGTTGAGCTGGGAAGCTCTCGAAAATGCGGGGATTGTGCCATCCTCACTCAAAGGGCGCAATGTCGGGGTATATATGGCGGCCAACTCGTTTGACTTTGCTCAACGACTGATGGGGAATCTGGCAGACATCAAACCGTGGACGGTTAACGGCGGCATGCTGTTTGGTATCGCTAATCGTGTCTCGTACGCGCTCGATTTCCGCGGTCCGAGTATGGTGGTTGATACTGCGTGCGCAGGTTCGCTGACCGCCCTCCATCTAGCTTGCCAAAGCTTGTGGCAGCGCGAGGTCCCGCTGGCGATCGTTGGTGGTGTTAATGTTATGTCAAACCCAGGAATGATGATCGCACTTGATGCTGCGGGTGCGACGTCGCCAGACGGACGCAGTAAAGCCTTCGACAAGTCGGCAAACGGGTATGGTCGAGGAGAAGGCGCTGGAATAGTAGTTCTGAAGCGCCTTTCCGATGCTCAGGAGGCAGGAGACCGGGTGCATGCAGTGGTGAAAGGGAGCGGCGTCTTTCAAGACGGCCGTACTGCGGGAATGATGGCACCCAATCTCGACGCTCAAGAGGCAATGCTACGTCAAACTTACGAACGATTTAAGATTCCGACGTCGTCGGTCGGATATGTAGAAGCGCATGGCACGGGCACGCAGGCCGGGGATAAGGCCGAGGTGAACGCCTTGGCCCGTACGTTCGGAAAAAGTCGCGAGGGAAAAGATCGTTGTCTGCTGGGGTCAGCGAAACCAAATGTCGGCCATCTCGAAGCTGGCGCTGGAATGGCTGGCCTAATAAAGACAGTTTTATCGTTAAAAAATGAGATGCTGCCGCCGAGTATTCACGCCGAACTGAACCCGGAAATCGGCTGGACCGGTTCAGGCCTGCAGGTGATAGACCAACTCACGCCGTGGCCACCTTCGACGAGTCCAAGACGGGCTGGCATTTCGTGTTTTGGCGTGGGCGGCACAATTGCGCACACGATTGTCGAAGAAGCGCCCAGCCGCGCGGCCGAGTATCGAAAGCACGCGGGATGTACTGTAATGCAGAATACGGACGCGTCACTGAGCATCTTTCCGCTTTCGGCTCGATCGGCCGGGGCCCTGAAAGATAATGCATCTCGCCTTGCTGACTGGCTGGAGACGCACCCGCACGCTGAAATAAATGCTGTTGGGAAAACGCTTAGCCTTCATCGTGATCACCTGACGAAGCGTGCTGCAGTTGTCGGTACGACGCGCGGCGATGTCATTGCCGGTTTGCGCAAAGTTGCATCCGATGCGTTAGAGCCGTGTGTCATTAAAGCGCAATGCGAGCCGGGTTCGGAAAATGGCTCGGTATGGGTGTTCTCGGGACATGGAGCACAGTGGCGCGGCATGGCCCGTGAGCTGTTAAAAAACGAGGCTGCATTCGCCGAGGTGATGGATACGCTGGCTCCGATATTCGAAGAGGAACTCGGTTACACCCCGCGCACAGCTATTATTGAAAGCGATTGGTCAACGGTTGAGAGAGTCCAGGCGTTGACTTTTGCCATACAAATAGGGCTGTCGGCCACTTGGCGCCGTTATGGTTTAGAGCCTCGTGCCGTTATCGGCCACTCCGTCGGCGAAGTGGCCGCCAGTGTCGTGGCCGGCGCCCTTGATCTGAGAGCTGCGGCTAGATTTGCGTGCCGGCGCGCGGCAATTTATCAGCGTCTCGCCGGGCGCGGGAGCATGGCAATAGCGCGCATATCATTCGACGAAGCGCAGCGGCGGCTTGCAAATAACGCAGACGTTGTCGCAGCCATTGCGGCGAGTCCGCTTGCAGCGGTTATTTCTGGATCACCAAGCGCTCTCGATCATGTGATTGCGTCCTGGAAGCGCGAGGATATAGCCGCGAAGCGAATTGCATCTGACGCGGCTTTTCACAGTCCACAGCTCGACGAATTGCTACCAAATATCCGGGCAGCAGCGGCAGGGCTTGTGACACGCGAACCAAACGTTCGGCTGTATACAACGACACTTCCCGATCCCCGCGCTCGTGCCGAGCGCGGCCCTGATTTCTGGGCATCCAATTCACGCGGTGCTGTGATGTTGGTGCCTGCAGTCGAAGCTGCGATGGACGACGGATTCGCCCTATTTTTAGAAGTGTCGTCAGCTCCGATCGTCGCGCCATCGATTCGTGAAACAGCCGATTGCAAGCAGCGCGAAGATGTCACTGTCTGTGCAACACTCATCCCGAATCGGCCGGAAAAAATGTCGATGATGACTTCCTTGGCAGTCCTTTTTTGCCATGGAGCGAAACTCGACTGGTCGTCGTTGCATCCTTCTGGAGAGTTTGTTGATTTGCCGACTATGGCATGGCAGCGGCGTGCGTTCTGGCCGGATACCAAGAATAGCGGGGCGGAGCGCAGCTTTGGGCATTCGCCCGAGACACACATTTTGCTCGGGAAACCCGAACATGTCCGAAGCACGCCGCCACTCACGATGTGGCGCACACATCTCGATTTCGAATCTCGGCCATATCCGGGAACCCACCCTATATTTGGAGTTGAAATCGTCCCAGCAGCGGTGTTGCTGTACTCTCTGATGGAGGCAGCCAGCAGTAACGGAACCCCAGTGGCTTTAAAGGATGTCGGGCTGATAACTCCGGTATCCGTAGAAAATCCGCTGGAAGTCCAAATTATTCTGCAAGATGGTGCCTTGCGCATATCGAGCAGACCGGTAGATGACCAACCGGAGGATGACAACGTGACATGGTCATGGACGACCCATACAACTGCTTTGATCGACTCTGTCGAGCGTGAGTATGGGCCGCGGATATGCGACGTAAATGCGTTGTGGCACCGGTGTGCCGAAGAGTGGTCGTGGGAAAGGATCGAGGCTCTTTATCGCAAGCGCGGGATCGGTGGCTACGGCTTTCCCTGGCGCCTGGCAAATCTGCGCCGCGGAGACGCAGAGATTATCGCTTCTTTCGAGGTACAACAGCTGGAAGAACGAAGGATTAGCTCTTGGGCCGAAATTCTGGACGGCGCATTAACCATTTGCCCGTTGCTGCTTCCGGATGATGACATACTGAGAATGCCATCTCGGATAGATCGTATTGCGATCCATGGTGAGCCTCCTCGGAAGTATGTCGTTCATGTTGGCCGTGGTGGCATATCGGGCCCCAATTCCGGGGAATGTCGCCTGCACGTTCAGGTATTCGACGAGGCCGGGCAGCTTGCGGCCGACATTGACGGTGTCACATTCGGTATTCTGGATAATAAAGCGGAGTTGCGCAATCGTCCGGAGGATGTCGTCTTTTGTGAAGAATGGCGGCTTAAGAGCCTTCCCGCAATGAGTGCCAATCGGCCACGATCTATCATCTTTATTGGACAGCGCACCGAATGGTTAGAGGAGTTGATTGACGGCTTCTCCAAAGAGGGCGTGTCATGTAGATGTTACGATGATCCTGGGGCACTGAGTTCCATCAATGACTGCTTGGTGGTCGTAGTTGGTACGATGCAGGTCGTTGAAGAGTCCGTGGAGGACGCCTGTGAACGCAATGTCTGGACGCTAATTGAAACGGTGCAGACGTTGATAGCACAAGATGCCGCTATGAACGGTGTTCGGCTGGCTTGCATAACACGAGGTGTCCGCGAAAATCGAGATGAAATAGCCCTTGCACAGTCAGCGCTCTGGGGCGCGGCCCGAATTATTGCGGGAGAACGTTCGGATATATGGGGCGGTTTGCTTGACCTAGCCGCTGACACTCAAGTCGCAGACCTGAGTTTGCAATTGCTCAATGCTCTGTCATCAAATACGAATGAAGATGTGATTGCCATCTGTAAAGCCGGCGCGCATGTGTTACGGTTGACACGTCCGGCGAAGCCGTCGGGGAATTACGTGAGCCGGCCTGTGTCGAACCGCACTGCACTCACGACAGGATGCCGTGCGGATGCGACTTACCTAATAACGGGCGGGCTCGGCGCATTGGGTTTGGAGGCGGCCCAATATCTTATCGGCCGCGGGGCGCGACGGCTTATATTGGCCGGTCGGCATGGTTTACCCGGCCGCGCTACATGGTCCGGCGAGCGAGATCCGGCGTTACGAAAAGTGATTGATTGCATAAAGGAGATGGAAGCAGCTGGCGTGATGGTAGTTCCTTTGGAATTAGATATTTCCGATCAAGAAGCTGTCAGGTCTAAATTATCGCCGGATGCACTGGGGCTACCGCCTATAAGGGGCATCGTGCATGCCGCAGGAGTGTTCGAGGGCGATATGCTGGGTAGCATCAATCGGCCGATGTTGACCACCGTGCTCCGTCCCAAAGTTGTTGGTACGATGGTGCTGCACCGGCAGTTTCCACCTGGGACACTTGACTTTTTCGTGCAGTTCTCGTCCTCCGGGCAATTTGGGCGCCTAACGGGCCAGACATGCTACGCGGCGGCAAATTCCTTCCTTGACGGGGTTGCGCGTCATCGTAATGCGGCGGGCATGATGGACTCGGTTAGCTTGGGATGGATGGCATGGCGGGGAATTGGTATGTCTCGCTCCATTGACGCCACGATGGTTGAAGCCCGCGCGCACGGGATGGATGCTATTGACACGGCTCGTGCCATAAGCGCGTGGCATTATTGTAACCAGTTGTCGGCGACATACGCAGCAATCTTCACACCGTTGAGTTCGCGGGATCACGCAATGGCGCTGCCAGTATTCAGTGAGTTATTCAACGAAACTGACGAGGACACATCTAAAACTGATACCGCCTTGTGTGATATTCCGAATGACAATCGACTTGAGTGGCTTGTTGATGATGTGCGTACGTTGGTGGCGACTGAGTTGAAGCTGCAAAGCGACAATGTCGAAGTAAAACGGTCGTTAATCGACATGGGCGTCGATTCGTTAATGACCGTCTCGCTTAGAGTTCGTTTACGGCGGCGGTATGGGTTTGAGTTTCCTCCGACGCTGCTTTGGAATAATCCCTCGGTGCATGCTGTCGCACGCTTCATCGATCACCGGATTAGTTCGCATACAGGCTGAGTTCATCGATGGCGCTGACGCCCATTGTTCAATGGACTCTGCATCTTTCGGTCAATGATGGAGCCCGGCCATATGGCTGGGCTCCAAGTTGCCTTAACCCGCATTTCTCACAACGTGAACGACTGCCGAACACAAAGTTCCAGAAACCTCTGCGGAATCAGTCATTTATCGAAACGGGCCGTCTGCCGCCGAAAACACACTGTGTTTTCCTGCCCGCGTACGAGCCGCGTTAGGCAGGTGGTGAGAAATCCGGGTTAAGCAGGCGATTCTTGCATCGTAAGCGTCTGGTCTCTACCGTTGCGTTGGCCTGCGATCAGGGCGGAACGGTTTTCGGCGTTGCTTACGGATGATCGGCTGGCCGCCTGCATCACGGACCGGCGCAATCCCGATCAGACCGTGCACACGCTCGCCGCGGTCATCCGCTTCCGCCTGCTGGCGATCGCGGCCGGTTACGAGGACGGCAACGACGCCACTGACCTGCGTGGCGATCCGGTGTTCAAGCTGGCGCTCGACCGCCTGCCGTCGGAGCGCGACTTGTGCTCGCAATCGACGATCTCGTGCCTGGAGAACGTGCCCGACGTGCGAATGCTGCTGCGCATGGGACGGGCCATGGTCGATCTCTACTGCGCCTCGTTCCGGCAGGTTCCGAAACGCATCATGCTCGACATCGACGACACCTTCGATGCCGTGCACGGGGCGCAGCAATTGCGCCTGTTCAACGCCCATTACGACGAATACGAGTTCCAGCCGATTGTCGTGTTCGACGGCGACGGCCGCTTTGTCGCCGCGCTGTTGCGCCCGGCCAAGCGCCCCAGCGGGGTCGAGATCCGCGCCTTTCTGCGCCGTCTCATACGTGCCCTCCGCGCCAGCTGGCCGCGGACCGAGATCCTGGTGCGTGCCGACGGGCATTATGCCTGCCCCGAAGTGCTCGACTGGTGCGAGGCGGCGGCCGGGATCGATTATGTCCTCGGCTTGCCGACGACGAGCACGCTGCGGCGCCACGTCACCCGTCTGGAGGCGAGCACCGCCGCCCGCTTCACCGCCGCGCCGGATCGCGGCAAGGGTCCGGCGCTTCAAGGAGTTTTACGATGGCGCCAGCACCTGGAGCTGGGTCCGCCGCATCGTCGCGCGGGTCGAGGCTAGGCCGCATAGCGCCGACACGCGGTTCATCGTCACCAGCCTGCGCCACGGCACCGGGCGGTCGCTGTACGCGGATCTGTACTGCCGACGGGGGCAGGCGGAAAACCACCTGAAGGCCTGGAAGACGCACCTCGCCGCCGACCGCACCTCGTGCGGCAAGGCGACGGCGAACCAGTTCCGCCTGTTCCTGCGCGCCCTGATGCCGAAGCGCTTGGCCTGACGGGTGGCGCAGTTCGACACGGTGCGCCTGCGTCTGATCAAGATCGCCGCCCGTGTCGTCGAGATGAAGAGGCGGATCAAGCTCTACCTGCCGACCAGCGCGCCCGCCCCGGAACAGGCGATCATCCGGTTTGTCCTCGGCCGCTTGCCCCGCCTCGTTACCTGAGAACCGGGGCAGCGTGCCCCGACATTATCCAACCCCCGCCATCCTCAAGCCCGCCGCCGCCCGCTCATCAGCCCCTGATCGCCCCATGCGCCACGCCGAAGGCGACGGCCCGCGGTGACGCACGCCGCAAAACCAAAAAGTTGCCGACAACTCAGATCGGCAGCGATCACCCCCAGCCCGGTGCATAATGGCGGCTAGCTTCGGTGCCTTCCGCGCCCCGCACAAGGTACAATGGCTATCGGATAATGGCTCGACTTTTACTGTTCACAAGACCCTCGATATCGCCTGCGCCCTGAACCTCTTGCCCTGCTTCGCGCCCGTCGAAATTCCGTTGCGGGGATCCCCAGCATTCATTGTCTGAATATGAGGATATGGTAAACTGAACCCATGAATAACTCTGAGAACAACCGCAGCATACGAGAAACCGGCATTAAGGATTTGGCGGCGCGCGTCGAGCGCCTCGAACGGGCTCAGTTTGAATCCCTTAGGCGCGACGTGCTGGCTGGCGTCGAGCAGAGCGATCGGGGTGAGGTTGTGCCTTGGGATCGCTCTAAGCTTGAGGCCCGCTTAGTAGACGAGATGAACCGTCAGAAGGGGCGAGGGAATGCCTAAGCTGTATGCCCACCTTCCATCTCTCGAGGCTCGCCGAGCAGGATCTCTTTGAGATCGCACTGTATATCGCGAACCGAGATGGCGTTGACGCCACACGCCGTTTTTTCGATGAAATCGATGCGCGCTTTGCCCGTCTCGCCGAGAATTCGCAAATGGGACGACTGCGGCCTGAAATTGGACCCGGTCTGCGCTCCTTTCCGCTTGGCGACTATCTCATTTTTTACCGCTCGGCCGCTGATGGCGTGATCATCGAGCGTTTTCTCCACGGGGCCCGAGACATTGCAGCGGGGAGGACATAGTCCGATGGCGAGCAACATCTGTTTCCCGGCACGGACCTCAGAAGGGTTACGCTATTTCCTGGAACTGACTTCATAACCGGTCTGAGATCGGCCGTGCCGATCAGGGAAGCGTCTGCTCGATGGCCCACGCGAGCGCGACACCCTTCTTGTCCTCCAGCACGCCCTTACGCCCAAGTTCGACCCGCTGCTGTCCGCACTCGCTTCATTGGTCTCGCCAACACCCCATCTCTTGTCCATGACTGGGCTGCGTGCCCGGATTCTATGTTTTCGGCTTGTACCATGATCACATTGAGCTGCGTTGAGATCGGCGTCCGGTTCATGTTCATCTCCGGGGAGATGAACGGCCGGCGGGTAGGGAAGACCGTCGAGTTGAAGATCCCGCGTCACGCTCACGAGATAGAACAACAATGAATTGACGGAATGCCGCCGGCTCGACTAACATCGTGACGGTTTCGCCAAAAGGAACTCCTTTTGGCCATAGTAAAAATCGGCACACAATACACCAGACGAATTCTTTCTGGTACCAACAACTACCCGATATCGCCATCGATTTTTCTTTCTGTTATAGTGTTTCTGCAACTGAACTCCTGATCAACCTCCTTTACCGCGGTGTCTGGCGTTGCCTGCGCCAAAAGGAGTTCCTTTGCACGATATGCCGCCGAAGGGAATCATACAGGCTGCCGCAATCTACGCCCGCGTCTCGACCGATGACCGTAAGCAGGATCCCGAGACGCAGCTCCGCCAGCTACGGGATTTCATTACTGCCCGGGGCTTCGAGCTGGCCGGGGAATATATCGACACCGCCTCCGGACGGTCGGAGGAGCGGCCAAATTATCAGCGGCTGCTCGCGGACGTGCGCGCCGGAGGCATCGATGTCGTGCTCTGCTGGCGCTACGACCGGTTCGCCCGCTCGACCCAGGCGCTCATCAACGCGCTGAAGGAGTTCCAGGCGCTCGGCGTCGCCTTCATCTCCTACCAGGAGAACGTGGACACCACGACGCCCCAGGGCGAAATGGTCTTCGCGATCATGGCGAGCCTCGCCCAGTTCGAGAGCGCGCTCATCGGCGAGCGCGTCAAAGCCGGGATGGCGCGAGCGAAAGCCCAGGGGAAGCACGTCGGCCGGCCGCCGCTCTCCCCTATCACCCGCGAGCGGATCCGAAAGCTCTGGGAGAACGAGATCTCGTCCTATCGCATCAGCAAACGCTTGAACGTCGCGTACACCACGGTACGGCGCTATGTGAAAAAACTCGAAGCCGGCCGGAGCGCATCGCTGGCGGCGGAAGCGGGAACACCGTGATGCATGACGAGCCGCTCCTCAAGCTCGTAGAGCAGTACATTGCCTTGCATGATCGCGCCCACCGCGCTGCTCAGCGGGTACAGGATGCGCACGAACTGATGAAAGCCGCAGGCTTCGTCCATCCCGAGCCCCTCGGCATTCTTGCTATGTCGCAACCTGGAACTACGGAGCCCGCGTATGCCGACACGCCTGAGCGCATCGAGGCGGCGTTCGCGGCGGCGATCGCCGAAGGTGGCGCCGAGGCGCCCACTTGGATCGCGCGACGCGAGGCGGCGCTGGCCCGGCTCGCGGCGCTCCGTGTCGCCCGCGACATTTTCGACATCTCGGAAGCAGAGCAGGCTCAGGCTGCGATCGTAAAAGAGATCGATCGACTTGGCCCCGAGATCCGCTCCACACCGGCCCGCTCGGCTGCCGGCGTTGCCGCCAAGCTCCGCGCCCTTGTCGTCAATGCCACCCTGAACAGCCCCGACGCCGACGTCTTCGACCGCCGGCTCGCGCTCGACGTGTTGGCCGACGCCGAACGTCTCGCCGCTGGCGGCGGCGCGCCGTGACGACGGTGCGCGCGCGGCGGATTCTCCGCACCCTGGGCTGGCGCTACGTCGATCTGCAGCGCGAGCTGAACCGCACCGCCCACACCAGCTACAAGAGCGGCGATGTATGGAAGTGGTTCAGCGGGACGCGTCGTGTGCCGCTCGGTGTGGCCATCTTCCTGCGCCTCTCGGTTCGCATTGCCCTGCTTGAGCGGCAGATACGGCGCCGCTCGGGCTCATGACGGTGATCGGTTTACCCCTGCTGGAGCATTGCAGCGAATCTCGGCATCATGGAGCAACGGCTATGGCAACTGATCCACTCGGGGTGATCGTTCTTTCCAGCGACCTCGGCGAGCTTGAGCGTCGCTCTGCCATGCTCTGCGCCTTCGGATTCGAGGTGACCGAGTTCTTGGATCCGGACGACGTGATCGAGCATTTTTCCGAGCTCCGTCGCGACGAGGCCGACTACGCGTTGCTCGTGACCGACATCCAGGTGGGCCGCCAGCGCGCGTTCCGCGTAGCTGACATATTCTGCGAGATGACGGGCAACGCTCCCGTCATCTTCATCTACGACGGACCTCAAAATTTCCAGAGCGTCATCCCGGCCGCGCAGCTCGCCTTCCTCGCCTCTCCGTTCACGGAACAAATGCTGAGGCAGACGATCCACAAACTCCTCCCGGCTCACGCGCTTTCAGGTAGGCCCCGCGCCCTGATCGTCCACCACGATCAGAAACGCATAGCGCATTGGAGCGCCTTGCTGCGCGCCCATGGCGTCGATACTGAGGAGATGGGCGCCACCGAGGCGTCCGTGACCGATCACGATAGGCGTCGACCGTTTGATCTCCTCGTGATCGACAGCGGCATCCATAGACAGCTCGGAAACACCTCCTCGTTCCGCGCAGTCCATGAGGACACCGCTATCGTGGTCGCCCATGACGCCGTCGATCTCGATATCCAGCTCCGGTCCGCCGCAGGAAGACGCATGATTGTCATGCCGTCCGAGGTACCCGACGATGTTTTCATCGACGCCGTGAGTTCCCTCATCCCGCTCGTGAACCCTCAGCCCGGAAGCGACCTCATGGAGCAGCTGCGACAAACGGTCGAGGCAGAGCGGCGATGAAATGCCGTCGATAGCCGAAGCTGGCGCCTTACACGGATCGGCCAGGGAATTCATGCTCACCACTGCCAGCGTGATGGCGCGGATGTCTCCACGCCGACGGATCCCCGCGCACCGTACGACCGCCGGCAACACGAAACCCCGCGACGAGGCGGGGCGAAAAGGATCAATATTCGGCGGCGAGCATGATGGTGAGCAGGCGCACCGTCCGCTCAGGGTCGGCCGGATCTTCGGATCCGCCGTCCATGGCCGGGTTGTAGTAGTCGATTTTCCAGAAGAGCTTCTCGTCGGCGACGGTGAAGCCGCCGAAGTCCCGCTCGCCGTGCGGATTGTTGTCCGGCGTGAATGTGGCGAACGTGCGCACGGCCTCGATCGCGGCGCTGACGAACTCGGGGCCGCGGTTGTCGACGCCGCTCGTCATCATGACGAGACCGCCCTCCCCTCTCGTGCGGAGCTTGTCGTTCAGCTCGGCGATCCGGCGCGTTCGATCGCTCATGCAGGTCTCCTCGGCGCAAGCGGCATCGGACAATTCCGGTGCCGCAGAACGCCGCGGAGGCGGCTACACCGAGACGGCCTCGGCGTTTGAACGCGCGAGCAGAGTTCGCGGGAAGAATTCGCTGTATTCGTGCTGATCGAACCAGCCGCATTTGGTGTCGAACAGGCGCAGGCCCGGCACGAGACGCGTGAGCGCCAAAGCGTAGATCGTGAGCTGCGCGAACGGCCGTTCGTTGCGAGCGCCAGGCTTGTAGTCGAGCAGATGAATGGCGCCGTTCCGCACCTGGATGAAGTCGATGTGGCCGGTGATGACCGGCGACGCCGAGCGGTCCTCGGCAAGCCGGATGCCGTGCTGCTCTTCGAGCGCGGCGCTGTCGGCCACGGTGAGCCAGATCGGCACCTCAACCGCGAGCGTCACGGAGTCATTCGCCAGCATAAAACGCTGGAGCGTCTCGTGGCGCTTGTAGTTGTCGCCGACCGCGGGGATGACGAGCGCCGCGCTGCGCGTCGCGAAATTCTGCTTTTCAATCGCGATGCGCTTCGCCGGATTGATGAACGGCGCGACCGACTGCGACGCCCTGCTGCTCTCAGCAAAGAGATCGTGCGGACAGATGTCCAGCACTGCTTCGAGAAAATCGGCAAGCGGCGCGAACCGCGCGTGCTGCGCGCTCTTCCGGAGCAGCGCGAGCTTCGGCCGGTGGTACGCATACTCGTACACCTGCCGATGATAGAGCTTGGTGGTGCGGATCACCTGCCGCGGCGAGAAGAGCTTCCGCCCCTCGTCGCGCAAGCGCGCATACGACGTGGTGAGCTCGCGATGCTCAGCGATCCACGACCCGAGCGTCGACGTCGGCACGCGGACACCCCGGCGGGTCTTGAGCGCGGCCGAGGCTTCGGCGAGTGTGTGACCGAGATTATAGAGCGTCACCGCCTCCTGGATGACGCTGAGCGGATCCGTCTTGTGGCGCAGCGATGGCGGCGCGGGCGTGAACGGCCGGACCAACGGGTTTTGGGCCATTGGTCGCCCGAGAGGCCGGGGCCGCTCTCCTACCCTGCCCAGGCCGCCGGGACATTGCGGCGGCGGCGGGCGGGCACGTGTGCCATCCAGGGGGTGATCGCGGGCACATCCTGTTCCGCCCTGTTCCGCGGCCGGTGACCGCGCCGGCAGGGCTGCCGTCGCCGACCGTCCTGACCGCCTCCGCGGGGCGTGCGTTATCGATCTCACTCGATGAGGCCGGGCGGGAAGATCGCGCTGATTCCATACCGATCGCCGTAGACCTCTGGTCCCAGATCCTCAGTGTCCCAGGTCACCGTCTCGCGCTTCGGCGTGACGACGCGGACTTTGTACTCAGGAAGCCATTCGAGAATTGCGCCCCACTGCTGGCGCCCTGTGTGAAAGACGAATTCTGCCATTCCTGCTCCACTCACGCGTCGCGGGTGCCGCGACCCACCACGCCAGTCGCGGGTGGTATACCGGAAACGGGTTCGGAACCAGAGCCATCGCGTGGAGACGCGCGAGAGGCGGTTCGGTGAGCGGGCTTCTACTTTTCCTCCGCAGTAGCGCCCGGATGCCAGGAACATTTCCAAGGCAGCGATGGGCTGGCGCATATGCCCCTGGTCTGGTCGCGCGTATCCTGTTCTACCGTCCCCACGCCGCGAGGCTTGCCATTTTCGTACTCCGGCCCGCCGCCGGGACATTGCGTAATCGGCGGCAATAAACCCCCGCGTGATGCAGCGGGCACCGTTGTGCAGGCGCGGCAACCGGGGCGACCTGCCAATCACCGATCTACCGCGGCATCTCTTGTGCTTCTGGTCCCGGTAACGCGGAATCGCATCCAAGCCGAAAGCCGGCGCCATGAGGCTCGGAAGCGATACCGGACTGGCAGGCGAAGACGCCTTGTTTGGTATTTCAGAAGTTGATATTTGAATGCCTCATCTCCGTCGGCCTCGTGGACGAAATTACACATGGCTTCAAATGTCGCATACGCGATCTTTTCGCCGTGGTATCTCTCGAATCGTATTCCGATTATATACCATGGATAGAGCTTTTCATAACAGCGCCTGTAGGTGAAGAAGAAGCGGCTCCATGCGTGATATTTGTCGAGGTATCCTAAGCTCACAAGATGAGCAATGGTGCTAAGAAACGAAACAGTGCCGTAGATTGCGTTCCGCGTTTCTGGCGGTTCCAGTTTTTCAAACAGCCTGTAGGCCTCAACGCAGGCTCTCTCTTGGTTATTGAGAACGGTTTCCGTCGCAGAACGGTCCTCAGCTGCCTCGTACCGAGCAAACGGCGGAACGAGATAGCACTGCGGGTGTGAGGCAAATTTCTTCCAGAAATTTTCATAATACGTTCGCCTTTGTTCCAGTTCCTCCGTCTCTAAATACGTCATGTATGCAGAGTACTCAGGAAGGGCGATAATTGCCTGAATCCCCTCAGGCAAACTCGCTCCCTCTATGATGTACTCGATACCTAGCCCGGATTTCTCACCACACCGTTATCGACAGCCTGTACGCGCAGTGGCTGTTCTGATGAACATCTGGCGAGCGT
>Ga0265327_10000819_pt1 | contig 46924 bp, 24 predicted proteins | sample 41621metaG_FD_202089 | JGI IMG/M metagenome (GOLD analysis project Ga0265327, IMG submission 202089) | Rhizosphere microbial communities from Carex aquatilis grown in University of Washington, Seatle, WA, United States - 4-16-21 metaG | ecosystem: Host-associated > Plants > Roots > Rhizosphere... | reverse complement strand
AAAGGAATTCCACCGGAAAAAATGGATTTGCTTTTTAACCGTTTTACAAAACTCGACGACAACAAAACCAGACTCTACGCCGGTACAGGTTTAGGTTTGGCAATTTCGAAAAGAATAATCGAACTTTGTGGCGGTCACATTTGGGTTGACTCCGAACCCGGCATTGGCAGCACGTTTTCGTTTTTAATTCCGTTGGACGTATAATTGCTGTTGCGTTTAATTGCTCTGAGAAAATAAAACAAACACACTATTGTTATCAACGAATAAATTGCACCTGCAAAAAATAAAGCAGTTGACAAAGTGTACTTATCCGTTAGCCAGCCGTACATTGGCGCGAGCGCTGCAAAAATCAAACGAATTAAAAAATTGCGGACAGACAAAACCGTCGCCCGCATGTCGGAACCGGTAACCTGATTGATATAATTTTTCAATGTCGGCGTTGCCAATCCACGCGCAAAGTAAAACAGCAACAGGAAAATCAAAATAAAATTTGCTGTAAAAAAGCCCATAAGCAAATAAACAGCACAAAGTACAATGCTAAAAGATGCAACCAACGTGGCAGAACCAATTTTCGATTCGAGTTTATACGCATACATCGACGTAAAACCAACACTCAGGTTGAGTAAACTCCACGTAATACCAAACATAGCTATCGGCAAATTGATACTTTTAAAATAGGGTTGCGCAAACCATGCCATTGTCAATGTCGATGCGCCCGTAATTGCCGAAAAAATAATTTGCAAACGCAGTTGCTTACTTTCAATCAAAGCAAATTTCATAATACGGAAAACGTCTTTAAATAACGGATGCTTTTTCAAATCGCTAATGGGTGCGTCGCGCAAAGCGATACTTGCAGGAATAGCAACAAACGCAATACCCGCCTGAAAATAATACGGCAAATGCAAAGATATCGACGCCAGAAAACCACCAATAACACCGGCAGCAGCTTCGGCAAAATTACCAATAGATATGGTGCGACCTTCGTATTTCGAATAATCGTTTTGGCGATTGGCGGCAATCAATGAATCGTATAACAAAGCAGAATCAGCGCCGTTAATAAGACTTTGACCAAAACCGCGCAACAACTCGGCAAATATAAACCACACAAAACTGTTAGAAAAACTATAAAACACAAATGCAAAAAATCCAAGAACGGCGCCATACAAAATACTTTGACGACGACCAACGCGGTCAGCCAAATAACCACCCGGAATTTCCCAAGCAACCATTGCCACCGAATAAATTGCCTGCAAAGTAAAAATCTGATGCATGGATAATCCGTGTGCTTGAAAAAATAAAACAACAATCGGCATGGTCAACATAAACCAATTGGAAACTTTGACGATATATAATAATGTAATATTACGCCGGTAATCGAAAGTCATTTGTGTTTTAATAATTTACAATTTTGTTTTACGATTTTTAATTTTTCGTCTGTCAAAAAAAGCAATAAATTTTCCTATTACAAAATAATTATTATAATTTTGCAACATGAATATTGTCGAAAAAATAAGATACAAAATAGGATATAATATTTTAGTAAACAAAATTAAAAACCTAAATCGTTCCAAGACGTTTAATAATTTTGATACAGCTAAAAGTGTTGGTGTTATTTTCGATGCATCGCGTCAGGAATCGTACCTTACAGTAAAAGATTTTATTTTTTCGCTGCGTAAAAAAAATATCGATGTCAATGGATTGGGTTATGTAAAAAATTTGCAAGCTGTTGAATATTTTCCGTATCACGAAGGCATTACGTTCTTTTCTATTTTGCACAACAACAGTTGGTATTTAAAATCGAAGAATCCCAAAATTGACGATTTTGCAAATAAAAAATACGACATTCTGATTGATTTAACAACTGAAGAATTTTTACCACTCAAATTTGTGGTCGGACTAAATCCTGCAAATTTAAAAATCGGTCGCGGAAAACCTACCGACACTATTTTTTACGATTTTGTTCTCGATATTAATGAAGGCAAAAACATCAATTATTTTGTTGACCAGTTGAATTATTATATGGCCGTCCTGAAAAAAGCATAATTCAATTGACAATGGATAATAGACAATGGATAATTAAATTTTAAAAATCATATTATTTTAAGTATGCTCAAAAATAAGTTTCGCGGAACAGGAGTTGCAATCATAACTCCATTTAATGTTGATGGTAGCATTGACTATGCTTCGATGGAAAAACACATCAACTTTCTTATCACTAATAAAATTGAATACATTGTTTTGCTGGGAACAACCGGCGAATCTGTTACCATCGCTAAAAACGAAAAACCGGAACTTGTAGCATTTACAAAACGTATTATCAATAAACGTGTTCCGCTGGTAGTTGGCGTTGGTGGAAATAATACAGCCGAAGTCATTGCCAATCTTCAGAGCTTGGACACCAGCGACGTCGATGCAATTCTTTCGGTCGTACCTTATTACAACAAACCAAACCAGAACGGAATTTTTGCTCATTACGACGCAATTGCACAAAATTGCAAACAGCCGATTATATTATACAATGTTCCCGGACGTACCGGCGTCAATATGACAGCCGAAACGGTTCTGAAACTGGCGCATAAATACGAACACATCATTGCTGTAAAAGAAGCGTCGGGCAATTTCGAGCAGATAACTTTTATTTTGAAAGACAAACCTGCACATTTTTCAGTCATTTCGGGCGACGACGGTTTGGCTGTACCACAAATTTCGATTGGCGTTGACGGAATTATTTCGGTTGTCGGTAATGTAATTCCGCTGCAATTCTCAAACATGATACGCGCGGCACTCGACGGTAATTTTAAAGAAGCTGCAGCGATACACGACAAAATTTTACCTTTTATAAATTCGATGTTTACCGACGGAAGTCCGGCTGGTCCAAAAGCTGCGTTGTCAAAATTAGGAATTGTCAAAAATGTTGTACGATTGCCTTTGGTGCCGGTAAGCGAAAGTCATTATAATAAAATTGTTGACTTATTGGTAGAGATTTCAATATAAATAGGTAAATTTCGAAATGTTAAACCTGATAGATTTTCAAATACTGTCAGGTTTTTATATTTATATGGTACAAATTTTGTTTTTATTTCAAACAATTTCAACAATACTTTGATACTTGAAAAATTTATTGTAAAATTGTATTTCAATTATTAATTATTAATTGTTAATTGTTAATTATTTAGTTTCCAATGAAACTTAAGACAAAACTTCCATTATACACCAGCGTAACGGTACTTATATCGATTATACTGGTTTCGACATATTTCATTGTTAGCTACAAACAAAAAATTACCGACGACATTGAAACCTACCGATACGAAGAAACCGAACAAATAAAACAAACTGTAAAAGACATTGTCAATTTATCTTACGACATGCTTGCGGTAAGTTATTCCAATTCGAAAAACGCTGATTTTTTACGTCAGCTTTATCAGTCACGCAAAGTCGATCCAAACGATGTCAACAATAAAATTACTACCGATGACATTTTAAAAATAACACTCGAAAATCTTCGCGCTTTGCGTTTCGGAACTGACGGTTACATCTGGATAAACGAAATAGAACCACCCTACAAAGTTGTAATGCACCCAATAAAACCCGAACTCGAAGGCAAAGGACAAATATTTTATATTGGCGAAGAATCCAAGCGCAATGTTTACGAAGCATTTGCCGAAATTTGTAACCAGTACAACGAAGGTTATCTCGAATACGATTTTTACAAACCCGGCGAAGCCGAAATAATGCACAAAATAAGTTACATCAAACTTTTCAAAGAAAAAGGTTGGGTAATCGGCACAGGCGTTTATGTTGACAATATCGACAAAATGGTGGCGACAAAAAAAGCCGAGTTGAGTAAACAAATTAATCGTATTATTTTAATAACACTTATAATCAGTATCTTTTTAATGTCAGTTGCGTCGGCAATATTGTATTATTTGGGAAATTCCATCACAGGCGCAATTTTTAAAATAAAAGAACAACTTACCGAAATGGCAAAAGGCGTACAGGTTGAAAAACTCGAATTTAAACGCGCCGACGAAATTGGCGAAATAAAAGAATCGGTCGATTCGCTTATCGACGGTATAAATCAATACACAAAATTTGCGCAGGAAATTGGAAAAGGAAATCTCGAAGCGGAATTTACAGCATTGGGCGAAGACGACAATCTTGGTAATTCGTTAATAGAAATGCGTTACAGTTTGCAAGTTGCACACAAAGAAGAAGAGCGACGTAAAGACGAAAATGCAAAACGCAACTGGGTGTCAGAAGGACTTGGAAAATTCAGCGACATTCTGCGCCGAAACGTTGAAGACGTCAAAGAACTTTCGTATCACATTGTGCGCAACATGGTTGAATATTTACATTCAAATCAATCGGCGCTTTTTGTTTATAACGACGACGACAAAGAAAATGTTTACCTCGAATTGGTTGCGGCAATTGCTTACGACCGTCGAAAATATTTTACTAAAAAAATAAAAATCGGCGATGGAATTGTTGGAATGGTTGCACTCGAAAAAGAAACGGTTTATCTTACCAACATTCCGCAAAATTACATGGAAATAACTTCGGGCTTAGGAAGCTCCAACCCTACCGTTCTGCTTGTTGTGCCGTTAAAAATCGAAGATAAAATTTTTGGAGTTATTGAAATTGCGTCTTTCAATACCTTTGAGCCACACGAAATTGAATTTGTCGAAAAAATTTCGGAAAGTATTGCTGCTACAATTAACAATGTGAAAATTACTGAACAAACAAAATACCTTCTCGAACAATTCAGACAACAAGAAGACCTAAAAGCAGAACAAGAAAAAGAAATGCGCAAAAATATGCGAGAACTTCGTCGCCTTCGAGAATTGCACAATGCAGAAACTGTTAAAGAAACAGACGAATATTTAAATTTTTAGTATCGCATTCCTAAATTGGACATCAACAATCAAATATCGCCCGGCAAATCAAATAAACGCGAAACGAATTTCGTAAACAAAACAATTAAACAAATTAACGAAGTAGCCAATCCAATAGTCAATTCGGCGGATGAGCGAAAAATTCATACTATCTGGAAAATAATTTCATTTCTTGGCGTCAAAGAAGATCAACCGGTTTATGTCAAAAAAATGATTATTCTGTTTAACCAGATTGTCAGAATTTTGTTACTTCTTTTAGTTTGCGCATCGTTGGGTTTGTATTTTATATGGAATATCAAAATTATTCCAATGGTAATGATTGCATTTATTTCAATCATCAGTTTATCATTGGGCTTGACTTTTTTTGGAAAAATAAGAAGTGCATTGTTTCTTATTTCCGGTTTATTACCAATAGGAATTTTATTGGCTTCAATTTCCGCAAAATTGCATGGCGAAACAAACAGCATCTTTTTATACATGACACCGCGCATGATGATTGCAGTAATCGTCATTATGACAGCCGCATTCATCGGACTTACCGGAACAAAGAAAAACATCTACGCACTTACAAGCGGAGTTCTATGTTATGCTTTTTACGACCTGATACATCGCTGGTTCGGCATCAATCCAGACAATCTGCCGGATATCCGGTCGCATTATTATATTTTTTTGATAGCTTACACCGGCACGTCAATATTTATAATGATACTCATTTTCTTTTTGCACAACATCAATAATACGTATGAAAAAATGGTGCTCAAACAAAAAGAAGAAATTACAAATCAACGCGACGAAATTGAAGCACAACGCGACGAAATAGAAAGTCAACGAAATTATGTAATTGCGCAACGCGACGAATTGGCACATCAGAAAAAACAAATTACCGACAGCATTGAATACGCCAAACGCATTCAGCAGGCAATGTTGCCAAACGTAAAAGATTTCAAATCGTACTTTGACGAAAGTTTTATTTTCTATCAACCGCGCGATATTGTTAGTGGCGACTTTTACTGGTTTACAAAACTTGACGAATCGAATAAAATAATTGTTGCCGCCGCCGACTGTACCGGACACGGTGTGCCCGGCGCGTTCATGAGCATGATGGGCATTTCGTTTTTAAATGAAATTACAGAACGTCGTTCGCATATCGAACCCAATATTATTTTAAATGAATTGCGCCAGCACATCATCAATTCTTTGCATCAGGAAGGCAAAGCCACCGAACAAAAAGATGGCATGGACATCGCCATTTGCGTTATTGACAAAGAAAAAATGACGCTCGATTATTCCGGAGCCAACAATCCATTGATTTTAATTCGCAATAGGGAATTAATTGAGCTTAAAGCAGACCACAAACCTGTTGGCATTTTTATTAAAGACCTTGGACCTTTTACAAAACAACAAATCGAAATTCAAAAAGACGACTGCATTTATATTTTCTCCGACGGCTATCAAGATCAGATTGGCGGCTCGCAAGGACGCAAGTTTCTTGTAAAAAATCTAAAACAACTTTTTATCGACATTTCGCCATTGCCATTTGAGCAGCAACTAAAAAAAATTAACGAGACATTTCATACCCACAAAGGAGCATATTCGCAGGTTGACGATATTTTGGTGATGGGATTTAAAATTTAAAATTAAAATATTATGTCATTAATAATTTTAAACTTGCAAACATAAGTACAGCGCAAAGAATGTATTGCAAAACACGCACCGGAAAACGTCCAGAGCCATAATACGAACCAGCAAGTCCCCCAAAAAAAGCAATCGATGCCCAACTGATAATATTTGTATTGATAACTAAATTGGAAAACGAACTTCCGGCAAGTCCCGAAGCCGAATTGATAAAAATAAATGCTGCCGACAATGCTGCTGCTTCTTTAATGTTTGCCCATTTGTTTAACAGCAAAACGGGCGTCAAAATTATACCGCCACCAATGCCCAACATGCCCGATAAAAATCCGATTACTAATCCGGTAAGCGCTGCAGAAAAAACCGGAATCGATTTTTTTGCTTCGAAATCGATTGTACGTTTGTAAAGCAAGCGACCAATTGCAACAAGCAAAACAATTCCCAGCAAAATTTTGTAAACCGCCGGATTTATTTTGACCATTGCGCCAACAAACGCTGCCGGAAATGAAAACAAAACAAACGGTAAAAGTTTTTTAGAATCAAAATATTTTTTGTGGTAAAACAACAAAAATGCAGTCGCCGAAACCAATAAATTAAGAATTAATGCCGACGATTTCATCAATGCTGGATCGACGCCCCACAAAACCATCAATGCAAGGTATCCGCTTGCTCCGCCGTGTCCAACTGACGAATACAAAAACGCAACTACAAAAAGCGCCAAAAGAAATAAAGCATCCATAATGTCAATTTTAATTAAATAAAAAACCTTCTAACCAAATGGAAAGAAGGCTCAACAACAAAATGTTGTGCTCTACTCCTTTCCAATTCCGATATTCGCTATCTTCGGGAGACAAAGCTGTTTCCGGCTTTACCTACTGGTCGGTTTTTCGTGGACTTGCGTCTTTAGAAAAAACAACTCGGAGAAATAATTTATATTTTTTATTGAAACAAAATTAATAAAAATTTTGAAACGAAACGCCTGCTTACTAATTTTTAAATGCCGCTGATTAAATTTTAAACGTCAAACGTTCCTTCATCGGTTTCTGCATTGAGTTTATATTTGCGCATAGACACAATCGAAAGTCTTATTGCTAAAACCAAAGCTCCAATGCCGATTAAGAATACACCGTTGAATCCAAGAAAATTTAAAAGCACAACGCCGAGAATTGGAGCGTAAACGCCACGCACACCGGTCAAACTTAAATGAATTGCCTGATAAACGCCGGAATCTTCGGGTTTGCAAAAATATGCCGAACCAATATACCAAAGCATCGCCATGTTTGCCGTAAAAATTCCAAAGAAAAAATAAGCGATCGCTAATGTGTAATATACTTTGATTCCCAAAATGTCAATATAAAATGGAAAAAATTGTGTCATCAATAAAAAGAAAATATACAAAAGCATCGATGTAAAAGTATATGCTGCAAATTTTCTGGGATCGACGCGCCCAATTATTTTTCCAATAAATGGTAAAATCAAAATTGCCAAAATGTTGTACACATTTTTATAAAATGCAAGATTGGTATAATTCAAATGCAACACGCGCTCAAAATAAATTGTGATTACGGTAAACGTCAACATCCACGCGAAACCGTAAAGCATAAAACTGCTTTCGAAATCGCGATAAGGTTTGTTGTGTTTTAAAATGTTTTGCATGTTTTTATAAGAGTCGCGCAAAGCTGATAAAAAATTTCTGGTTTGTGATGTATAACTGTCGTCGGAAAAAGGAATAAGCGATAAAATATAAATGTCAACAATCGCAAGAATAGCAATTACGGGATAAATGTATCGGAAAGCATAATAATCGTGGTCGAGCAAAATGCCGAACAAAAAGGTAATTATAAGCATCACGATTTTGTTTAATGTGGTTGCATAGCCAAAAAGTTTACCAAAATTGTGATGCGTGTAATTTTTTTTGAGAAACAAATTGATTACAGGATAAATAACGGGAGTCGCCATGTAAAACATCAAAAATGCTGTCAAAAAATAATATTGGTAAAAATTTGAATGGACATAAGCTGTTGCGGTAGCCGGAAAAAAGATTAATGCCATTACCGGCAGCCGCGTTATTATTGCAATCCATCGAAGCAATAATTTTTTTCGGAACGTGCGCGTAAGTAATTCATTTAAAATAATTGAAAACAAATATACAACAACAGTTGTTTGAAAAAGAATTCCGACTTGCATATTTGTACTTTTCATACTTTTAATCAGCACAAATTCGTTGATGGCAAGAACACCAAGAATAATTCCTTCAATAAATGAATATGTTATATGAAGTGCGAAAGTTTTTTTTTCATTACGCGAAAGTAGCAGTTTATCAAGCATCATTGATTTGTTCAATTTTATTTCAAGTATCAAAAGTATATTTTCTGACGGATAATTTATTTTGTCGCGCAAATTTAATTTGTTTCTGCAATTAAAATTTTTATGCGACATCATTTTCGAGTTTTAAAATAAAAAAATAAAAAAAATACTTGATATAAAAATAGTTATTACTATTATTAATGTTAACTTTGTAAAAATACTTTATAAATTTTAAAATTAAATTAATGAAATCATTTATACTTATCTTATCAATTTTTCTGTTAACAGAAAACAATAATTTAATAGGCCAAAATTTCGATTTTAGAAACACGCAATGGGGCATGGATTCTTTGCAAGTGAAGAAAATTGAAAAGTCAAAAAAAATAAATATTTCAAAAAAACTTGCGTTCCTGTTCGACGGAAAATTGGCAGATTTGGACGCAAAAATTTTTTATGAATTTTCGGCGTTAAACCAATTATATCATACTAAATATTTTATTGATTTAGATAATAAAAGTACGCAAAGCTATGTCGATAATTTTTTGTTATTGCAAAAATCGCTAACCGAAAAATATAAAGAGCCTGTCAGTAAAAAAGCTATTGCGCTTGATGGTTCGGCAGTAAAAGATAATAAATGGGTGTCGGCTTTAAATTCGTACAACATGAGTTTAGAAACTGTTTGGAAAACCGATAAAACAGTAATTACGCTTTCGCTTTTTTGTGTTAAAAATGAATTAGTTCTGACCTTAAATTACATTTCAATTGAATATGAAAAAAAGATAGAAGAAGAAAAGAGAATCCAATTATTAAAAGATATTTAAATAAACCACCACATTCAGCATTTTTCTGGAATAGTATAAAAAATCAGCTATTTCGTGAACTATTTTTTCTATATGGTTTCGAAAACACTGTGGTTTCAACGAACTATATTTGTCAAATCAAAAATGACTTTGCAATGTTTTTCATTCCGCACCTTTAAAATTATTTTCAGTTAAAATATATTTGATTTCCGAATCGTTTACTATATTTGGATTTTTAAAGCAGATTACCAAATATATTTTTATTTTTGCAATAGAAAAATTAACTGTCATGCGCATATTTTATTATTTTATTTTAACAATCTTATTCATTAGTTTTTATTCGTGTACTCAACAAAAAGTAGTTTTTTTGCAAACCAAAGCAAATACGCCCGACGAAACCGAATATGCGAAAAATGAGATAAAATATTATGTAAATATAAACGACATTTTGCAAATTGTTCCGATGACTTCTGACAAAGATTTATCAGACTTATTTTCGACATTCAGTAATACAACTTTGATGAACACGGTGAATATAAGCAATCCGACTGGTTCTAATATTAATGGAGCACTCATGTACGGCGGTTGTTTTATACAGGTCGATGATTCGGGTAAAATAATGTTGCCATATATAGGTAAATACAAAGTTACAAACAAAACCATTGCTCAGTTAAATGTTGAACTACAAAACGAATTTAACAAGTATGTTGACGATACGCCAATTATTGTGCGTCTCGCCAATTTTAAAATAACTTTTGTCGGCGAGTTTGGCTTGCCCGGCATTCAAACATTCACTGCCGAGCCACTCAATATTTTCGATGCACTTGCCAAAGCCGGCGGAATTAACGAAACCGGCAACCGCAAAGAAGTTCTGGTTGTCAGACCAACAGAAAAAGGTTTTAAAACTTTTCGAATTAATTTAACAAAACGCGAACTTTTAACATCAAACAGATTTTACGTTTTACCCAACGACATTATTTATGCCGAACCACGCGTCAATAAAACAGTCAAAACAGACCTTGGTGATGTGTTCTTCTACATCAACACAATCGCCACTTTGGTTACGACTACTTTATTAATATTACATTACCGATAGTTATTTATGGATTATACACAAAATACGCAACAAGAACAACAACAAAAAATTGACATTAGGAAATATTTGTTTCTTGTAATGTCACAATGGTATTTGTTTGTAATTGCATTAATAATTAGTCTGTCAGTCGTATATTTAAAAAACCAATATGTCCAACCAAACTATGGTACGCATACAACAATAATAATCAAAGACGCCAATCAACCCGATAAATATCTTCCAAGTATGACTATTTTTAAGCAGTCAACTAACATTCAGAATGAAAAAGACATTCTTCAACAAAATTATTTAACAAAAGTTGCTGCAACCGAACTTCATTTCGATATATCATATTATAGAGTTGAAAGATTTATATCGCCCGAAATTTATCACAAATCGCCATTCGTTGTAAACCTTGATACTACCCAAAACAATGCTATCAACGTGGCTGTTTATGTTATCATATTATCGCACAAACAATATCAATTAGAAAACGAAGAATACAACTTAAGAAAGGTACTCGATTTTGGTCAACAATATGTCGATGCACACTTTAATTTCAACATTACACTTGCAGATAATAATAATTTTGACAACGATTGGACTACACGCCGGTATTTCTTTAGATTAAACGATTTAGACGCCATAACAGCCGATTATGTTGATCGACTAAAAATAGAACAACCACAGACAACCGGATCAATGCTTTGGCTTTGGCTTAGCGGACCGACTCCTTACAAAGACGCCGATTTTTTAAATAAATTAATTGATGTTTACGTTCGCACTGGATTGGAAGAAAAAAATCAGGTGGCTGTGAATACCATCAAATTTATCGATTCGCAATTAGCAACCGTTGTCGATTCTTTACAAAATTCGTCCGACGATATTCTCAATTTCAGGATGCAAAATAATGTCATAGACCTAACGAAAGAAGGCGACGCATATTTTGACCGTTTAAAAGAACTCGAAACCAAAAAGTCGCTAAAAAAAATGACCGTTAAATATTTCGAATATCTTTTAAATTCGCTTACAAAAGTCGATGATTTCAGAGATATTTTGTCGCCGTCAGTTATGGGAGTCGATGACCCAATGATAACAACTTATCTGTCAAAATTAAATGACTTATACGAGCAAAAACGATTCGCAATTTTCAATACCAAATCGGCAAATAAAAATATAAAAAATCCGGCAATCGTTAAGCTCGACACAAAAATAAGATTCACAATAGAAGAATTTAAAAAAGCTGTCGAAACTAACATCAAAGTTGTAAATATGGGAATGAAAGACATCGATAGCACAGAAAACGAAATAAATAAACGCATCAATGTTTTGCCGGTAAACGAAAGATTGCTGACAACATTCCGCCGTAAATATACTTTTAACGACAATGTTTACACATTCCTGTTACAAAAAAGAATGGAAGCCGGTATTTCGCAAGCAAGTAACAATTCCGATACAAAAATTCTCGATAAAGCCCGCGGCGACCGTGCAACATCGATGCCTTCGAACGAAACAAGTTACACCGCCGGACTTATTATAGCTTTGCTTTTGCCCTTAATTTTTATCATTCTAAAAGAATATATGAACGATAAAATTCAAGACAAATCTGATATAGAAAAAATTACAAACATTCCAATAATTGCAATAATCGGACATAATTACAAGAAGACACAATTTCCGGTAGTTGATTTTCCAAAGTCGATGATTGCAGAAGCATTTCGAAGCGCTCGAACAAACCTGCAATATACGCTTATAGACAAGCCACATCAAGTCATTTCAGTTAATTCGACAATTAGCGGCGAGGGTAAAACTTTTTGCTCTGCTAACCTTGCAGCAATAATTGCAATGTCAAACAAAAAGACATGCCTTGTCGGTCTCGATTTGCGCAAACCGCGAGTGCATAAAATGTTCGATTATACCAATGAAATCGGTGTAAGCACATATTTAATTAATGTACACAATATTGATGAGATTATTCTGCCAACAACGATACCAAATTTATTTTTGATAACATCCGGTCCTATCCCACCAAACCCAGCAGAATTATTGGAGACAGATAAAATGCGCGAATTGATTGAGCAACTAAAAGAACGGTTCGATGTAATTGTTTTCGATACGCCGCCACTGGCAGTTGTTTCAGATACTTTGTTAATAACCAAATTTACCGAGGTCAATCTTTTTGTATTGCGTCAAAATTATTCCAATAAATTTTTCTTAAAACAACTCGACGATTATTATGTCAACAAAAAAATAAAAAATATCAGTTTGATTGTAAACGATATTAGAGCAGGCAACAGTTACGGCTATAAATACGGCTACCGGTACAACTATGGTTACGGATACAGCTACTCGTACAATTACAAACAAAGCGCAGGGTATTACGACGACGAAAAAATAATTTTGCAAAATATGTCATTTTGGGACAAGCTTATGATGCGAATAAATAACAAAAAAACACCAACAGAAAACTCATAAATCATTCATTATAAAAAATTATTATTATGAAATTCGATCCAGCAAGAGCAATCCAAGAGCTGAAACAATTCGGCGAATTTGGCGATGTCAACCCATCAATAACCGATTCATCAACATTTACATTTTTAGGCGCGCAAACCATGCTCAACACTTTTCAGGGCGAGGCAGAAGGTTGTTTTTTGTACTCACGGCACTGGAATCCAATGAATAAATATCTGGCAGACGCTTTGGCAGCAATGGAAGAAACCGAAAGCGCATGGGTAACTGCATCTGGAATGGCGGCAATTACCTGTTCCATTTTACAAATCTGCGATGCAGGCGATCACATCATTTCGAGTTTGACATGCTACGGTGGCACTTACGCTTTTTTGGCAAATTGGCTACCAAAATATAAGATCGACGTGTCGTTTGTTGACATCACAAATCTGGAGTCAGTAAAAAAAGCAATCCGCCCGAATACAAAAATGATTTACACCGAAACCGTAACCAATCCGATGCTTCAAGTTTCAGACATTCCCGAACTTGCAATTATTGCACACCAAGCCGGCGCTAAATTAGTTGTCGATAATACTTTTACACCCATGATTGTTGCGCCACATCGATTTGGCGCCGACGTGGTTGTTTACAGCATGACCAAATTTATAAACGGTAAAAACGATTGTATTGCCGGCGCTATTTGTAGTACAGCCGAATTTATCAATTCTTTAGTTGACGTTAACAAAGGCACTGCCATGTTGCTTGGACCGGCGCTCGATCCATTGCGATCATCGAGTATTCTTAAAAATATTCATACACTGCATATCCGCATGAAGCAACACAGCAAAAACGCGGCTTATGTAGCCAAAGGATTAAAAGAGATGAAGGTTAATGTAGTTTATCCCGGACTCGAAACCGACAAAGGGCATGAAACGTTGAAAAAAATTATGAATCCCGAATTTGGTTTTGGTGGAATGATTGCAATCGACGTTCAATCGAGCGACCACGCTGCACATCTGATGGAATTGATGCAAAATCGTGGTGTTGGATATTTGGCTGTCAGCTTGGGATATTTCAAGACTTTGTTTAGCAATTCCGGTAAAAGTACGTCGTCCGAAGTACCTGAAGAACTACAACATGAAATGGGCTTATCTGATGGCTTAATCAGATTCTCCGTTGGACTCGACAATGACATTGAACATTCGTTTGAATTGATTAGACAAAGTATTTTGGAGTTGCATTACGTGTAAACAATTACGAATTAGGAATTACGAATTGGCATCTGAATGTCTAAAATTAATAAACTTCTTGTTGATACGGCTTATTTTCCGAACATTGAAATTTTCGCATTGATTAAAAATTCGGAGCAAGTAATTTTTGAGCAATTCGAGAATTATCAGAAGCAAAGTTTTCGAAACCGTTGTTCAATTTTAAGTGCAAACGGTGTTTTAAATTTGACTATTCCGGTTGCAAAAGAAGCGTCGCCAAAAGTCTTAATAAAAAATATTCGAATTGCTTATGATATGCCTTGGCAACGGCAACATTTGCGCGCAATTCATGCAGCATATAAATCGTCGCCGTTTTACGATTTTTATATTGACGACATCAAACCGTTTTTCGAAAGGCATTTTGATTTTTTGTTTGATTTTAATACAAAAATTATTTATGAAATTTGTCAATTGATTGGCATTGAAACAAATTTTTCGTTGACGTCTGAATACAAACATTTTGGCGAAAACGAAATTGTCGATGCGCGTGAATGGTTCCATCCCAAAAAAGAAAATCCCCAAAAAATTTTCACTGAAAATTACAGGCAAGTGTTCGATAATAAATTCGGGTTTACTGAAAACTTAAGTATTCTCGATTTGCTTTTTAACGAAGGTCCAAATTCTATAAAAATTCTGTCAACCAAAAAACCCTGACAGGGTTTTAAAAGCTGTCAGGGTTAATTTCTAAAATACAAAATTAAATTAAACCAGATTTTGTTGCAATGTAACCAACGTACCGAGATTGATACACATAACCGGTATCTGATGTGGGTTCGAAATAACTTTTTGTTGATCGGGCGTTATTAAAAATTCTGTCCCTTTTGATGGATAAATCATTACCATAATCAGGTTTGCTTTTATTTCTTCGGCAAATTTGATTGTATCTTCTGCCAGATATGTATTGTCGCGATCAGTAAGTTTAACATTAAAATTTATACCGGCAGTTGTGAATGCTTTCTTTACAAAATTAAGACTCCAGTTTACTTTGCGGTTGATAAGTTTATCGTTTTCTTTTGGTACGATAATATTAATTTTCGAATTGAATTTCTTTGCGATAAAAATAGCCCAGTCAGCTTTCTGTGCTGACTCTGGTTGTACGTCAACAGGAAAAATAATGTTGTCGAATTCGCCTTCGTGCTGTGGAAGTTTTTGTGTCAAAATGTATGGAATGGTTGCCTGATACAAAATGCGCAAAGCATTGCTGCCACGTATGTACTGCATTCCTTTAACGCCATGTGTGCCCATGAAAACAAAATTTGCCTCCATTTCGCGGGCAACGTGGTTAATCGAATCGAAAATATTACCGGAGATTGCAATAATCTCGACATTTAATTGTTGATTGTACTCTATTTCGTCGGCAATTTTTTGCAGACGAGTCATGGTTGCCTCTTCGATTAGTTGATTATCGTATTTGTTATTACGGCTAACGTAAATCAGCGGCTTTTCAATAATATGCAGCAGGTAAAGGTCTGCATTTATCTTTTTTGCAAAAATAACTGCGTGTTGAATAGCAAAATCCGATACTTCTGAAAAATCGACTGGTACCAAAATTCTGTTTTTTAAAGTTTCCATGTTTTTGGGTTTTTACTGTTTGTCTAATTAATTGATTTCACTTGCAAGTTACGAAAAAAATTGACAGTATCAAATTAAATTAGCTTTTTTTTATTGTTATTTTTGTCGATTAAAATGTACCGAATTGTAGCATCATTAAAGTGCAATCCATAATAATCTGAATGTTTGCTTCGCGTGCTAAACGGTAAAGTTCGGGGTTCTCGCTGCCGGGATTAAAAATTAATCGTTGCGGTTTTAAATAGATGATATAGTCGAAATATTCTGCCTGATGAATTGACGATAAATAAAGCGAAATGGTGTGTATGTCTTTAAACATAATTTTTTCGGTGTAAATATATATATCTTCGATATTGCCTTCCTTAACGCCAATGGCTTCGACCGGATGTCCAAAGCTGCGTAGCATTTTTATTGCTTTGTAAGAATATCTGTCTTTTTTCAAACTTGCACCAATAACAAGTGTTTTCTTTTTCATAATAACCGGTTTAAAAGAACAACTGCATAGGTCGATATTCCCTCTTCGCGACCAACAAAGCCAAGGTGTTCGGTGGTAGTTGCTTTAATCGAAATTTGCTCAACATCGATTTCCAAAACTTTTGCTAATGTCTCTTGCATCGATGGTACGTAATCTTTTATTTTGGGACGTTGCAAACAAATCGTGGTGTCGATGTTAACAATCTGATAATTTTGTTGTTTAAGTAGTTCGTTTGTTTGTTGTAATAATATTTTGCTGTCAATGTTTTTATATGACGCCGAATTGTCAGGAAAATGAAAACCGATGTCACGCAGATTGGCAGCGCCAAGTATTGCGTCGCAAATTGCGTGTATCACAACGTCGCCGTCAGAATGTGCAACTGTTCCTTTTTCTGACACAATTTCAACGCCACCAAGAATTAAAGTTTCGCCTTCTTTTAGTTGATGCACGTCATACCCAAACCCAATTCTAAAATTCATTATTATCCTTAATAATTAATAATTGTCAATTGATTACATATTTTTTACGTTTCCATAAGCATTCCGTAATTTTAATATTGTCAAAATTTTTTTTGTATAAAGTGGAAAATCGCCTTTCATCATCCAGTTATAAAATCCGGGTTCTTTTGCCAGCACATCGTCAACTAATTGTCCTTTGTGTTTTCCGAAATTGAAAACTTCTTTTCCGTCGTCGTTATAAATAATTCGTCCGGCAAAATCGACATTTTTATTTTGAACAGAAAATTCGGCAAGTGCATCAACATCATTTTGAAGTTCGCTGTATTTTTCGAGTTGTGCTTTTAAAACTTCGAATGTTGCGTTGGCGTCTGATTCGGCACTGTGGGCGTTTTCGAGTTCTTTATTGCAATAAAATTTATACGCTGCGCTTAATGTGCGTTGTTCCATTTTGAAAAAGATGGTTTGCACATCAACCAATTTTACTTTGCGAAAATCGAAATCGACATCGGCTCTTAAAAATTCTTCGGCTAACAATGGAATGTCATATTTATTGGAATTATATCCTGCAATATCGCAACCTTTTAAAAAACGGGCAGCTTGTGGTGCTACTTCTTTAAACGTTTGCCAATTTTTAACTTCGTCGTTTGAAATGTGATGTATTGCGATTGCCTGTGGCGAAATGGGAATTGTCGGATTGACACGGAACGACAATCGTTCTTCTTTGCCGTCTACCGAAATTTTCAAAAGAGACAGTTCTACGATTCTGTCCGTCGCAACATCAATACCCGTCGCCTCGATGTCGATAAAAGCCAAAGGTTTTTTAAGTTTTAAATTCATTTTTTTTAATTGACAATTGATAATTGATAATTGACAATGAAAAATGAATTGTCCATTGCCAATTGTCCATTGAAAAAGAAACCCCATCGAAAACATTTTCCGATGGGGGCAAATTTATGAAATTAAAATGAAATGACGCTTTTTTTTGATTACGAATTTATCATCATTGGCATTATTAAAACTAAAATTTCTTCGTCGTCAATTTCGTGGACAGTTGGAGTGATGACGCCGGCTTTTGATGGATCGGAGAAAGTAAAATTAATTTCTGAGCCGTTGATGTTTGCCAAAATTTCGCTCAGGAAAACAGATTTAAAACCGATTTCCATTTCGTCGCCTTCGTATTGACCATTAATGCGCTCGTAAGCCGATATTGAAAAATCCAAATCTTGAGCAGAAATTGTAAGTTGACTTGGCTCTAATTTGATGCGGATTAAATTGCTTGCCTGATTCGAAAACACCGCAACACGTTTTATAGTATTGTGTAAATCTACGCGGTTTACGGTTAAAATATTTGGATTGTCAACAGGAATAACCGATTCGTAGTTTGGATATTGTCCTTCGGTTAAACGGCAAATTAGTTTATAATTTTGCAAAGTGAAGAACGCATTTTTTTCGTCGAATTGCAGTGTTACGTCTTGTTCTTCTTTCGACAAAATGTTCTTTAATAATGACGCCGGTTTTTTTGGTAAAATAAATTTCGAATCTTTTTCAGCTTTGACGTCTTTGCGGCGATAGCGAACCAATTTGTGTGCATCGCTGGCAACGAAAGTTAATTTATCGGTTGTAAATTCGAAGAAAATGCCATTCATTACCGGACGTAATTCGTCGTCGGCAGTGGCGTACAAAGTTTTTACGATTCCACTCAACAATAATTCTGCAGGTACACGTAATGTTGTCGATTTGTTTGTTTTGATTGACGGAACAACCGGAAAATCTTCGCCACTTTGACCAACTACGCTAAATTTGCCATTTTCGGAATAAATGTCAACACTTAATGTTTCCAAATCACATTCGAAAGTCAAAGGTTGTTCTGGAAATTCTTTTAAAGTGTCGGTCAAACGTTTTGCTTCGATAGCGATGCTGCCTTTGCCTTCAGAGTTGTCCACAACCATCGAAGTAATAAGTGTGGTTTCCAGGTCTGACGCAGTAATTGTAAGGTCTGAGCCGTTCATGTTGAACAAAAAATTGTCCAAAATCGGGAGTGCATTTTTCGAGCTGATTACTTTGCTGATAGCTTGTAAATGCGTCAATAAATCGGTACTTGAAACTATAAATTTCATTGTTGTTCTTTTTTTGGTTATTTAATTTTTCTTTAGTTTGCAAATATACGTTTTTATATTTCACTTTTCAGAATTGTTAATAATTTTTATTAATTGCTTACTGTTTAAACTTTTGAATTGTTAATAAACTTGTTAATAAGTTTTATTTTGATGTTTAGAAAAGTAGCTATTTTGTTGACTTTTACTGACACTTTTTTACTCGGTAAAATATTTGATGTCTTTTAACAATGCGTCAAACGCGAAATATTTTCCGCCGTAAATCTCCGACGAATTATTTATGGAAATATAAACATTGTCGTTGTCGATTTCGCCGTTTTTTAAAAAACGTTTATATAAAGTTGCGACAGTCGTTTTGTTTTCGTCGGTTTGCAAAGTAAAAACGTTTACGATTTGATTTTTTTCTAACTTGACTGAATCGGTGTTGACTGTTTCGCCGCTTTCGTAATTTACCGATTGGATATATGAAATGTACGTTATTAATTTATCCACTTTTGTGTTTGCGATTGGAAAAGTCTTGCCATTACTTATAACTGAAAATTTGCGGCTGGCGTCGATTTGAATTTGATACGTATTTTCTTTGTTGTCGGGATATGCAACTTCGAACGATTTGAAATTCCGCATGTCGAAATGAAAAATAAAACGGTCGAGCCACAACGATTTTCGGGGAATAAATATTTTAGACAAATCAGCCGCAAATCCGGGAATAAAAATCACACACGCTTCACCGGAATTTTGAATCATCATGTTTGTTCCGTCGCTTGGTTCGCTGGCTGTTCCAATCAAAATAGATTTGATAACATTTTCGCCATGATAAATTTTCATCCACGAATTGTTTTCTTTAATTTGTGCAATTATCTGTGTTTGATTTTCTTTTTTAACAATACGCCTGACTTCAATATTTTTGATGATGCGCAATAAAAACAAAATCGCGTTTGAATTTGCCTGTTCCTGATCGTCAATCAACCATTTGCCAGACTTACGTTCGATATAAAGTCGTTTGTTGTTTTTTATAAATTCAATTTTAGTAATTGCGCTGGTGTCTTTCGTAGCAAAGCGAGTCGAATCACCTTTATTCGAACGGATGTTTTGAACGATAATAATCAATCCCAAAACCGCAGCGATAATTAATAAAATGCGAAAATTTTTTGTAAACATTAAGTTCAATTATAATTATAAATTATAGATTATGAATTGCCAATTAAATTTTCAATTGTCAATTGTCCATTATCAATTGTCAATTGTTTTTGTGTAATTTGATAATTGAGATTTCCGGCGCCGTCCCTACTCTACCCGGATATCCGGCAAAACCAAGCCCGACGTTTACATTGATGTATTGATTTTTTTCCTGATACATTCCCATCCAGTATTTGTAACGCAACCTGATTGGACTCCATTGAAATCCGGCAAAGTTTATGGCAAATTGTGCGCCGTGCGTGTGTCCAGACAATGTTAGCGCGACGTCGGTGCTGTCTTTTATTTTTTCAACCCAATGGATTGGATCGTGCGACAACAATATCTTAAACGGCAATGTTTTTACTTTTTGAACCGCCAGATTATAATCGCCATGTTGCGGCATTGGTGGTAGTCCCCAGTTTTCGACGCCAATTAATCCAATACTTTGTCCGTTTTTTGTAATTGAATCCGATTCGTTTAATAAAAGTTTGAAACCCAATTCTTTTTCGAGGCGTCGCTCTTTGCGAAGGTCAACAATTTTGGCTTTCAACGATTCCCAATGCCGATAGTCGCCATAGTCGTGATTTCCAAGAATGGAATATTTGCCAAAAGCCGGTGTATTCATTTTTTTTAGAACATTCTGAAGACTATCAATTTCGTTTGCAGTAAAATTTACAAAATCGCCGGTGAAAACAATTATATCGACGTGTTGTTGATTTATCAAGTCAATTGCTTTTTCAAGTTCTTTTTTGTGGTCTATAAAACTACCGATGTGCAAATCGGAAAATTGCAAAACGGTAAAACCCTCAAAATTTTTCGGCAAATTGTCGAAATACAAATCGTAATTTTTTACATGAAAGTCAAACCGGTTGTAACAAATTCCATGTATTATAAAACCAAGATAAACCGGTATGGCGATCAAACCAAGTTTTACCAAATATTTTTTGTCTTTTAAATTTCCAATAAATGTATTGAATCGGATTGATTTGAAAATCTGGTTTGAAAGTTGAAAAATATACAATACAATAATTTCAAACAACCGGAATAACAACAAATTTATAATTGGGACATAAACGACAACGAACGTTCCGGTGGCATAATATAAATTTACAAAACTGGCGGGCGTTTCGAGCGTCTTTCTAAAAAAATACAAAGTAATCAAAGTAAGCGCAAAAATTGCTGCCGAACCAATAATCAAAATAATTGATATTTTTCTGACTAACGGATTTGCCTTTGCAAGCAGCGGTTTGACAGCAACGTAAAACAGCAAGCTGCATAACAATGCAAAGCTCAAAAAAATCAATAACGGGACAATTGGATTTTGGACTAAAACGTATCTCAACATAATGCTAATTTATTCGGTTATTGTTGATTCAATAGTTTCTGTTTTATTTTCGAAAAAGCTAAAATTTACGCGACCGTAATTGCGGTGACGGAAAAAATTCGGATGTTTCGAAAAGTCAATATCTGCAGAGTGTTCAATAACTAACCAACCAATTTTGCTCAACATATTATTCTCGAAAACCAAATCGGGAATGGTGGCGATACTCGGATTGTCATAAGGTGGATCGGCAAAAATGATGTCGTAACTGCGACTCATGTTTTTTAAGAATTTAAACGCGTCATAATTAACAACGTGAATGTTGTAATCGAGTTCGGTGGCAGTTTTACGTATAAAATCTGCATGAAGTTTTAAATTTTCGACAGCCGTAATGTCATTGCAGTAGCGCGACGCAAATTCGTAGCTGATGCTGCCTGTCCCCGAAAATAAATCGAGCGCCGAACAACTTGTAAATTCGTAATTGTTTTCCAAAACTGTCATTATCGCTTCTTTGGCAAAGTCGGTTGTTGGTCGGGCTTTAAAATTTTTAGGCGGATTGATGGTTCTGCCTTTATTTTTTCCACTGATGATTCGCATAAAATATTTTTCTGCAAAAATAGAAAAATTAATTGCAAAGTTGAGTACACAAAAAAAATGTTTCAAAAGCACAAAATTTAGTGTTTAAGTTTGACGATAATTCGAAATGAATGTTTATTTTCACGTAAAAATTTTTAACTTTGATTCATTTATTGACCGCTAATTAATTACGCAAAATGATGGATGTAACAAAAATAAAGGTGCTCATTGTCGAAGACGATCCGGTTATTTCTGCTTACATCGTACAGCTTTTTACAAGCGGCGCTTTCGAAGTTCAGACGTTTAGTAACGGCTTAATAACCTACAATTTTCTGTGCGAAACAAAATCACCACCCGATGTGATTATTTTAGATCACCACTTGCCCGGAATGAATGGTATTGATATTATTACGAATCTGAAAAATCAAAATATAAATCTTGCATTCATTATTATTACCGGACAACGGTCGCTCGAACTTGCCATAAGTGCAATGAAAGCCGGCGCTTACGACTTTGTGCCGAAAGAACCAAAAATGCTCGAAGATTTAGAATCGATGGTGATGAAAGTCTATGCAATTCACAGTTCGGTTTTGCAAAAACAAAACTACGAAAAAGAACTGGTCGAGTCAGAAGAAAAATTTAGAAACATCGTCGAACTTTCGCACGAAGGAATTGTTGAAATCGATAAAAAAGGAATAATTACTTATGTCAACTCAAGGCTGTGCCAAATGTTTGGTTATAGCCGCAGCGAACTTTTGGGCACACTTTTTATCAATTATCTTGACAACGATTCTAAAAAAATTGAGCTACCAAACTTGCATCAGATTTTGGAAGGAAAAGATTTTGAAAACGATTTTAAATTCCGTACAAAATCAGGCAACGATATCTGGACAATCATTTCTGCGCGAACCACGACGCACGGCGCAACTGCCGAACAATCAATCATTGCAATGCTGACCGATATAACATCGCGCAAAAAAACCGAACAAAAATTTAACCGGCAAAAAAGAATACTTAATGCGATTTTCGAATATTCGCCGGTTGGACTTTGGATGTCCGACGGGCATGGAAATCTGATAGCAATCAATCAATATTTTGCCGCGAAAATTTATAATGCCGACGGTTCAATGACGCTCACCGAAGGCGAAAAATTATACAGCATCGAAACCGATCATTTTGCACTTGCCCAACACGAACCATTTTTATGCGAAGAACGATTAACTTTTACCGACAAACAGCATCACGTTTTAGAAACCATCAAATCGAAAGTGCTCGACGAAAATGGTCAACTTTTGGGAGTTGTCGGAATTGGTATTGACATTACAGAGCGCAAAAAAAACGAACGTATTATGAGTTCGCTGGCAAAATTTCCGCTCGAAAATCCAACACCCATGTTGCGTTTCGACAGAAATGGCAAAATACGCTACTCCAACAAAAAAGACGAAGAACTAGATTTATATCTGATGCAAAATTTTCACCGATTATTTGCAGGACGAATTTCGAGTCATCTCGACCCAACAAAGTCGCACGAAATAGAAGTCAAAAACGGCGACCAGTATTTCAGCATCAATTACACAGCTTTAATCGACAACAGTTACATTAATTTATATTGCAAAAATATTACCGAAGCAAAACTTGCACAAGAAAAATTAGCCGAAAGCGAACGTCAATTAAAAGAAGCGCAGCGTATTGCACAACTTGGCAGTTGGGAGTTCGACATCGAAGCAAAAAAGACAACTTGGAGCGACGAAACATTTAGAATTTTAGGTTTCGAGCCAGACTCCATTCAACCATCCATGCAAGCCTATTTAGAATTAATTCATACCGACGATTTAGCCGCTCAAACAAATTATCTGAAAAATTCTATTGAACAAGGAATTGCGTTTGATACCGAATTTAAGGCAAAACTAAAAAATAATACAATCAGGATTTTAAGTTCGAAAGCGCAACCATTTATAAAAAACGCAAAAGTCATAAAACTTTATGGCACGTTGCTCGACATCACCGAGCGCAAGCATCAGGAAGACGAATTGAAAGACGCAAAAGACAAAGCCGATTCGGCAAACCGCGCGAAAAGTATTTTTCTGGCAAACATGAGCCACGAAATCCGTACACCAATGAATGCCATTTTGGGCTACAGTCGTTTGCTCGCCAAAATTATGACGTCGGCGCAACAAAAAGAATATATTGACATTATCGAAACCAGTGGAAAAAATTTGTTAGCGCTTATTAACGACATTCTTGACTTATCAAAAATTGAAGCCGGTAAATTGAACATCGAATACAAACCATCGTCGCCACAAATCATTTTCGACGAAATACGAAACATTTTTCATCTCAAAGCTGTCGAAAAAGGAATTGATTTTTATACGGTCGTTGACGAAGAAATTCCTGAGGCGTTAATCATCGACGAAACCCGTTTGCGGCAAGTGTTGTTTAATGTTGTCGGCAATGCCATCAAGTTTACCGATAATGGTTTTGTAAAACTGTCGGTCAGTAAAAATTATACCGACGAATCGTTGAGCAAAATAGATTTACATTTCGAAATTGAAGATTCGGGGATAGGAATTGCCGAAGATCAATTCGACGAAATTTTTAAAGCCTTCCAACAACAAAAAGGTCAGGGAAATAAATTTGGCGGCACCGGTTTAGGTTTGACAATCACCAAAAGTTTAGTCGAAATGATGAATGGCAAAATATCAGTCGAAAGTTCGTTGCACAAAGGATCACGTTTTACGATAAACTTATTCGAAGTCGCCATTGCCTCCACGTCGAGCACCAAGAAAACCATTTCGCCAAAAGAAATTGAGTCATTAACTTTCGATCATTCAACCATTCTGGTGGTCGAAGATAACGATTTCAACATGCACCTGATGAAAACAATACTCGAACTTAAAAAAATAAAAGTTCTGACCGCCGGAAACGGCGAAAGAGCAATAGAAATTTTACTTTCAATACCTATCGATTTAATTTTGATGGACATGAAAATGCCAATCATGGACGGTTACACAGCTACGAAAATTATAAAAGAAAATCAAAAAATAAGCAACATTCCTTTAATTGCATTGACTGCCGAAGTAATGAAAGACGACAAAGAACGAATTAAATCAATTGGCTGCGACGGATTTCTGTCGAAACCCGTTGATGAACTGGAGTTGTTTGACGAATTGAAAAAATTTTTACCTTTTACACAAAAGCAGCAACTTAATTTGAGCCAAAGTTTCAAGCCGCTCTTAAATGGAATTGACGAAACCAAATACGACGAAATTGAAAATATTATTCAAAACGAATTATTGGTTGAATGGCAAACATTAGCGGCTTCGATGGTTTTGCACAAGTGGAGAAGTTTTGCAGATAAAATAATCGCGTTTGCATTAAAATACAAACTCGAAATTTTAGAAACGTACGGAAGTCAGATTATTGATAACATCGAAAATTTTAATATTGTCGAACTAAAAAAGAATACGCAGATTTTTAAACAACTTGTCGAAAAGCTAAAATAATGAACAACAAAAAACAGCTTATCTTAATTGTTGACGACGTGCCGGAAAACATTCAGGTCTTGCTAAGAATTTTAAATCCGCAAGGACACGAATTCTCGATTGCCACCAACGGTAAAGAAACTTTTGCTGCCATAGAATCGGAAGTTCCGGACTTAATTTTGCTTGACATTATGTTACCCGACATTGATGGTTTCGAAATTTGCACACGTTTGAAATCAAAACCCGAAACCGCAAATATTCCAATTATTTTTTTAACTGCAAAAGTCGAAATAGACGATAAAATTACCGGATTCAAATTAGGCGCAGTCGATTATATAACAAAACCTTTTGAAGAAGAAGAAGTAATTGCTCGCGTAAAAACGCATCTTAAATTAAAACAAACCGAAAGCGAATTGCGCGCTTTAAACGCAACAAAAGACAGACTTTTCTCAATCATTGCACATGACCTGCGTGGTCCCATCGGAAATATTGATAATGCGCTTAAATTAATTCAACAAGGTTTTTTCGACCAAAAAGAAACTGACGATTTAATTGTCAATTTATCGAAAACAGCGCAATCGACGCACGAATTACTTGAGAATTTACTAAACTGGGCGCGCACTCAAAAAGAAGACATTGAAAGCAGTCCATCGGCAATAAACATTAAAGATATTATTGAAACCAATGTTTACTTGCTGACGAATACTGCACAAAATAAGGAAATAAAACTTACAAATTTTGCTACGAAAGATTTTACAATTTTTGCAGACGAAAATATGATTAATGCTGTCGTCAGAAATTTAATATCGAACGCATTAAAATTTACGAAAAACGGCGGCGAAGTGAAAATTGAAAGTCTGCTGATGAAAGAAGCCGGTAAAGATTTTACGAAGGTTAGTATAATTGACAACGGCGTAGGAATCAGCTCCGAAAACAGTCTGCTCCTTTTTGATAAATTTGAACATGTTACAACTTACGGGACAAATTACGAAAAAGGCTCCGGTCTTGGTTTAATGATTTGCAAAGAATTTGTTGAGAAAAATGGTGGACGCATCTGGTTTACTTCAAAATTAAACGAAGGCTCTGTTTTTAATTTTACAATTCCAGTAAAACAATAGGTTGGAAATTAATTTCGATAAATAACCAACGACGGTTTTATTCATAAATCCAACAAGACATTCAACAAAGATGACATTATAAAAATCAATAATTCAGTTTTGAACAAATCGAAAATAAATCTTCATAGCCTAACTATAATGTTTTTTATATAAAACTTTAGAATCCATAAATTTATCAAATTTGTTATGGTATTTCTAAGGAAAAAAAAACAGTTGTAGTGTTTTTGTATTGTTGGGTTTTTATTCGCCACCAATTTATCAGCTTAATTTTACCTTAAAATTAAAACAACCCAACACAAGTTAAATTTAAAATTATCCACATGAAAAAAATCTACCTGTTTTTATTGTTATTGTTTCAATTCGCTTTTGTTATTGAATCAAAAAGTCAATCCACCAATGGCGTAATTCAAGGAGTAATCAGAATCAAGTTTAAGCCTCAGGTTATTACGACCGAAACCGGTATCAATGTTAAAACGTCAAAAGGTTTGGCGGTTTCCGGAATAAAATCAGTCGATAAATTGAATGCCACCTATTCTGCAACAACTATGCGACGCGTGTTTCCTTATTCTCCAAAGTTCGAGGCAATCCACATGAAGTATGGCTTGCATTTATGGTACGAAATTGAATTTGCATCTAAAGCATCTGCTGACGAAGTTATAAAAGCATATTCAAAACTTGCCGAAATTCAATTATCGGAAGTTGTGCGCGAAATAAAATTTAAAGATGGTAGCGGCAAACCACGCTATGTTCCGCTACTGGACAGTAAAGATACGAAAACAATGCCTTTTAACGATCCGTTTTTACCAAAACAATGGAATTACAATAATACCGGTCAAACCAATGGTACGCCCGGTGCCGACATCAATTTGTTTAAAGCATGGACAATTACACATGGCTTACCAAATGTTATTGTTTCTGTTCACGACCAAGGTGTACAATATGACCACGAAGATTTGAAGGCAAACATGTGGATTAACCAAGCCGAATTAAATGGAACCACCGGCGTTGACGACGATGGCAATGGTTATATTGACGATATTTATGGCGTTAACTTTTCGAATAATACCGGAACGATTGATGTTGACTTTCATGCAACGCACGTAGCGGGTACAATTGCTGCAGTCAATGGAAATGGTTTAGGCGTTTGCGGTATTGCAGGTGGTTCCGGCACAGGTGTTAAAGATGGCGCGCGTATTATGACTTGCGAAATATTAGGTGGAAGTCATCCTGCCGACATTGCAGCATCGTATGTTTATGCAGCCGACAACGGTGCAGTTATTTCGCAAAACAGTTGGGGTTATACAACACCCGGAACTTACGAACAAGCTACCCTCGACGGTATTGATTATTTTATTGCACAAGCAGGCAGTTATCCGGGCAGCCCGATGAAAGGCGGCGTGGTTTTCTTTGCTGCCGGAAATGATAACTTGGATACTTTATCTTATCCGGCATATTACGCGCCTGTTATAGCAGTTGCAGCAATAGGTTCAAAATTTGCAAAAACAAGTTATTCCGATTATGGCTCTTGGATAGAAATTTCGGCACCCGGTGGCAATTCTGACGACAACGTTGCACTTGGAACGGATATTAAATTATCAAACGGAATTTTAAGTACTCTGAATCATAACGGTTATGGTTATTTAGACGGAACATCAATGGCTTGTCCACACGTTTCGGGAATTGCAGCGTTGATAATTTCAAAATTTGGTGGACCGACTTTTACCAATGCTGATTTAAGAAAACATTTACTAACCGGTTACCGCGATATTTATGGCATCCCCGAAAATACAAATTATATCGGCAAATTAGGCGTTGGCGCAATCGACGCTTTCTCTGGACTTGCCACCGATAATAAATTGCCACCTGTCAAAATAAACAATTTACAATTAAAAGGAATTGCACAGGATTTTGCAACATTAACATGGTCTGCCCCTTTCGACCCCGACGATACTGTCGCTTGGTCGTACCGGATAATTATTTCGAAAGAAGATATTACTCCGACATCAATAACTTATGCCAAAATCGAAACATTGACAAGTCGCAAAAAAACCGGCGATCAATTAAATTATGACATTCAAAATCTTTTGGCTCTTACAAAATATTATTTTGCAGTACAAGGCATCGACAGGTGGGGAAATGTTTCTGATATTTCAAATATCGTTTCTGCAACCACCAACGCTGGTCCAACTGCTTCTTTTGATCCCGTAAAACCTGCATTAAACCTTTACATTGACGTTACCAATCGAGCCATTGTTAGCGACAGTATAAAAATAATTAATAGCGGCGAAGGTTTGCTTCGTTGGACTGCTCAATCGCATAATGTTATAATTGCTCCATTGACTTCACGACCACCGTTACTATATCCAACACCGTCAATCCAGTCAGCCATTCATTATGGAATTTCTACGATTGACGTTCCTAAACAAATTGGTATTTTAAACGTCATTCAGCACGATACCTTATTAGAAGATGGTTATGGAGATGACTCACAAGGATTTTATTTAATCGGCGAATCGAATACCAAAATTCCAAATTCATCGGCAACGCGCTTTTACGTTTTTGATAACAATGGTTTTAATTTGACTGACGTTGATGCTTACATTGTTCACGACAGTTTGACCGGTCCGGTAATTCTTGAAATTTATCAAGGATTAAATATTGCTGATGCTTCATTGGTATTTGCACAAGAAGTCAAACAAACAAATTCGTCGGACTATACAAACATAAAATTGAACGAACAACTTTATTTCGAGAAAGGCACCTACTTTTGGGTTGTCTGTCATGTGCCAGCCGGAAATTTATACCCGCTTGCTATCGCTTTGGCACGTCAACCAATATATGCAGCCCAATGTTATATGAGTTTAGATGTTGGCAAGTCTTGGCAAAAACTTGGCGCTTTATATGGCGACAATCGCGTAGTATGGGCAGTGTGGGCAAATTCAAAATTAGCAAACATCAACAAATATATTACGTTGAGTCCGGACTCCGGTGTGGTTACTGCAAATAGTACATCATATATAAAAGCTACGGTTGACGGCACGAATATGATAAACGGCTCTTATCAATCTAATTTGGTTTTATACACCAACGAAACTGCAAAAAATGCAATCCGTGTTCCAGTCAATGTAACTATTGCCGGACAAAAACCGGTAATGCAATCAGTTAAACGTACAAACTGTGGCGGTGTTATAGTTGGCAATTTTACCGATGTAACAATTGCTGTAAACAATACCGGATTAGGACGTTTTAATTATGTCGCGCCTAATATCATCATCGACAATCCACAATTTACATATCTCCGGGGTCGATATTCGCCTTTCGAATCCGGTACAACTCAAAATATAGCTTTCAGATTCAGACCTACACAGTCTGGTAATATTTTTGCACATGCAACTTTAAAAGACGCCAATGGCAACGATTATACACTCGAACTTGTCGGCGTTGGTATGGAACCTCCAGTTGCAGTTATTAATCCCAAATCAATTTTGTATGACAATTTAACAATCGGCGATTCTATTCAAGGTCAATTTGCAATTAAAAACGCCGGTAAATACCCGCTGGATTATTACATTCCTGCGTTTGCTAATGGCTCGAACATGGAATCAATACCACAAAATATTCAGAAATTTGGATATACAACCAATATAGATTCATCGGGCAGCAAGTATGCTTGGGAAGACATTAAAGCAACGGGTATTGACGTAACAAATCATCTCGTAGGAAATACAATGACAAACAATTATTATCAGATTCCACTCAGTTTCTTATTTCCATTTTACGGTAAAAACGAAAACTTTGTCAATATTACAAAATATGGTGTGTTAAGTTTCGATCAGGGATCTCTTTGGTCAGTAGTACCAATGATTTTTAAATATTCTGGTTTACCCAAACGTTTAATTTCGGGTTGCGGTTTTGCAATGTTATTTCAGGAAGCTGGTTTTGGTCATGTTTATTATAAAATGGAATCCGATAAATTAATTGTGCAGTACGACGATTGCCCTTATTATGATGGCGTAGGTTATAATTCAGACTTCACACAGACTTTTAAAATGTCAATTACTTTCCAGATTGTCATTTACGACAATGGTAATATTAATCTGTATTATAAAAACAATACATTAGATGATTATACAAAAATGTCGAGTTTGATTTGTATTCAAGATCAAAACAAAAACGATGGAATTCAAATACAGGGTATGATGAACGGTGGAAACGGATATGCGCAGAATTTTACCTTTGCCGCCAATTCGACTGTCCAGTTTATTAATCCGGGTTTGGGTTTGTTCACGAACGTAACCAATCCTTATGGAACTGTTATGCCAAACGATTCGGCAATTATAAACTATAAAATTAAAACTGACAGTTTATTTATGTTACATTATACCGAAAATATGGTTTTTGTAACAAACGATCCGTTTACAAATCCAGCAATCGGCTCTGTCAATTTTAATATTGTTAATGGCGGAAAATCGATTATCAAAGCAGACACAAGTTCTTTTGATTTTGGTTCAATTTATAAAGGAGTTGTCAAAAAAAATCAATTTATATTATACAATTCGGGTAAAGCAATCGATACATTAATATCCGCAACTTTCGATAATAATTATTTTACCATAACCGGTAATGTCCCCGAAATATTAAAACCCGAACGCAGAATTCCATATCAAATAACAATCAAATCGAATACAGCCGGCATTTTTACAGACACACTCCGATTGATAACCAAAAACGGACAAACTTTTAAAATTGCTTTGAAAGGCGAAATTAAACAAGGTCCGATACTCAACTTATTAAATTCGACCGGCACAACTTTATCAAGCATCACAAAATTTCCTGTAGCCGGAGCAACTACATCCGTCAACTTTAAAATAAACAACACGGGTGCAGCTGACTTGCTTGTAACTCCGATAAGCAATGACTGGGCAACCATTTCAGAACAAGTAATAACTACAAATACAACCGGCAACTATCAATGGAAATCGAGCAAAGACAACGGTGGTCCATTATACAACTGGGTTGAAATTGCAGGAATTGATGGCATTCAGGTAACCGGATTATTACCGATGACAGGTCCAGAGTGGAGCAACGGTATCAGGCTACCATTCACATTCAAATTTTACGGACTTCCTTATGATACCATGTATGTTGGGCTGAATGGTTTAATTTCGTTTACACCGGCACAAGACAGTGTAAGCTATTTATTCGGTGGCGGAGAAATACCCGACAACCGTCAACCCAATAATTTTATCGAAGCCTGCAATTTATTTGGATATCCTGCTTATACTGGTTCTTATCCGCTTGCCGGTCAATATTACAAATTAGAATCTGACAGAATCATTATTGAGTTCCGCGATTATACCAACGCCTTCGGAATGGGTGAGCCGGTGTCTTTCGAAATACTTCTTTACAAAGACGGCTCAATAAGAATGGAATACCATTTGCCCGATGATGGCAGCGAAAATGACGTTACAAACCAAGGCGTTATCGGTATCGAAAATATTGACGGCACTGATGGCATATTGGTTTCTGATTTTCAAAATTACATTACAACGAATATGGCAATCGGATTTTATCCAATACGACCTTATGTAATTCCGGCAAGTCAATCAAAAGATTTTACAATGACATTGTCGGCAAAAAATCTGGTAGCAAATACTTATGCTGACAGTATTGAATTTGTGAGCAACGACCCTTATAATCTCGACAAAAAACTGCCGGTTAAATTGGTTGTTTCGGGTACACCACAAATTTCAATACCCGATTCAATTGCATTTGGCGATGTTCTAATTAATCCAAGCGTTTCAACAATAGTTCAAGAATTTCAAATAAGCAATTCGGGAACTGCAAATTTTACTTTAAATACCGCTACGCACAAATTGCCTGGCGATTTAAAAATCGAAGCATACATTTATTATAATTACAATTGGCTGTGGGATATTATTTCAGATAAAATTGTCCTACCCAATTCAGTTATTGCACTTCAGTCATTAAAATTGCGTGTAACACTTACGTCCAACACCACTAAAATGTTGTACGATACTTTGATTTTAAATACATCTATAAAAAAGAAAAACGGCGCAGACTCGTTGTTTAAAATTCCGATTTCAGCCGGAGTTTATAATCCACCTGTAATTACAACTAATGTCGATACAATTTCGTTGTACGCGCAAACGCCGCAGTTTCAGTCGGTGCAAAAAGTCAATGTCGGAAATTTGACCGGCGGTTACAAACTCAATTATACTGCATTGATTGATTATATGCGCGACACAACATCAACATCAGCAACATCAACCAAAGCGACGGCAAATAATTTATTATCGACCAATGCGTCAAACCAAAACTTGACATTAAAAATGAGCGATAATAAAATTACAGCATCGACAACCACAAATACAACCAAAGGATTTAACAGGATTCTTGCGCTCGACACATCGACAGTCGCAATTCATTCTCTTGGTTACGGCGGCGGATACGAATTTTTTACCGGTACTAATTTTACAGCGCCATCGGATGGTTTTAATTTGACGCACGTTCAAACCTGGTACACCACCGGCGACTGGTTGAACTCAACCATAAAAGTTTTTATTCTTGGCGGAAGCGACGATATTAACAGTTGTAAAATTTTAACTTCGGACGTTTTTAAATACGATACAACTGCCACAGACATTAAAGGCAGGTTGCTGACTTTCAAATTGACGAAAAACATCCAATTTTATCCGAACGAAAAATTCTTCGTAGTATTTGATTATGATGCTGCCGTTGGACATCCGCAAGGCGTGGTAACTGTACCGACAATAATTTTGAACCGTTACATGTATGGTTCGGGTGGCACATTTACCGATTTAGCAACAACAACCGGTCTGACAAATTATGGTTGGTTTGTACGTGCTGCCGAACAAACTGCAGTCAATACGCCTTGGGTTATTTTGTCGTCGGTTGGTAGCGGCTCTGTTGTTCCAACAAAAACTGATACAGTAAAGTTAAGTTTCGATGCCCGTTCGGTTGTTAATATTAATCAAATTGCAAATTTGACAATTCAATCAAACGATCTAAAAAATCCGGTTAAAAATGTTGTTCTGATGATGCACAAAAATAGCGCTCCGGTTTTTGAAACGCCTAAAGGTAATTATTCGGTCAACGAAAACGAAACCTTTAATTTAAATTTATCTGTTTCAGATTTTGAAGGCGACGACTTTACTGTCAACCTACTTAATGCAACCGATCCATTAATGGTTATGACAGTTACAGATGTAGCCGGTACAACAAACGGTGGATTTACTTCAAAAACTAAGTCTTTAAAATTTACGTATAACCCCGATTTTAAAAGTCAGGGAATTCATGTCTTCAATTTAAGTGCGACTGATAAATTTGGTAATGTAGATACAACAAGTCTTAGCATAAATGTTATAAATGTGAATCGTCCACCGGTTGCAAAAACTGTCGATACAATCAGAATTGTAAACGACGGAAAATATATAATCGCCCGTCCTTCAGATTTCTTTACTGATCCCGATAGCGATCCACTTTCGATGAGCGCAGTTTGCGCCGATCCAACAATTATTGCATTATACAGTGCGGGAAGTCAATTTACAATTAATCCATTAACAGTTGGAATTACAAAAGTTACTTTTGTAGCGACTGATCCGTCGGGTGCAACAACGACGAATATTGTAAATGTCAAAGTAAGTAAGCTTGTTGTTAGTGCAGTTGACGAAGTTAAACCGCAAAAAAATGTGAATGTCTATCCAAATCCTACAAATGGTATGGTTAATATTGACATTCCTGAGTCTATGACAGGAATTGTTGCAATTGATGTTTATAATACGTTGGGTGTTCTTGTTAAAACGAAGGTTGTAAAATTAAGCAATGCTGCAACTATCAATATAGATTTGAAAGGAACGTATGCCGGTTTATATTTCGTAAAAATAAGAACAGCTAACACAGAAAAAACCTTGAAGATTATTAAGCAATAATCATCTCTTATTAACTCTGACAAAGTTTAAAACTTTGTCAGCGTTTAAATTAGAATACCGGATTTGAACAATATAATAATTTGTTCGAATCCGGTATTATTAAAATGAAAAATTTCTATTCCTATAATTTATCCTTTCAACTTTTTCTCAAGTTCTCCAATTTGTACACGATATTTTTTATCGGTTTCCATCAAATTAATGACGGTTTTATTGGCATGCAGAACAGTTGCATGATCTTTGCCACCCAAACTTGCACCGATTGTAGATAAAGATAATTTTGTCAGCGATTTTGCAAAGTACATGCAGATTTGTCGTACTTGCACAATTTCGCGTTTGCGACATTTGGAATACAAAAGTTCTGGTGTCATATTATAATAATCACAAATTATTTTTTGAATGGAGTCAATAGACAATTCGCGCTTGGTCGATTTTATCATTTTGTCGATTGCTTCGCGAGCACTTTCAATCGTTATCTGACGTTTCATTAATTTGAATGGTGCAGAAAGTGTAACAATTGCCGATTCGAGTTCGCGAATACTACCCGATACATTTGCTGCAATCATTTCTAATACATCGATAGGAAAAATAACTGCATCTTTCTTCATTTTTGCTTTTAATATTGCCAGACGGGTTTCGTGATCAGGCATTACCAATTCGGTAATCAATCCCCATTTGAAACGCGACAACAAACGTTTTTCCATTCCGTCGAGATTTGCCGGATGTGTGTCCGATGTTAGAATAAGTTGTTTATTTAATTGATGTAAATGATTAAAAATATGGAAAAACGATTGTTGTGTTTTGTCTTTTCCTTTAAATTCGTGAATGTCGTCTATTATTAAGACATCGATATTTTGATAATATTGAATAAAACTGTTTATGTTATTATTACGAACAGCTTCGGTATATTGTGTCTGGAAGCGGTTTGCAGTAACATAAAGTACTGCTTTATCGGGAAAATGGTTTTTTATTTCGAACCCAATAGCTTGTACAAGATGCGTTTTTCCTAAACCCGATTCGCCATGAACTACAAAAGGATTGTAAGCGGTTCCACCTGGGTTTTGCGAAATTTCCATTCCGGCAGATTGCGCCAAACGGTTACAATCGCCAACCACAAATGCATTCATAGTATAGCGATGATTGAGTTGCGGATTTACCTGCACTTTGGTTTTTGCACCCGGTATAACAAAAGAATTAAGTTTTGTATGTTTCTCAACATGGGTTGGTTGCTTAGTCGAAACTTTGGTTTGTGTAAAGGTCGATGGTGTTGTAAAATCAACGGTCGAATTTAATTTTACTCCACCAGTCTTTGCCGGTAACCTGTATTCAAGTTTGGCGTCTTCGCCCAGTTCGTTGCGCAACGAAAGACTGAGAATATCAATATATTTATCCTCAATATATTCGTAAAAAAATGTACTTGGTACTTGTATAGTCAGCACTCTTTTTTCGAGTTTCAATGGAACTATTGGTTCGAACCACGTCCTGTAGCTGGCGATGGGAATACGTTCTCTTATCGACGTAAGACAATTATTCCAAACATTTTGATGATGTTTATCCATAACAAAGTATTTTATAGTATAATTATTTTGGTAAAATGATGTGTCAATATTTGTCTTAAGATTTGTACATATAAAAAACAGACTCCGTAAATTTTGAATCACAATATTTGTCTGCAAATATATAAAAGAAAAGCTTACAAACAAATTATTTTATTGGTTTTACTTATAATAAGTTTTGTGTTACAAATGTAAAATTATTAAATTCATTCGTGTGAATTTTACAATTAGATATCGGTTAATCTAATTTGCTAATTTATTAAAATATACACATTAGTAAAATACAATTTACACCAACTTTATATAAGTTCTATTAATGATGTAAACAACAAAAAAATTCTATTTTTTTTATTTTCGTCGAAAGAATTCAAAAATTTATTTTGTTTTAATATTTACCTTTAAAGTTTACAATTATAAATCGAAATTTTAATATTTTTTTGCTCTTTGAACTGTAAATAGTAATTTTAACCAGTCTGAATAAATTTTTTTTTTCATAAAACAGATTCATTTTATCACGGATATTTTTTTAACAAATCCTGATTCAATTTCAATAATTTCTGATTACAATTTTAGTCAATATTTATTTTATTTGTTTAAACTATTAAATTTCATTTAAATAAATAAATTGTTATGTTATTTCTAAGGTCAAATTTTAACTTAATAGTAGTTTTGCTATGCTAAGTTATCAATACAACCATTATTATTTGATATATTTTTGCTTCACGAATCAAATTTTAAAAAAATTCTAATTATTCACTAAATTAAAATGACATGAAAAAATTTACAATGCTTTTAGCAATGCTGTTCTTGTTACATTTTGCTTTTTCGCAAGGAACAGAAACACTCACAATTACTGTTCGAAGTGAAACAACCTCCGGTGCTATAATACCCAATGCACTTGTGCATTTAGCAACCACAACAACGGGTGTAACACTTCCTGCTGACCAAACTACCAATGCAAGCGGTCAGGTAACTTTTACAGTTCCTACATTGGCAGCAGCAGCAAGCACCAACTATTATTATATAAATACTACAATTTCGGCAACAGGTTTTTTAACCCGTACTCAAAGCAGTGCTGTTTATGTTCCAAGTACAAACGCCGGAACAACTCAAAATTCCACCTTAAATATATTCTTGTTGCAAGAAACAATATATATATATCTTAAAAAAGATGCGACAACCGGTGTTGGAGTTGCGGGTGTACCCGTAACTGTTGTAAATTCTCCAAATTATCCACAGCAAATCCTTACAACCGATGCGACTGGTCGAATACAAATTACCGCTAACAGAACAGCATCAGCTTATAATTTAACTGTAACAGCAAATCCGGCAGGTTATACAGCAATTAATACAACACAGTCAGTTTCACCAACCACTGCTTCCCCAGTAACTACTAATATTGCATTATATTGGTTATATACTTTAAATTTTAAAGTAACCGATATTAATAATAATCCAATAGCCAACGCAACGGTTAACACCACCACTGGAGTTCCAACCACAACTGCAAAAACTACCGATGTAAACGGAGCTGTAAGTTTTATTAAAAACAAATCAACCTCCACCATAAATTATTCGGTTACTAATGTTACAGGTTTTTGCGATACCACACTTGCAGTAATTACTTCTTCCTTAATTACCGCTGATCCATATACTGTACCTACGATGAAACTTAAAAATGGTTATGACATTAATTTCAAAATACAGGACATTAATTCAGTTGGAATTGTCGGTACTTCTATTGTAATAAAAGGACCTCAAGGCACTTCAACCATTACTTCTGGCGCTGGTGGCTTAATTAGCTTTACAAAAAAACCAAACGGTAATTATTATTATACAATTACAAAAACCGGTTATGTCGATAAACTTGGAGTATTAACCATCAGTGGCGCAACTCTCAACCCAGTAATAACTTTAAATTCCGGAATGGATTTTACGTTTACAGTTAAAAGAGGTACTGCCAATCTTAGTAACGATTCTATAACAGTTAATGGTGTAACAAAAGTTACAAATGCCAGTGGAGTTGCAATTTTTGGTTTGCCATTGGGAACTAATACTTTTATAAATAAAAAATATGCTTTTGTTGGTATGAATGGAACCATTAATGTTGATCCAACCATTACAAAAGATACACTCACTTTAAGACCAACTCCAATCTATTCAATGTTAATTAATGTGCAGTATTATACAGGACCGCAAAGTGCGAGTAATTTAGTAGGTGCAAATGTACTATTTAATGGAAAAGTATATATAACAGATGCTTCAGGTAATGTGTATATTAATCCAGTGGCACCAATCATCAATTCCAACCCAGCGAAACAATGGTATTATATCAAAGTGTATAAAGACGGTTATGCTGATTATACAGACAGCGTCAATTGTGGATTGGGAGTTCCCGCTACAAACCAATCGTTTAACTCTACAACAAATAAATTTTCAATTTATCCAGCAATGTCAAAACCACGTATTGATGTTAGTTTTGATGCAAATTATAATGCAACATTTATTCTTTATGGATCCAATAATATTGGTGTAGATCATAGTGCTGATGTGAATTATGGCGTACAAGGCGGACAACCAATTTTTGGCGATGTTCCGAATACAATGACCGGCGTTACACCGGATTCCTACAAATATTACGCAACAATTTTACCTGCAAATTCTAATTATACTGCTGCCCGCGGTAGAGTTACGGTCGGCCCAAAAACAAATGGAAAGGTAAATTTTGCTTTTGCTAAAGGATATCAACTCACTGTTAACGTTTTGGATAATCCAATTGCTCGAAATCCCATATCAGGTGCAATCGTTTATGCTGCCGATACGATAGTAAACACCCCTGATAACGGTATTGCAGATTTTAAAACACAATATGCTGGAATTTATCCATATTCTGTTATTCTAAAAAATACAAATGGCGTAATTATAGGTAGAGCAAAAGGTTCGGTTCAAATTGCTACTACTGCAAACTCAGACATTGCATATATACAACCGGTTTATAATGTTAATTTTCAAGTATTCGATAATTTAGGGAATGGAATTAGCGGCGCTACAGTTACTGCAGATAATGTTTCTGTTACAACCAATTTCGATGGTAAGGCTGTTATTCCCTGCATTACTGGAACTACATCATATACTGTAACACCTCCAACCACCGACTACCTTTCCACAGGCGGAACTGTAACTATAAATAATGCAGTTGCATCAGTTAATATTACTTTAACAAAGGCAGCTTCTCTTTCGTTTACTATTACCGATGGCGTCAATCCTCTACCGGGTGCATTTGTAACTGTTGGAAGCCAAAATCTTACAACTAACTCGTTAGGGCAGGTAAGTTTTGTTAAAACATTGGCTGTTAATACGCCATATTCTTGTGTAGTTTCTGCTTACGGATTTGCCGATTCTGTTTTCACCGAAACTTTAACTTCTGATTTAGTTGTTCCAACGATTGCGTTAAAAAAAGCAAATAAAATAATTTTTAGAGTATTTAATACGTTGGGTGTTATTTTGAAAAATGATACATATAATACCTCATTTACATTCAACGGCAAAACTGTAACATCTGATATTATTGGTCAATACACAGCGGGTGTATTCCCTAATGGTACTTATAGTTATTCAGTTTCAGCCCCAGGTTACCTGACAAATGCTGGTTCCGTTACCGTTAATGGAGCAGATATAAATCAGACCATATATTTAAGTACAGTTAATTATGTATCCTCAGCAGTAAATGTTGCTACACCAAATACTATTTCTTTAGTTTTCACCGGAAATGTTTTATGTACAAGCACGGCAGGTCTAACAGTAAAAGTAAATGGTACGACGAATGCCATTACATCATTCAGTGGCAGCGGTACAAATACACTTACTTTGGCTTTGACAACAGCAATTACTGATCACCAATCAGTAACACTTCAAAATGTCAAAACCTTGGGCAATTTAACAGATATTAATGCAATGTTGATTGACAATTTTGGTCCTGTAAATGTTACCAACGCAATTAAAAACACGCAAAAAAATATATTGACATATTCGTTTTTAAAAGCAAACAATCCATCTTTAACTGCCGACATTGTTGGTACAATTGGAACAAATACAATTGATGTTACAATTCCGTTTGGTGCAAATAATCTGATTGCTACATTCACCTATTCGACGTATGCACAAAGTGTATTGATTGGAACTGCCGTCCAAGTTAGTGGATCAACTTCCAACGATTTTTCAAATGCAATTACTTACACCGTTACAGCCGAAGATTATAGCACCAATAATTATACTATGGTGATGCATAATACTTATACTGCACCATATTCGCAAAGTTTTGACGGTACTACATTTCCTCCAATGGATTGGGTAATTTTTAACGCAGGTACAGGTGGCAACTTTACAAGAAATACAACTTCAACCGATGCAGGCGCAGGCGCAATGTGGTATCAAACCAATGGAAACTTGGCTAATGCCTGGGCATTTGCTCCAAATGTAAATATGATAAGCGGCAAAAAATATGCTTTGGATTTTTATCAGAAAGTCAATTCAGCAACTGCTCCTGAAAAATTAAAAGTAACCATCGGACAAGCGCAAACCGTAGCAGCGCAAACAACTGTTTTATGGAATAACGCCGGTGGAGCATCACTTACCAACACAACTTACGTTAAACAAACTGCACTATATAACTGTGCAACCTCCGGTGTTTACAATTTTGCATTCAATTGTTATTCTGACGCAACATCACAAAATTTATTTATCGACGAAGTAATGATCCGCCAACTTTCGAGCAATGCAAGTTTAGCGACATTAAGTGTAACAGAAGGAGCATTGGTTCCTGCTTTCAGTCCGACCGTTTTAAGTTATGTTGTAAACCTTCCAAGCAATGCTACAACAACTACAATCAATGCAACATTAGCCGACGGTACGGCTTCAAAAGTAACTAATCCAGCAACCAATTTAAATGGAATTACATCTGCAAGAACTGCAACCATTACCGTTACAGCAGAAGATGGCACAGTTGTTACTTACAGCATTTTATTTAACCGACCAACGTATGCAGTTAATTTATCGTCGAAAGATTTTAGCGGTACTGCAATCGGTGCAACATCAGCAGCGCAAAATTTCAGCATTACAAATACCGGCACTGGTAATTTGAATATTCAATCGGTAACACTTACTGGAGCAAACGCATCCGAATTTATTTTGTCAGACGCAAACACGTATCCATCTGCAATAACCACAGGCAGTTTATCAATAAATGTTCAAATTAAACCAACAACAAGTGGAAATAAAACTGCAACATTAAATATAATCGAAGCAGGAAATGCAACACCATATACAATTGCTTTAACTGCTTACATTAAAAACAATAACGCGACATTATCGGCTTTAAGTGTAACCGAAGGCACATTGGTTCCGGCATATTCAACTACAGTTTTACAATATTCTGTAAATGTTCCTTGTCCGGTAACCTCGCCGACCATCAACGCAACCACCGCTGATATTAATGCATCGAATATTATAACCGCAGCAACAAATTTACTTGGAGCATCGGCTGACAGAACTGCAAAAATTGTTGTTACTGCCGAAGATGGTACAGTTCTTACATATAATATCGTGTTTTTAACCCAAGCAACTGTTCAGGCATCAAATCTTAATTTCACAAATATAAGTTATAACTCAGCAACAATAAATTGGACTTCGGGTAACGGTCTAAAGAGAGTTGTTTTTGTTAAAGAAGGAACTACAGCACCAGCAAACGGTCCAGCAACTGGTACATTATTTACTGCAAGCGCAGATTGGTCTGCAAAAGGAACGGAATTGTCAAGCGGTTCAGGATATTTCTGTGTTTATGATGGCACAGGAAATTCAGTTTCGTTAACCAATTTATCGACAGCTACTAATTATACTGCCGAAGTTTTTGAATATAATGCAACACCCAGCGCAGAACTTTATATGCAATCAACTGCAACCAATAATCCCAATACGTTTGCAACATTGAAAATTTCGCAAACCATAACTTTCGGAACTTTGGTTACCAAAACTTATGGCGATGCCGGTTTTGATTTATCAGCAACAACAACATCTGGTTTGGCAATTACTTATACCAGCAGCAACACTTCAGTGGCTACTATCAACGGAAAAACTGTTACCATTGTTGGTGCAGGATCAACAACTATCACAGCATCACAAGCCGGAAATAGTTTGTGTTTACCGGCAACTCCGGTTCAACAAACGTTAACTGTAAACAAAGCCAATCAATCAATTATTTTTGGGACACTTAATCCGGTAGCTTATGGCAACTCCAATTTAAATTTGACAGCCATAGCAACATCTGGTTTACCGGTTACTTATATTAGTAGCAATACTTCAGTTGCAACAATTAATGGAAACACGGTAACAATAGTTAGCCCCGGTGCAACAACTATTACAGCATCGCAAGCAGGTAATTCAAATTACAATGCAGCAAGCGACATACTACAAACGTTGCCAGTTAATAAAGCAAACCAGACCATTACTTTTACATCTTTATCTGATAAAACTTTTGGTGACGCCAATTTTACTTTGACAGCAACTGCATCAACCGGTTTTGCAATAACTTATGTAAGTTCCGATCCAAGCGTCGCCACAATTAATGGTAACATTGTAACGATTACCGGCGCAGGTAGCGTCGCTATTACAGCATCGCAAGCTGGCGATAATAATTACAATGCGGCTCCGACTGCGTTGCAAATACAAAACGTCAACAAAGCAAATCAAACAATTATTTTCAATACTTTGGCTGCAAAAACTTACAATGACGCACCATTTAATTTGACAGCAACGTCATCATCAAATTTGCCAGTTTCTTATACAAGCAGTAATTTGAATGTTGCCACAATTAACGGTTCGACTGTAACAATTGTTGGCGGTGGAATAACTACCATTACTGCAATCCAAAATGGCAACAGAAATTATAATGGTGCAACAAATGTACAACAAACATTAACTGTAAATAAAGCATCGCAAACCATAAATTTCGGAGCATTAGCTAATAAAGCTATTAACGATGCAGCATTTAATCTTTCAGCAACAGCGACATCAGGTTTACCGGTTACATATACCAGTAGCGATCCAACAATTGCAACTATTAACGGTAACTTCGTAACAATAATTGGAATTGGCACAACCACAATTACTGCAACACAAGCCGGAAATGATAATTACAGCGCTGCGACCAATGTTCAGCAATCGCTAAGAATTACCAAATTAAATCAAACAATTACTTTCGGTGCATTGAGCGCTAAAACTTATGGCGATGCAGCATTTAATTTAACTGCAAGTTCTTCGTCAACTTTACCGGTTACTTATACAAGTAGCAACACAGTTGTTGCAACTATCAACGGCAATACGATTAACATTGTTGGTGCAGGTCAAACTACAATCACTGCGTCCCAAGTTGGCGGCGTCAATTACGAACCGGCAACCGATGTTCCGCAAACATTGACCGTCAACAAAGCAAACCAAACGATTACTTTTGTCGCTTTGGCTGCTAAAACCTTTGGCGACGCTTCTTTTAATTTAACAGCAAACGCAACTTCGGGTTTGACCATAACTTTTGCCAGCAGCGATGCAACAGTTGCAACTGTCAATGGAAATGTGGTTACAATAACTGGTGCAGGTTCGGCAACAATTACGGCGTCGCAATCGGGCAACAATAATTATAACTCAGCAACAAATGTTATACAAACACTCACAGTAGGCAAGGCAAACCAAACGATTACTTTCAATACTTTGGTTGCGAAAACTTATGGCGACGCTCCATTTACAATTTCAGCAACAGCGACGTCAAACGGAACAATGACTTATGTCAGTAGCAATCCGAATGTTGCAACAATCAACGGTAATACTGTTACAATTGTAAACGCTGGAACAACTGTCATTACTGCTTCACAAAACGGAACAGTAAATTACAATGCAGCACAAAATGTAACACAATCGTTAACGGTCAACAAAGCTGATCAGTCCATTACTTTTAATGCTTTACCATCCAAAACCTTTGGCGATGCTCCATACAATATCACAGCGACATCAACATCTGGTTTACCGGTTAGTTTTTCAAGCGCTAACACAGGAGTAGCCGCAGTAAACGGTAGCATGGTTACAATCATTGGTGTCGGAACAACAACTATCACAGCAGCGCAACAAGGCAATTCGAATTACAATGCAGCAGCAATAACAATTCCACAAACGTTGACAGTTGTCAAAGCAAATCAATCAATCAGTTTCGGAACTTTGGTTGGAAAACTTTATAATGATTTGCCTTTTGATTTAACAGCATCTGCAACTTCAAACTTAGCTGTAACTTACACAAGCAGTAATCCAACAGTTGCAACCATATCCGGTAAAACTGTTACCATTTATGGTTCAGGAAGTACAATAATTACAGCTTCACAATCAGGTAACGGATTTTACAATGCTGCATCAGACGTTCAACAAACTTTGAACGTTAGAAATGCAAATCAAACAATTACTTTTGGCGCATTAACAGCTAAAACTTATGGCGACGCTGCATTTAATTTGACTGCAACAGCGACTTCAAATATGCCATTAACTTACGCAAGCAGCAATACGTCGGTCGCAACAATCAACGGCACGACAGTAACAATTGTTGGCGCCGGTACAACGACCATCACCGCATCACAAGCAGGGAACAGTTATTTCAATAGCGCCACCGATGTTCCACAAACATTGATTGTCAATAAAGCAAATCAGACAATTATTTTCAATGCTATGGGTGTAAAATCATTTGGCGACGCAGCTTTCAATTTATCTGCTTCAACATCGTCAAATGCAACGGTTGCATATACAAGTAGTAATCCAGCAGTAGCAACAATCAGTGGCAACATGGTTACAATTACGGGTGCAGGAACAACCACAATTACAGCATCGCAAACCGGTGATGCAAACTACAATGCCGCAGCCGACGTCCAGCAAACACTTACAGTTGTTAAAGAAAACCAAACCATCAGTTACGATATTATTCCATCAAAAATTTATGGCGACGCAACGTTTGCAGTCAATGCAATTTCAACGTCCGGTTTACCAATTACATACACAAGTAGCAATACGGCTGTCGCATTAGTAAACGGAAATATTGTTACAATTGTTGGTGTGGGTGTTTCTTCAATAACTGCATGGCAACAAGGTAACAGTTATTACAACGCAGCAACTCCGGTTCAGCAGTCGGCTATTGTTTACAAAGCAAGTCAAGCGATTACTTTTGCAAATGCAATAACAAAAACTTATGGCGACGCTACTTTCGATTTATCAGCAACGACGACATCAAATTTACCTTTGAATTATACCAGTAGCAACACAGCCGTAGCAACTGTCAACGGAAAAACAGTTACAATTGTTGGTGCAGGCACAACAACAATAGCAGCAACACAAGCAGGCAGCGATTTATATCTTGCTGCAAAAACAGTTTCGCAAACTTTGACAGTCAACAAGGCAGATCAAACAATTGCTTTCGACGCTTTAAATGCAAATACTTATGGCGACGCAGCATTTAATTTGACAGCTCCGGCTTCATCGGGTTTACCTGTAAATTTTGTAAGTAGTAATCCAAACGTTGCAACCATTAACGGTTCATCTGTAACGATTGTAGGAACTGGTACAACTACAATTTACGCATCTCAGGCAGGCAATGATAATTACAATGCGTTGGAAGTTTCACAAACATTGACAGTTAACAAGGCTAATCAAACCATTACTTTTGACGCTTTGAATGCTAAAACTTTTGGTGATGCTAATTTCAATTTGACTGCAACTGCATCGACAGGTTTGCAAGTAACTTACGCAAGTAGCAATCCGGCAGTCGCAACAGTAAATGGAAATACAGTTACAATCGTTGGCGTCGGAACAACCACTATCACAGCATCTCAAGCTGGAAATAATTTGTATAATGCCGCAACTGATGCTCAACAAACGTTGACCGTTAACAAAGCAAATCAAACTTTGTCTTTCGGCACTTTATCAGCAAAAACTTTTGGCGATGCTTCATTTACTTTGACAGCAACTTCGACAACAACATTACCGGTTAATTTTGTTAGTAGCAATACTGCTGTCGCAACAGTTTCCGGAAATACAGTAACAATTGTTGGTTCAGGTACAACTACAATTACAGCAAGTCAAGCTGGAAACGGACTTTACAATGACGCAACAAATGTTGACCAAACATTGACTGTCTTTAAAGCAAACCAAACTATTTCTTTTGATTTGCCGTCTGTTAAAACTTATGGCGACGCATCGTTTACTTTGAATGGTACAACTTCAACTGGTTTACCGGTTATCTATTCAACTACAAACACCGACGTCATTACAATCAACGGAAATACAGTAACAATTGTAGGCATTGGAAGTGCAAACATTATCGCATCGCAAAGCGGCAACGCAAATTACAGCGCAGCAACAAATGTTTCGCGACAAATGATTGTCCACATGGCTAATCAAAAAATTACTTTTGATCCATTGCAAACAAAAACTTATGGCGACGCAGCTTTCAATTTAACGGCATCGGCATCATCGCAATTACCGGTAAGTTTTGTCAGTAGCAACACCGCAATTGCAACCGTTGCAGGAAATACCGTTACAATAATTGGAGCAGGCACGACGACAATTACGGCATCGCAAACTGGTAATGCAAATTACAATG
>Ga0265327_10000818_pt1 | contig 46934 bp, 39 predicted proteins | sample 41621metaG_FD_202089 | JGI IMG/M metagenome (GOLD analysis project Ga0265327, IMG submission 202089) | Rhizosphere microbial communities from Carex aquatilis grown in University of Washington, Seatle, WA, United States - 4-16-21 metaG | ecosystem: Host-associated > Plants > Roots > Rhizosphere... | reverse complement strand
CTCGATGAGACCAACAGATGGTGGTCTGCTCGATGCGGTAGAAGTCATCCTGCTCCGGGCTATGCGGTCTGAGCTGTGTCCGAATGTGGCCGGGCCCGACATCAACATACATCATGGACATTGGAATATACCGCAGTGGATCGTCTTTCACCACGACCGCACGAATGATCCGGTGTTCGTCCGGAACTACTTCGACGTATTCCTGGTGCCCGGCAAATGTAGCCGACTCTCGGACGCAAATAATGGGCGGCAGCGGCATCGTCGATTTTCAAGTCACGGATTGAGGGCGTCCCAGTTGGCGGGGAGGGTGAGGCCGATGGCGGACATTTGTTTCTGCGCGGCATCGCGACGGCGGTCCCGCTCGCCCTGATACGCGGCGCGTTGCTCGGGACGCAGCACGGCGAGGGTGGCCTCCTCGGCGCTGCCGCCGGTGGCGGCCCCGATTTCACCGGCACCGCCTTCGAGTTTCATGGCGGGATCGTAGTCGGGAGAATTGCGGGCCATGATGCCGAACACCTGATCGCGCTGGGAGTCATCGAGCGGGACGATGGAATTGAGACGCTCGACGCGCATGTCGGCCTCCTGCTGGACGCGCTGGGCCTTTTCGGCGGAACGGTCGGTCTTGAAGGCGGCCAGCTTGTCCCCGGAAAGGCTGGAGGCCATGAAGGAATCGAGACCGGCGTCGGAGCCGACGCCCTTGGAGGACTTGGCGATTTCGGCGAGAGTGACGCCGGGCTTGCCGATGAGGTCGGACCAGGATTTTGCGTTGTCCTCGGATTTTTGAGCCATCCATTTCTTCAGGGCGGCCTGCTGGTCGGGACTGAGGCCGTACTTGCGGGCGTATTCGCCGGCGAGGCTGTCGATCCGCTGCTGCTCGGCGGAGACGCGCATCCGCTCGAAGAGCGGCGAGAGGTCACGCAACAGGGGCTGGGTGGTGTGGAAGATGTCGTCGGGGCTGACGGGGCGGCCATCGCGGATGTCCTGGGCAAGGTCACGCATGCCATCGGTGACGGTCCTTTTGCCGCCGGAGCGATAGCTGCGGGGGGCACCGGCTTCCAATTCGGCGATGCGGTTGGTGGCGCGCTGGAGCTCGAGTTCGAGGTGATTGGCGCGGGCTTGCGGCGAGCCGGCGGCTCCGGGCGTGCTCTGAAGGTAGAGGGCAGCCCCCACTCCCCCGACGGCGAGGCCGACGACAAGGGGAAGCAAGGTGCGGAGCGAGGTGGTGAGTGACATGAACGGGGCCAGTGGACTTCACGTTTGTGAAAATCCGATGAGGAGTGCGAGAAATTGGAGCGAAGGACCGAAGCCGGGCTTGGAAACAAAGCGAGGCTGGTGCGAACGTTCGTCTTTTCAACCGGCGGACTGCGAGATGGAGGGGTGTCGTTGTGGGGCACCTACATTGGGGAGTAATCGAACGGTTCAGAGCCGAGGGTGCGCCATGAGATAGCCTTATACAGATCTCTGGATCTTTGCCTCGGCAGGGGCAAATGAAATTAGCCGGTGGCGGAGGAGCCTTGGCGACGACCCCACCGGTTAAATCGAAAAGGAAATTGGCACGCCGGAGGTGTGCGGGAAGGGCGCTTTGGCTTTCGGACATTGATCCACCCTCGACCCCTCCCGCATCCCTTCCGGGATGCCATATTCTTCGTGCTCTTTCCGGTGGTGTCGTCGCCAAGGCTCCTCAACCACCGGCTAATTTCCTCCATCCCTCCGGGATGAATACATCCAAACCCGGAGGCATCGAGATCGGTGAAGATGTGTATAAAGGTCAGCCTCGCGGCCAGGGCTGGTATAGAGCGGGCCTTTGGCCTTTCTAGAGTCGGTGACCGAGCCTCTCCATCATGTAGGAACCTTGTGTGTCGTCGTGGCATGCGGAGATTGGAAACATGAAGGGGCCGTGTTAGGCTAGCGACCTTATGAGACTCCAACAATTGGTGGCGGCGGTGGTGGTCCTTTGTTCGCTGGCCCGGGCGGCCGATCCGGCTCCCGCCACTCTGGACTACCGCAAGGAAAAGGATGGCTACCTGCTGGTGCTGAAGCCGGGGCAGAAGGTGATCGAGAGCCTGAAGGCGCTGACCGAAAAGGAGCACCTGCCGGGCGCACATTTCACGGCGATCGGGGCGGTGAAAAATGCGGAGGTCGCCTACTACAATCTGGAAACGAAAGCCTATCAGCCGAAGAAGTTCGAGACGCCGGCGGAGGTGATCTCGCTCACGGGCAGCCTGGGTTACTTCGAGGACAAGCCGATCGTACACGCGCATCTGGCGATGGGCGGCCCGGATTACCAGATCTACGGCGGCCACCTGGTGGAGGCGGAGGTTTCCATCGTGCTGGAGATCTTCGTGACGCCGACGCAGGAGAAGATCGTACGGGAGCTGACGACGGAGTTTCCCGGCGTGAGGGTCATGAACCTGAAGGCGAAATGAAAGCAAAAGCCGCACTCCGGCTTTGCGAGGCCTGGAATGCGGCTGGGAAGTGCCGGAGACTCACCGATCGCCTGTGGTGGGTCGGGTGTGTGTGGCGCCGGACTGATCACTGAGGGTCCGCCGGGTGTCTTCGCGCGGGGCGTTCTGGCCCTGCTTGTTGCCACCTTGTTTCTGCTGCTGTTGTCCGCCCGTGCCGGGGCGGCCGGTCTTGTCGTCTTGGCCTTTCATTTTTCTGGTTTGGTTTTGGTTTGGTTTATCTGCGGAGGTCCTGGCTCCGGACCGATTCACGAAAGGGAGCTGAGACCGGCGAATCGCTTCGCAATTCCCGTGCACGAGGACCAACTGTTTGGGCGCTCAATGGTTCCTTGCGGGAAGTTGGACAAAGCACTACCGCCGGACATGGCAGAGTGCATGAAAAGCGGGCGGAATGCGCGGTGGGTGGGTGGGTCAGGGCAACCAATACGTAATGAAGACCCGGGTGTGCGGAACGTTGGTCGAGATGGTCATGAACGAACCCTGCCAAGACTCAAGACCCTCCCAAGGCGCGCCGTCGCCTGGCACTGGAGAAACAGAGGGAACCGGCTTGCCCGCAGGAGAGCGTCTTTCCACGCCGAGCCGATTCATGAGATCTTCCACTTCCTCGGGCGGGGCTTCGAAGGAGTACCAATCGTGGACGTCATCATACCACGCCCCGTTCAATTGACAGCGCAAGTTGAAGGCGTGAGGAGGAAGCTTGTCGTGGGTGACACTTTCAAAGCGATGACCGGGATTCTTCCGATCCCTGAGCAGGCCGGCGGCAGCGCCGAAGCTCAGGCAGGCGGGAGCGATGAGTGAGATCCAGAAACGGTGCCGGAGCAGCGGCTTCCCTGAGGCGAGGCACCATCCGAACAATCCGACAATCCAGAGGAAGGGGGTGAAAAGCAAGATATCGAGAATCAAATCAAGAATCGAGACGTCATTCGAAATAAGCATGACGGTGAGACATCCGGCAGCGCAAACCAGCGTCAGACTGAGGAGCCAGGTGAACAGCTCGCGGCGGGTGAATAACGGCTTCACGGACTTTTCCAATACTGGAAGGGCAGCGGAATCTTTCGGAGGAGCGAATGGGCCACCGACAATAAGTCCTATAGGACCGATGGGACCTATAGGACTTATGAGGTCAGGAAAACCGGGCGCTCAGCGCTTCGGCGCGGGGCGGGGCCTGAAGTTGATGTGCTCGACTTTCACCGTCGCCGAAGGACTGAGGGTGCCGGTGGCGGGGTCGAATTCCGAGCGGTCGAGCGGGATCACCTGGGTGCCGGTGGCGGCAGGGTCGAAGGAGGGATCACCTGTGGGAACCTTGATGTCGAAGGGGGTTTCACCGGTGGTGGTGAGGTCGAGATCGTGGTCGATGAACTGGCCCCAGCCGTAGATCCAACTCGAAAGCGAACGGGCATTCGCATACGGGGTGGTGAGGACGGAGACGGTATTGCTGACAAGGCGGGCACTGGGGCGATCCTCGCCGGCAGGAGTGGAAACGCCATCGGCATAGTCAGCAGGGGCGAGGCGCAGGAGGTCGGCACCGGCATTTCCCCAAGTAGCGTGGAACGGATTGTTTCCAAGGCCGCTGAGGGCGGCAGGTGGCATGCCGGAGTCGGGACCCTGGATGAGGGCGGGTGGGATGCTGCCGGATTTCGGCGTCAGGCCGGCCAAAGTACTAGTGGAATCGTAGAAGAAGACATTGTCCTGGATCTTGGTGATGGTGGTGTTCCGGCGGATGATGTCGGACAGACGCGTGGCCTGAAGGGCGGCGAGCTGGCGACCGAAGAAGACACGCTCATACCAGTTGCTGTCGCCATCGCGGGTGCGGGTGAACTGGTCGACCAGGATGCGCTGGAAGGTCGGTCCGACGCTTGAGCCGGGCAGGTGGTCCTCGGCGAGTCCGCCGATCCAGAGGTCGATGTTATTGAGGCTGTAGAGGCCGAGCAGCTTGCCCTGAAGCACGGTGTCCTTGGTGATCTGCGACACACTGGTGACGGCGGGCAGGCCAAAGGCGCGGCGGGTGGTGTTGTAGTCGGCGAGCCCGTGATCGCGGCCGCGCTGGATATTGAGCGAGGCGAGGTCGAGGCCGCCTTCACCGGGAGCGCCGAAGAGGAAATTCCGCAGGCTGTCGACGAGCTGGGTGTCCACTTCCTGGGCGTTGTCAGTGGCGAGATACTTGAGCAGCGGATCGGGACCGGTCTCCTTCAGCGGCTGGGGATTGAAGAAGGCGAAGGCGAGCGGGAGTCCATCGCGGATTTCAACGCCGTCATTGTCGAGAAACTCGACGTCGTCATTGATGAGGGTGTGGCCGATGCGGTAGGCGGCGGTGGAGAACTCGGTGGAGATGCCGGGGTTCACATCCGGGCTGTAGCCGGTGTAGGGCCGGAGCGGATTCGGGCCGAGAAGCGCGGGCAGAAACTCGCGATAGGTGATGACCTGGACCTCGGCGATGACGAGTCGGCGCGCACGCTGATAGATCTGCTCGTCGGTGAGACCGGGATTGGCGGCGGCGATGGCCCCGGCGAGGAGATTGTGTTCCCGCAGGAAGAGCGTGTGAATGGCGGTGAGCTCCAGGTTCTCATTGGCGCGCACGTCACCGGCGAGGAAGAGCTGGTCATCGGGGAAGATGCCGGCGTCGTTGGCATTGGGAAGTCCAGCGGTATTGAGCGGCGGCAGGTTGCCGGCGCTGGTTTTCAGGCGGCCGCCGGTGAAGGCGCGGAGGGCGTTGGCGCGGGTGGCATCGCAGCCGTAGATCATGGAGCCGTCGAGAAAGGCGGAGATGTCGGTGACCTGCTGGCGCGGGTTCGGCGTGGTGGCCCGGAGGGTGAAGGCATTGTCACCGGGCTTGAGGGTGACGTTGGCGGAGAAATTCCCCTTCGGATCGAGGACGAGGGGCTTGCCATTGAGGGTGGCGGTGATCTGCGACGGTGGATAGACGTCGTGGGCGACCTTGCCGCGAAGTACGACTTGCGGCGTATCCACGACGCCGCCATCGGCGGGCATGAGGTTGAGGAACGATGCGGTGGGGGCCGCGGATGCCACCAGCGAGACCAGGGGGCTGGCGGCGGCGATTGCAGTTCTGACGATTGCTTTCATTGAGGTAAGCCGTCTTTTTCACGGCGTCTAACACCTCATCGCATTCGTGTTAAAAGATGATGTCGAAAGCTGGGGAATATTGTGAAGCGATGGTAAAAGAAGAGACAAGATCCCAGAACCCAGAACCCAGAACCCAGAACCCAGAAGTCAGAAGTCAGGCGTGGGCGTCAGTCTTTGAGGAATTGGAGCTGATGCTCCGAGGAACAGGTGGTTCCAAATAGGGACTGATGGGGAACATCTTCGGTATCGGAAAGGACCAGACGCATGATGGCCAGGACGCGCGGATAGAGGGAGGGGGCGCGGGAGGCGGAGGAGCCGGCGACGTTGAGTCGGCGGATGCCGTGGGTCGCCAAGAAGGCACGCAATTGACCAGCGGCGGCTTGGTCGGCCAGACCTCGAACAGGCAGGTGCAGCCAGGGCTTTGCATCGCGGATGGCGAATTCGCAGGTGCGCCAGGAGCCACCGGTGAGGCCATCGAGGGTGAAGATGACCGTGCCGTCGGAATCGGCGACGTTGCGGCTGGTGCGATCGAGGTAGGAGGGGCTCCAGGTTTCCAGGAGCCGATAGCGCTCCGGAACGGGGCCATCCTCCGCGCGGCGGCCTTGCGGGCACCAGCCGCCATGGGGGATGCCGCAGGCAATGGCGGCGTCCAACCCCGCTCGATCCGCTCCGGTTTGGCCGCCGCTGACGATGAACTCAAGCATGTTCATTTGAATAGCATCCCGGATTTCGTTTGGAAATCCGAAAAACCATTCGCGGCCATTTTCCTCAGGAGGAAGGCCGTTCAGGGCTCGGTGCCGGCGTCCGGGAAAAACTTGCTCAACTCAAGCGGCGTGGACTGACGGACCGTCCAGGTGCCGATGTAGACCGTGGTCTTGTTGGTGAGGGCACCAGAAACGTTGTACACTTCGGTCCGGGCGATCACCGGATAGGAAGTGAGGCCGACCTTGATGCCGGTGGTTTTTTCACTCTCGACGCCGGAGAAGGCACCGGTGCCGCCCTCGACCGTGATGGTGCCGGAGACGTGGCTGTTGACCACGTTGCTGGTGGGAGCCGGCGGCGTGGTGGGGGCGGGAGCGGCCGGAGAAGCCTGCCCGACGATGACGGGCTGGGTCAGAATGGAAGCCGGCACGAGCACGGCCGGCTTGCCGATTTTGACGGCGTAGATGTTGCCAACGTTTTTGTCGTTGGTGAAGCGGGTGAGGTACCAGCCCTTGATACCGCCATCGAGGATGGTGCTGGTGGGATTGGCGGTATCCGTCGGGTCGTGATAGGTGCTCATGGCCGTGAGCACCTCGCGGTTGGAATAGCGGGCATTGGCCGCCCCGTCGACATAGAGGGTGAGCTGCAGGGCGAAGGGCGAATTGGTACCGGGCTTCACGTCACCGAGGGCGGAGCCGGCGGCGAGCAGAGAGAGGGCGGACAGAAGCAGGGATGGTTTCATGCGGAAGATGAAAGGGTGTCAGGATGAGGAAACCCGCCGGACGGCGCAATTGTCGGAACTACCGGTGGATGTGGTGGGTTTCCGGCCGGATAGCCATCGAAAAAAGCGGGAATCGGCACCGCAGGACTACCCGGAACTGTCACAAATCATTGGTAACGCCGGCTTCAGACTGGGCGAGGCCCTTGAGGGCGGTGTAATGCTCGCGGAGCCTGGGCAGGGAGCGTCCGGCGTATTCTTTCACCGCCTCATTTCGCGAATGGGACGAGATGCGCGCGAAGACGAGGATTTGGCGGAAATGGATGGCTGCCATGTCAAAGAGATAGCAGGTGGCGAATTCCTCATCTTTCACCTTCATGGACGCGTCGAGCAGAGCCTGATCGGAGGCCCGGAGCCCGTCGGAGACCTCCATGCCGGCCTTCGCTGCAGAGGTGGCGAGGGCAGCGGAGTTTTTGGTGTGATCTTCAATGAGCATCTCGGCAATGGAGCGGATCCGCGGGTTCTTGACCTGCTCGAGGGCATACTTGCTCTCCATGATGATGAGGGTGTTGATGCTGGCGGTGCCTTCGAGGAAGCGTTCGTCGGCTTTTTTCATCTGCTCCGGCGTGAGGGCGGCATCGATGGGAGCGGCCCCCTGCTGGGCGGTGGCGATGGTGGGCGAGGCGCAGCAAAGGGCGGCGGCGAGGATCAGCGGGAACCGGGTATGGAGTGGAGCGGGAGTTTTCATCAAGAGGGGGACTCGCAGTTCGCGGGCCGGAGCGGATTCCTTTGATTGCAAAGGATTCCGGGACAATGGCCGGCAGGCGCGTTGCAACCTGCTGTGTGAGGAGGGGGAAATTGCATGGTGGCGTGTGGTCCGGTTTTTCTTTGATTGCGATGGACTTCCGGGTGTAGGAACCGCTCACGCTGCCATGCTCAAACGTGTGATCCCCCTGCTCCTGACCGGTGGGCTGGCCTACGCCGGTCCGCCGCTACTGACGGATGATCCCGAGCCGACGGAGCAGGGACATTGGGAAATCAATCTGGCCACCACGGCGACCCTGCGCGGCCATACGTGGACGGACAATCTGCCGCTGCTGGATGCAAGCTACGGTCTGCTGGATGCGGTGGAAGTGAGCTTCGATCTTCCATTCGTTCTTGGAGACGGCGCAGGCCACGGATCCCACGGCGGCATTGGCGATGCGGACATCGGGACAAAGTGGCGGTTCATGAAGCAGGACAAAGACGGGATCACCGCCGCGATCGGACCGGATTTCGCATTCAATGTTTCATCATCGGCCGCGCACCACGGGCTGGTGCCGAAAGGCTGGGGCCTGTTGGTGCCACTGGAGGTGGAACGCGAGCTGGGCGGCGGCAATACCGTATTCGGCGAGTTCGGCTACCGCTGGAACGAGTACGGCGGAAACGGCCTGAGCGGCGGGGTGGCGATGGAGCATGAGTTCAGCAAGACCTTCTCGCTAATGGGTGAGATGCATTTGGAATCGGGGCCGGCGTTCCGCAACAGCGAGCTGGTAGCCAACGCGGGCTTCCTTTGGAAGACCAGCGAGCACACGGCGCTGCTGGGATCGATCGGACGCGGTCTGACAGAGGGCTCGCAGCCGATGCCGAAGGTGCTGGGGTATCTGGCGGTGCAGTTCACGTTCTGAAAATCGGGCCATTCCCACCTGTTCGTTGGCCGATTGCGCCGGGGATTGAGATCCTTCCGGCATGCCAATCGAGCCGGCCGCGCGCCTCATCCAGTACGACGGGAATAGTAGCCCTGGAAGCACGTATACCATCCCCTTCCACTTCGACGACGTCGATCACCTCGTGGTGGTGTCGAACGACGGCGCGGGCCATGTGACCGTGCTGGCGGCAGGTGATGATTATACAGTCAGCGGAGATGGGGACGGGGTCCCTTTCACCCTCACTCCCACGCCGCCGCTCCCGACCGGCTCCCTGCTGACGATTGCGCGGAACGCGCCGGGCGAGCAGGAATTGGACCTCATCTCCGGATCGAACCCGGTGCCGGCGGCCGCCCTCACGTCCACCCTCGACCGGCTGGCGATGGCGATCCAGGACGCCCATCCGAACAACGGCCTGCCATTTTCGGCGGCGCTGACGTTTCCGCCCTCGGAGCGCCTCACCGGGCTGCATGCCACGCAGCCGCAACTGCCGGACCGGTGGGCGCGGCGAGACGGAGTGCTGTCGTTCACGGCGAATACCGGCGAGCCCTGCGTGCTGGCGATCGAGGCGCTGCAGGCGCGCATCGTACAGGCTGCCATCACCGCGCTGACGGGGCATCTCGGCGGACCGCAGGGGCCCACGGGCGCGTCAGCCTATGAGTTGGCAGTGGCGAATGGATTCACGGGCAATGAGGCCGCGTGGCTGGCGTCCCTGCCAGGTGTGCTGACGGTTTCCGACGTCGGCGGTGGCACGGCGGTGAAGAGCGGCTTCACCGCCGGTGCGCTGGGGCTGCGCACGATCCAGGGATCGGAGCCGGAAGGCGACCTGGAAAGCACGACGCTGCCGTGGGTCCAGTTGAAGGTGGTCGTCGATACCGACGAAGACGGCTCGATCCGCATCTCCGCCTACGCTCCTGACGCCGGCCCATGAACCTGCACGCGGTCATCTTCACCCATCCGCCGGACTACGCGGCAGCGGCCCTGGCGGTGCAGGCCCTGCAACGGCATGCGATCCCCGTGACGCTGGCGGTCGACGAAGCCCATGCGCCGCCGGAAATCGCCGGGGTCGCGGTGGCGATCACCACGTTTCCGAGAAACGGCAATCTCAACGGCCGGGCCTGCCTCGATGGCGAGCTGGCGCTTTTCGAGACGATCGACTGCGACGCGGTGCTGGTGGTGGATTCCGACACGCTGGTGCTGGACCCCGACAGGTTCTACCGGGAACTGCCGCACCACCCGCTGGTGGGCCACTGCTGGGGCACGCTGCCCTTCCTCGGCTGCTGCTACGGCATTCGGCGTAGTTCGATCCCCGCCTACCGCACGGCGATCGCGGAACATCCCGAGACCGACGGACCGGAGGACCTGATGCTGTGGCAGCTCTCGGCCATCCTCGGCATCGAACCCTACCGCCTGCCCCACAGCAAGGCCGGCCCGGGTCTCACGATCTGGAACTGGCACACGAAGCTGACTCCGGCGGACTACCTGGCGCGCTTCGAGGTGATCACCGTCCAGCGGAATTTCCACGTCAAAGACCCCGATCTCTCCCGCGCCCAGGTCGTGGCGCGGATGCAATCCATTCTCAACGTTCTCTAACACCATGCCCACACCACTACCCCATCCACCCATCCTCACCGCCGACGGTTCCTATGACATCGAGGGCCTCGTGCCCGGTCACGAGCACCTCCTCACGTTCAAAGGCTCCTTCGGCGGCGGAACCCTCACCCTCCAGTGCTACAACGACGCGAACGGCACGTTTGAAAACGTGGACGGCGCGTCCTGGGACGGCACCGGCGACACCGAGACCCGCTACGTCTCCCCTAGTAGGAAATCGCGCCTGATCCTCTCCGGTGCCACCTCCACACCCGCCATCGGCATCACCCACATTCCCCTTCACCACTCATGAGCGGCATTCTCACCACAAACGGCTCCCCCGGCGGAGGAAGCGGGGAGAGTTACTTCCTCCCCGGCATCAACTCGGTCGATCCGGCCAATGGATCTTCTTCGCTGCAATCGATTCCGACCGCGTCGCTCGAAAGTGGCTCCGTACGCCAGTTTCTCCTGACCTACGGATTTCCGAACGGAAACCTTACCGGGTTGGCAACCTACAAGCTGATCGACAGCACCGACTCGGAAAACCTCCCCGATACGGTGGTTCCGGCGGATTTCGACGCCGATGCAAATGCCAAGGTCTGGGGCCTTCAAAAAAGCTCCGGGATGATCTCCCTGGCTTGGGCGTCTGCCCTCGGGGGTCCCGTGGATTGTGGAAATACTCCGGTCTATGATCCGGATGGCTTCCTTTATGCCCATGGACTGGTCACTCCCAGCGGAATCAATTTCTCCGACAACGGAATCTCCACCCTTTACCAATCGATCCAGTTTCATGCGGGATCAGGAATCTGCTACTTCCCGTGGGGCACGGCGTCCACCGATGGCGGAACATTCCCTCTCGGGAACAATCCAGGCGGCCTGCACTCGCCAGCCACTCAACTGCTGGATTCCAGCGAGGATAACTACGCCACCTCCAATTTCATTCTATCGCCGGCAGAGTTGGGTGCTCCCTACGTGGAACTGGATACAGTGGACTGCACCTACAACGGAACCATCGTCCGCATACTGGGCAGGGCAGCCGGCGGAATCGCCGTAACTGCCAGTTCGTTTGGCTTCGTCGGAGGCGGATTTTCGTATCAAAGCCAACAAGATCACGTGTCCGAGTTCATGTTCTCCGGTGATCCCGGGCAGTGGATCCTTCTTTCCAGCACACCAATCATTCCCATCGCCTAACCCCAACAAAACAACAATGTCTTCTTTTATCTCGCCGGCTTCCACCACATCGAAATCGGACAACCTGAAAGCACTGCTCACCGGACGCTCCATCCGAACCAAATCTGCAATGATCGAAATGCAGCAGAGCGGGATCAGGGCAATGTGGCAGAACAAAACACTCACTCCCCAGCAGGTCTGTGACGCCTACGGCTCCGAGGCCGCGAGCCTTTTCACCTTCCATGGAATCCTGACGGACGCCCTGGTCGGCATGCAGACCGCCGAACGGGCGTTGCAGGCCACCGAGGAGACTCCGGTTGACTACGGCCTGCTCTGGCCCGCGAAAACGTGGACCGTGAACAACGACGGCACCGTGACCATCGGTGAAGCCGACTGGACTCCACCTACCCCATGAAACGCCTGATACTACTTCTTCCGTATCTCCTGGCTTCGTGTGGACATCAGGCACTGCCGGTGCTGCCGCTCCCCCGGGCGGCACCGGTGGTGCCGGCGGTGGCCCGCATCCAGCCGGGACTGGAGCGGGCCGGTGACTCGATCGCACAGGCCCGCGCGCAGGTCGGTCAACTGTCAGCCGAAGCGACCCGCGCCCGCACCGAGGCGGACGCGGCAACCGCCGAGGCGAAACGACTGGCCGATGCCGGCAGCGCGACCAAGGCCGAGCTCAACGACCTGTGGAAATCCACGCAGTCGGTGCAGGCCCGCAACCTGTTCCTCGAAACCGAGCTCGGAAAGACCGGCACACTCCTCCAGTCCACCACGGTGGCCCTGGCGGAAAGCAAATCCGCCCTGGCCGGCGCCCTCGAGGCGGCCAGTGCGGGCGATGCCAGCCAGCAGGCCCTCCGCCAGCAGATCCAGGCCGTCACGGCCCAGTATCAGGCGGCGGAAAAGGAGCGTGACTCGCTCTCGAAGCAGGCGGCGAGCGCGTCGGTCTACCAGCACTGGGTCATCGGCCTGGCGGCGGCCTTCGTGCTCTATGTCTTCGTTTCCCTGGGCCTGAAATCGCTCAAGCCCCTGGGATGATTCCGCTCCTCCAATCCAATTGATCAACCTCACCCATCCCATCATGAAACTCCCACGAATCCTCAGCTACCTCCACCGTTACTGGCTCCTCATCCTCGTCTTTTTCGCCTTCGCAGCGCTGGCCTTGAACGACCATGTCTTCGCCCTGGTCGGCACCTTTGCCTATGCGCCCGCGTTGGTGACACTCGCAGCCCTTTGCGCGCTGCTGCTGCGGAATGTCTTCAACCACGAGACGTCCGACGCGGATGTGGACAGCGGACTTTACACCGACGCGTGGAAGGCCCTGTCACCGCTTGAGCGGGTGCGGCTGATCCATTGGCAATGGATCGCGTATTTCCTCGGCGCCTGCCTCGTGGTGGCCGCCATTGCCAAGTGACTCAGCCCACCATCTGAAAAAAAAAGCCGATGAAATCCCTGCTCATTCTCGCCCTCGCCGCCACGCCGCTTTTCAACACCCCGCGCTGGACCGAGGCCCGCATCCGGCCGGAATGGCGCATCACGCTGGACAAGGCGGTGGCCCGCTATCAGCGCGATGAGCGGCGCTACCTCGCCATCGAACACCAGCGACCTCATGGCATGCCGGCGGCCGTGGTGTTCGCCATTCATGGCCGGGAATCGACCTGGGATTTCACCTGCCATCTCCACGAGGGATCGCCCCTGACGCACCGCACCCGCTTCGTGCCGAAGGGGCGGCCCCTCGGTCCGCCTCCATTCACCTTTGAACAATCCGCCGAGGACGCGCTCTACATCCTCAAACACGAGGATCGTGTGAACTGGTCGGAGGCGGAACCGGCCCTCGCCGCCATCGAGGCCTACAACGGCACCGGCTACCGCCGTTTTCATCCGGAAACGCCCACGCCCTATCTCTGGAGCGGCACCACCCTTTATTCGCGTGGCAAGTATGTGGCCGACGGCCGCTACTCCCCCACCGCCGTGGACCAGCAGCCGGGATGCGCTGCGCTGCTGATGCGGCTGCGTGAGCGGGGTGTCGCGCTTCCTTTCTAACATCCTCTCGATCACCCACCATGTCCCCTGCCACCAAATCGCCAGCCTTCAATCTGAACACCGCGCTCGCCCTGCTGACCATCAGCGGCATCGCCGCCAGCGTGATCTATTTCCTCGCCCCGCTGAAAACCCTGCCCGACGACATGCGTGGCGTCCGCCAGGACATGAACGACGTCCAGCGCACCCAGGCGGTCCAAACCCAGGCGCTGCAGACACTCGCGGAAGTCGCCAAGGACGGCCGCGAACTCCGCCGCGACTACGACCGTAGTACCGCCGAACAAACCGCCACCCTTCACCGCCACGACCAGGAACTCGACACCGTCCGCCACCAGCTCGACCGCCTGGAGGCCAGGTGAGCGCTCTCGCCCATCGGAAAGCCTGGTCACCTTCCACCGATTCCTTTCCATTTCGCTTCGCATCCGGTAGGGAATCGGGATGTCAACCGCGCCAAGGGAACGCCGCCTTCCGAAGTCTTCCTTGCCGCTCTTGGCCGCACTGCTCGCCAGTTGTCATCCCCCTGACAGGCTGGAAGTGACCAAGGGCCCCTGTGGTCCGGTTTTCTTCGCCCCGGCGCAAAAGCAAAGCTCCCGAGCGGACATCACCATCACCGGCAAACTCAACTCTTCCGATCGCGAGTCTATTCTGAACCGCATCCAGGCCAGCGGTTGGAAAATTCACCAGATCTTCGAAATTGGGAACGGGGCGCCAAAGGGCTCCGTTCCCCGCATGAGCCCCCCGATCACCCGCGAAGCCATCGACCAGGAGATCGCGAATCGCCCCGAATCCGTGTGGGCACGCTACCAGCAGTCCAGCCTCACCCAAACCGATGATCCCGCCACGCGGAACCTGGCTTTCCGTGAACTCAGAGGTACCGAGCCCGCGGATCTGAACAAGTTCCGGATGACTCCCCAGATCGCGGGCCCGTTCCTCCATGGCCATGGCCGAATCATCGACTTCGCCGTCATGGATATTGGATTCGACGACTTGTTTGTCGTCGCGTTCAACGGCAAAAATCCGCCAGAAGTGACCTTCTCCGGCTACTACAGCCGTAGTGGACGACCTTACCGCACGGCGGACCAGTTCTGGGTCCGCTACCGCTGATCATCCGCCACGCTGGATGGTGGCGGGCAGCGTGATGGTGAAAACGGTGCCCGTGCCTTCCTCGCTCTCCACCACGATCGAGCCCTTGTGGGCCGAAATGATCCCCTGGGTGATCTCAAGCCCCAGACCCCGGCCGCTCTTCTTGTCGCCAGCGGTCCAATATCGTTCGAAAATCCGCTCCAGATCCGCAGTTGGCATGCCCTTCCCGGTATCCCGGACGGAAAACTCCACGCCAGCCTCGGTACATGACAATCTGAGGAAGATCTCTCCTCCGGACGGAGTGAACTTGAGCGCGTTGAACACGAGATTCCCGAGTGCCTGCGACAGCCGCTGCGCATCACCGTGCACATGGCCCCGGTCGCCACTCGCGTCCTCGGTGTGCAGCGTGATCCCCGCTTCCACCGCCGCCAGCCGGAACCGCCGCTCCACGCTCGCAAGCACCTCCACCGCGTCGCACTCCGCGAACCGCATCGGGAGGCGGCCCTGCTCGCTCATGGAGAAATCCGCCAGGTCGCCCACCAGCCGGGTCATGTCTGAAACCGCCTCCTTGAGGATCTCCACCAATTCATCGAGCATCTCGTCCGCACCTGGCTCGCCACTTCGGATTTCCTTCTCCGCGAGGTGGGTGACCAGATGGATCGAGGACAGCGGCGTGCGCAGGTCATGCGAGACCATGCCGAGGATGTTCTTCCGCAGCTCCAGCTCGGACTCCAAGCGGATGCTGATCTGCCGGTGCGCCTCGGCCTGGCGGCGGATTTCGAGCAATTGCTCCACATTCCGGGCCATCAGTCGCAGCGAGTTCAATTGAAACTCCGCCAACTTCCGCGGCCGGTGATCCATCACGCACAGCGTCCCCAGCGCATGACCTTCCGGACAGCGCAGCACCGCTCCCGCATAAAATCTCAGGCCCGGCTCGGAGTGCACCAGCGGGTTTGCCGCAAACCGCGAATCCTCCCGCGTATCCGGGATCAGGCAGAAATCCGGTTCTTCAATCGCATGCGCACAGATCGACCACTCGATCGGCGTCTGGCCCGCGCTCTGTCCCACCTCGGACTTGAACCACTGCCGCTCCCGGTCCACGAAGGTGATCGTGGAAATCGGTGCCTCGCAGATCTGCGAAGCCAGCGCCGTCAGCTCATCGAAATCCGCCTCCACCGGGGTATCCAGAATGCCATAGCGGTAAAGTGCCTCGAGGCGGCTCTCATGATGGAACGGGGCAACGGCTTTCATCTCGGAATCCAGAATGGGCATCGCCCGGACACCGCAGCCTTTCCGGGTTTTCCCGAAAATTCAACTCCTGCTTATCAGTCAGCCGGGCCTGGTCGCTTATTTCTCTCTGACAGAGTGCACGAAATGCATGGGTTTGAGGCGTTATCACGCGGCCCATTCATAGCATGGCCGAAATTGCGTCCTCTCACGCTGACGGTTGCCTTCCGCCGCGAAGCCCCTATGGTCCGCGCGCGATGAAGAAACAGTGGGCGTTGGTCTGGATCCTGAGCGGGCTTGCGATGCTCGGCGCATTTTCCATCGACGCCTATCTGCCCTCGTTCCATGCCATCGAGCTGGACTTGCACGTGGATCGGGTGGCGGTGCAATGGACGTTGAGCATCTATCTCTGCACCTTCGCGCTGATGATGCTGTTCTACGGCACGCTGTCGGACACCTTCGGGCGGCGTCCGGTGATCCTCACCGCCGTGGCGGGCTACGTGCTCGGCTCCATCGGCGCGATGTGCGCGCCGTCCTTCGGCTGGCTGCTCGCGTTCCGCGGTGTGCAAGGTCTCTCTGCCGGCGCCGGATCGGTGGTGGGCCAGGCGGTGATCCGTGATCTTCATCCCGGGCAAATGGGCCAGCGCATCATGTCGTATGTCTCGATGGTGTTCAGCCTTGCCCCGGCGATCGCGCCGGTGGTGGGGGGTGAGTTGCAGGTGTGGTTCGGCTGGCGCTCGGTGTTTGCCTTTCTCTCTCTGGCCAGCCTGGCCATGTGGCTGGCGGCCTGGCGGATCCTGCCCGAGAGCCTGCCGTCGGCAAAACGGGTGCCGCTTCATCTCGGCACCATCCTCAAGGGCTACCGGCAGGTCGCCAGCCACGGCGATTTCATGCTCCAGGCCTTCGGCTCCGGCCTGCGGTTCGCCGGGTTTTCGCTCTATATCAGCACGGGCTCCGACTTTGTGATGAATGTCCTGCACCGCCCGGAAACGGAGTTCGCGTGGCTGTTCATCCCGATCATCATCGGCATGTCCACCGGTTCCGCCTTGTCCGCGCGGCTGGCGATGAAATACCCGCCGGCCCGGCTGGTGTGGATCTCCTACATCGTGATGGCGGTCGCGATGGTGGCCAATCTGCTCTATGCCAATCTCTGCGTCCCCAGCGTCCCATGGGCGGTCCTGCCCGGCATGGTCTACATGTTCGGACTCGCCCTCGGCACCCCGGCCATGACTCTCCGCACCATGGACCTGTTTCCCGAAGCCAAGGGCATGGCCGCTTCCCTGCAGGGATTCATCCAGATGCTTCTCTTCGCCGGGATGTCGGTCATCGTGGCCCCCTTCGTGCTGGGAGACATCCGCAAGCTCGCCCTGGCCGTCGCCGGCGGTTGGGGCCTCAGCATCGTCCTGTGGTGGATCGGCACCCGCCGCCCCCTCGTTCCCCACCACGATGTGGTGGAGGAAGAGATCCTGGGAGTCCCTCCTTCGTAGCCGGGCTGGAAACACTTTGTAGCCGAGGTGGGAACACCTCGGGCGGGGAAGATTCACCCTGATCCCGGCGTCGACAGTCGCCAGAGGACACCCGCAAAATGCGACTGTCCTCCCACAGTGACCGCGCCGGAAACGATGCGAGTTCACCCAGCCTGAAGTGTCCCCACTTCAGCTACTTGCCGCGGAAGAATTCGAGGGTCACGCCGAGGCCTTCCTGAAGGCTGTATTTCGGAGCCCAACCGGCGGCACGGAGCTTGTCCGAGCTGGCGCGGGAGTGCTTCACATCCCCCGGACGCTCGTCGGCATGGAGGACCTTCGAGGTCGACCCCTGGGCACTGATGAGATTGTTGGCGAGGTCGTTGATCGTGATCTGGCCACCGTATCCGGCATTGAAGACGCCGGTCACGCCAGGTGTTTCGACCGCAAAGGTCAGCGCGCCGACGATGTCCTTCACGTAGATGAAATCACGGGTCTGGTTGCCGTCGCCAAAGACGGTGATGTCCTCGTTCTTCACTGCCTTCTCGATGAAAATCGGCACGGCCGCCGCGTAGGCACCCTTGGGGTCCTGGCGCGGGCCGAAGACGTTGAAAAAACGCACGGCGGCCGTTTCAAGGCGGCCTTCCTGCTGGAACATGTTGAGGTAATACTCGCCGTCCAGCTTGGTGATCGCATACGGGCTCTTCGGCTCGGGCAGCATCGTTTCCAGTTTCGGCACCGTCGGGTTGTCCCCGTAAATGGCGGCGGAGGAGGCGAACACGAGCTTCTTCACCCCGGCCGCAGCCGCTTCTTCGAGGACGTTGAGGAGGCCGGTGACGTTGATGTCCACGCACTCGCCCGGCTTCGCCATCGATTCCGGCACGCTCACCAGCGCCGCCATGTGGAAGATGTAGTCCACTCCTTCGACCGCCTTCTTCACCAACTCGCGGTCGGTGATCGAACCTTCGATGAAGGTATGCTTGAGGCCATCGAGATTGTGACGATAGCCCGTGCGGAGATTGTCGAGCACCCGGATCTCATCCGCGATGCCCTGATAGTGCTCGACGATGTGGGAGCCAATGAAGCCGGAGCCGCCGGTGACCAGAATTTTCATGAGTGAATGGTAAATGGTAAGTAGTAAATCGTGGTAGAGTCAGGATCGGGGACCGCAGAATGAATCAGCTTTGTTCTCCATTGACCGTAGCATGGCCCCAATGTGGGCACAGTGGGAATCGAGTGTCTGATGGGTGTCGGTGTCGAGGTAGCCGGACTGTTTGGATTGATCCAGCCAGGATTGGGTTTCAAAAACCTCACCGAGGCAGTCGCTTAGCTTGGCGATGAACGCGGCCGTGTAACGACGCTTGGCCCAGGCTTCGGTTAGGTTCGCCGCGATGGATCGAGAAGAGCGACGAATCTGATCGGTCAGCGAGTAGCGCTCCTCGCGCGGGAAGTTTCGGGTTACCACGAAGATGGAATGGGAAAGCTCGAGTGCCGATTGATACACCCGCAGGTCCCGGAACGACGCTGCATAGTCGCCCGATCGTTTCTCTGACTCACTCCCGTTCACGCAGCCCTCTTCCACTATTCACGATTTACTATTTACGATTCACTCTGCTTTCAGTCGGCGTAGGACTTCACGATCGCCTCCATCTCCGGAAGCTTCTTCTCGATCGCCGCGACGAAGGCGAACTGATTCCGGCAGCGGTCGATATTGTGACCGGGCTTTTTGATTTTGAAGTAGACGTCGCCCTGCAGGTAGTCGGTGAGGAAGCGGATGCCGCACTCAAGGGTGAGCAGCTTCCCGGCAAAGGCGAGGTGGGCGACTTCGGCCACGTTCAGGAACGACTTGGCGGTCGAAAGGTAACCCTTCACGAGTGCCTCGAAGCGGTCGAGGCGGATGTCCAGCTTGTCGAGGTCGGTGTCGTCCTCACGGGTGGTCGGGGTGGCGGTGCGGACCATGTCCCCGAAGTCATACAGGGCGGAGCCGGGCATGGTGGTATCGAGGTCGATCACGCAGACGCCTTCGGCGGTGACATCGTCGAGGAGGACGTTGTTGAGCTTGGTGTCGTTGTGGGTCACGCGTTCCGGGATCTCACCGGCGGCGATGAGGTCGGTGATCTTGGCGCAGTCGGCGGCGCGGGCGAGGGCGAACTCGATTTCTGCGCGCACTTCGTGGGCGCGGTTCACGGTGTCGGCTTCGATGGCGGCCTTCAGGGCTTCGAGGCGCTTGGGCGTATTGTGGAAATTCGGGATCGTCTCATGCAGACGGTCGCCACCGAGGTCGGCGGTGAGCTTCTGGAACTCGCCGAAGGAACGGGCCGCCTGATAGGCCTGCTCGTTGGTCTCCAGCTCGTCGTAGCCACGGGCGCGCTCGATGAAGGGATAGACGCGCCAGACATTGCCCTCGAGGTCCTTGGCGTAGGACTTGCCACCATGCGCGGGGATGCAGGTCAGCGTGCGGCGGCGGGCTTCCGGATTTCCGTCGGAAAGCAGGCGGTCAAGCGCGTGCCGCGTCACCCGGTCCACGTTTTCCATCAGCAGTTCCGGCTGCTTGAAGACATTGTGGTTGATGCGCTGGACGACGTAGCGCACCCGCTGGCCGGCCTGGTCGAACCATGCGCAATAGGTATCATTGATGTGCCCCGAACCGTAGGGGTAGGCATTGACGAAGTCGGCCCGGAAGTCGAAGAGGGCGGTGATGGCGCGGAGATCGTGGGCGGTGGAGGAAGAGGACATGGCGGAAGAAAAAATCTAAAATTTAAAATTCAAAATCCAAAGCCAAGAGGAAGAAGGCAAATGACAAATAACTAAATCCTAATGACTAATGGAAGAGGAAGCGATCAATAGAGCGCGGCCGGATACTCGCCGGCGTCGATGAGCTTCTGGATGGACTCGACGACAAACGGCTTGTCGTCCGGATAGGTGACGCCGAACCACGGGCTGGTGGTGTTCAGCACCTCGCAGCGGGTGTAGCCGGCGTGGATCAGGTGATCGACCACGGTCGGAATGTAGCACTCGGATTTCATCTGGGTGCCGGACTCCAGCAAGAAGCGCAGGAAGGCCTCCTCAAGCTGGGCGAAGAACGCCGGACCGAAGGCCCAGAAGTTCATCGAAACCGGCGTGCCGTCCGCGATCTCCTTGCGGGTGCCGTCGAGGGCCTCACCGCGCACGATGCCATCGGACTCGCGCTCGATGTTGAGATACTCCTCCACGTTCGCGAGGTAGCCGTCTTCATCGGTGCGGCAGATACCGCGGTTCACGTGGCCGTGGTCGGAGAGGGTGTTTTCCAGCGGATAGCCGACCATGGCAGTGGCATCCTGGCTGTCCTCTTCGAGACCGGCGAAAAATTCGGCCGCCTTCACGTAGGCGTCGCGGCCGTAGAAGTCATCGGCATTCACCACGGCGAACGATTCGCTCACCGCATGACGCGCGGCGCGGATCGCGTGGGCGGTGCCCCACGGCTTGGTGCGGCCTTCCGGCACGCTGAAGCCCTCGGGCACGTCATCAAGCTTCTGGAACACGTAGTCGACCTGGATCTTGTCGGCAAACCGCGAGCCTACGGTCTCCTTGAACGCCTCGGCGAAATCCTCGCGGATGATGAAGACCACGCGGCCGAATCCGGCGCGGATCGCATCGAACACGGAGTAATCGAGGACGGTTTCGCCATTGGGCCCCATCGGGTCCATTTGCTTCAGGCCGCCGTAGCGGCTGCCCATGCCTGCGGCAAGGACAAGGAGGGTCGGTTTTTTAGCCATAAATCCAAATCAAAAAAGCACGTTGCGTAAGTTACGCGCGGCGTTATGAGCGAACCGGACCCGCAGGGCAATGGCAATTCCCGGGTTCCGGAAGGTGTTGAAACGTCGAATGGCCGGTGAGCTTCGAGTGACCAGCGGTCAGGGGCCGGTGGCCAGTGAAGAGGAGGAAGAACCAGAAAAGCCGCTCTTCTTCCGATCTGGCCACTGGCCACCGGCCACCGACCACTCAAAATGCGGACGCCTCCCCGGCACGGCGGGTCATTTGAGAACCGCGTTTTTCAGCAGGAAATCCACAATCGGTGCCGGATCTTTCAGAGAATGCGGGTGGTGATCACCACCCGGCTTCACGATGACCTGGATCAGGCCGCCGGCCGCCTTGTATTTCTCTTCGAAGGGTTTCGCATTTTCCGGATAGGGCACGACGGTATCGGCATCCCCGCAGACGATCAGGACGGGGATCTTCGCCTTGGCCAGGGCCGCCGCCTTGTCGAGCGGATTGCCGGTGAAGGTCTTCGCGGTTTCCTCGGTTAGACCATAGATCGCCAGCGCCTGCTGCCAGCAATGGGCGTCGCCCTTCCCCTTCCCTTTTCCACCAGGCCACGAGGAGATATCGAGCACCGGGGCATCAAGGTAGAGCCCCGCCGTCTGATCCGGATGAGCGGCGGCGAACTGGGTGGCGTACAGGCCGCCACGGCTGAAGCCCTCCAGCACCACCCGCTTGTTCAGGTGAAATTCCGACACCACCGACTCGTCGAACTTCTCCATGAGGTCCACCGCAGGTGGGGCACCATACATGTCGCTGATGGCGAAGTAGGCGACGTGCCAGCCTTTTTCCAACAACGCGATGTCCCCCTGCGGCTCATGGCCGAAGAACTCGGTGCGCCAGATCCACGGGCTGCCGGCGGCAATGTGCTTGGGTTTCACCACGAGTCCGGCTTTCCCGGCCACGGTGAAATTGACCTGCTCGTAGCCGTTCCAGTCCGGAGCTTTGGCCGGCGTGATCTTTTCCAGAGCGGCGTGGGCCAGGGGGGCGAGGAGGAGGGCAAAAAGAAACGAGCGCATGACGATGGGCGGTTGGGCGAAGACGGCCAGACGGAGGATCCAGAGACCAGAGTCCGGATTCAGGAACGAGCCGGGAAGAGAGCGAAGGTGTGTTGGCGATTGAATGATAGACGGTCCACAGGTGCCAACTCTTTCTTTTCTCTGGTTTCTTGATTCTCGTCTCTGGATTCTCGGCCTGGCCGTCTTCGAGACTCAGCTCTTCAGCAACGCGCGGAAGCCCTTCGGCAAGTGCACGCCGGCGATGGCGAGGCCGAGCATCGGCAGCGGGGTGCCGGGTGGGTAGGCCAGGTAGCGGCCCTGCCAGTCGGGGTGGTACTTGCGCTTGAAGTTGAAAAGGGATTTGTAGCCGTAGTACTTGTCGAAGTTCTCGAAGAGGAAGCGGGTGGCCTTTTCCTGGCGGTTCGGCTCGTCGTCTTCCTCGGTGCGGACATCGGCGAGGGGGGCATTTCCAAGACTGATCTCGGTGACCCCCTCGGCACGGAAGTGGTTGATGCTTTCGAGAATGAGAAAGTCCATCAGGCCGCCATTGCGCGCATCGACCGTGCCGCGCATGAGGTCGAGGGTGCGGCCGGTGCCCTGCTTGTAGGGGAGCCAGGTGGCGAAGGCTTCGACGCGGCCTTCGGCATTGCGCACAATGCCAGCCCCGCGCTCGCGGATCGATTCGACGTCGAAGGAACCGAGGTCGAAGGTCATTTCGCCGCCGTGCTTGGCATCAAGCCAGTTGTCGGAGACCAGCTTCATCTGGGCCTCGATGCCGTGATCGGGGAACGGGGTGCCATCGTACCAGGTGAAGGTCATGTTCTCCTTGCGGGCCCGGTTGCCGGCGGTGCGGAGATTCTGGAACTTTCCGCCCTGGAGCGAGAATACGTCCGGCTTGAGACGGGCATCCTCGCCGACCTTGAAGGTGACGAAGCCCTCCTCCTCATACACCGAGCGGTATTGGGTGTGGGCGCAGTAGAACACCGGCACCCAGTCCTGGCGGCGGGCGAAGCGGCGGAAAGCGTGGATCATTTCACGGCGTAGCTCCGGCTCACAGATCGGATCGGCCAGGGCCACGGCGAAGTTCCGCCACAGCGCGTAGGCCACCACGGCGGTCTCCTCCTTGTTGAAAAAATAGCGCTTGTCCGGGAGCAGGGCGAAGGTGTCCATCGGATCGATGCCGAACTTGGCGATCAATTCGCGGACTTTTTCCAATTCCTCCGGGGTGCCGGTGGGGAAACGGCGCTGCAGCACCGGCCGCAGGATCAGGCCGAGGAAGAGGAGAATGCCCAGCAGGCTGCCGCCGCGCAGGGTGGTGAGGAAGTGGCGCACCGCGCGGCTGCCATCCTGATCGAGGCCGAACTTGTGCAGTACCAGTGCCTGGGCGGAACTCTTGGCACAGTCCTTCCAGGAAAGCTCCACGCCGAATTCACCGCGCTCACTGAATTGGTGCAGGCCGAAAGCTCCGTAAACGAACAAGCCGACCGCCACCAGCGCCGCGATCCCGAGGGCCAGCGTGAGCGACGAGGCATCCGAGCGCGCGATGAATTCCTTCCGCCAGCGGATCAGTGGCACCAGCAGCACCACGGCGGCCAGTGCATGATGCCAATCGAACGCGCGGGAGAGGTGCAGCACGGCCGAGACGGCCAGCATCACCAGAGCCAGCCACCACGCGATGCGCTTGTGGCGGCTGATCCCGCGGGCCAGCGCCAGCAGGGAGAGGCCCGAGAACAGCAGCAGCAGCCGGCTTTTCTCCGTCACCCCGAGCGGCACCCACTGCTGCATCCAGGCGATCACGTCGGGCGGCTTGGTGAAGAGGGATTCGGAAAGGTCCGCCAGCGCCATGACCACCACGGCGGCCACCAGCACGCGGATCGAATGCTTGCGTGAGAAGATGAAGAAGATCGCCAGGGCGATGGAAAGCGCCGCAGCGGGCCACAGCGGGGAAAGCCCGAAGGGCAGCTCCATGTGCGGGGGATCCACGCCTGCGTTGTCATCGCCGAGGATCCAGTTCACGGCATTGCCCAGCCAGTTCTGGAAGGACGGGTCCGGTCCGTCGAAGCCGTGGTTGGCCCCCGGGATCGTGTAGAGGTGGTGGGGGGACTTGAGGTTGCGGATCCACAGCGAGGATGCCATGAAGTCCGCGCCGCCGTGGAGCTGGGCAATCCGCAGGTCGGTGATCCGATTGTTGAACTCCTCAAGGCCGAAGGTGCCGGGGCCTTCCGGGGACTGGAGGCCGACTTCATCGCTGTCGCGGAGGCCGTAGCGGCCACGGGCGTCCGCACTCATCATCAGGATGCCCGCCAGGTGGGGCGGGCGGTGCCCGGAGGCGGCAGCGGCCACGGCCTGCACCGCCCCCATGCTCCATCCGCCGTAAATAACCGGAACATTCTCTCCATTGCAGCGTTTCGCCCCCTCTTCCGCCAGGGTGGCCATATCCCGCCCGAGAGTGTCCTGATTGTAGTCCTTTTTACCGTCTCCGGCGTATTCGTTCAGGTCGAAGGCGACGACATAGACACCGGAATCCCGCATCCACTTGGCCACCGCATCTTCCCAGTAGGACCAACCGCCGTCACCCGAGCCGAAGACGAAGATGGCGTGCGGCGGAGATTCCTCGGGTTCGTAAAACCGCACCACCGCCTCGTTGTGGATGAGGTGGATCGTGGCCTTGGGCACAGGCGAGTCGTCCGGGTCCTCAGCCAGCGCCCGCGACGGGAAGACCAGCAGGCCAAAACACAGTAAAATCAGGAACGCAACGGCTCGTTTCGACATGAACGGGGGGATGAAAGGGGATGAAGGGGGCGGTGACAAGGCTGGGGTGGTCAACAGTCTGTGACCACCCGAACCCGGACTCGGAGCTCCCATCGGGCTTACATCGGGCCTATACGTCCCATCGCCCCTGTTTTTGCGCCCCTTGCCGACGATTGACCACCGGCCGCCGGCCGGGCCATATTCCGGCCATGTCGTCGCTCCCGGAAGCCACCTTTCTGCCGAACCACTTCGGCGTCGAACCCGCGCTGCTCGATCAACTCAGCGGCCGTCCCGGCCACCAACGCTGCGTGGTGGGGGATGGCGAACTGCTGTTAGTGGCCCATGAGGTGCCCAAGCCCGGCATCCCGGAGCGGGAGGCGCTGTTTTTCTGGAAACGGCGCGACGGCCGTTGGGTCGGCCCTACCGGACGACCCGGCCTCGGGGAACTGGATGCCCTGCTGGACCGCTACGCCTCCGCCATCGATGGTCATGCGGCCGTGATCGACGAGGCGGACACGGCGGCGGAAATCTTCGGCATGCTGCGCCATGTGGTGCCGCTGACCCGCTGCGCACGGAATCTGGTGGTCACCTTCGAGCAGACCCTTTCGATTGACCAGGACGACCGCGAGATCCGCGCCCTGGGCGACCGCGCCCGCGAGATCGAGCGCGCCGCGGAGCTGTTGCAGGCGGATGCCCGCCTGACCCTCGAATTCTGGCAGGCCGAACGCTCGGAGGAGCAATCGAGATCGGCGGACAAGCTGAACCGGATCGTCTTCCGCCTGAACCTGCTGGCCGGCTTCTTCCTGCCGCTGGTGGCGCTGGGTGGCCTGTTCGGGATGAATGTGGCCCTGCCCTTCGGCACCCAGACCCGGGCGTGGTTCTGGGTCATCATCACCGCGGGACTGGTGACCGGTGGCATTTTCCTCTACTACGCACGCAGTAAGGCCGAGCATGAGGCGGAGAAGGAATCCAGGCGGGAGAAGGAGTCGCTGTAGCTGAAGCGGGAACACTTCAGGCTGGGTGGACTGCCATCGTTCGTGGCAGTGGCGTCCCGCTCCAGCCACGGTCTAACTCAGAAGCCGTCGTTCACGCCATCGAGCTTGGAGAGGTCGATGACCGGCTTTTTGGCCGGGGTGGCCTCGCGGGTGAAGGTGGCACCGGGCTTCACATTTTCGGCGAAGAAGCCGCCATTGCGCAGGAAGAACTGGTTTCCCTTCGAGCCGCCGGCGTAGTCGAGGCGGAAGCGGCGGTTGGCGATGTCGTCGCCGGTGAAATGGGCTTCCGTCACCTCGCTCCATTCGCCCTTCACGTCACAGGCCCATTCGTTGCCATACATCACGGCGCGGCCGAGATAGCCCTGGCGGTCGGCGAAGTTTTCGAGGAAAGAATGCGCACCGGTGAGGTGCTTGTCGGTGTGCGGGCGCTTGAAGCTGGCGATGAGGTGCCACTCCTGCTTCTCCGGAATGAAGAACCAGGCGGTGTAAACCGTGGAGCCCTTGCCATCCGGACGCACGCGATTGAGGAAGCGATAGGTGTTGCCGGCCTTCCACGGATACAGCCAGTAGCTCTGGCCACCGGAGCCTTCGCCGCCGAACTCGCCGCCGCCCACGCCTTCCCCCTTCTTCACGACGGTGACCTTCTGGTCCGCCGGGATTTCGCCGGGATTGTTGGTCTTATAGGGGCTCCACACCGAAAACAGGATCCGCCGCTCGCTGGGGCCGTTGACCTGCATGCCGAAGTAGCCTTCGCCGAAGCCGTTCGCCATGAAATACGATCCCACGGGATCGCTGCCGACCGGGACGGTCACCTCGTTGTAGAACCATTCGGTATCGTGATCCTTCGGCAGCTTGTAGCCGAGGTGCACCGAGGGACCGCGGCGGCCCCAATAGAAGTTGTTGCCCTCGTTGCTCTTCACGTAATTGAACTCGACGCTGGCGGCATCCTTACCGGTGGGCGTGACGTCGAGCGCATCGACATCCGCGAAAACCTCGCCTGTCTTCTTCACGCCCTGCAGGTCTACCTTCACATAGCCGGCCTGTTTGACGGCAATGTGACCCAGCGGAACATCGGTGGCCTCGGCTCCCTTGAGATCCTTTTCAAAGGTCTGGCCCGCCACGGTGGCGCGGATGCGGGATTCGCCCTGGGGCACCTTGGCGTGCAGGGAGAGATTCAGTTCGGTGGGACGGTCAACGCGAAAATAGACGGATGTGATCGCGTCCGGATCGCTCCAGCCGGGGGCATTGCCGCGGCCACGGCCCCGGCCGGCCTCGTCGCCACCCGGCTTGGTGGCATAGGAATTGCCGCCCATCGGCACATTCCAGGTCTTGGGAGCGGGAGCGGTTTCCTCCGCGATCGCCGGACTGAGGCCCAGGGCCGTCATCAAAAGCGCACGCCGGACCATCAACGAATTGCAAAACACAAAAGACATCGCGGGGAAAAACGTCTCCAAACGCCCGATTTTTCCATAAAAAAACGCGGCGGCCGGAAACCACGCATCCACAAGGGACTGGCGGCGGCCCGGAAGGGTGGCTAGACCGGGGCGCGTTGGAAGCATCTGAAACAGACGGGGCAATCCCTGGGGACGGCGGGTATCCGGGCAGCACGGCGGAGGTATTCCGGGCGTTTTTGAAGCTCGGCTGCAGCTCGTTCGGCGGGCCGGTGGCGCACATCGGCTACTACCAGAACGAATTCGTGGCGAGGCGCGGATGGCTGGACGATGCTACCTACGCCGACCTGGTGGCGCTGTGCCAGTTCCTGCCCGGGCCGACGAGCAGCCAGATCGGCTTTGCGCTGGGCTGGAAGCGGGCCGGTTGGAAGGGCGCGCTGGCGGCGTGGATCGGCTTCACGACGCCATCGGTGATCCTGATGCTGACCTTCGCCTATGGCGTGAAGCTGGCGGGCAACCTTGAGCACGCGGGCTGGATCCAAGGGCTGAAAATCGCGGCCGTGGCGGTGGTGGCGCAGGCGGTGCGGACGATGGCGGCCAAGCTCTGCCCGGACCGGCCGCGGGCGCTGATCGCGATCGGGGCGGCGGTGGTGCTCCTGCTTTTCCCGTGGCAGTGGTCGCAATTGATGGTGCTGCTGCTGGGATCGGGCGTAGGGGCGATTCTCTACCGGAAACAGCCGATCGGGGCAGTGGGTTCTTCATTCATACATCGGCGCAGCAACGGGCTGCCGTGGCTGGCGGCCTTTGCGGCCCTGCTGGTGCTGTTGCCATGGCTGGCGAAGGTGTGGCCGGTGGACGCGGTGGTGATGGCGGATGGCTTTTTCCGCGCCGGGTCGCTGGTCTTTGGGGGCGGGCATGTGGTGCTGCCGTTTCTCGAAGACGCCACCGTGGGGCGCGGGCTGATGGACCACGACACGTTCCTGGCCGGCTATGGCGCGGCGCAGGCGCTGCCGGGCCCGTTGTTCAGCGTGGCGGCCTACCTCGGGGCGCTGATCCGGCCGGGTGGCATCGGCGGAGGGCTGCTGGCCGTGGTGGCGCTGTATCTGCCGAGCCTGTTCCTGGTCTTCGGCACGCTGCCACGGTGGGACCGCTTCCGGGCGGCACCGCGGGCGCGGGCCTTGTTGGCGGGAACCAATGCGGCGGTGGTGGGCCTGCTCGGGGCGGCCCTTTATTCCCCGATCTGGACTTCGGCGATCACCGGTCCGGAGCGATTGGCCCTCATGCTGGGTGCCTATGGCGGGCTGGAGTTCCTGAAACTGCCGCCGTGGGTGGTGGTGCTGGCCTGCGCGGCGGTCGGAGGCCTTGCCTTCCGGTGAACGGCCTGCCGTTTTTTGCCATGAGATATGGTAAAAAAGCGGGAGGTTTTCAGACCGTGTTTCAGTATAAGAGCGCGTGTTACGGACTCGGATCGATCACTCGCCAAAGACCCTGGGAAGCGCGCTGGCCATCGCCGGCCTCTGGCTGGCGGGGGTGCGGGATTCCTCCGCCGCCTGGCCGATGCAGCGCCACGATGCCGGCCGGGCCGGGTCCACCGAGGAGCAGATCGAAGCCGCCAAGCTGGCCGAGTCATGGTCGCTGAACATGGCCGTGCCGCGCACCGCGTGGCCGAAGTCCGCCCGCTGGGATGCCTACAACCTGATTTCCAACCTGCTCTCCGCCCGCATCTGGGATGCCTGCTACCAGGCCTGCTCGGACGGGCGGATGCTGTTCATGTCCTCATCCACCGAAGATGCGGTGATCGCCGTGGATCTCGCGAGTGGCAAGGAACGCTGGCGTTTCACCTGCGGCGGACCGGTGCGGATCGCGCCGACGTTTGAAAACGGGCGGCTGTTTTTCGGATCGGATGACGGGTTCGTCTATTGCATCGCCGCTTCGGATGGAAAGCAGGTCTGGGCGATGAGCCCTTCGCCGGAAGCGCGGCGGGTCATTCACAACGAACGCGTGATCTCCCCTTCCCCGGTCCGCACCGGCGTGGTTGTTCGCGAGGGCACTGCTTATTTCGGCTGCGGTCTCACGACCCTGGACAAGGGCTGGGCCTGTGCGGTGGACGCCGCCAGCGGCAAGGCCACCGGCCCCGGACGCTATGTGAAAGAAATGCCTGGCCAGACCATCGAAGGACCGCTGACCGTCACCGACAAGCTGGTGATCGTGCCGCGCGGTCGGCTGGCCCCGCTGTCGCTGGACCGGGCCACCGGGTCCACGCTGGCGCAGATGGCAGGCAGCGGCGGACCGTTCTGCGTGGTCACAGAGGATGGCCAGCAACTGCGTTCGAACGACGCGCGCCAGGGCGAGGCGGCCTTTTACAAGCCGACCGGCGAGAAGATGACGTCGGTGGGCCGCGGTTCCGCCATCGCCGTCCGCGGCGAACGTGCCTACGTGGTGGTGGACGGCCACGCGGTGCAGGCGGTCGAGCGCAAGACCGGGGCCATGCAATGGACACGCGAGGTCCCCGGCGCGGGCGAGGTGATCGTGGCCGGCAACACCGTCTATGTCGGCGGCGAGGGATTGGTCGAAGCCTTCACCTGCGAAGGTGGCAAGGAACTCTGGAAGGGCAAGGTCAACGGCCGCGCGCTGGGGCTGATCGTGGCGGGCGGGCGGCTGGTGGTCTCCACCGACCTGGGAACGGTGCACACCTTTGCCCCCACCATGGCCACGGCGGGCACGATCGCGGGAGAAACGGAAGGTTCCCACGAACCACCACCGCCGCCGATGCAGAAGGTGCCGGCCTATGCCTCCAGCAGCCTGATGCTCCGCTACGTCTTTCATCGTACTGCGATGGAGGGCGCGGATGGCAAGGCCCTCACCGGTGGCACCAAGGCCGGGCTCCGCGTCATCGACACCTGCCAGAAGACACCGGCGATTCTCACCGGCACTGCCCAGATGATGGCGATGCGCGGGGCGGGCGAAGGCGTGCTGCTGGACGGCTCCGCCTACTATGCCACTGCCGATCTCGGCCCGAAGAAGATGCCCGTCACGGAAGTGAGCCTGGAGGCCTTCGCCCGCATCGACCGGGCGCAGGGCTGGGGCGCGATGGTCGGCTGCATCCGCGACAATGGCGATGACGAGCGAGGCTGGATGCTCGGTGTCCGCGGCTCATCGTTCGCCTTCGGCCTCGGCACGCAGGGCAGCCGCCTCGACTACGCGAGCGCCCCGCCCGAGCTGTTCAACGACGGCTGGCATCACCTCGTCGGCACCTACGATGGCAAGACGATGCGGCTGTTCCTCGATGGCCGCGAGGTGGCCTCCAAGCCGAAGACCGGCGTGATCACCTATGCCGACAAGACGCCCGTCGTGTTCGGCGCGTATCGGGATGAGGATGAACTTTATCCCGTGCAGGGTGCCTTGCATGAGGCCCGGGTGTGGCGGCGCTGCCTGACGCCGGCGGAAATCTCCGAGTCCTACACGAGCAAGGCGGAGATGTTCCTAAACGGCCACTCGGCGAGCAGCCTGCCGCCGGTGCCGCGCTATGACGAGGTCACGGTCGGCCCGTTCACGCGCTTCCTCGGGACGGGCAAGGCCGAGGTCACCTGGGCCACCACCAGTTCGATGCCGAACGAGGTGCGGGTGAACTCACCCAACGGCAGCAACCGCGTCTGGGGCAGCGGTGCCGGCACCGGTCACCGGGTGGTGATCGAAGGGTTGGAATGGGGCCGTCTCTACAGCCTCGAACTCGGCGGGCTGAAGGAACGCTCGTTCGAACTCGATACGGCGCAGGATCACAGTTACGTGCCACCGGTTTCCACGGCCTTGAATCCGTTGATCGCTGCCGCGGTCAAAGCCTGCTCCAACCGTCGCGGGATGGGTGCAGTGGTCGGTGCCGACCAGGTCGAGGCGGCGGTGGCGCTCGCGGCCGCGGGATTCCGCAGCGTGGTGATCGAACCGGATGCTGCCAAGGCCGCCATCGCCCGCACCACGCTGGGTGAGCGGAAACTTCTCGGCGATCACGTGTCGGTCATCGGAGCCCGCGACCTGCGGGACATCACCCTGCCCACTGCCTTCGCCGCGATCGTGATCGCCGGACCGAACGACTCCGTCATCGCACGTCGGTTCGCGCGGCCGTATGGCGGCGCCGTGTGGGTGCCCGGGGTGGAGGACAAGCCCTCGTATGTCCGCGGCGCGCCCGAAGGGTCGGCCAGTTGGACGAGCCAGTATGGAGATGCCGCGGCCGCCCACTTCGCCGGTGAAACGCTGCGCAATGCGGCCGGCGGCGAGGATCTCACCCCGCAGTGGCTGGGCGAACCGGGTCCGCGTTTCCAGACCGACCGCCAGAACCGCAAGTCCTCCCCGCTGGCGGCGAACGGGCGGCTGTTCCTCCAAGGCTTCCAGCGCCTGCTGGCTCTCGACGCCTATTCCGGCGCGGTGCTGTGGGGCATCGAAACACCCGGCGTGGCCCGCTTCAACATCCCGCACGGCGGCTCGAACTGGTGCTGCGACAACGACTCGGTCTACCTCGCCCACGATGCCGTGCTGGATGTCTTCGACGGCGGCAACGGCGCGCTCTCCGGCTACGTAGCCAATCCCCTGCCCGGCCTCGAATGGGGCGAGGTGATGCGCACCCGCACCAAGCCCGGCCCCCAAGGCCGCGAAGTCCTGCTCGGCAGTTCGGTGAAAAGCGGCACGGAATTCAGCGACTGGTGGGGCAGCGGCAATTGGTATGACGGCACGCAGGGCGAGTCGGTGAAAGAGGTGATGGCGGATGCGGTATTCGCGCATGACGTGCCCCTGGCCCGCAATGCCGTGCCGCGCTGGACCTATCGCGGGCTGATCATCCAGGCGAGCGTGTGCAGCGCGGACGGCAAGATGTTCTTCCTCGAACGCAAGTTCCCCAAGGTGCCCGCCGAGCGGAAGCTGATCCTCGATGAAACCGGCGAGACCTCGCTGGTGGCGCTGGACCTGGAGACCGGTCACGAGGTCTGGCGGAACAAAGTGCCGGTGAAGGGACCGACGACCGCCGCCTACGTGATCTCGTCGCGTGGCAAGGTGGTGCTGGAGCTTTCGATGAAGTCCGGCACCTTCGAAGTGAGCGCCTTCACGGCGGTCGATGGAAAGCCGCTGTGGGAGGCACCGCCGGAGAAGTGGGAGGCTAACAACCACGGCAAGCACATCTCCCGCATCGGCACCCAGGGCGAACTGCTCTACCTGCGGCCGCGGGTGATGAGCCTGGAGACCGGGGAGGTGATGAAGACCGGCTTCCCCGCCGGCCATACCTGCGGGTCCTACTCGCTGGCGTCGAATTTCATGGTCGGCCGCATGGGCGAGCTGATCCTGTGGAATGCGAAGAAGGCCACCGAGACGCGGATGGCGCGATTCCGACAGGATTGCTGGATTGGCTCGATTCCGGCGTGCGGCATGCTATTGGTGCCGGAGACCGGTGGCGGCTGTTCCTGCGGCGGCTGGATGGAGACCAGCCTCGGCCTGGTGCCGAAGGCCACGGCGGAAGATTACCAATGAACCCTTTTTCCCTCTAATACCCCTCTTTTCCCGATGTCTCGAAATCCGATGCTCAAATGGATCGCCTGCTCGGTGCTGCTCGCCGGCCTGCTGGCGGGCGGTCTGGTCTGGCTCAGCGGCGGCAACAAGCCGATGGGCACCACCAGCGCCGGCAAGGAGCTGAATGTCTTCTGCGCGGCCGGCCTGAAAGCCCCGCTGGAGGAACTGGCTCTGCAATACGAACGCGCCTACGGCACCAAGGTGAACCTCCAGTATGGCGGCAGCGGCAATCTGCTGGGCACGATCGGCACCACCAACCGCGGCGACCTTTTCATCCCGGCCGAGATGACTTACGCCACCAAGGCGCGGGAAAAGGGACTCGGCGTGGAGGTGATCGAACTGGCCTCGATGAATCCGGTGCTGGCGGTGGCCAAGGGCAACCCGAAGGGGGTGAAGGGCTGGCAGGATCTACTACAACGACCGGAGTTGAAGCTCGGCCTCTGCAATGCGGACGGTGCCGCCATCGGCAGCGTGGTGCGGGCGGTGGCACAGAAGCGCGGCGAATGGGAGGCGCTGCAAAAGGCATCCGACGTCACCAAGAACACCGTCTCCGAGCTGGCGGTGGATTTGAAAGCCGGTGCGCTGGACGTGACCTTCCTGTGGGACCAGACGGTGGCAGGCATGGAGGGACTGGAAGTGCTGCCGTGCCCGGAGCTGGCGAATCATCCGGTGAGCGTGCCGGCGGTGGTGCTGGCCTCCGCCACGTCTCCGACGAGCGCCCTCCACTTCGCCCGCTGGATCGCCTCACCCGAGCATGGCGCGCCGGTGTTCCGGCATCATCATTTCACCGCCAGCGGTGGTGACCCGTGGCAGGAGACGCCGGAGATGACGATCTATGCCGGGTCGGTGAACCGCCCGGCGGTCGAGCGGATCCTGAACTCGTTCTGCGATCGCGAAGGCGCGCAGGTGCGGACGGTTTTCAATGGCTGCGGGGTGTTGTGTGCGTCGATGCGGGCCCTGGCCGACCAGCCCGGCGGCACCGCGCCGGATGCCTATTATGCGTGCGACGTGTGCTTTGTGCCGCCGGTAGCGGATCTGTTTCCGGAGGCGGTCATTCTGACCGAGACCGACCTGGTGATCGCGGTGCCGCATGGCAACCCCAAGGGCATCCGCAGTCTGTCGGATCTTTCGAAGGAGGGCCTGCGCCTCGGCGTGTGCGATGTGCAGCAATCGGCACTCGGTTTCCTGACCGACCGGTTGCTCGACCGCTCGTCGCTGAAAAACGCCGTTGGCGAACGCGTCGTGGCTCGTGCTCCGACCGGTGACCTGCTGGTGAACCAGCTCCGCGCCGGCTCGCTTGATGCCGCGATCGTCTATCGGGCGAACGTGGCGAAGATCAGCGACGTGGTCGATGCCATCGCCATCGATCACCCGGCGGCGAAGGCGGTGCAGCCGTTCGCGGTGGGAGAGAAGTCGAAGAATCGCCAGCTCGCGACTCGGTTGCTGGAAAAGCTGAAGGCCGGAAAGCAGGACTTCATCGACGCTGGCTTCCGGCCGTTGGAGGATGAGCCGCCGGTGGCCTCGAAATCGTTCGCCGCACCGGGCTTTGACAAGCACTAGGATTCAACCGTGGAGCGAACGTCCAACCCCATGCGGAGCCGATGAGCGAACCCGTTCAGCCGGATTCATTCGTCGCGCCGCGCCGTGTCCGCACTGCCTCGGCCGCATTTTGGACGGCGTCCTCCGGGATGTTGCTGGCCTATGCGATCCTGCTGGGCGGCATCCTGGTGGCCACCGGGGCGTGGGCCTCACCGGCGACGTTTTCCCGTGCGCTGCAATCGCGTGAGATCCGCCATTCGATCGTGATGAGCGTGGTGAGCTGCGGTTTGGCGACGCTGCTTTCGCTGTGGGTCGCCACACCAGCGGCGTATGTGCTTTCGCGCTGCCGTTTCCGCGGCAAGACGGTGATCGAAATCCTGCTGGACCTGCCGATCGTGATGCCGCCGCTGGTGCTGGGTCTCGGCTTGCTGCTGTTGTTCCAGACCGTGCCGGGGCGCTGGATCGAGGGCACGCTGCACTGGCGGTTCACGTATACTACGGCTGGCGTCGTACTTGCGCAGTTCACGGTGGCCTGTGCATTCGCGATGCGGTCACTGCGGGCCACATTCGATGAAATGCCGCTGCGCCCCGAGCAGGTGGCGCGCACGCTGGGGGCCTCGGACAGCCAGGTGTTCTGCCGGGTGGTGATCCCGGCGGCGCGGCGCGGCCTGCTGCACGCGGCGGCGGTGGCGTGGGCGCGGGGGCTGGGCGAGTTCGGGCCGATCCTGGTGTTCGCCGGTGCCACGCGCATGAAGACCGAGGTGCTGCCGACGACCGTCTTCCTGGAACTGAGCATCGGCAACCTGGAAACCGCGGCAGCGGTGTCGATGCTGCTGTTACTGGCCGCTGCGGGCGTGCTGGTGCTGCTGCGCTGGCTCGACGGACGCGCCACCGACCTCCTCTGACCATGATCCACGTCCGGCAACTCGCGCTCGATCGTGGCGGCTTTCACCTGGAAGCGGTGGAATTTGAAATCCCCACCGGGGCCTACGCGGTGCTGATGGGTCCGACCGGCTGCGGCAAGACCTCCGTGCTGGAATGCATCGCCGGGCTGGTGGCGGCGCGCTCAGGCAGCATCGTCATCGGTGATCGGGACGTGACGAAGCTCCCCGCTGCCGAACGCCAGCTCGGCTACGTGCCGCAGGACGGCGCGCTGTTCGCCGGGCTGGGGGTGTGGGAAAACCTCGCCTTCGCCCTGCGCATCCGCGGCGTAAAGGAGGCGGAGGTGAAGACCCGTCTCACCGCGCTGGCGGAGCAACTCGGCATCACCCACCTGTTGGAGCGTGGCATCCGCGGTCTCAGCGGCGGGGAACGCCAGCGCGTGGCACTCGGCCGCGCGCTCGCTTTCCGCCCCCGCGTGATGCTGTTGGATGAACCGCTCGGCGCGCTCGATGAAACCTCCCGCGATGCGATGTGCGCGTTGCTGGAAACCCTCCATCGCGAGACCGGCACCACCTTTCTCCACGTCACCCATTCCCCCGCCGAGGCCGAGCGCCTGGCCACCGTGCGCCTCGATGCCGTGGCGCTGTTTCGCCGATGAAGGATTCTCGACACCGCACCGAATTTTCGAAGTCACTGATCAAAACAGAAATTCAACCGCAGATGGACGCGGATAGACGCAGATAAAGAATGGATGTGATGGTATTTGTGCTCATTTTGAAACCATCCCTCTTCATCTCTGATCTGTGTCCATCCGCGTCCATCTGCGGTTGAATTTCTGAATCTCCACTACCTTCACAGCAATCCTTACATGCCGGGCATGACAGACCTCACTCCAGCCGACCGCGCGCGCTACGCGTGGCAGATGACCGTGCCCGGCGTGGCCGAAGACGGGCAGCGGAAATTGAAGGGCGCGACGGTGCTGGTCTCACGCGTCGGCGGCGTGGGTGGTTGTGTGGCTCAGCAGTTGGCGGCGGCGGGTGTGGGGCGCATCGTGCTGATGCACGGCGGGCTGTTGCGGGTGGATGATCTCAATCGCCAGGTTCTCATGCAGACGGCGGCGATCGGGACTCCGCGGGCGGAGTGTGCGGCCCAGCGGCTGCGGGCGATCAATCCGGAGATCGAGGTCATCGCGGTGGCGCATCATCCTACGCCGGAACTGGTGCGGGAGTGGGCGGCGGAGGCGGATGCCATCGTCAGCGCGGCTCCCTTGTTCGAGGAACGGCACGCCCTTCATGATGCGGCGGAAGCGCGCGGCATCCCATGCGTGGAGGCAGCGATGTATGACATGGAAGGCTACGTGACCGTTTGCCATCCGCCGCGCACGCCGCGCTATCGCGACTGGTGCCCGGAAAAGCCGGAGTGGTGGACGCGGCGGTTTCCGGTATTCGGTGCGGTTTCCGGCACCATCGGTGCCTTGGCCGCCGTGGAAACGATCAAGCTCCTCACCGGCATTGGCGATCCACTTTTCGGCCGGCTGTTATCCTTTGATTTCCGGCGCGGCCGCGTGCGCGAGGTCCGCCTTCCCCATCCATCGACATGAAACGTTTCGTCCTCCTTGTTGCCGCCACACTTGGACTTGCCAGCGCCTGCGAGGTGCCGGTGTTCCGCTTCGCGCTTGAACGCTGGCCGGCCGATCCGCTGCCGGTGGAGGTCACTGCCGATGCCTCAGTGGGACCGGAGGGCGTCACCGCGCTGAAGTGGCTGCAGAACCAAATGCCCGGCGAAGTTCCGGCCAATCTCAGCGTGCGCCTGATCGATCCCGATGGCCCGAGCGACAGCCGCGGTTCCTTCCGCCTGCTGCCCGCCGGCACCCGGCCGAACGCGGCCGATCCGCACGTGCTGTGGGAGGGCAGCCTCAGTGAGGTCCACGCCAAGCGGCTCAGCGGATCGCCCGCACGCGAGTCGATCGCCAGGCAACTGCTGGAAGGAACCTCGGCGGTGTGGGTGGTCGTGTCCCGCGGTGACACGGTGGCCGATGCCAGGGCCGTGAAGCTGGTCACCGCCGGCATCAACCGCGCGATGCAGCAACTGACCCTGCCCACCGGCGTGATCCACTGCGACGAGGCCGCCCAGCGGCTGTCGGAAAATCCGCAGGCTACGATGGATGACGTACTTCGCACCAAGATCCCGCTGCGGATCGCATTCACGGTCCTGCTGGTGCGCGCGAATGACCCGGAGGAGGACCTTTTCCGGGAAGTCGTGGCCAACCTCGCGCCACCGGACAGCGCGCCCGGCGAACCATTGGTCGCTCCCATCTTCGGCCGCGGGCGCATTCTTTCCCCGGCGCCGCTTTCAAAGATCGACGAAGACCGCGTGTTCGAAGGCTGCTCGTATCTCAGCGGCGCCTGCGCGTGCATGGTCAAGCAGCAGAACCCCGGCATCGACCTGCCCTTCCGCGTTGACTGGGACTCCCAGATCAAAACCCAGGTGGTGTCGATCGACAGCTCGATCAACCTCCCCGGCCCGGAAACCGTCACCTACGGCACCCCGGCCAAGCCTACCGTTCCCGCCGCCGCAGTCACCACCGGCTCCCCGGCCACCCCGCGCCGCCTGCTGCTCCTGGCCGCCGTGGCGGTGCTGCTCATGGGACTGGGCCTGCTGCTCGCCAGGAAGAAGCGCAAGCCGGCGGAGCGGGGGTGAGGGTTGTTTTCCCGCTTGGTTTCGCTCACCAATCCCTGTTCTTATCAAAGGATGAAGCTGGGATTTTCGCTTTGGCCGCTCGTTTTGGCAGCGCTGTCACTCGTCGCCTCTGCGGCGGATGATGACGTCGCTGACATGAAGCGTCTTCTCGACCCAGCCACCCAGAAGGCGGAAGTCGAGCGATTGAAAGGCATCAAGCCTGGAGAGTCGCGACCTTATCACACCGTCTTGAAAAACTACCGGCTTCACTGGTGTCCGCAGCGAAACGGGACGCCGCCGTTGCTGCTGTTGGTCGCCGCAACAGATGTTGAGTCCGAAGGGTCCACTTCCTATTCATTCGATGCCTATCCCGTTGAGAAACCCGAGGAACTGTTCGGCCTGGCACCTCCGCCGTCCTCTCCGGAACCAACCCCTGCTGATCTAAGTCCCATTCGCGAATCCGGTCTCCGCCTGATGGACGCGAAGGGCAGGCAACCAAAGCACTGGGATGCTGCCAACTACCTGGAAAACGGCTACGTTTTTGACTTTGACGGCGACGGGATTCTGGACATGGGCAAGTCTTCCCGCGAAACCGTTGGCGATAAGGAAGTGAACGTTTTCGAGCTGGTGACGATCGAACCGGAACCGAAGACACTGCTGCGTGTGGCCTACAATTGGCGCTCATCACACGGACCTGAGGATGACCGGGACTGGGTGGTGACCTGCGAGAATACGGATCACAACGGTGTTCCCGAAATCTGCTTCGGACCTCTGTCCGCCACGACGCCCGAAGGTCGCCGGCAGTTCGTCATCGCCTGGGATCCAACCGCGAAGGCGTTCACGTTCGTAACATCTCCGGACGGCGGCCCGGATGCCCGCCATGTCCGGATTCTGAAGGACGGCACCTCCCTCGACTCATTGGCATCCGACGGTGGCCTGGGCTATCCGGTCCTGGTCGATCCCGCCAAACTGGAACACGTTCCGGTGCCCCAAAAGCCTTACGGGTTTCAGTCGCTCAAGCATGCAGGCGATGGGGAAATGCGGTCGTTCTTCCACGGCAAAGATGCCCACGATACGATGAGCGGCTCGGGGGTTGCAACCTCCCTGCCCGATGAATTCTGGACGCTGCCACCCAAGGAGGCCGCGCTGGGTTTTGCCCGAAAAAACCTCCTCCCCGAGCGACAGAGCCGCTGGCAACTGGCAGTCGATGATCGTGGTGGCATCACTCCACCGGCATCGGGCTGGCTGACCTGCGATTGGGGATCGTCCAGTTGCTACAGCTTCAGCTCGGCAAGCTTTGCGCTCCGCTTCGGGGTCGCCGAGCCGTGGCTGCTGGTGACGGAATACAACCGCCATGGCGTGGTTGGAGCCGATCCGATGGTGGACCGCCCCGGCTACCAGGTGCGGGTCATTCCCCTGTCCGCGGCCGATGCGCGCTTTCTGGCGGATACGATCTTCTGGCTCGAACGGATCCGTTCGCTCGATCGCAGGGGCACCAGAGGGCACGGAATCAGCATTCACTTTTCCAGCTCTGACGGCCACGCGGCGCTGCGTCTGCAGGAGGATGGAAAGCCGGAGCGTGAACAGGCTTCAGGAACCGCGTGGACGCGCCAGATTCCGGATGAGTGGGAGGGTCCCTACAGCCCGGATGTTTTTGTCAATCTCGGCACCTGGCTGTGGCACACTGCGATACCCGCGAAATTTCACGACGAATGGGACCACCACCCCGCGCCCGATCGGCGGAACCTCACGACTCCGCTGGAAGAGCGTCTGGCGGAACGTCAGAACGCGGAAGGAAAGCGGTGGCTGGAAGCCTCGGTTAGCGAAGCCTTCCAGCGGCATCAACACGATCCGATTCCCACGCGGGATCTGGCACTGCTCACTCGTATCGCGGGTGACGAGCGGCTGCTTTCCCAAAAGGATTACCTGTCCAAGCTCTCCGCCGATCTGCCCAAGGAAAGCGCCGACGAGCGCGAACTGAAGAAACTGGAAAGCGAACAAGCCGTGGATCATTTCGGGACGGCAATCAACGAGGAAGCCGCCAATGACAAGAAAGCGCGCGAGCGCCGCATGAAGCTCAACGCCAAGCTTGAAAACGATCCCGCCTATCTCCTGCGGGATCCACTGCAGATGGCCGTCCGGCAATTGGAGGTGGCGAATGATCCCGCCGCACTGGCGAAGCTTTCCACAGAGAAGAGCCAGCTCGGATACTGGGCGCTCAAGGCACTTCAGGACGACCACCCCGCCGTCTACGCGGACAGTCTGCTGAAGGACTTTCAAAAAGGGGACGCCCGGGAACGACGCAGCATCTTCGACATCATTGCCACGCTCGACATTGGGAAAGCCAGGAAACTTGGAGACTCACTCACCCGCGAACAACAACGTGACGTGGCCGTGGAGCTGGCTTCCTTCCGTCTCGCTCATGATCGCGAAAAGCTCCCAGCCAGCATTCCGCTGCTCATGGGACTGGTGGCTGACAAGAAAGGTAATCTCAATCGCCGCAATGAAGCCATCCAACTGTTGCCGGAATTGCCGCTGGACACAGACACGCAGGCGAAGCTCGACGGTCTCCTCATGGATGAACTGCAGAATCCTCAAAAGGGTGAATATGGATCGACTTCGTTGCCTTCGGTCGTCGATGCACTGTCCAAACTTCCAACCGCCCGGCAGCACCTGGAACGCATGGAGTCGCTCTCGATTGATGAATTCGGGGGGTTCGACGCGACGTTGCAGGCCGTGGCCCGGGCGTCCGCCGGCTTGCCCGACCAGAAGGATCACCTGCAGCGCCTGATCGAACCGAGATTCGAGAAGCACACCGGAAACATGACCGACCTGTTTCATGCCGTGCTGGCGTTTGATCTTCGCAGGCTGGCTCCGAAAGTCGCTGGATTTGCCACGGAAAGCGCGGAGGTCCCTGACGGAGATGCCGCTCATTACAGTGGCGGTAGTTTCAAGTCACCCATGGGCCATCACTACCATGCGGCCCGTGAAGCCACGGCGTTCTGGTCCGAAAGCGATCCGAAAACCCTCGCTCGGATGGCCGTCGCCTTTGTCCTTGAGAACGGAGTGGCTGCAAACGAGGGCACGAGCGAGATCGACCGGAGCACTCTCGCCACGGGGATGAAATCGCTGATTCTCTCCACTCCCACGGCCGAGCGCGGCCCGATGATCGAGTCCCTGATCGCGGCGGCCCCGTGTCCTTACCGCGAGCAGGCCATCGCATGGCTGAGGCAGTTGGCGAAGGAATGAGGTGACGCGTCGCTTTCGACACCCTTGCCATTTTGCCAACGATTCTGTCTGTAATGGTAGGGACTGTGACAATTCCGTCGTTTAAGGTGTCGGGATGCGTTTCTCCCGGTTGCTTGTCTGCCCTGCGTTTGTCGCGGGATGGCTGACGCTTGCCCTGGCTCCTGCGGCGTCGGCCCAGAGCTACATCGTGCGACCCACCAGCACGACGACCGAGTGGCATTTCCTTTCCCGCAACGCGACGACCGGGGTGATCGGCAATGTCTTCGGGCCCGGCACGCTGACGGAAGTCGGGATGACGGGTCACAAGGGAGTCTTCTCCACCGTCAGCGGGGCCGGTACGGCGGAGGTGCCGGGGGCAGTCAACGGGGTGGCGATGCCGGTGATGTATTTCGACGGGGCCGCCAAAAGCGGCGAGGGCTGGCAGTTCAACCCCGCGACGGGTGTCAGCGACCATTACGAATACTCGCTGGTTTACGATCTGTTCGTGCCGGCCTCGAACACCTCGGCCTACCTCGCCCTCTATCAGGGGAATCCGGCGAACAGCAATGATGCGGACTATTTCCTGATGCCGTCCACCACCGGCATCTACCGCTCGCCCAACACGCCCAACTCCGGCATGTGGTCGAAGGGCCAGTGGCAGCGGGTGGTGATCGTGGCCGACTACACCCGTAGTAGCGACAAGGTGTTCATCAACGGCGTGCTCAAGTCCACCCAGCCGCGCGGCGATTGGGCGTATGGCACGCAGAATTCGTGGATCTTCTCCGACAACGGCAACACGTCGTATGTGGGCGACCACAGCAAGGGTTACGTGGCAGCCTTCGCCTTCGTGCCGCGGTTGCTCACGGACACCGAGGTCGCCGCGCTCGGCAGTGTCACGCCTGGCGGCATTTTCGAAGTCAGCGATGGTTTCCCCGCGGGCCTCGCCACCGGCACCGATACCAAGACCGGCACCATCGCCCTCAACTGGCATGCCGCCGATTCCCGCAGCAATGCCGCCGGGGTCCAGATCCTGCGCGACAACGTGATCATCGCGCTGCTTCCCCTCACCGCCGCCACCTACACCGACACCCCGCCCGCGCCGACCACGCAGCCGGTGAATTTCACCTACGCCGTCCGCGCCTACGGTGGCACCTACAGCGGTGGTCATGCCGATGCGGCCGCCACCGTGACCTGGGCTCTGCCCTCGCTGACCACCGGACTGGCCGCCTACTATCCCTTCGAGAGTGATTTCAAGAACCTCTCCGGCAACACCGCCGTGGCCGATGCGATTCCCTACGGCCCGCCGACCTTCGTCTCCGATGGCCGCCGTGGCCGCGCCCTGCATTTCCAGGACACCGCCTCGCCGAACCAGAAGCTCACCGCGAGCCTCGGCACCGCCAGCCCCTTCGCGGGAACGACCAATTTCAGCGTCTCGCTTTGGTACCGCTGCATGGGCTCGTTCAGCGACCAGAGCGCCTATGGTGGCAGCGCCGCCGGCCCCGCCCTGATCGGCAACAAGAACTGGGCCTCCGGTGCCAACACCGGCTGGATCATCGCCGCCAACGCCGACGGCTCCGTGAAGTGGAACTACAAGGGCACCGGCGGTTCGCGCCTCGACACCACGATTTCCCCGAAGGAAAACGCCGACAACAGTTGGCACCACATCCTCGTCGTGCATGACCGGACCGGCCAAGCATCGTTCTACGTCGATGGCGTGAAGCTGGCCGCCGCGCCCACGCTTTCCGGGCAGGGGTCCGTCGATACCGGCTCACCGGTGGTCATCGGCGCCGATTCGATCGGAGCCTACCGTTACACCGGAGATCTCGATGAAGTCGCGCTGTGGACCCGCGCCCTCACTGACGAAGAGGCGGCGATGGTCTATCAGGAAGGCACGAAGAACATCAGCGTGACCGGTTCCAACTTCGCCGATGCCGATCTCGACGGCCTGCCTGATGGCTGGGAAATGTCATACTTCGGCAATCTCGATCAAAAGCCCGACGGCGACTACGACCACGATGGCATCACCAACCTGGTCGAGTACGCGCAGGGCACGAATCCCACCATCGCCCAGCCGGCAGACAGCTCGCGGGTGGACATCATTGACGATCCCGCCCACGCGGGGAAGCATGTGGCCGCCTTCCGTTACAAGCGCCCCCGCGGCACCACCGATATCCAGTACGTGCCGGAGTGCTCCACCAGCCTCAACAGTCCGGTGTGGCAGAGTGGCGATGCCGTGCTCCCGCGCACCGGCATGGCCGTGCCGCTGGCCGATGGGCGGGATGAGATCACCGTTTACGCGCCGCAGAATGTCGAGGCCGCTTCGAAGACCTTCTTCCGCCTGCGTGTCAGCCGCATTTACCAGGGATCGTGGACGCCCACCACCACTCCGGAACTCGACTACACCGCCGCCGGTCCGGTCATCCGCTGGGTCACCGACACGCCCACTGCCACCATCCTCGAATACGGCATCGGCAATGGCGTCACCACCCGCTATGAGGACTACAATCTCACCACTGTCCACGAAGTCCTGCTCTCCAGCATCCCGGCCGGGTCCGACCTTTCGTTCACCGTCATCCTGCTCCAGAACGGCATTGAATCCCGCAGCCAGACTTACACCGGAGCGGGCAAGTTCGACCTCCGTCCGCCACGCGTGCCCGACCAGGGCGGCTACGACAGCGGCGGCAGCTACGCCGCGAATGCCAAGTCCGTGCTCGATGCCTTCGCCGGTGCCGGCAAGGGCTGGGCGCTCGATGTCGGCTGTGGCGATGGCAAGTTCGTCTACGAGCTGGTCCGCCAGTCCGAACTGGTCGTGGTGGCCGTGGAAAGCGATCCCGCGAAAGTCACCGCGGCGCGTCAGTTTCTCAGCGACCGCGGCGTCCTCGGCAGCCGCGTCACGCTGATCCAGGTGCCGGATTTCACGCTGGCCTCGCTGCCGTTCCGGGCGAATACGTTCAACCTCATCACCAGCGGCGGCAGCTTCAGCGGCGGCGGAGTTTCCAACCTCGCCGCCTACGCCACACTGATGAAACCCGGCCGCGGGAAGTCGATCGTGGGTCCGACGCTCGCCTCGTCCACGAAGGCCCGCCCGGCGAACTTCGGCAGTTGGACCCATCTCTACGGAAACTCGTCCAACACCACCTACTCCGGCGAGGAACTCGTCAGCACCGCCGTTCCTTCCGGTGCGAATGCCACCACCCAGACCGAGATCCAATGGATGGGCCGCCCGGGCGGTGATTTCACCGTGGACCGCGGCATTCGCCAGGCGAGTCCGCTTTCGGCCAACGGCCGCTTCTACACGTTGGGTGACCAGCGGGTCATCGCCCTCGATTCGCAAAACGGCGCCGTCCTCTGGTCGAAGCTGATCCCGAATCTCGTCCGCTACAACGTCATCCGCGATACCAGCAACCTGGTGGCCGACGATGATGCCGTCTTCGCCGCCACCGGGGCGGAGTGCTGGCGGATCGATGGCGATACGGGCGTTCATTCGGTGATGAAGGTGACTCCGGGAGCGCGCAGCGACCTCACCTGGAACTGGGGACTCCTCTACCGCGATGGCAGCCATCTCATCGGCTCCGCCATCAGCAGCACCGCCACCTACACCAAGTGGTGGGGCCCGGAATACTGGTATGACAGCCAGACCGGCAGCGACACCGCGATCGTCTGCTCGGACAATCTCTTCTCCCGTGATCCGGTCACCCGGGCCGAGCACTGGGTTTACAGCGGCGGTCTCATTCTCCACCCCACCGTCGCCATCGGGAACGGGCGCATCTATTTCCTGGAGTCCCGGAACGCCGCTGCGATCCAGGGCGATGACCGCGCGCTGCCGATGGCCTCGCTCACCGCCTCCAGCGGCCTGTGGATGGTCTGCCTCGACCTCGCCACCGGGCAGAAGGTCTGGGAAAGCCAGCCTGCCATTACCGGGGGCACTCCGTGCATCTACGGCAGCTACAGTACCGGTGTGTATCTCGTCACCGCGTCCAACAGCACCGACAAGAAATACTACCTCCACGCGTTCGACGCGAACACCGCCGCGCTCAAGTGGACCGCCAACAGCACCTGGCTCCGCGGCGACCACGCCGGGCACCTCCAGCACCCGGTCATCCTCGGCGGCAACGTCTACCAGGAGCCGAAGGTCTATAACCTCCAGACCGGCGTCGCCAGCGCCACCACCATGCCGACGCGGAACTCCTGCTCCACCTTCATCGCGGTGAAGAACGCCCTCATTTACCGCGGCGACCAGACCACCCACTACGGCCTCACCGCCGCCTTCTACGGCGGAAACATTTCGATGTGGAACTTCGGCTCCAACACCAAGTCGCTCTGGAACCGCATGCGCCCGAGCTGCTGGATCAGCACCATCGCCGCTGATGGCTGCGTGCTCGTCCAGGATGGCGCGTCCGGCTGCAGTTGCGGTCCGTGGCTGGAAGTCACCTGCGCGTTGTCACCGCAGTGAGCCGTCCCTTTTCAAACTCTCCGTCCATGAAATCCCTCGCCGTCCTGCTTCTCGCCACTTCCATCGCCGCTGCGGCCGACTGGCCCACCCACATGGGGAACAACCAGCGCAGCGGCATCACCAGCGAGCAGCTCAATGCCGCGACCCTCAGCCAGGCGTGGGCCTGGTCCTCCCCTACCCCGCCCGAGCCCGCATGGTCCGGCGAGGCCCGCTATGACGCGTACCAGATGGTCCATGGCAACAAGTCGATGCGGGCCTATGATCTCGCCTTCAACCTCTGCGCCGCCGGCACCCGCGTCTTCATCGCCTCCTCCGCCGAGAACTGCGCCATTGCCCTCAATGCCAATGACGGCTCGATCGCGTGGAAAGCCCCTACCAGCTCCGCGGTTCGCATCAGCCCCGCCTACGATGCCGGCCGCGTCTATTTCGGGTCCGACGATGGCTGGGCCTACTGCGTCAATGCCACCGACGGCACCTCCGTGTGGAAGGTCAATCCTTCCGGCTCGAATACGCTCGTGCCCTCCGCGTGGAAAATGGTCAGCCTTTTCCCGCTGCGGGGGGGTGTGATGGTGCAGGGCGGCAAGGCCTACTTCGCCGCCGGACTGGTGCCTTGGAAGGCGCAGTACCTGATGGCTGTGGATGAGGTGACCGGCGTGCAGTCGTGGAAGCAGACGTTCAACACCGGCACCGGCGTCAACGACGGCCACACCTTCGAGGGGCCGATGCTCAGCGACGGCTCCGCCTACCTCTATCAGCCGCAGGGCCGTCTGTCCCCGGTGCAGTTCGACATCACTACCGGCCTGCGCCTCGGCCGTCTCCCCGGCGGCGGCGGGTCGTGGGCAGTGATCACGCCCGATGGCTCCGCGATCCACGGTCCCGGCTTCGGCAACGAATCCGGCATCAGCAGCATCCGCACTTCCTACTTCCAGGAGGACAATGCCACTTCCCGCGCCACCATCCGCCAGTTCCCGGCCGCCACCGCCGTCATCGCCACCAGCTCGGATACCTATGTGGTGATGGACCGGAAGGTGCAGCGCCTCCCCCGCGCCGGAGGCACCGCCCTCTGGACTGCCGATCTCCCCGGCGCCGCCTGCCTGATCCTCGGCGGCACCACCATCTACGCCGGTGGCGATGGACTCGTGCGCGCCTTCGACGCTGCGGCTGGCACCCAGCTCTGGTCCACCCCGGTCAACGGCGTCGTCTACAACCTCGCCCTGGCCAATGGCAGCCTCTATGCCAGCACGTCCGGCGGGAAAGTGTATGCGTTCCGGTGATTTCTTACTACAACCATCGTATCATTCCGGCGCCGTCCTTGTGTATACCGTTTGCCAAAAGGCTTTGCCGGAAAGCGCGGGATGCCGTGGTGAAAACCCAAGGAATGAACTTTGTGGGAAGCTCATAGCCGGACCGCGGAATTCATTCCGCTCTGCTGGGAGAAGAGGAAGA